>Ga0302119_10000342_pt1 | contig 20772 bp, 17 predicted proteins | sample AG5_Tmax_MG_FD_203114 | JGI IMG/M metagenome (GOLD analysis project Ga0302119, IMG submission 203114) | Marine microbial communities from Western Arctic Ocean, Canada - AG5_Tmax | ecosystem: Environmental > Aquatic > Marine > Oceanic | place: Canada: Western Arctic Ocean | collected 2017-10-01 | reverse complement strand
TCCCAATTTATGTGCAATAAGAGAGGCTTCAATTCCAGCGTGCCCGCCCCCAACAACAACTAAATCACAATTATTTTTTTGTCGTTTCACGTGAAACTATTTTCCAACACAAAACGAAGAAAAAATGTTATCTAACACGTCGTCTTTTGTTGTTTTATTTGTTATTTCATCTAAAAAAGAAAGAGAAAGGTTTAAATCTTCTACAACAAGCTCCAATTCCCCGGATTTTTGTAGAGATTTTTTTGCAACATTTAAGTGTTTTATAGTTTTTTCTAAACAAGAAGACTGTCTTTGGGAGGTTATAATAAAATTAATATCAGAAAACCCAGAAGAAACTCTTTTTAATATGAGCTTTTTCAGAGATGAAATATTTTCATTTTTAAGAGCAGAAATAGAGATATCATAATCATTACCACCGCTTTTTATGTCTTTTTTGTTAAAAATATAAAGAACATTATTGTTTTCTGACGGTAAAACAGATCCGGGGGTTCCGAGATATAGTACCAAGTCGGCAGAAGCAATTTCCTCATTGCTTTTTTTTACACCAATTTTTTCAATATGACCCCTTGTTTTTCTAATGCCGGCCGTATCTTTTAATATAAAAGGAACACCCTCTATATTAATTGTATTTTCTAAAACATCTCTTGTGGTCCCCGCAATGTCGCTAACAATAGCCCGGTCCTTTTTTAATAAAACATTGAACAACGTTGATTTTCCGGCATTGGTTGGCCCAGCAAGAACCACGTTTGCTCCAGAGGTTAGAACATTTACAGACTTAAAATTCTCTATTGCAGAAGACAGGGTTTTGGTGCAGAACTCAATTGTTAAAATAGAATCAGAAACAAGGGTTGGTTGAAGATCTTCCTCGGAAATGTCTAAATTAAATTCAATTTGGCCAATAGTCGAAATAATTTTGTTTTTAACAAACACAATATTTTTTAATAAAGACCCCTTGAGATTTTTATAACTTAATTTGACCCCTAAAATAGATTTTGAAGAAATAAGAGACGCCACAGACTCCGCCTGAGACACATCCAACTTATTGTTTATATAAGCTCTTTTTGTAAATTCTCCACCCGAGGCAATTTCTGCACCAAAAGAACAACACAGGGCAATGGTTTTTTGTATAATAACGGGATTTCCGTGCAGGTTTATTTCTACCAAGTTTTCTCCGGTATAAGTGTTGGGAGCAAAAAGAAAATTAATAATAGCCTCATCAAAAACAGATCCATCCGTGTCAACGAGAGCACAAAGAGATGGAGAGTTGTGTTTTTTTGTTTTAATTGGGGCTTCCAGTAAAGAAGAGGCTATCTGATGTGATTTCTTTCCAGAAAGACGAACAACGGCAATTCCACTAGACCCAAAGGGGGTTGAACACGCAACCACGGTTTCCATGTTTTTTAGACGAGGGGGCTGCCCCCAGGTCAAGCCTCTTTGTTAATTATTTTTTGTTGAGCTATTTGCAAAAGATTAAAACATAAATAATAAAGATTTAATCCAGAAGGAAACCCATAAAAAAGAAAAAACATCATTCCGGGAAACATATACTTCATCATTTTTTGTGTAGCCGCCTGAGCAGGATCCCCCCCGGGTGGCTGCGAGACTGCGCTTACCTGCATTGTGTAATACATAGACGCCGCCATTAAAAACGGCAAGACATTAAGGGGTATTTCACCAAGCATAAACAGCGTGTCTGCAGAAGAAAGATCTTTAATCCAAAAAACAAAAGACTCCCCCCTAAATTCAATCGTGTTTCTGAACACCATAAATACAGACATTAAAACTGGCATTTGTACCAACATGGGCAAGCACCCAGAAATAGGGTTAATTTTGTTTTCTTGAAAAAGAGCTGCAATTTTTTGTTGTTGAAGGGTGGGGTTGTTTTTGTATTTAATTTTTATATTATTTAATAAGGGGTTTATTTCTTGCATCTTTTTTGAAGACCTTAACTGCTTAGCCATCAGCGGGTACGTAACCACCTTAATGAGTATTGCAAAAAGAATCACCACAACACCGTAGTTTGGTATCAGGCTATACATAAAAATCATAATACTATAAACCAACCAAGAAACAAAAGACAACCACTGCCAACCAAGTATTTTTTCTTCAATACCAACGCCAAGATCACTAATTTCTCCATATTCTAAAGGGCCAATAAACAAAACGGTTTTCTCAAAGTTTATGTCTTGGCTTGTTATAATATCAACAGCCGTTCTGTCTCCAGAAGAATATTTAGAAAGCCCCACAAAGTCTGTTTTTTGTGGAACAAGAAATATACCAAAATATTTTGTTCTATAGCCCGCAAAATCAGCATGACCAGTATATTGTTTTGAAGAACGCTCTATTGTGCCAGAGGATCTGCCAAAAAGTCCAGAAGATCCGGCTCGATAAGACTCTATATCACCACCCTGGCCCACCAAACCCTCAAGAAACATTGCGTCTTGAGACGGCTCTGTAAGAGGAAGGCCACCAAGCCAGTCCAACCTAAATTTTCCGTCTAAAACGACATCTTTTATATTTCTAAGATTTGTGTTAACAATAACCGTATAGTTGTCATAAAAAAAGGTAAGATCTTTTTGAACGGTTTTATTATTAACCCGCAAAACATACGACAGGGTTGTTGTTGGGTTTTCTTCGTTAAGAACAACAGAATTGTTTTGCCCGCCAAAATCATCTAATTCGCCCCAAAAATCATCCAAAAATATTTCTTCACCAGACTGATTAATATAAGAAACCAAAAGGTTGTTTTTGTTTTCTTGATCTATAAGGTTGAGGGTCTCTTCGTCCTTTTTTAGGTGTTTTGTAACTAAAAAAGAATCAAAAGAACCGCCATTTTTATTACTAACCCCCGCCGTAAAAAGAGGGGTTTCAACAGTAAATATGTTTTTTAAACTAGAAGAGGGTGGAGCGGCTTGTTTTGATGCCACCACAAAACCATCTTTGTTGTCATTTTTAACAACAGTTTCCTGAAGAGGAAAACCCTCTTCTTTTTTTGAGGGCTCTGGTGAAATAATATCAAGATATGTTGGCCAAAATAATAGGATTGCTCCGATTAAAATAAAACCAATGAGCGTTTTTTGATTCATGCTACGAAGAAACAGTTAGTTTTTTACGACCCTTTTTTCTTCTCGCGGCCAAAACCCTTTTTCCACCCACACTGGAGTTTCTTTCCATAAAGCCGTGTTTGTTTTTTCTTTTCCTGTTACTAGGCTGGTATGTTCTTTTCATAATGCTTTGTTGCCGAAATATAGCCTAATATTATTGTTTGTGAAACAATAAAAACTATTGCTAAAAATAGCAAAAAGAAAGAAAAGTTCTGGTTATAGGTAAAAAAGAATGTTAACCTAATAGAGTAGAGTTTATTTTTTTTGTTAATAACTTGTGGATAACTATGGATTATAAAAAACTTTGGAAAAAAACAAAAGAGAGCTTAAAACAAGTTCTTCCCGATCACGGATATGAGGCGTGGATTGAAACCCTCTCGCCCGTTGGCGCCACAAACAATATTTTTATATTAGAAGCACCAAACCAATTTGCACACGACTGGATTATTAATAACTACCAAGACCTAATCGTTTCTTCTTTAAGAGAGCAAGAGCCCAAAATAGACCTAAGGGTGGCCATTGCCCCCCAGTCCAAACAAAACGTTGTGGCAACCAGCCTGGCAAACAGCGAACCCATTAAACAGAGCAATGCTGGAAAAAGACACAATATTAATCCCGGAAACACCTTTGAGTCTTTTATAGAAGGCCCAAACAGTATTTTTGCAAAAAATGCAGCGCTTAATGTTTCCAAAAACCCGGGGTCTAGTGATTTTAACCCCCTTATTATTTATGGCGGAGTTGGGCTGGGAAAAACGCACCTGCTTCAATCTATAGCCAACGCCCTTATTAGGGGAAAAAAACAACTAAACGTCGTTTTGGCGTCATCAGAAAAATTTACAAACGACTTTATTGCAAGTATACAAGAAAACAGGTCGATGGACTTTTCCAAGGTTTATAGAAAGGCAGATGTTTTACTTATTGACGATATACAGTTTTTTCAAGGCAAAGAACAAACCCAGGAACAATTTTTTCACACCTTTAACGACCTCTTTACGGCGGGGAAACAGATTGTAATGACAGCGGACCGATACCCGGGCGAAATGGTTGGTCTTCAAGACAGGCTTCTTTCTAGGTTTGAGTCTGGCCTGCACGCCGATATACAGCCACCAGACTTTGAAACTAGAGTAGCTATTTTATCAAAAAAATCACAACAAAACGGCGTTAAAATTCCAAGCGAGTTTTTAGAAAAAATAGCATCACACGTTAGAACAAACATTAGAGACCTCGAAAGTTGCGTCACAAAAATATTTGCTCACGCAACCTTTTCTGGAGAAGAAATTAGCGAAGCGCTCGTTGAATCTATTATTAGAGAGCGACTTGGAGACCAGGGATATGGACAAGCAACAATGCAAGACGTTGTAAGCGGTGTGTGTAGTATTTTTGCTGTGAGCCAAGAAGAAATTGTTGGCCAGTCTAGAAGAAGAAACATAGCAGAAGCAAGACAGGTTGCCGCATATTTAGCCAGAGAGGTTTTAGACATGCCATTAAACGCAATAGGGTTACATCTTGGAGGAAGAGATCACACAACTATTATGCACTCACACAAAAAGGTTGCGGGGCTCTTAAAAAAGGGCGGTAAATTTAAAAGACGTGTTGATATTATATATAATGAGTTAAATTTTAATTAGAACAGAATAAAGGAAAAAAAATGGCAAAAGGAACGGTAAATAAGGTAACATTAATTGGCAGGCTAGGCCAAGACCCAGAAATTAGATTTTCGGGCGACGGAAAGGCTATAGCAACATTTAGCGTGGCCACCAACGAAAGCTGGAAAAACAAAGACGGAGAGGTTCAAGAAAGAACAGAGTGGACAAGATGCACGGTTTTTGGCGCTACAGCAGAAAAATATGTTCAACCATATATCAAAAAAGGAAGCCTGGTTTATATTGAAGGCTCTTTAAAAACAGATAAGTGGCAAGATAAAGACGGAAATGACAGATATTCAACGGGCGTTGTTGCAAACAACTATGGCGGAGTTCAGATTTTAGGCGGCGGAGACAACTCAAATCAGGATAGATCCGGCGGTATGGATCAAACACCAAAAACCTCGGAAGAAAATACAAGCCAAGTTACAGAAGACGACCTACCTTTTTAATTTTTTCTTGTGAAAAAATCTCAACCAAGAAACAGAGCCACAAGAACGTTTTTAAACCACATGTCGGTCATTCTTTGCTTCCTTTTGGTCAAAATGACCACGAAAGGTAAACACAACCTACCAAAGCGAGGCCCATATATTTTAGCCCCAAACCACATAGACGACATAGACCCATTTCCCCTTGCGGGCGCAGTGAACAAGCCCATTACGTTTTTAATGGCCATAGACCAAGCCCCCATTAAATGGTATAAGTCTTGGGCGCCGTGGTCTTATGGGGTTTTATTGGTAAACAGAAACAACATAGAGCCCTCCACCATTAAGGCAGTCAACAAGCAAATTCAAAAAAAAGAAATAGTTTGTATTTTTCCCGAAGGAACCGCTATTGGGACAAAGCTCAAAGAGGCTAAAAATGGAGCATCTTTTTTTGCTGCACGCCACGAAATTCCAATAGTGCCGGTGGCTATAAGCGGGACAGAAAAAGTTCTTCCTGCGCTAAAAAGACTTAAAAAAACAAATATTAACATTGTTTTTGGAAGCCCTATTTTTACTAAAAAAGAAAACCAAAAAAAGCTAAGTGAACTCACAAAAAAAACGATGGACTCCATTAGAAATATGTTGCCAGAAGAATATCGCTAAATCCCACCCGCTCGGGCTGTTTTTAGCGTTTTAGTCGTTAAAAAAAACAACCTTACCCAAAACCTTGCGCCTTGCAATGTCTTTGATTGAGGATACGGCGTCTTTCATGGGCACTGTTTTTGATATAAAGGGATTAATTTTCCCTTCGGCCAGTAAACCGCTGATGGTCTGTAGGTTTTTTGCATTAACTGCCGGCTCTTCTTTTTGAAAGCGACCAATAAAAACACCAGAAACCGCACAACCCTTTAGGAGCATTAAATTGGCGGGGAAAGAAGGAATTTCTCCTGCAGCAAAACCAACAACAAGGTATGTTCCCCCCCAACCAATAGATCTTAAAGCCGGCTCAGAAAAACAATCGCCCACAGGGTCATAAATAATAGAATAACCACCCCCCCTACTTTTTGATTTTAACTCCTCGGTAAACGCAACCTGCCCATCTTTGTTTAATTTTTTGTCCCCATATATTACAACATCATCTGCACCATAACCAACACACACCTTCGCCTTTTCTTCTGTTGAAACGGCGGCTACGACACGCGCACCATAAGCTTTTGCTATATCTACCGCGGCTAAACCAACTCCACCAGCAGCACCTAAAACCAAAACTTCGTCTTTTTCACTAATGTTTGCTCTTTGCAGTAAGGCGTGCAAGCTTGTTCCGTAGGCCATAAAAACTCCCGCAGCAACATAATGAGGAAAAGAGCTTGGAATTGGAAAAGCAAGGGTTTCGTGAACAACTATTTTTTCTGCAAAAGCACCGAACCCCTTAAAAAAAGCCACACTGTCACCAACCCGGAAAGAAGAAACTTCCTCTCCAACGGCACTTACAATCCCTGCGCCTTCATGTCCAGGGGAAAAGGGTAGGTCGGGCTTAAACTGATACAAGCCCTGAACTATTAAGCTGTCGGGATAGTTTAGTCCAGCAGCCTTTACGTCTATGACAACTTCGCTTGCTCCCGCAACCGGATCAGGAACGTCTTCCCAAACAAGCTCAGAAATAGGAGCAAACTCCTTACATAATATTGCTTTCATTTTTTTCTCCCTTATGTTTTTTGGAAAACCCTCAGTTCTCTCATAATGTTATCTTACAAAACTACAAACATTAATATCAACACTAGAATTAGTGTTTAAAAACCCTAAAAGAGGTAAACACCATAGACATTTTATGCTCATTGCAGGCGTCAACCACCTCTTTATCTTTAATTGATCCGCCGGGCTGAACAACAGAAGCCACCCCATACCGAGACATTAAATCTATAGAGTCTCTAAAGGGGAAAAAGGCGTCAGAGGCGAGAACCGCACCAGCAGGAATGTCGGTTTTTGTTAATGCATATTTTACGGCATCAACCCTGCTTGTTTGTCCCCCAGAAATACTAATTATTTTTTTATTATGCGCAACAACAATAGCGTTTGATTTTGCATGCTTCACCGTTTTCCATGCAAGCGCAAGGGTTGAAAGCTGGGCTTTTGTTGGAGATTTTTTGGTAACTGTTTTTAGTTTTGAAATATTTATCTTTGAAAGGTCTGTTTCTTGTATAACCCATCCACCAGCAATTTCTTTTCCAAGGCTCTTTTTAGGCTTGTATTTTCCAAGAGAAAGTACTCGGAGATTTTTCTTTTTTGAAAAAAGAGACAGCGCCCCGCTATCAAAGCTTGGGGCAACAATAATTTCGAAAAATTTTTTGCATAACTCTTTTGCTGTTGAAAGGTCACACCTTTTGTTCATTGCAACAACCCCACCAAAAGCTGAGAGGGGATCTACCTTTAGCGCATTTAAAAAAGCGGCTTTTAGTGTTTTTCCAGAACCAACACCACAAGGAGAGCCGTGTTTTACAATCACACAAGAAGGTTCTTTAAACTCATAAAGACATAAAAGGGCCGCCTCTCCATCTAAAAAGTTATTATAAGACATTTCCTTTCCTTGGATTTGTTTTGCTTGTGGCAAACCAAAGGAGTTGTGTTTTTCTTTTAAAATAAAAGCTTTTTGGTGTGGGTTCTCTCCATATCTTAAATGTAATGCAGACTCTTCTAGTTCCGTTGAAATTGAACGATCATAAGAAGCACAATGATCAAACGCCTTGCCCGCCAGCTTCAATCGATCTTTTTCGCTTATTCCGCCACCACCAATTGATTTTTGTATGTTTTTATAGTCTTTGGGGTTGATCACAACAGACACCCATTTATTATTTTTTGCAGCAGCCCTAATCATAGCTGGCCCACCTATGTCAATATTTTCTATTTTTTCCGAAAGAGTAGAATCTGGGTTGTCGGCAACTTGTTGGAAGGGGTATAGGTTACAAACAACCATATCAATCCACATTACCTTGTTTGTTTTTGCCTCTTTTGAGTCCTTGTCTCTTTGTCCTAAAATACCCCCGGCAATGTTTGGGTGCATTGACTTTACTCGGCCCCCAAAAATTTCAGGAAACCCCGTTAAGGATGAAGTAGAAGAAACCTTAATTCCGTTTTCCCTAAGAATTTTTGCCGTACCGCCAGTAGCAATAAGTTTGATTTTTTGGCCCTCTAAAAACCTCGCAAAAGGAACCAAACCTTTTTTGTCATATACGGACAATAGAGCCGTTTTTGGACTAATTTTCATTTTTTAATATACCCCGCATTTTGTTAATTGCCTCGATAAACGCCACACCCTCAAGAGACTGGACCCGCTCTTTTAGGCTGTCTATAGTGTCTGTTTTTAATACAGCACACTTTTTTTGTACAACAATTGGCCCCCGGTCGACCTCTGAAGTAACGAGATGTATGGTGCAACCAGTCTCCTTTTCTTTTGCTTGTAAAACATCGCGATGAACGGCGTTGTTCATCCCCCCAGCATACTTTGGAAGCAAAGATGGATGAACATTAATAATTTGACCACTCCAAGCTGCAACGAACTCTTTCGACAATATTCTCATAAACCCTATTAGCAAAACTAAGTCCACTTTTTTTTCGGATAGTTTTTTATCAACCTCACGACCAAAGACAAGTCTTTCTTTTCCTTTGTGGCTTATAAAGGCAGACGGGATTTTATATTTTTCGGCTTTTTCTAAGATAAGAGAGTTTTTATTGTTGCTTATTATTACCTCAACAGAGGCGCGTAGTTTTCCACTATTAATAGCTTCAACAATAGGAACAAGATCGCTGCCCCTTGTAGAGCCCAAAACTCCCAAGCGAATCAACTTAAAAGACCCTTCATGTGCTTAACTCGTTGAGCAATTAGTGCCGACGTGCCAATATCTTTTCTGTGAAAAAGGTCTCCACCAACACTACTAGCTCCTTTTTCAGCAACCCTTTCTGCCACAACAATGTCGCGGTCTATGCCAATAAATGCGGCTGTTCGTGAGCCAGTTGCGGTTATTAAACCGTTTTTTTCCTGAACAGCGGCAAGATATAGCCCTCCAAGGTTTGGATTACACACAACCTCAAAACCCCGACTAGGCTTGTTTGGATATCCTTCAGGCACCACATATTTACAAACGGTTGCTTTGTGCGAAAAAACAATTTTTAAATCTTTAAGCGAACCAGAAGTAATTGCTTTACAAATGTCCATAAAATCAGTTTCTAAAAGACTTAAAACGTTCATGGCTTCGGGGTCGCCAAACCTTGCGTTGTATTCAACAACTTTAACTCCAGAGCTTGTCAACATAAACCCACCATACAAAACTCCGCGAAACTTTTCACCCGTTTGCTTATAAAGCTCTAGCGCAACACGCTCATTGGTTTGTTGGGCCTCCAACAGGTCTTGTTTTGACAGAAAGGGAAGAGAGTGGTTGTCAAAAGAATATGTTCCCATACCGCCGGTGTTTGGTCCTGTGTCACCCTCAAAAGCTCTTTTGTGATCTTGAACTGCGGGCATGTGAGCACAATGTGTTCCGTCGCAAAAACTCATCAAAGAAAATTCCTCACCCAGAAATTTTTCTTCTATTAAAAAAGCACCCCCACCGTCTACTATAGACTTGGCGTAAGAAAGAGACTCTTCAAGCGAACGTAGGTGTTCACCAGAAATTTTTACACCCTTACCACCCATTAAACCATCATATTTAATAACATATTGTTCGTTTAAATGTTTTAAAAACTCCTCCACGCCATCTAGTGAAGAAAACACCCTTCTTTTTGGATTTTTTTCTTGAGCACAGAAGTCTAAAATATTTCTCGCAAAAGCCTTGCTAGTTTCTATTTTAGCCACACTTTTTCTTGGGCCTACACATGAAATGCCCTCCTTTTCTAGCGCATCTACAAGGCCCGCCTCAAGCGGGTTTTCTGGCCCAATAATGGCAATATCAATAGAAAGATTTTTTGCAATGGCCACCACGCCACCAACGTCGTTTGGAGACTGTTCAAAATAAGACGAAGACAGGGTTTTTATTTGTGGGTTTGTTGTTGAAGCAACACAACACAACAATGTTTGGGAGGCGCTTTCTTTAATTTTTCTAGCGATGGCAACCTCTCTTGCGCCGGAACCAACTAAAAGAACGCTCACCATTCTTTTTTAGAAGAGTCTGTTCTACTGTTTTCAAGTTGTCTTAAAAATTCTTTTGTTACGTTTCCCGAACAATAGTTTCCAGTAAACACAGAATCCTCAAAACTGCTAATTTTTGTATTTCCTATGTGAGCCGAACGCCTTAAATCTTCCAGGTTTTGATATATCAGCGTATCAGCGCCTATAAATTTTTCCACCTCTTTTATGGTTCTGTTATGAGCCACCAGCTCTTTTGTGGCTGGCATATCAATTCCATATACATTTTGATATCTAATGGGCGGAGACGCAGAAGCAAAAAACACCTTTTTAGCTCCATTTTTTCTAACCATTTCAATAATTTTTTTAGACGTATTACCCCTTACAATTGAGTCGTCAACAAGTAAAACGTTTTTGTTTTTAAACTCTATTTCAATAGGACTTAATTTGTGTGCAACGGATCTTTTTCTAATGCTTTGGCCCGGCATGATAAAGGTTCTGCCTATATATCTATTTTTAATAAACCCCTCACGATACTTGGCCGATAGCTTGTAGGCAACCTGCATTGCAGACGTCCTGCTTGTATCTGGAATAGGAACAACAACATCTATATTAAGGTGCCCATATTCTTTTAATATTTTTTCACCCAAAAAATCTCCCATTCTTAGGCGAGCCTTGTGAACAGAAATAGAGTCAATTGTTGAGTCTGGTCTAGAAAAATAAACAAATTCGAAAAGACACGGGGTGTGCTCTGCTTTTTTATGACACTGCTTGTGTGACAACTCCCCATCCTCTGAAACAATAACGGCCTCCCCGGGCTTAACATCCCGCACAAAAGAGTATCCCAAAGCGCTTAAGGCAGCGCTTTCTGAAACCACCATATAAGACCCTTTCTTTTTACCCAAAACTAAAGGGCGAATACCACCAGGGTCTCTAAAGGCTATAACACCAATTCCCGCAACAAGCGCCGTAACCGCATAACCGCCCTCGCATTGTTTGTATACGTTTTTAAGGGCAGAAAAAACATGAGAATTTTTTAACTTTCTAAAGTTGGTTTTATAAAGTTCGTAGGCAAAAAGGTTTAATAAAACCTCAGAATCCGACCGCGTGTTAAATTGACAAAAGTGCGTTTTTAAAAGAGCGTTTTTTATCTCCTCGCTATTAGTAAGTGTTCCGTTGTGTGCAAGTGAAATATTGACAGGGTTTGCTGAATGAAGCGGCTGAGCCTCGCTTGCATCCGCACGGCCGGCCGTAGGATATCGCACATGACCCACACCAACAGTGCCCTCCAAACTTAAAGATTCATTCGTTTTAAAAACCTCAGCTACCAACCCAAGCTCTTTATACAAAGACATCTTAGACCCGTTCCAAGTAGCAACACCGGCAGCGTCTTGCCCTCTGTGCTGAACCTGTATTAAGGCATCATATATGTCTCCAGCAACATTTTTGTTTTTATGATATATTCCAACAATTCCGCACATAATTAATAGTTCTTTAAAATCTTTTTTATTTCACCAACGTAGGTTGGTGGGGTGAGAGATAGCAGGGCTTTTTTGTCTTGTTCTGGGATTTTTAAAGTACCCACAAGCGCCAGATACGTTTCTTGGTTTAAAGGAACCCCCCTTGTCAGTTTTTTTATTTTGTTATAAGCATCCTTGTCGCCAGATTTTCGCAAAATAGTCTGGATAGCTTCTGCTAAAATACCCCACTGATTTTCTAACTCAAGAGAGAGCTGATCTTTGTTTGGGTGGATTCTATTTAGGCCGTCAACAATGTTTTTGTACGCAAGCAGAGAATGACCAAAAGCAACACCGACATTTCTAAAAAGAGTGCTACCGCTTAAATCTCTTTGAAGTCTAGACCTTGAAAGTCTTGATGCTAAAAATATAAAACTAGCATTAGAAAGTTCCAAATTTCCCTCTGCGTTTTCAAAAGATATTGGATTAATTTTGTGTGGCATGGTGCTTGACCCGACCTCATCAGGCTTGTTTATTTGAGTAAAAACGTTTCTACTAATATATAGCCAAATATCAACACACATGTCGGTGAGTATGTTGTTAATTCGCACAAAAGCGTGTAACAGCTCAGCAATAGAGTCGTTGGGCTCAATTTGTGTGGTAATTGGATTGTTTTTTAGGCCCAAGTCTTTTATAAATTTTTCTGAAAAAGCTACCCAAGACTCTTTTGGAAAAGCAATTTTATGGGCAGCAAAAGTTCCGGTTGCCCCAGAAAACTTAGCCAGCAGTTTATGGCTTTTTACATAAGCAAGCTGCCTTTCTAGCCTACTGTGGAAGACCGCTATTTCTTTACCAAGCGTAGTTGTTGTGGCGGGCTGTCCGTGCGTTAAGGACAACATGGGCGTATCTTTTGTTTTGCTTATTAATAGCACCAACAGGGAAGAAAGCTGATCTAGGTTTTGCAACAACGATTCGTTAACGCCCCGCTGAAACATTAAAGAATAAGACGTGTTATTAATGTCTTCCGATGTTAATCCAAAATGAACAAAAGGAACCCATTTTGAATAGCCGTTTTTTTCTAATTTTTGAGACAAATAGCCAACAACGGCGTTAACGTCATGTTTGGTTTTTGCTTCAATTCTTTTAACCACATTATATTCTTTTTGGTCAAAGTTTTCATAGAAGCCGCGTAGCGTTTTTTTGTCATCCTTTTTAAAAGACAGGTCTTTTTTAAGGGCGCGATGCTGAGAAAGGGCAATAAGATATTTTACTTCAACCTCAAGTCGAAACTTCATTAACGCCTGCTCCGAAAAAAACTCATTGAGCTCAGAAACATTTTTTTTATACCTACCATCTAAGGGAGAGATGGCGCTCATATTTTCCCCAAGTTTAACATTCTTTGTACAGCTAAAGCACAGTTCCCGGGGTCAAGAATAGTAAGTACGGGCGTCATGCTGGGCATTTGTAGCGTAGAGTGAATGTTAATGTTCATATCTACCTTGTCTTTGAATGGGGGACAACCAATTGTTGGTTTGTTTGTGTTGGCTGCCACAAAACCAGAAAGAGCGTTAGATCTACCCGCTATTGTTACAAAAACAACAACCTCCTCCGGCCCATAAGACCTGATAATTTCCAACACTTTTTCAGGATTTTTATGTGCAGAAGCGGTGTGCGTTTCATGGCCAACCTTTAAATCGTCCAGCGTAGAGGTGATTTTATCTGCATGGTTTTGATCGGAGGGCGACCCCATAATTAATACTGCTTTCATATTAACTCCTTAATGTTGTTTGTTATTCTTTGATTAATATTGTTTAGATCTGGAAATTGAAATTTTTCACCAGTTATCAGCTCGTATAACAAAATATATCTTGCAGACAACTCAATAATTAGCTCATCCGGGGCCTCAGGCAAAACTTCATCATTATAAGGATCACAATTTTTTGCAAACCAAAGCCTAAGAAATTCTTTATCAATGTTTTGTGGCTCTTTGTTCTTTTCAAGGCGACCCTCATAGGTGTCTGCTATCCAATATCGGCTAGAGTCTGGAGTGTGTATTTCATCAACAAACTTAATGTTCCCGTCGGCACCTTTCCCCAGCTCATATTTTGTGTCTACTAATATTAGACCATTTTTTGCCGCGATATTTTGTCCATAATTAAAAAGGTTGAAGCTCATTTGTGCGGCCTTGTTATAATCTTTTTCTGTCATTAGACCCAATTCAAGAATTTCACTTTTTGAAACAGGCCTATCATGAAGCTTGTCTTTTGTGGTGGGGGTTAGCATTGGCTGAGAAAGTTTTTGATTTTTTTTCAGACCCGAAGGAATTTGATTGCCACAATATTCTTTAGCACCACCCTTATATACTGTCCAAAGCGACGTTTCTGTTGAGCCCGTAATATACCCCCTTACAACAAATTCTACCTGAAATACATCACACTTTTCCACGAGAGAGACATTAGGATCTGGGGTATCAATGAGATGGTTTGGAAATAGGTTTTTTGTTTTTTTAAACCACCAGGCGCTCACCAAATTTAATACAACCCCCTTGTATGGTATGCTGGCCAGAACCCTATCAAAGGCGCTTTGTCGATCGGTAGAAATCATTAACACCGTATCATCTAAAAAATATGCATCACGAACCTTGCCGACCTGTTTGTTTTGTACGTGAATGTTGGTATCCTGAATTGTGTTATTCAGGTTCTCGCTAATTACCTGATAATATTTTTTGTCAATATTCATGACATTCTTGCGAAGTTGGATTACACAAAATATGACTATTTAAGATTAAATCAATGTCTTTTTTTATTTGTTTTTTTTGAGAATTTATTTCCCAAACAGTTCCCCTTAAAACGTTTGTGATGTTAGTGAATCCAAAGCGTTTTTGTAGCGCCTCTTTCATTTTTCGCCCCCCAATATTTTCTTTTTCTCTAACGAGAAAACGAGAACCAGAACCCCTTTCAACATGATTTGCTACAAACTCTTTGCTAGGGTTAAACAAAACATCTGTTGCGTAAAGGCTTTCTATGTCTAGCGCCCCATCGTGCTCTATTTCGAGATGTAAATATTTTGTTATATAGATTTCTTTTGTGCCAAGTTTTTCTATACACTTTTCCACAGAAATTGCCTCGTTATCTGCAATAATCATCGATATTAAAAGCTCGGTTGTGTTTTTTGCTTTTTCAAAAGGGGAGAGGATAATTTTTTTAGATTCGTAATTGAGCGACTTATAGCTAAATGACCCACTGGCATTCAAAAAATTGTTTAGCGACTGGAAAATAGGATCCCCCTTTGTTGTTCGTTCTGGGTGGGGCATTATTGCCAGGACGTTTCCCGCCATATTCCCCAGCGCCGCAATATTATTAATTGAACCGTTTGGGTTTATTGGAAAATCATTTACCACATCCCCGCTTTCGTTACAATAGTAGTATGCAGCAAGATTCTCTTTTTTTATGGTTTCATTTAGGCGGGCACCAATCATAAACCTGCCCTCGGCATGCGCTAGAGGCACATTAAGAAGCCCACCATCTTTTTCATTAATAAATGCAGAGTTGCTTTGTTTGTTCGTTTTCATATAACACCAAGTATTATAGTAGCCGGTTCCAACAACCCGCCCGCCTTTAACGCGCTTGTTTTCAGATAAACTAATTATTGTATCAAAATTATTGTTGCCTGGGACCATCCCAGATTCTACCAAAATCTGCGCACCATTACAGATACCTAAAACAGGTTTGCCTCGCACAGCTTCTTTTTTTAATGTATCCATAATAGGATCTAGCGATGCGATAATACCAGACCTAGATCGGTCTTCATAAGAAAATCCGCCAACAACTATATAGCCGTCGCAAGACCTTAAAGTAGACGCAGGTTCATTCCAGAGATGCGACATAGGAACCATACCATTTCTTTTGATAGCAGCAACGGTTTCAAGCTCTGTGTTTGAGCCCGGGAATTGAATAACTGCTATTTTTGGCCTATTTGTCATTCAAATAAACCCGCTTAGATGAACTTGAGGCAATTACACCTATTTCAAAGCAAGTATCTTGCCCCAACGTTTTTACAAGTTGGTCTTTTTGTGATGAATCAACGACAATAGTAAGGCCAATCCCCATATTAAAAGTGCGGTATAATTCGTTTATTTCCAAGTCCAGATTTTCTCTTAGAAATTGGAAAATAGGAATTTTAGGCCAAGAATTAATGTTGATTTCTGCTGCAAACCCATCAGGAAATACTCTAGGCACATTATTCAACAAACCCCCGCCCGTAATATGGGCCAAGCTTTTGAGTTGGAAGCCCCGTTCAATAAGAACATTAATCATTTGACTATAATTCTTGTGTGGAGCAAGTAGCGCATTTCCAATCGTAGTTTTTTGGTCTGACAACACGTCGTTAACGCTTAAATTCAACACATCAAAAATTAATTTTCTTGCCAAGGAGTAGCCGTTTGTGTGTAACCCGTTAGATAAAATTCCCACAATTATATCACCATCTTTAACGGAAGAGCCGTCCACAATATTTTTTCTTTCTACAATGCCGGTAGCAACACCTACTAGGTCATACTCGTTCTTGTGATATGTTCCTGGCATCTCAGCGGTTTCTCCACCAACCAAAGCAACGCCCAAGTTTTTACACTCCGTTGCAACACTTTCGATAATTTTTGAAACAGTTTGAGGCTCCAAAGAGCTACTTGCGATATAATCAAGAAAAGTAAGGGGCTGTGCCCCCGTGGCGGCCACATCATTACAGCAGGCATTAACTAAATCATGCCCTATAAAATCAAAATTATGACATTTTTGCGCTACAGCCATTTTTGTACCAACACCATCAATGCTTTGTACCATTACGGGATCATCAAAGCGATTCACGAGATCCTTAATGCTGTACATGGCACCAAAACCACCAATCGAAGACAAAACATTTTTATTAAAAGTAGACTGAATAATTGTTTTAGACGAGGCTATTGCATGATCTGTTTTTTCAATATCTACGCCAGCGTCTTTATATGAAATTTTTTGTTTCACGATAATAATTTTTCTCTCAAAGAGTTTTCCCAAACATCTTTTGCTTTGTTAATTGGCAAGTTAACCTTGTCGTTAATAATTATTGTTTTTTCATAACACGTAACCCCTATAATATCAAAAGGTATGTTCTTTGTTTCTAGTGTTTTTTTAACATCCTTCGCGTTGCCGCTGTCAACCTCTACTAATACAGAAAGGTTTTCATTGAACAGTCTTTCTGGTAGCATTTCTTCGCTTATAGCAACCTTAGCGCCAACGCCATTTTGGAAGGCCATTTTGCAAAGAGATACTGCCAACCCGCCCCTTGTGACCACCCTAGACGATCGCATTAAATTATTTATTCCAAAATCAATAATGCTATTTAGTATTAGACTATATTGTTTACTAGAGAAGCGGTGTACGTCGTTGTTCTGCGTTTCTAAAAGATCAACAATCATACTGCCACCAAGTTTTGTGTTTAGACCCCCCAATAAAAAGATAGTAGAGCCTTGAGATTGGAAGCTGTTTTTAATTGCTTTGTTTATATCTATGTTTTTACCAAAACAACCAATCATTGGGCTTGATGGTATAGCGCTAGTTCCGCTTTGGTTGTAGAAGCTTACATTGCCAGCAACAATGGGGAGGTTGGTGTTTTTTTCAAAGTGTAAATCCTTACAACAGTCTTGAATAGCCTTGCAGCTTTCTGCAAATTGCCACATTTGTTCTGGTTTTTCAGGATTACCAAAACATAAACAATCGGTCAGCGCCACAGGAATTGCACCACTAGCCACCACTTTTGCGGTAGCCTCTAGAATGGCGTGTTGTGCTGTTAAGTATGGATCAATTTTCCCAATTTTTGGATTATGCGCTATTGCAACAGCAAAACCATTGTTTCTAATTTCATCAGGAAAAGAATCGTTATTAAAAGGAGAAACAACCCCCGCCTCAGCCACGCCCCGCTCAAGAACAACCTGGCCCCGAACTTGTTTATCATAACACTCATAAACGGGTAGTTGAGAAGCAATATTCTCATGACCCAATAATTCCAATATAATATTATTATAATTATCAATAACCGGTAGAGAGCTAGACGTTTTAACAATCTTGACCTTTTTTAGCGGTCTTTTATAAACAAACCCCCCATTAATTTTTTCAATTGGGCCATCAATAATTTTTTTGTTATTAGCATAAACGGTGTAGTGGGGCTCTTTAATAATTTTCCCCACGACCTTGGCTTGTGCTAAGGATGAGACGTTTGGAAAATCAAACTTTTTATTATAATGATCCAAGACTAGGGGGGTTGTGTCGGGGTGGCAAACCCACATAAACCGCTCCTGAGTTTCAGAACAAAGAATAACGTGGCTTTGTAAATTATCCATACTAGTATGAATTTTATCTGCCCACACCTCAGCGCCCATTCCAGCGGCATCCGCTAGCTCTATGCTAGCGCAAGCAACCCCACCCGCACCCAAATCCTTAAAGCCAACCTTGTCGGTCATATTGTTTTGTTGTAAATATTTGAACAAGCCATATGTCGACTTAAGGATGTGTCTTTCTAGAAAAGCATTAGGTTCTTGAACGGCCCCCTTATTTTGTTGTTCTTTTTCTTCTTCTAGTTCTAGCGAAGCAAAGCTTGCGCCCCCAAACCCGCTATTGTCTGTTGGCTTTCCTATTAAAATTAAATCATATCCCTCTGCGTTTTTTGGTGCCCTTGATCGAATAACATCTTTTTCGCGTACAATGCCCGCAGCAACAACGGTTACTAAGCAGTTATCGTTGTAATCTTTATCATAATAAAGATCTCCACAAACATTGGGTATGCCAAGGGGGTTGCCGTATCCAGCAATTCCACCAACTACCCCTTCATGGATCCACTTTGTTTTGTTGTTGTTTAAATCACCAAACCTTAACCCGTCTCCAACCGCCACCACCTCAGCTCCCATGCAACAAACATCTCTAACATTACCCCCAATACCCGTTGCGGCCCCTTCATATGGAACAATTTGGCTTGGATGATTGTGAGACTCGTGGCTAACAACCAACCCATAGCGATTATTGTTTTTATCGGTTGCAATTGTAACAATACCGGCGTCATCTTTTGCTCCTAAAATTACATCTGGTCCATCAGTTACAAAGCGCTTTATATGCTCCTTGCTACTTTTATAAGAGCTGTGTTCAGATCCTTGAATAGAAAAAAGAACAAGCTCTGCTAATGTTGGAGGTCTTTTCAAAAATTTGTTTTGAACTGTTTTTGTTTCTGCTACGCTAAGAGGAATGTTTTGTTCAGACAAAACCGCCTTAATTTCTTGATCCGAAAGACTGGAAAAATCAAACGTATCCCAGCTTTCATACTTTATCATAAAGCAAAGGTTTGGTTTCGGTCCGGCCCATAGGAAATTAAGGAAATATGATTACCGGTAAATTCCTCTATTTTTTTAATGAAAGATTTTAATTCTTGAGGGCAGTCGTCAATATTTTTAATATGTTCAGGCAAAGACCCCCAACCTGGGAACGTTTCATAGACAGGTTGAATTTTATTAAAACTTTCTAGATCGGCTGGTACAGAATCTATCCTGTTCCCATCAATTTCATATCCTATACACAGCTTCACTTCTGGCAAGCCCGCTAAAACATCCACTTTTGTTAAAACTAGCTCAGTAAAACCATTTAGTTGGTTGGCATGTTTTAGCTGGACCAAATCTATCCAGCCAATTCTTCGAGCCCTTCCTGTTGTGGTGCCATATTCTTGCCCAGCTTCTCGTATTTTATCTTCTAATGGGGGGCTAATTTCCGTTGGGAGCGGTCCGCGACCAACATAGGTTAAATATGCTTTTGCAATCCCCACCACACGCTTTTCTCTGTTCAAACCAACCCCAGATCCCGCCTCTACTTGACCTGCGACCGTATTACTGCTTGTTGTAAAGGGGTATAACCCATGGTCTACATCTAAACAAGCGCCCTGAGCACCCTCAAACAATATAGCCTTGCCATCCCGGTCTGCTTTTATAAGGTGTTCGGTTATATTGCCTACATAGGGCCTAATAATTTCTGCATACCTTAAATATTGGCTAAGAATTGCTTTATAGGAATAATCAAATTTTTCTTCAAATACATTTTCGACAAGCTTTTTATTAAATGTAAAAGATTTTTTGAGCCTTTTTGTAAAAACGTCTTTGTTTAAGAGGTCAACAACGCGCAAACCATGCCTATACATCTTGTCTGCATAAACAGGCGCAATTCCAGACCTTGTACTTCCTGCAGCCAAATCGTTTTGCAATGCCGTTAAGTGGTGGTCAATATCGATATGATAAGGCATAATTAAGTGGGCACGATCACTAATTAAAAGGTTAACCCCAAGCCCCTCTTTTTTTAATAAATCAATTTCATTGATTAGTACGGTTGGGTCAATCACTACACCGGTACCAATGACAAGCCTACAGTTTGGATGTAATACCCCAGAAGGAACAAGGTGCAGTTTGATGGTTCTGTCATCTAAAATAATAGTATGGCCAGCGTTGTTTCCACCTTGGAATCGTACAACATAATCGGATTGGGCAGAGAAAAAATCTGTAACCTTTCCTTTGCCTTCATCCCCCCATTGGGCCCCAACTATAACAGAAATATTTCTTTTATTATTTTGCACTTTTTGATGTTGTTGATAAGGTGTAATTTATGTTGTGGATTCTAGATACCAAAATAATACTTTGAAAACCCTTGTTTTTTTAAGCTTTTTCTTTGTTAATGGTTGTGCATTTGTTGGTCAATTAGCTGTTCCGTTGGAGTCTATTGATAATCCAGAAGGTCCTTATGGTATTGGCACCCAAGTCTTTTTTTGGACCGACGAAACGAGAAGCGAACAATATACCACAGACCCCACAGATTTTAGAAACCTATTAGTTCAAATCTGGTATCCTGCACAGATGAAAGATAATTATCAAAAAACAACCCATATGGTCTTCCCCGAACGCACCTTAGAGTCTATGGCGAACACGCTTAATGCGCCGGTGAGCCTTATAAAGCATGGCGCTAGATT
>Ga0302119_10000340_pt1 | contig 20825 bp, 11 predicted proteins | sample AG5_Tmax_MG_FD_203114 | JGI IMG/M metagenome (GOLD analysis project Ga0302119, IMG submission 203114) | Marine microbial communities from Western Arctic Ocean, Canada - AG5_Tmax | ecosystem: Environmental > Aquatic > Marine > Oceanic | place: Canada: Western Arctic Ocean | collected 2017-10-01 | reverse complement strand
AGATACTGATGATGATGGCTGGGCAAATGAATTTGATCTATGCCCTGGATATAATGACTATATCGACATTGATGTAGATGGCATACCTGATGGTTGTGATTCATTGATTGACCGGGATAGTGACTTAATCTCGGATGGGGAAGACAATTGCCTTACTATAATGAATTATGACCAAGCTAACTATGATAACGATACTTACGGCGATTTATGTGATTACGATGATGATAATGATGGCATGCCTGATGAAGAAGATGGCAACCCCTTGGACGCGTGCCCACGCGGAGGAGAAAAGTATTGGGCCCGTACAATGGTAACAGACCCGGATGGGGATGGATGTCATAATCAAAGAGAAGATGATGATGATGATAACGACGGTCTTGTTGATGCTAACGATGCATGTGATGGCCCGGGACAAACTCTAAACTGGATTTCTAATGGCACTACTGATTATGATGCAGATGGTTGTAACGATTCTAATGAAGATTTAGATGATGATAATGATGGCATTGATGATTCCACTGATTCATGCCCTGTTGGTGAATTGAATTGGAATTCAAGTAGAGAAAACGACTTTGATACAGATGGTTGTAACGATTCTAATGAAGATTTAGATGATGATAACGATGGAATACTAGATTCTGAGGATATTTGTCCTAAACAATATGTAAATAATGTAACAGATAAAGATGGTGATGGTTGCTTTGACGATACTACAACAGAATTATCTTTTACAGAACGTTTTATGAATGGTGACCTATTAATTTTAGGTGCCGTAATGATTTCAATAATAATGATATTCGTTGTTGGAATTATATTATATATGCGGAATATAAATGATGAATTGAGGAATAAAATGATTGTTAGTGTGAATGGCGCAGATACACTAAGACGATTAACAACCATCTCAAATCGTGTTAAAACAATATATATGGATAAAACACTGACACAAGTTGATTACGATAAAATTCAAAAATTAATCGAAGAACGGAGAGCATTATTTGGAGAAGATGCAATTATAGAATTTGAAAAAGGTAATGAAGATTTAGCGCTTATTTTTGCAAAAGCGGTGGATCTAGACCTAATAAATGACGAAGCAGTTGCACGAATGAATGAGAATATTGAACGTGGCAGATTTGAACCAGAATACTACTTAAAAATGTGGAAGAAGAGGATTAAAGCAAGTACGGACACTCCTAAACTATCAAGTAAAGAAAAAGTGAAAAGCACTGATTCCAAAAAACCACAAGCGGAAACCATAGATTCGCCCCCGGCTCTTACAAAAAATCAATTAACAAAAATGAAGAAAGCTGAATTGATTGCATTCGCCAAAGAGAGAAGTTTGTTGACTAGCGGGACCAAACCGATTCTAATCGAACGCATATTATCTGACGCAGCCCCTCCTGTTGATGAAAAAGAATGAAACGTTTTGATTGATCAACAATCAATTTTGATTGTTCAGAATATTCTCATTTACAAGTGTTGGTGGACATTTTGAAGTGCAGTAAAAGGGGGGTGGTGAATAATACCACATCATTCATTTTTACGCATGTAATGTACTACAGTAGACTCATCACGATTTAGACCAGGGATTGGTTTCAAATCGGAAGCTTGTTGCCAACGCTTCTCAAACTTACCAGACAACCAATCCTCCATAAGCATTGGACGGATATAGGATGTGCGGCAAACTGCACGAGTGTTTCCAAGGTCGCCTGCAACTGTGTCAATTACAGCTAACATCGTTGCCAAACGTTCTGGCTCTGTTTTACCCAATAATTTACCATTAGCAGCAAGTTTCGCCAATCCTTCTGGACGCCTTAGCACCCTTCCGCGCCATCTGATGATTACCTCACCATCTCCCTTAGAATTAGTAGAAAGTGCATCATCGGTAAGTTTAGGAATATTTGAGATTAGGTTTTCACTGGCAGTTGTAATTAAAGCAAGTCTTGCACCTGTTTTCCATGAAGCGCTCCAAGTGCGGAATTCCTTGGCAGTATATCTGGTCCCATCTAGAGCGTCTTCGATATAATTGTTAATGTGTTCTGCTTTTACATCAAAATCTGCGCCATCAGCATTTTCATATCTGAATAAATCTTGAGTTTTATCTTTACCACCAACCTTCCCTGATTCTTCAATTAATATTGCTAAATCATCATCTTCAATCAGTATTTTCCAATGTTTACCCGATTTACCTATGAAATCAAAAATAGCATCAATTTTTCCTTCTGCTTTTTTGCCTTTGATAATTTTTATATGCCCCTCTTGCAAGGTTGTCAAGCCATACGATTCGTTTTGCTTAGCGTATTCATCTGAACCGATACGTATGTGATATAAATCCATGAGTTTGATGACCAAAGCCACTGATTTCTCAAGTGGCATCCCACTCAAATTAAGATCTGCTTTGACTCGGTCTCTTAGCCTTGGTAACATCATTGCGAAATCATCTACATTAGCAAATTTAATATCAGCTTTAATTGCATTCCAATCAGGATGATATCGATACTGTAAGCGACCCTTTGCATCTTTTCCTGTGGCTTGAATATGCCCTTTTTCATCAACACATAACCAAACATCTGTCCATGCCGGTGGCACTGCTAAGGAATTAAGAATCGAAATTCTTCTCTTATCAACTAATTTCTTACCATCTGGTAATTTGTATTCATAGGTAATAATTGACGAATCGCCTTCTTTATCAGGGGGGATTTCTATCTTCAAACGGCTAATTCCGGGCTCGCTTCTTTCACTAATATTCAAGTTAGCCAACTTTGCGGCTATAGTTGAATCAGTATCCATGATAGTATCCCCCTAGTGATTCCGCACACCCGATAAGTTATCAATATTCAGCACTCTTTATTCATCGGTGATAACCGAACAAATATCCGGACATGCACCACCTGTAGCACCACACACAACCTTTGTTGAGGTACTCCAAAGTACCAACGATGTCCTGATAATCCAAGGATTGTTCTGATTATTCGAATATACCATCCTCGTCATCATCATCGAATGTACCATCCTCGTCATCATCGCTTGACATATCGTGTTCACTTTCTTTCTTCAACATCTGGTATTCGGTCCACTCTTCATCAGATATCACACCATCACCATCTTTGTCAATCATATCTGTGATTACCTCTCCAAGAGAATCCCATTCTGAAGTAGTCATGCCTCGCTTACGAGTTACAATAACCGTCGCTACGAGAAGCAGAATAATTAGTAGAAAACTGATTGATATTACCCCAAACAAACTACTGGTACTAATGCTATTAGATTCGTTATCGTCATCAACTGTACATCCACGATTGTTGATAATTTTACCAACCTCCATAACTGTGGATGGGCACTCATCAAACTCATTTGATATGCCATCCCCATCAGTATCATCTTTGTCTGGGTCAAACACCCCCGCATCGACTGCACAGCCAGTTACTTCATTGATGATTTGGCCAGCAGGTGTTGTTGGGCAATTATCAAGATCATCTGTTATACCATCACCATCTGTATCAAGTTGATACTCAGCGCAACCATTCAAATTCACGGGCCATTCCGTAGACGTACTTGGGCAGGCATCTAGCAAATTATACACGCCGTCATTATCTGAATCAGCTAACCCTGATTGGCACCCTAATGTATCAATTTCAACACCTTCAGGTGTGTTGAGGCATTGATCTATTGCGTCGCTAATTCCATCATTGTCGCTGTCTCGCTCAGAAGAACCGCAACCTACTGAATTAACTGTCATAACATCGAATTCGGGTGTGTTAATACACTCATCAATATTGTCAGTAAGTCCATCACTGTCGGAATCTTTCTGAGTCAGACCACAACCATCGTAATCCACTATATCACCAATAGGTGTTTGTGGACATTCGTCAAAGATATCTGCAATTCCATCTTGGTCAACATCATCGGTAACAACGTCACCATCTGCACAACCAACCAAATTGACTACAGAACCAAGTGGTGTAGTGTCACAAATATCAATTTGATCATTTACACCATCATTGTCGCTGTCCTTCTCCTCGGCTGCACAACCATCAATGTCAACAGTTAATCCTGGTGGAGATTCGGGACATACATCTTGAAGATCATAGACGCCATCCCCATCTGTATCAACCTGAGATTCACCACATCCATATTCATCTACAGATTCACCTAGTGGAGTATTCTCACAGTTGTCAACATTATCCTTGTATCCATCCCCATCTGTATCTCTTTCAGAAGGTCCACATCCAAATGAATTGACATGAATAGTTTCATCAATAGGGGTATTCAAACATAGGTCTATATTTTCTCCAATAGTATCTTTATCAGTGTCATCAATACAACCATCTGAACCTGGTTGTGTCGTGCCCATGCCGATATATACATCCCATGAAATATCTGCATGTTCTGTTGGGCAGGAATCATCGGGGTCATCGAATTGGTCAATGTCTTGATTATCAATACAACCATCTGAGCCTGTATTTTCTGAACCATCCCCTACAAAAATATCATATCCGCTTGCGTCCTCACCTGGACAATCATCATTCCAGTAAGGAACTTGATCATTATCGTCATCCGATTCGAGAACTTCAACTACAACCCACCCATCTATTGAAGAAGAAATACCCCCAATATCATCGGTGGCTGTATAATAAATTACTTGTAATCCAACAGGTAATTGAGTTGTGGTTATTGAATCTGAGTTAGCCCACATCCCTGGATAATAATAGTTAGAATATTGTTGGCCATTAATATGGTCACTGTACCATGAATGAATAGATATTGTTCGATCTGTTGTGACTTCAATACTCAAATTAACTGGCCTGCCCTTGTAGATATTCGGCAAACCTGTTTGTTGGTTGGTTGATAGATACTCACTTTCAATTTGGATTTGACCTAAGGTCGGCCTATCCCATATTGAATAATTGAAGGGTGTGGAATCACAACCTTTACCGTTGCAAGCATAGATGTTCAACTCAACTAGAGTTGTGTCTTCAACGATTGGTGTTCCCGAGATGACACCGTTTGAATTGTTGAATGTTAAACCGGGAGCGAGAACTGCATTGTCGCGTCCTGCAATGAGGCCGTAAACCGCATCAGGGGCTCCATAAGCGCTGACATATCCTCGAGCAAGGTTGTGTTTGGCATTGTTGCCCCAGCAGAAGAGCGCTTTGTTGTTCTGAACCATCACACACATTCCGTGGGCCGACGATCCTCCTGATGACAGAGATGTTACGTGGCTAAATTCACCCATCTCCCATTCTCCAAACTCGGCGGGTGACAAGCTACCATCTGTGAGGAATTTCTTGCCAATACACTGCACTGTTGAATTGCTGAACAAGGTGCAGGTTTGATACGTATCTGTCTCTACATGAATTGGTATAGAACCTGTTGATGGGGAATCGTAGACCAGTCCATCCGACGCAAATTGGGAGGCTGAATTGCCGACTTGAGTGTGTTGATTGCCGTTATATCCCCAACACCACAATTGCTCGTTTGATGTATCATCATCAGTACCGATCGCACACGTGTTTAACTGCCCTACTTCGATACTTGAGACCGATACATTATGTGCACCGAAATCAACCTCCACCGGGGTGGTGGATTGAGTATTGTTGGTATTGCCAAGTTGGTAATTGTTATTGTATCCCCAACACCACATAGAAGCATCATCTGCTAAGGCGCAGGCATGGTGATTTCCTACGTCAACTGCAGTGAAATTGAGACCCGTGGGTGTGCTAACCTTTGTGGGTCGGAGACGATCCGTGGTGTCTCCATTACCCAATTGACCATTCCCGTTCTCACCCCAACAGTACACATCTGAATCTGCGACTGCACATGCTGAATCAATATACCAAGCAAAATCTGTGACTGTGGGTTCCGTCCAATTGACTGGAGGGGTTGGCAAAGGCCACTTCAAGGCATCAATGAATACTCGATCAAAGCCATTGTAGGTTGCACTATCATGATGGAACTTGATTGTCAATGTGTGGTCACCTGCAGTGACATATCGATTCAATGAGCGCCAGTCATCCCAGTAGTTGGTGTTGTAATAGTTACTTTCCACATGAATTTGAACTCCATCGAGATACACATACATGTAATCATAACTGTAGTATGTTGACCACATATAGCAGAAACTCAGCATACCGGCGCCTGTTGTGATATTCATGGTGACAATTGAATCTTCGTTGTGCACAATTGTGTATGATGATTCAGAATCCACGCTTCCTAGGTTACTTGATGCTGAACCCAAAACATAGTTTCCATGCAAAGTGTTCAGAGATGTGTGGACACTGGTGTTTGTGTAAGACCAATTTCCATCACTTGTTGAGGGGTTGCCATTTGGCTCGACAAGGTGCTCTTCCCATGCGACTGCAGATGTGTTCTCAAATGATTCAAAACCAAAGCCAGATGCTGGATTGATGTCATTACAACCTTGGGTGTTGTATGTACCCAGAGTCGTGCCTGTGTTTGCATATGAATTTAATTCAGGATCAAACAAAACCTGGGTAGGGGCCTGAAGACCATTGTAATTACCATGCCCGAGGTACCCATTCCCTCCGTCATTACCCCAACACCACAGAGTGCCATTGGTGAGAATACCGCAAAGGCCGTTTGTCTCCGCAGCAATCTTGGTGAATGTCAAATTTGCAGCCGCTGCATCGGGGTGTAATGTGGGGTTTTGAACAAAGTAGTTTTGGCCAAAAGATGTGTCCAACACTCTGGCCTGTTCGTTCTTGCCCCAGCAGTACAATTTGCCTTCATCATCCAATGCACATGTTGTGGATTGTGAAATATCGACTTCGCCTGTGTAATTTGGATGACCTGAAGTCAGTGTCCAAAATGCATCATCTCCACCAATATTTGGTGGGGCCTGTATTGATTCGTTATCCCCCACTGTGAGATAATAATTATCATTTAACCCATGGGTGATTGAAGGAAGGTCCGGTTCACGAACTTGAATTGTCAACGTTGTAGTTGCACTACTTTGGCCTGATTGCGCATAAACATCGTAAGAAGTTGCATCCCATGGAGTTAATGGTGTTCCTGAAACGGTACCTGATGAATAATTAAATGATAGACCTGGTGGAAGAGCCTTTGGGCCATCTGTCTGCCACTGACCCAATGCTCTGGAGGAAGAAAAGAAATTGATATCCGATTGAACCCTTAGTTCGTCCACCTTACCTTCAAATTCTTCCCCAAATACACAGGACCCTGGTCCCCATGTCTGCATATAATAGGTGTTTTGTCGACCAATCCAATTACTATAACTTTGAGAATAGGTACTACTAGTATCTAGAGTAGTGCCATTATTAACATGGACACTAGTGTAGAGAGTGTAATATGAGTTGTAATGCATCACCGATATATAGTTCCACTCGTTGATTTCAACTGGTGTTGACATCCCATATGTGGCGTTGAATGTATTATTATGCGCTATATCAGTTTCATTTTGAGATTCCCAATAGTAATCAATCTCTAAGAATCCGGCACCATTGAGTTTCACGTTTATTCCGTCAATGGCCCCGGTGGACCTCTCAATGGTTTTGCTAAACAAATTACCATCTAAACTAACGGGCTTGAACCAACCTGCAAAACCATGACCAGAATTGCTGTAGGAAGGTGTAAACGATGCACAATTCGTTGAAGTGATATTATCACCTGTATTCCCACCTAATTCAATGCCGTTGTAGATTTTTCCTTGAGAAACAATATTCGCATTACCATTGAGTTGTAGGGTGCCTGCGTTTCCATTTGTTGCTTGGGAGCCACTGTCATCTAACGAGGGTGTGTTTAGCATCCACCAATTACTTGAAGGGTTGTTGCTTGTAATTTGATTATTACTAATTCCCCAATCGTTAACGTTTGCAGTCAATGGGATAGACATCGCTGTAATTGGTGTTATTTGGGTGTGATTTATCAACGCATTATTTCCCGTCCATGAACCATAATATGCAATTGATAGAGACTTACTTCCTTTTGAGGAATAACTATCTTCGTCCACTAAAACGTTGTTTGCCAACATTGGGGCAGCCCCCATTGTTATCATAATCATAATCAACAATATTGCTTTTATTTTCATTTCAATCACCTTTTTTATTTCCAATATTACTTTACTCGTCTTTAACATCATTTAGAGCAGCAAATAATCCACCTGCTTGACCTACCCAATCATCACGTTTCACTCTACCAGGGAAAAATTCGATCGCTTTATTGACTTGGTCCTCAATTTCAGGTGTCATGTTTGCAATCTGCTTGAAAGTGAAAATTCCTAGGGCATTCAGTTTTTCAACAATAAACGGTCCTATTCCAGATATTTGTTCTAAATCATTACTATCTGCAGCGTATGCAACCCCAATTGTGGCGAAATCAATAGTATCCGCTTTTTCAGCAATTCTAGCTAATTGTTGTTCTTTTTCAGATAACTCTGCCATCTTAGCATCCATTTCTACCATCTTAGCATCCATTTCTGCTATTTTGGTTTCTGCAGCATTAGTGATAGCTACATCTCCCCCATAAATATCATCTTCATCCCAATCATCTTCATCGGAAGTGCTGGGTTTGGAAGTTGATTTTTCTATAATCAAATTCTTATTAATTGATATATTTATTTCTTTATGTGAATCCTTATTCCTCTTTCCCGCAAGTAAAGTTAACACCACAAGTAGCAGTATTATCAATAGTATTGGTATGATGAAGCAACTCATTTGACCAAATATGGAAGATGATTTGTCTGTATCATCCGTATTAACAATAAAACAAGCATGAGATGAATTCGGGGTGCTGTTGCCATCCAATGGGTCGCTATCACAGTCTGATTCTCTAGCATCAGTCCATCCATCCTCATCTGAATCTCTCTCTGAAGCACCACAACCAGTAGGATTAGTTTGTTCATTAATAGGCGTGTCTAAACACAAATCGTGGGAATTTAATACACCATCATTGTCATCATCAAGACCCTCTTGTGGGGCACAACCGTTTCCATCAATTAGGCTAATTTGGTCTGCAGGCGTGTAGTCACATAGATCCATACCATTGTTAACACCGTCGCCATCCATATCTAAGTCATCATCACAACCATCGGGAATGCCATCGTTGTCCCAATCTAAACGGTCATCATGGCCTAAGCATTTATCGCTTAAATCTGGCACATTATCCCCGTCGTCGTCGGTATCCATGACATCACAAATACCATCACCATCAAAATCAATTGGTACACTTGTAACATTGCGGGATTCGCTGCCACATGTGAATTCAATAGAATCGGCCCAACCATCACCATCATCATCCGTATCGGCATTGTCACCAATTTGGTCTCCATCAAAATCTGCCTGTTCTGTAAAATCTAGTGGGAATAAATCATCGTTATCCGATACCCCATCACCATCATCATCCATATCAGCATTGTTACCTTCCCCATCGTCATCAGTGTCTAAATGTTCAGTAGAGTCTCTAGGGAATGCATCTAAGTCGTCATTTACACCATCGCCGTCATCATCTAAATCAACTAAATCAGGGACACCATCAAAATCTGTATCCACTATACAATCATTTACTGTTTTTGAACCTAAAGAAACAGTAGAGGTACCCGATGGGCAAGGAATAGGGTGGACAGTACCTGTACCCGAGGAATAGGTCCCTTGTGGGACAAGATTACACAATGATGCACGATATTCGGTGGTGTGGTTTCCTGCCGAGCAAGGTGTTTGTTCTGAATTTCCTGTACCAGTGGAAAAATGGCCAGGGGATGTCTCAACGCATGCTGTTTGACCAAAGGTTGGCTGGTATGTTCCAGCTTCACATGTTGTTTGATAACCCATCCCATGATTTTGAACAAAATTACCAGGGTCTGCGTTTTGGCAGTCATTAGCAGTTGTAGACGCTGTTGATGGATTAAATGTCCCGGGCAAACATGACGATTGTGATGTAGCCCCAACCACGTCTACATAATTACCAGGTGATGCTGGGGTTTGAGATGACCTGCCTTGTTGGCTAACATAATATCCCAAATCTGCAACTAGACAAGCAGAATTATTTTCAGAAGCTGAATTTGGATTATATGTGCCGGCTAAGCAAGGAGTTTGAGATGTTGCCCCAACCACATCTACATAGTAACCAGATGATGCTGAGGTTTGAGATGACCTGCCTTGTTGGCTAACATAATATCCCAAATCTGCAACTAGACAAGCAGAATTATTTTCAGAAGCTGAATTTGGATTATATGTGCCGGCTAAGCAAGGAGTTTGAGATGTCGCCCCAACCACATCTACATAGTAACCAGATGATGCAGGAGTTTGAGAGGACCTTCCTTGTTGATTAACATAATATCCCAAATCCGCAAGTAGACAAGCAGAACTATTGTTAGAACCTGCTCCAGGATTATAAGTGCCTACTGAACAAGGGGTTTGAGATGTTGCCCCAACCACATCTACATAGTAACCAGGTGTTGCTAGAGTTTGAAATCCCCTTCCTTGTTGGCTAACATAATTTCCCAAATCCGCAAGTAGACAAGCGGAACTATTGTTAGAACCTGCCTCAGGATTATAGGAGCCTGCTGAACAAGGGGTTTGAGATGTTGCCCCAACCACATCTACATAGTGACCAGATGTTGCTAGGGTTTGGGATGACCTCCCTTGTTGGCTAACATAATTTCCCAAATCCGCAAGTAGACAAGCGGAACTACTGTTGGAATTAGAGTTTGGATTGTATGTACCTGCTAAACAAGGAGTCTGTGATGAAGAGGCGTTTAAATCAACATAATACCCAGGTGTCGCCCCTATACATGATGATTGGGCGCTAAATGGCTGATACTCACCCACACCACACTCGGTTTGATTAGTTGATTCTACTGAATCTACATAGTGTCCCGGACTAGCATCATCGCATTGTTGTTGGCCACTAAGTGGTTGATATGTCCCAATAACACATTGAATTTGAGAGATGGCACCAATGGTTCCGACATAATACCCCGGATCTGAATCTATACAACTTGTTTGATTTGAAGCATTTTGATAAGTACCCGTGTAACATGGTGTTGATAATATTGCACCAGCTAATGGAGCAAAGAAACCTGCAGGAGATGGTTCACAAGAATATCTCCCATACTGGCCTGCATCACAAGATACCGAGCGCACAGGATTATTTGGGAATGCATCAGAAGGTGTTGGTACACCGTCTCCATCTTCATCATTAAGTATGTGAGTATCAAAGATATTCAAAATTGAATCTTCATCAATATCTCTATCTGAAAGGGTGATGGTTTCTCCTAGTAACAAGGTAGGTGTAGGAATCCGTTTAGTTATATTTGTCCCATCACCAAGTTGGCCGTGAAGATTGTCACCCCAGCAACGCAGCGCACCGTTATCAATTGCTGCGCAAGTATGAGAACCGCCAGCAGTAATCGCAATCACATTGTCAACAGAATTAATCAAAGTTTGTTGTGGGGTCGTGGCCATTGTGTTAGAATTAATTCCAAGTTGGCCGTGAAGATTGTCACCCCAACACATCATAGTACCATTAGAAATCATTGCACATGTGTGTTTATCACCAGTGATAATTCCTGAAATATAAGAACTACTTGAATTAGAAATCAAGTTAATTGATATTGAAGTTGGGCGGCTAGTCTGAGTACCATCACCAAGTTGACCGCGGTCATTCCAGCCCCAGCAACCTAAAGAATCATTTGTAAATAATACGCAAGTATGATGTAACCCTGTAGAAATTGCGAGAGGTACCCCGGTTGTTGAAACAACAGGTGAGTTTGTGCTGATGAATGTTCCATCACCAAGTTGACCGTGATTATTGTACCCCCAGCACATAATTTTTTGATTTGAGGTTATCACACAGGTATGCGACTCACCTGTAGAAATTGCAACTGCGTCAACATTGGTTCCTAGATTCACATTAACTGGAGATGAGCTACTATTTGTCGTCCCATCACCAAGTTGGCCGTGATTATTGTACCCCCAGCACATGACTGATGCGATATCAGTTATCGCACACGTGTGAGTATCCCCCGCGGCAATTTCTATTGCCACACGACCTGCACCTAAATCAACAAGTGTTGGAGGGGATGAAACGGTGGAGCCAATTCCAAGTTGGCCATAACTATTAGCACCCCAGCAACTTAGATTTCCATTGTTCATTACTGCACAAGAATGATACGAACCAACAGAAGAACTGACAGCATAGATTGCGCCTAGATTACTTGATGTTACGATACTTGAAAAATCCACTTCGACCGGCGTTAATTCAAATGCCTGAGCGGTAATATTTCCTAATTGCCCTTCACCATTTAAACCCCAACATAGCATACTACTGCTCTCTGTAATGGCGCAATTATGCCCCCCACCAGATGTAACTGTTGATGATGAAAATATTGAACCTGTTTGAAAACCTGGATGAATTATTGAACCTGAATAATTTTTATCATCTAAAGCCAATGGCTTGTTAAAGTCACCCACCATTGAAATTGATGGCACCAACAATAATGACATTACGGTAATTAATACCAATATATGACGATGGTTGATTAAGCGCATGTTAACATGCCCTAAACATACATACATAAAATCTATGCAAGATTGATGTCCAAGGACTCTTTTGTTATTCACCATCAAAGATGTCTAACGTTGATGCTAAAGAGCCTATTTCTGAGCGTATTTTGTCTTTTTCCCTCATGCTGAGGGACTTATCAATCAATTGCTTTTCAAGCCATGCGATTTCGCTCTGTACTGTTTCTCTTTCCTCACGATGGATCTCATCTGCCCTAGACATTTGTAGCCGAGCAGTGTGTTGTCTTGCAATCTTTCGACGGGTAGTTAATTCCCGGCCCGAGCCTGCTCCTTTCTGTTGGGTTTTTAATTCAATATTAACTGGATATGGGATGGTTATTCCTTCATCTCTGAATCTATCTGCTACGTGCTGGAGCATCCAATCCCGGGCTGGCCATTGGTCAGCGTAATCTGCTATCCAAGTGTAAATACGGAAATCAATTGAGTATTCATTTAACTTAATCACCAAAACACGTGGTTTTGGTGAATTTAGAGAGTATGGACTGGTTTTTGCGATGTCAATCAATACTTGCTTAACATGGGGTATTTCTTCATCATATGCCACGCTAATATCTACTAATAAATTGATTCTTTTTGGGATGCCATCCCCCCCGCCTCTTGCCATATTACAAATAGTGCTAGAAACAAGTGTGTTGTTCGGGATGATTACTAATTCTTCAGACAAAGTTAATATTTTCGTCGAAAGAATTCCAGTTGATACTACTTTCCCTTCGATACCATCTACTTGAATACGATCACCAACATCAAACGGTCTGTCCATTGCAAGTAAAAATGAATTCAATATGTTCCCAATTGTGTGTTGAAGTGCCAAACCAATAATTATTGAAAATACTGCAAGAGATGTGAGAATTCCAGATATTTCTAACTGAAATTCTGTTAGGACGAGGGAAATACAATATAACCAAATTATAATTCTCCCAAAACCACTAACGAAATTATTTCTTCCTGCCACTGCAACCCCTGAATTATCAGAACTAATCCAAGTGAAAAATGGAGGGGTAATCACTTTTATCGTGCTGGTAATCATACTAGTTAGAATGACTATGTATGCAGCATTCATCGGATGTATTAGCACCACGAGGGCATCTGGTGAAATCCATGCCAAAGAAATATTAATGCTTATTACAACCGAAAACACCAGTATTCTATTTGATAACGGTGTGAATAAATCGTTATCCCAACCCACATCGGTTTTCTCAACGAATTTGCCCAAGTTTTTTAGTAAAACATATTTCACGAATACAAAAAGTAGCGTACTAAAAATAACACAAACACCAATTTCACCATAAATGGGGAGGGCGTCAAACCAATTGACTAATGTAGAATATTCATCACTAATTTGACTCAATTATACCACCTTCATAAGACTTGAATAATATTCGGGCGCGGCCATCCCTTGAAATGGGTTTTGCTTTTTATCCTGATGTAAAGAAAGATCCTAAAGTTGAATCTAACAGAAAAACCGTTGCATAACTTGTTATTGCTGCTATCCACATCATGGAAGAAATTTGTCCTAATGTAATAGCCATTCCGCCACCTTTCAACCTAGCGCCGATCGATGATAATACCATGACCATCAAAATAATCAATATTGAAGTGATAAATTTGAAAATTTCTATATTTTCAAGTATCCCCCCTGGGTTTTCCAACACAGGTATCCCCAAACCACCAGCGTTGCTAGTTATCTCACCTACGTCCATGTTTTCCATTCCTTGGGCAACTCCCGCAACGTTTGTACCCAATTGGAAAACTACTGCAATAGCTATGTTAAAAGATACTATTGTAGATACTAACAAACCATACGAAATACCTCGCATCGTACCCGCTGTAAGCGATCTACGTCGGCGCAAAGAAAGAAGGTTAGTTGTGTTCTGGCTAACTAAATCTGCAACTGCAGCAGGTTCTCCACTAGATTGGGAACCCTCTAGATAAATTCGATTAAAGCGGGATACCATCGATGAGTTCACCTCTGCTGAAAACCAATCCCAACTCCGTTCAGAATCAACCCTTAGCATTAATCTGCTTTCTAAACTAGCAATTGATTTGTTTAACAGACCAAAATCAATTCCACGAAGGGCTTTGATAGTTGCTGATGGTTCTGATGCACGCGCTTGTGCTGTGCCACCCAATGCACGGATAAATCCAGGGTATGATTCATCCCTTCTAACAATGCCTTTTTCTTCACGAGATGCCGCAATCCCGGGTATTAAAAATGGGGTGAATAAAAGTGCCACCAATGGTAAACCAAATTTATCCCAAGAAGAAAAGAGTGTGCCTGCATACATGAAAAAAATAGCAATTGTGCAGACAAATATGGGTAAAAATAACCCAATGGATGCAATCCATGTTTGTTTGATTCTTGTTCGATAATTAGTATCAAATTCATGTTTACTAAAAATCGGATCGTCCGGTACAAGTGCTCGGAAAGCCATCAACATTACAGTTTGCATTGCCATGAATCCTATAGCAGACAGTAACACCCAGCGTATGCGAACCATCATGCCAAACGGAGTAGATCCTCCGGTATCTGTAATAAACAAAACTAGATGTATGCCGGAAACAACCAATGCAAATATTCCTGTTGTTGTTAATGATATGTAAATTTCTTGCAACATGTCGATTGATTCCAACCGGGTATCATACAAGGTATCGAATGACTTTGCAAATGTTTTTTGTTCCGATTTCATGAAGGACTCGATGGGTTGACCTGCTTCAACAGAAAACGCCATTCTATCTAAAAAATCGCCCCAGATTGGTGATGGGCTTTGGCGCCCAACAATCCGCGATGCTTCTGGTAAACTCGTATGCCATTTTTCAACTAGAGTTTCGATTGATTTTACTTCCTTCGCCAATGCACCATAATCTGACATTTGTCTCAAAACATCAAACATGGATTGAGCACTTACTTCACCTAAACTAAGAATACCCATTCGTGTAATGAACATGTGCATTTCTTTCTCAATAGCGGTAGCTTCTCTCGTTGTCTGAATAAGAGGCCAGCAAAGTGCTAAAATTGCTGACAATAAGGGGAAAAAAATCAGTAAAATAATTCCTGATGCGCCTATGAACAATGAATTTAGTGAGAAATACAATACTACAGACAACAACAATCCAATAATTAGTGATGGAAAAACAAATCGTATTATGTATTCGCCAAGAGATATTTCCATTCTACGAATTGCAATTTGATAAAGTGGTAGCCTTTCCATTACTTACCACCTCAATCAGTATTTATAGGGACCCAAACGTCAATTGCATCCGAAAAAGCCTGCCAATCTTGTTGATAATATACATCTATCAAATCGAATACATCATCATAATGAGTTAGCCCTCTATCAACCATTCTTTTCAGCGCTTCTGTACGCCGAGCCATTTCATCATAAATGTCTCGTTTATTCTCAAATCCCATCAAAGCAGCCATTTTATTCTCCATCAAATGAGATTGAAACATTCCTCTAAAGTAATGTTTATCTCGGACGGGATCCCAATCAAACATGCCTCTTGTTAATACCCCATCCGCTTCTTTGTTGTACCCAATCACCTCATCAATACCAGTTACTCTACGGGCAATTCCTCCACCAGGTGCTTCTACAACTTCTTGGAAAATTGCAAAGTTTAAGTTGTCGAAAAACCGCATAGGTACATTGATTGGATCGCCAGTAAAGCGCTGAATCATTTTTACGATTGAAGAAGCGTGAAAAGTTGCTATCACAGGATGGCCAGTTTGCATCGCTTGGAACGCAGTAGCGCCTTCTGCACCACGAATTTCACCGATGATGATATATCTTGGACGGCTTCTTAATGCGGCTTTCAAAAGGTCAAACATCTCAACTCGGGAGTCTTCGTTTTTTGAACTACGAGTCACCAAACGCTGCCATAGTCGATGGCGGACTTTCACCTCGGGCGTGTCTTCAGCAGAGTAAATCTTTACATTATGGTCTATGAAAGGAAGTATGGCATTCAGCGTTGTTGTCTTACCAGATGCAGTTTCACCCGATACCATTAATGACATTCCGTTCTCTAATCCTAACCAAATATAAGCTGCAACTTGGGGGGATAAAGTGCCCCACTGAATCAATTGAGTAATCGATATTGTTTCCTCTGCGAACTTACGAATTGTGAAAGAAGACCCTAACGTAGAGACGTCATCAGAATAAATGATGTTAATTCTGCTTCCATCTAATAGGGCGCCATCAATGATTGGTTTACTGTCTGAAACAGGGCGACCAATACGTTCAGACATAGCGCGGAGATAACGCTCAAGCATGTCTCTATCTCGAAATCTGATGTTTGATGTTACCATACCGAATACTTTGTGATCCATACTGATGTATCGTAATCCAACTGCGTGAATATCTTCTAACATCTCATCAGAAAGTAATACTTCCAGCGGACCCGACCGTACCAAATCGCGTATGATTGTGTATTGTAAGCGTTCTAATTGATCCGTAGTCACATTAATCGGTGGCTCACTAAAATTGAAAAATTTACGAACAAATGGCGTTGTATCGCTTACTAGTTGTGGTTTGGCGATGATTTTTACATTCTTAGATATCATGTTATCAAGCATTGATTCAAATTCGGAATCGTTTGAAAAGGAGGGGGTATTAGGGGCCTCTTTGAGAAGTCTTTCAACTAATTCTTGTTTAATTGTTTCTTCATCTTCTGTCAAATATGGTTCTATTCCAAACCAAAGTGTAGAGCCCCCTCCTTCTTCACCACTGGGTGGGCGGTACACATGAGCAAAAAGTGGGCCTCGTAGATGATAAATCAAGTTCATCGGTTTTAATTTAGAGGCGGCTCGGTTCAATGGGCCGTAATATATCGGACGTGAACCGTGTTTTATTTCGAATGCTTCGACCCATTCCTTGACATGGGTGTATTTATCCATGATACCTTCTAAATCGCCGCGGGCAAACTCTAATTCTTCCACAACCATATCTACCAACTCAACTTACCGCGGTAATATCTACGATGAATCCCATGGACGGCTCAACGCGCCACCCTATTCGTGGTTGAACGGGCCCCTGGGCACGCAAAAAACGGGTAACTGCAAGGACACGGTTCAGAGAACCACCTATTTCCGATGTACGCATTTCCAACACTACCTCAGCAGAAGCTGAAAGCACCCTTACCATTTCAGGCGGTAATTCATCTGGGTCTAATAACAGCATTAACGAACGGCCCTCAGAACAAAATTTACGAAAATAACTAAGTAATTTATCAGGTGAATCATCATAATGTTGTAAAATTGATGAGGCTCGATCTATGATCGATATGTCTGCATTTTGTAATGCCTTTGATTCTAAAACATCATTTATTTGAACGACTTCACCAACTTCATCAGATATGACTCCAAAACGAGAAAGTAATGTGAAATCTCCTACTTCTGCAGCAGCATTCAATGAATAACCCAAACTATCCACTTGCTCTAACCACCCACGAGTGGTTAGTTCAGTAGTAACTAATGAAAGGCGCACATTGTTAGCAATTAAACCATAAGCAAAGCGCTGAGAAATGAGGCTTTTTCCCGCCCCATTCTTTCCGAATATAATGTATAGTGATCTGCGCGGAAGGAGTCGCCCCAAACTATCAGAAAGGCTATCGGTCTCTAACTCAAATGCAAATCCCTTATCATCATCAGACAAGTCGAATCACCTCGGTGAAAGAATACTGGCCGCGAATTCCTTTGAACAGTTCGCTACGAACAATTATAGTAACAAATATTTCTTGGCCGCTAGTCATGGCTATTCCCGCTGGACATACATGTAATTCAGCAACTTCACCGGCACTCCATATTGTTTGATTACTCAGTAATTGAGATTGATTTACACTAGCAGCAGAACCATTCACAATAACCCCAACATAATCTATATCTAAATTTATTTTTCCTGTATTTTGAATGTGTAAAGTAAGATTACAAGATGTTTGATTCCAACTTATATTTATTGGATCGCTAGTTAATGCCCCTCTTGTTTTCGAATCTGCCTCAACTTCAATTTGAGCAATGTTAACTGAATTAGCCAATCCACCCCAAGAAGAAATGAGTAAACTAGCAACTATACCAGCAGTTAGTAGCCCAGTAATGAGCATAATTAATTCACTAGTCCCGCCATCAGCCATTTGACCACCTCAAGAAAAAGCAACCCCTGATTGGGCACCCATACTAGCTACAAAAATACGAGAAGGCGAGATGGCCCCGTGTGTAATCTGTAAATGAATAGTCTCCCCTGGAAATAAAACCGTAGTTATGCTATGATAATCGCTTAATCGAAGAGGAGTGCCCCCATCTACACTGAACCAAGCCTGTTCAAATGAAATGGTTTCGACTCCGACATTTGTAACATTAAGGTGAATCAAACCACCCCCTGAAGAGGCATTCAAAAGTCGAAAATCTGGTTCTCTCGGAATCTCTTCCAGTACATCAGAGGCAGTTCTTGCACTATCACTTAATGACAAAGATGCTAGAGCAAATATTCCAAGTAGAGTGGTTCCCACTATCAACGCAGCAATACTAACAGAACCGCCCACATCTCATCCCCCCTAAATTGAGTTTTGTGAATCGCGCCATGCTTCAACCATAGCACTAAACATCAATAATGTTCGGTGGGGGAGGTGTTCTAGCCCGTTGTTATTAATTTCGGGATTGGCTAAAGAAATCAATGCCATCAACTCAACCCCCTCGTCTTTCGTAATCATGCTGCTGCCTACGGCTTTTTCTACAAACAAAGTTGCTGAAGGCGCTGATAAATTATCTAACAACAACGCTGTAATTTCACTCATAGTCACCATAGGTTCTGTGGAGTTATGGTCTATTCGTTTGTTCAAAAATGGATTGATATCCGCTACACTTCCCTCGTACAAATCTAATAGATTCAAATCATTAGTGGTGGCTGGTTCAGGAATTGTGCCCTCCGTTTCCTCATCGTTTTGAGCCCCATTGCTTGATGATTCATCTAAAGCGTCGTTGTCATCTGATTTTACAATTAAATCATCAGTTGGGAGAATTTGTCCTGCATTATTGGACGGATCGTATTGAGTAAAACGGGCTTCCATGATGCCCATGGTTGCTTCAATTCGGTCAAATCCTTCGGCAATCTGTTTCTCGATTACTTTGTTATCAACAGATGCTATCAGGGCGGGTTCTTGTTTAACCTCAGGAGCTACAATCCCGGTGGCCCCAACTCTAACCCTACTAGGAGAGGGGGCTAAGGTCCATGCGTCCTCTTCGATTGGTTTGGTTTCATCTGGAACTAATGCATCTTCAATAGATTGATTCACTAAGTACTCCAGACGTTGTGTTGACTCTGCTGTAGGGTTATCTGATTCGGAATCTGAATCTGAATCTGAATCTTTTTTACCCCATAGTCTCAACTGAACACCTCCGCTTGACGCCGTTGCCCCCCTACGGGGGGCAGATGGTTATAGTATCAGACTATTGTGGCGCCATTATCAACGCTGTTGTAGTGTAATTGAACGTAAGTTTCGCCACCACCGTTGATTAGAATACGCATTTCTTGATCGTCACCTACTGTTGGTGAACATGTTGTTGATGTGTCGATTGGAACAAGGAACGTTTCACCTGACTCCACTGTTGAACCGGCTACGATAAGAGTACCTGAAAGGTCTGTTGCCAAACCATCAAAATCGTTAGAATTTACATCTGATGTTCCTGCAGCTGTATCTTCACAAACAATGAACCAAGAAATATCGCTAAGTAATGTGCTATCTGAGCCGGCACTAAGTTGAGTTATGAGTGTAATCTCATCAGCAGCGGTCCCTGCCGCATTATCGTCGCTTATGTAGGCGCCAATCACTTGGATTTTACCGCTCAATTCATCGCCTGTATCGTCGCCTGTTTGCTCAGCTCTCTGCTGAAGTTCTTCGGCTGTTTTAATGATAATTGTTGATGCGACAGCAGCCACCAAAATCAGGGCGATAAAAATAATCATCGCTCCAATTCCTATAGCACCTTCTCTGTTTTCAATGAAGCCCCTTTTTTTATTATACATGTTAACACTCTCTGTTATGTTTATACCATCGCTGTAGGTATATTAAACTAGTCGTGGACCACCCACAAAATTAGATTTTTGTTTGTAATGAAATTGTCACATATTCCACTTGTTTTGGAGATAATACTCTGATGTAAGGCCAGGAGTCAGTAGCCCAACCCGGGGGAATCCAAGGCATAATTAATACCTCGGTCATTTTTTCAGTTGTTTTGTTTTCAACACGTGTATCCATCGTTAAACCGTGCGTGGATAA
>Ga0302119_10000339_pt1 | contig 20829 bp, 14 predicted proteins | sample AG5_Tmax_MG_FD_203114 | JGI IMG/M metagenome (GOLD analysis project Ga0302119, IMG submission 203114) | Marine microbial communities from Western Arctic Ocean, Canada - AG5_Tmax | ecosystem: Environmental > Aquatic > Marine > Oceanic | place: Canada: Western Arctic Ocean | collected 2017-10-01 | reverse complement strand
AAGCGGCTTAGGGAAGGCCTGGTTGATACTCAAAAACCAACAATGGAAGAACAAGGGATAATGCTCAACAACCTTATTGAAAACTGGAGGGCGGATACAGAGCAACCAGGTGGAGAATCAGAGCAGATGGATGACATACTCGTTTTTGAAGTTCCTGCTTAGTGAAAGAGTCTAAATGACAAGGTTACATTATGAAAATGGAATTTATTGTTAGCTTTACCATATTACCCTTCAGAGAGTTGTTTGAAATAAATAGAGAAAATGAAAGAGTTATGGTTGAAATATCTAGGGGAACGGTAATTAACACCGCAAGCTTTCTGTTGTTGTTATCATTGGCTTTCGCCCCTGATTTGGGATACGGCCAGGAACCTATGTCTATCCAGAGTTTTGTTGCTGTTGAAAATAATTACGATACGAGAACCGATAACCTGTCATTTGGTTTCGGCGAACAGGATTTGCTAATGACGGCAGACTTAGCTGATAAGATGTCATTTTTAGGTGAAACAGTTTTTAGATATAGTAGTGGATTTCAAATAGGCGTTGAAAGGATTATAGTTAAGTATAATTACAAAGGCAATCACAATATCCTGTTGGGGCGCCGCCATACCCCTCTAAACTATTGGAACGACATTTACCATCACGGTAGATTGTTTTTCCCTACCACAAGCAGACCCACTACATTTACTTATCATATTATTCCTATCCATACAAACGGGATAAGCCTACAGGGTCACAATCTTGGAAAGATGAAGTTTGGATATGATGTAATGTTGGGTAATGGACTTGGTTCATCCAGCGAGATGGTGGATAATGACAAGAACAAATCGATATCAACTGCTATACATGTCAAACCTGCTGACGGGTTACGAATAGGTGCCTCTATCTACAAGGACAAACTTGCAAGTGGAGCGATTACTCGGCAAGGAACTGCCGTAAGGCCCATTGACCAACGAATAATCTCTGCGCATGTGGCCTATTTTTCTTCCTCTATTGAATTTCTGGCAGAAACCTCAATGGCCACCAATAAAGATGATTCCGCCTCGGCAAACACGATGGCTTCCTACATTTATCTGGGTTACAAAATGGATAAGCTAATCCCGTACATAAGATATGATTACCTCGATGTTGGAAAAGAGGAGATGTACTATAACAATACAGATCGTTATGTTTTTGTCGCAGTTCTTGGGGTGCGATATGAGGTTTCGTACCAGGCAGTGGTTAAAGTTGAGTTCATGTATTCGGAAAAAGAAACGACAGGCCCGTCAGATGTTGTTAATTTTCAATTAGCAATAGGCTTTTAATAGGATCATAGAACAGTGAAAGTTTTGGAAACAGATAATAGCAACAAACTTATGCTCCTTGTAGCAAGAAGGAGTTTTGTTATGTGTTTTGTACTGTTGGCACTGTTAGCAGGTCCTTATGGCCATGCTGATGATGGCGCATTGGCTATTATTTCAAACAGCAAGGGAGCACCGGAAGAGATGTCAATATCTGAAATGAAGGATGTCTTCAAAGGTGAACGCCAAAGGTGGAGTGATGGAACCAAAGTGGTAATTGCTCTTATGAAAACCACCACGACCATTGGAAACAGTACGGCCCAAAAGCTGTATAAGATGAGTGACCAGGAACTGAACAAATACTGGTTAGGCTTGGTGTTTCAAGGTAAGGCCAAGGCACCTAAGTTTTTCTCTTCTGAGAGCGAGTTAAAAGATTATGTTACCGAAACACCTGGAGCTATTGGCGTCATCGGTCTCATATCTTTAGGAGAAGGCAAGTCGGTCCTTATCGATGGAAATAAGTCCTTTTAAGAAGTCTCTTATTTCTGATTATGAGAACTAGCGTACAGACAAAAATCTGGTTGGCAATTGTTAGCATTGTGCTAATATTTGCAAGCTTCATGTTAGTCTTCTTTCCCGCCCAACATGAAAAATCACTAATTAAGTACTTTAATCAGGAGGTCCAAAATCTGTCCAATACAGTTTCCTTGGGGGTTAAAATTGCCTTAACGGAGCAAAATTTCGAAGGTGTGGAAATGGCAATGGACTATGCCAAATCTGATAGCCGACTGATTTTTGCCTCTATGATTCAGCTTGATACAATTTGGGAGAAAGATAGCAATAGTTATAAAGTTGAGAAAATTATTATCAGTACGTATCCTGAAGGATTTGAGGCTAGCACAGAGATGGCTTCTTCTGATAGCATTATCGTAAAGGCATCACCGTTTACATCTGAAATAATGAAAGGTCAGGTTATGGTGGGGTTTACTACTAAAGAAATTGACAAGACGATTGCAAGAATCAAAAAGACATCCATTATCGCAAGCTTTTCCGTTTTTCTGGTTGGTCTTTTGATTGGGTTGGTTCTTGCTAGAAAGATATCCCGTCCCGTACTAGCATTGCGAAATGCAGCAAAAAAGGTGGGTGCTGGAGACCTCAACCAACAGGTAAGCATTAGCTCTAATGACGAGATAGGAGAGTTGGGAGCCGCATTCAATATCATGGTGGACGAACTTGCGGATGCCGAGGATAAGATTAAAAAGAAAAGTGAAACCTTGCAGGCGCAAAATGAGATCATTGAGCAAAAGAATCATCATATCACCGACAGCATTAACTATGCACAAAAGATCCAAGAGGCCATCTTACCTCCTAAGAGCCTGATTGACAAGCTATTTAGCCATTATTTTGTGTTGTTTGAACCTAAGGAAATTGTTAGTGGAGATTTTTATTGGATCTCAGAAGCTAAAGGTTCAGGCAAACTTGAAAAGGAGGAGGGAAGCGAAATGAATATGAATTCAACGCGTATTGTGACTGTCTGCGATTGTACTGGTCATGGAATACCAGGAGCACTGGTGAGTATGTTAGCGAGTTCAGTGCTACGTGAAACCGTTTATAGTAAGGGAATAACTGAACCTGCACAAATTTTGGATAGTGTCAGTGCAGCACTTATATCCTCCCTAAATCAAACGGGAGAAAGTATTGCAAAGGATGGGATGGACGCTGCGATCTGCTCTATCGACTACAATCCTTCTAATAACAATGGGGAGTATAAACTACAGTTCTCTGGAGCTCACAATCCTATGTATCTGGTTAGAAAAGAAAGCCCAACAGAAGTTGAAGTATACAAGGGTGACTTTCGTTCTGTTGGGTTTGCATTCGGGCAGGTGACTAAATTCACCAACCACGAACTTTTCGTTAACAAAGGGGATAGGATATATCTACTCTCTGATGGCTATATAGATCAATTTGGTTCTGAGAAAGCAGGGGGGAGGATCAAGAAATTCACGGCTAAACGTCTCCAAAAACTTTTAGCAACTATTCAAAAGGAGGATATGGAGAAACAAAAATCTATTTTGCATGAAACGATAATGGCATGGATGGATGGAAAGGACCAAATTGATGACATCCTCTTACTTGGAATTGAAATTTAGTGTGTGTTTGGAGATTCATCTTTCTTAGCTTAATTTTACAGGATGGGTAAGCTATATATTGAGAGAACAAATTCCACGCCAGAGATAAATCTGGATACCGAATCTGGCAAGTATTCCATTAGAGGATTTTCCTATCCACACGATACTCGAAAGTTCTACAAGCCCGTCTGGGACTGGTTTGATGCTCTGAAGTTGGACAGCGGCAAGGAATTTCAACTGGTGATTGGATTGGCACATATCAGCTCAAACTCTCTTATTGCGATAAATCAAATTCTGACAAGCGTACGTGCACTAAAGGATTCTGGAGTGCCGGCCAAGGTAATATGGTCATACGATAAAGAAGATGAGGACTGGTTAGCAGTTGGTGTTGAATTGAGTGACATATCAGGTCTTCCCTTTGATTTTATAGCTGAAGATCTGGGTGAGTAATCTGCAACCTTTAAGCAGTTATAACCACGCCATCAAGTATCATCGTATCCACCAAGCAGCTCATCATGATGGCAATGTCTATTATTTCAGGGATGTGTATGAACTGGATGCAGTGATTCGAAGACTGCTGTTCAGGAACTGGTCACTGCATTCACAGGAAGTGACTTGAGGGTCTTCTGTTCTGTGGCATACTTCGAAGATGACAAGTAGTCTTCATCAGGATAATAGACGAAGAGGCAGGATCCACCTTTAATTTTTAGAATGACAGGGACATAATGCTGCACTGGCAATGCCGGGCATCCCCAGCTTCTGCCAAGCCTGTTGTGTTCCGCAATAAACTTTTCGCTCACATAGTCGGCACTGTGCATTACGATGTCCCGTTTCCTTACATTGCCATTGAAACGAGGTTCAATCCCATCCATTCTCATACTCAAACCATGCATTCCATAGTACGTTTCTGCAGTTATATGAAACCCCATGCTGCTCTTTCTGGTTTCAGGTACATTTGAAAAACACCTCGCATACTCCTGGCCTGTATTCTTGCCATGTGCCACGAGGCTCTTGTGTAACAGCACCTTTTGATCCACATCAAATAGGAAAAACCGCTCAGAGTTGGAGGATTTACTGTAATCGATTATCGTAAGCAAATTAGCTTTCTTGAGTCGCCCTTCTTTTCGCAAACGCATATAACCACGCAATCCAATACGAAAAGCATTATAATCCAGATCTGCATCACCGATTTGCTGGTAGAAGGATACAGTAAAGTCGTGCACACGTTTCTCTATGCTTTCACGCTGAATACCAGCTCCAGGCAAAATCACAAGTGCCATTAACACCACTATTACAATACCTAAATATTTCATACCCTTAAGAATTTCAAAGTTATAACGATTTTTTAAGTACCGATGTTTCAGGTAGAGCGGTTAGCAGTGTTGGGCAGCTACCATTGAGAGTAGAAAACAGATAACAAACAAGAAACAATAACTAAACATGGGAATATGCCCACCAAATCAGCACTGCTTGCAGAGGCAATCTAAGCCAAAGGAGCCATACAGGAGGGCCTACCCCTGGCTTCCTGGAGGTGAGGTGATGGATATTGGCAGGGAAGATGAATAACAGTAGAGCGATTACCCCCCACGCAGCCAGTGACCTATATGTGGGCAGTAACAATAAGGCTCCCAAGGCTATTTCTACAATGCCGCTTGCAATCACCATAAACTGGTGAAATGGCACATATCGGGGCATCATGCGCATATAAAACCTTGGCATCACAAAGTGATTGACACCTGCAAGGATATAAAATAGACCCATTACCATTAAGGAGCTTTTATTGAGAGTTGCTACGGAAGCAAACGACCATACCACCGAGGAAATGGTATTGACTCCCGTACATGGGGCAGCTTACATATCCAGCATACCAGCCTTTCCAAACCTACACCGAATCCCGCATGCGGCACGGAGCCATAACGCCTTAGATCAAGGTACCATTCAAATTCATTCATGGGAAGCTTGTGCTCTTTGATCTTCTCTATCAGCAATTCCTTATTGGTTTCACGTTCACCCCCACCAATAATTTCCCCGTATCCCTCCGGAGCCAGGACATCGACTCCCTTGGCCAGTTCCGGGTTACTGTCATCCCTTTTCATATAAAAGGCTTTCACCTTGTGCGGCCAGTTGTACACCATGACAGGAACATCAAACAAGCGGGTAAGTACGGTCTCATCTGAACCACCGAAGTCATTTCCATACTCAAATTTCTCAGCAGACGCAATCCAATTGGGAATATTGCGCTCGTCCTCTTGCAGGTGTTTCAAGCGGTTCTTGAGCTGGTCGACCTTATTCTGATTGAAGTTCCTTTCTCCCTTCTTAATCCCTGGCTGAGAAACCTTCTCTTCGCGTTCCGCAATCTCAGCCAACACAGTCTTTATATTGGCTTCTACCTCTAACAGATCTACTTTCAGTGTCTTGAGGGCATTCTTTCCATCTACATCCTGTTCTCCTTTGAGGATAGCCACCGCTTCATCATATGTTAGTCGTGGAAACTTAGCCACTGACTTCTTGAGCATCTCAGTATCCCGGTCAATGACCTCAAATTCAGTTTGACATTTTTCCAATACGTCACTGAGCACACTATTGAGCATCCTTTCAATCAAATCCATGTTCTGTTCGTTGTCATAGAACGCCATTTCCGGTTCCATCATCCAGAATTCAGTCAGGTGCCTGCGCGTACGGGACTTCTCTGCCCGAAAGGTGGGGCCGAAGGTGTATATCTTACTCATCGCCATGGCCATGGCCTCGCCATAAAGCTGCCCGGATTGAGTTAAATAGGCCGTCTTATCAAAATATTCCGTTTCGAACAGATCACTCGTGCCTTCACAGGCATTGCCCGTAAATATTGGCGCATCCATCTGCACGAAGTCCTCCGATTGGAAGAAATTATGAATGGCATAAATTATTTCATTTCGTATGCGCATAATTGCCCATTGCCTCTTACTGCGCAACCAAAGGTGTCGGTGATCAGCCAAAAATGTATCACCATGTTCCTTTGGTGTTATTGGATACTCATCGGCCAACGACAAAATATGGAGTTTGGAAACCTGAAGTTCATAACCTCCAACCTGTTTCTCATCTTTAACAACGATTCCTTCAAGTTCAACCGCTGACTCCATAGTTAACTTCCTGGCTTCAGCGAACGCAGCTTCATCAATAGACTCAGCATTAATAACACATTGAGCAAAGCCAGAACCATCCCGAAATACAAGAAACACCAGCGTCTTCCCCTCACGTTTATTCACAACCCAGCCCTTAACGCTTACTTCTTTGCCTTCATTCTTTGAAAAGTCCTTAACCTGCATGACTATAATAATTCGATGTGTTCATTCAACAGACGGTAAAATTATCAAATAAAGGTGACCTTACTAAGCTAAATAGGCTTCACTTCAGAAAGAGCATTCTTTATTCGCACATATATGAAGTAATTTAGCTCCATGAACCCTCATAATGATCAAATGCATCAGACGGTGATGCAAACTCTATAATCCCAATCTTGTCTGAAGAGTCGATAAAAATTATTAAAGCTCCGATCCTGGAGGAAATAGAAGCGTTCGAACCCAAGTTTCGCGATTCAATGAAGAGCGATGTTGCCTTACTGGACAAGATCACACACTACATTATCAAGAGAAAAGGGAAGCAACTGCGACCAATTTTTGTGTTTCTGAGTGCGAAGATCTGCGGAGAGACCAACGAATCTACTTATCGGGCAGCATCATTAATAGAACTTCTGCACACTGCAACACTAGTACACGACGATATCGTTGATGATTCTCAGGAACGGCGAGGGTATTTCTCGCTTAATGCGCTGTGGAAAAACAAAATCGCTGTCCTGGTAGGCGACTTTCTGCTTTCAAAGGGCTTGATATTTTCTATGGAAAATAAAGACTATCACCTACTGGAAATAGTAACCAATGCGGTGCGCGAAATGAGTGAAGGGGAGCTCCTTCAGATTGAGAAGGCCAGAAAACTCGATATTGAAGAGTCCATTTACTTCGATATCATCCGGAAGAAGACCGCGTCGTTGATTGCAGCTTGTTGCGCATGTGGGGCAGCCTCTACCAATGCTACTAAGGAGACAATAGAGATCATGCGGGAAATGGGCGAGCTAACAGGAATTGCTTTCCAGATAAGAGATGACTTATTCGATTACCAGCTGGAAGAAGATATCGGCAAGCCAACGGGCATTGACATAAAGGAAAAAAAACTTACACTGCCTCTGATCCATGCATTGCAACAAGCCAATAATAGGGACCGCAAAAAGATCATCAACATCATCAAGAACCACAATAACAACCTAGAGAAAGTAGCAGAGGTGATTGGCTATGTGATGAAAAGCGGGGGTATTGAGTACGCCACTAAACAGATGCACGAATACAAAGATAGGGCCCTGACGCTCCTCCAATCTCTTCCAGAAAATCCAGCCAGAGGCGCACTGCAGGAATTGATTACCTACACCATAGAGCGCAAAAAATAAATACCCTATCCTTCTTTTGCCTGCTTTCTGAGTACCATGGCAGATATTCTGATACTCACTTCATAAAGCACCAATAATGGCATCGCCACTAATATTTGGCTGATAACATCAGGGGGAGTGATTATTGCTGCAAGGACCAACACTATCACCAATGCATGTTTTCTATACGTACGCATAAATGACGGAGTAACCAGGCCAACACTTGTAAGAAAGAATGTAACCACCGGAAGTTCAAATACAACTCCACAAGCCAGTGGGATCGTTGCCACCGTGGTGATGTATGACCCCAGATTGATTTGATTGGCTACCTCCTTACTTACCTGATAAGAACCAAGAAAATTAACAGCCATTGGTGCGATGATATAGTATCCAAACAACACCCCCGAGAGAAAAAGCAGTGAGCTGAAAAATACCACCCCCTTCGCGTGCTTGCTTTCACCATCATATAGAGCCGGCTTTATAAATCTCCAAATCTCCCAAAATACATAAGGAAATGCCACAATGAATCCCGCTGCCACCGATACAAAAATGTGATTGGTAAACTGACCAGACATCGAAATATTGATCAGGCCGAAAGGAAGCTCTTCAATGCAAATGCGGTCAGAGATGGCACACATTAATCTATATGTTATGAAATCAGGGCTTTTAGCAGCGAGCAGAATAGTGTCAAAGATGAACCCTCGATTGAGAAATGCGAGAATGGACAGGGTCAATATCGCAATAACTGACCGGATCAGGTGCCACCGAAGTGCCTCAAGATGATCTAGAAAGGACATCTCTAATTCGTTCTCCGAAAAATCATTCTGTTGTTCCACCATTGCGCAAATTTAGATCAAATATTACTTAGACTATCCCTGTTAAATAGACAGCTAATTAAATCCAGCAAGCCTTTTCTTTCCTGCTAAGTTCATGCATTAGCAAAATGCTTGCTGCTATTGAGCAATAATATGCTGGTATAATCAGCTAAATTATTCAGTATTATACAGCAATTTTGGTATATTTACTTTAACAAGAAGATTTATTGAGATCTAGTATACATCTTTATGTCTAAGACCATTTTTATTTAAGAAAAGACAAACCGTGCAGAAATAAATACAGGACGAGACAGATGCCAATTACAGCTGAACTAACCTTACAAGATTCTCTAAAAAAACACTTCGGCTTCTCTAAGTTCAAGGGACGGCAGGAAGAAGTAATTGCGAACGTACTGGATGGCAAGGATACATTTGTTATCATGCCCACTGGGGGAGGGAAATCAATGTGCTACCAATTGCCAGCACTCTTGAGTGAGGGGACAGCGATCATTATATCGCCACTTATAGCATTGATGAAAAACCAGGTTGACGCCATGCGCGGGTATGGTTCGGAAGATAGTATCGCGCACTTTTTGAACTCTTCAATCTCCAAAGCTGAGATCTTAAGAGTAAAAGCCGACATCACAGCAGGTAAAACGAAACTGCTCTACGTCGCGCCTGAGTCGCTGACCAAAGAAGAAAACATTAAATTTTTGCAAGGCGTTAACATCTCGTTATTTGCCATTGATGAAGCACATTGCATTTCTGAGTGGGGCCACGACTTTCGGCCTGACTACAGGAGGTTGCGAGAGATAATTGATGCTATTGGGAAGGTCCCTATACTGGCACTGACCGCAACGGCTACTCCAAAAGTTCAACAGGATATTCAGAAGAACCTTGCCATGGAAGATACTACAGTCTTCAAGGCTTCCTTTAATAGGGGCAACCTCTACTATGATGTGCGCCCAAAGATAAATCCAGCTAAAGAAATTATTAAGTTCATAAAACAACATTCTGGAAAATCTGGTATTGTCTACTGCCTTAGCCGCAAAAAAGTTGAGGAAATAGCGAAAACCCTACAAGTTAATGGGATTAAGGCACTCCCGTATCATGCTGGTATGGAGCAGTCATTGCGTGCAGGCACACAGGATAAATTCCTGATGGAAGATATTGATGTCATTGTAGCGACAATTGCCTTTGGTATGGGAATAGACAAACCAGATGTACGGTTTGTAATACACAATGACATTCCAAAGAGCCTGGAAGGCTACTATCAGGAAACTGGAAGAGGAGGGCGAGATGATGGCGAAGGAATTTGCCTTGCATTTTATCAATATAAAGACATCGAAAAGCTGGAGAAGTTCATGAAAGGCAAGCCTGTTGCAGAACAGGAGATCGGCCGCCAGCTGCTGCTAGAAACTGTTGCGTATGCAGAATCGGCAATGTGCAGAAGAAAGCAGTTACTGCATTATTTTGGAGAAACCTACCCAAATGATAATTGTGGCAATTGTGACAACTGCAAGAATCCAAAAGAACGTTTTGAAGCACAGGATGACATGGTCCTTATTCTAAATACTATCCTGACCATAAAAGAAAAATTCAAGGCTAAACACGTCACCAATATCCTGTTAGGCAGACTCAGTACAGATGTCGAATCCTACAAGCACAATAAAATGGAAGTGTTTGGCAGTGGAGATGAACAGGAAGAAGGACATTGGAATGCTGTGATAAGACAAGGATTGATTCTTGGGTATCTGAAAAAAGATATTGAAAATTACGGACTGCTAAGTGTTACTGAGGAAGGCAAAACATTTCTTGCTAAGCCGCACTCAACTAAAATTGCCAAAGACCATGATTATACCGGAGTTGACGCTGACAATGATTCTGTAGTCGTTAAGCAGGGGGAAGGGGCTGGTGTGGACGATCAGTTATATGCCATGCTCAAAGGCCTGAGAAAAGAGCTAGCCGTTAGAAACAACGTGCCTCCATACATCGTGTTCCAGGACCCTTCTCTTGAGGACATGACTATTCAATACCCCATAACGATGGAGGAGATGAATCAAATTTCCGGGGTGGGAGCTGGCAAAGCATCTCGCTATGGGCAAGAATTCCTAGACCTGATCAAAACTTATGTTGAAGAAAATGAAATTGAGCGTCCTGGTGATATGGTAGTGAAGTCGATTGTAAATAAGTCCGGATTGAAGGTGTTTATCATCCAAAATATCGACAGAAAATTACCACTGGATGAAATTGCAGCGGCAAAGGGACTTACGATGCCGAATCTCATCACTGAACTTGAGCGCATAGTGAATTCAGGTACCAGCGTCAATATCGATTATCATCTAAATAATAACCTGGATGCAGATCATGTGGAGGATATCCTAATGTACTTCAAGGAAGAGGAGTCGGATTCTGTGCAGACTGCATTTGAGGAGCTTGGAGAATTTGAGTATTCAGAACAAGAGATCCGATTGGTTAGAATCAAATTCATCTCTAAGTTTGGAAATTAGGGACCGTCATTAACAACAAGCACCTAATCACCAATGAAACGCTGTGAATGGTCCAGCAGCAAAGAAATTTATATTGACTATCACGACAAAGAGTGGGGCCGGCCGATCCATGATGACCATACCCTCTTTGAAGCGGTAGTGCTTGACACATTTCAAGCAGGCTTAAGCTGGATAATTATACTGCAGAAAAGAGAAAACTTTCGGCGCGCCTTTGACAATTTTGAGGCGAACAAAATAGCCCAATATGACGAAAAAAAGATCCAGGAACTGTGCATGGATGCAGGGATTGTCCGAAATAAGCTAAAAATAAGAGCCACGGTCAGCAACGCCCAGGCTTTTTTGCAACTACAAGAGGAATTCGGCAGTTTTGACAGATACATATGGCAATTCACCAACTACAGAACTATACACAGGGAATGCCAAACTATGGGCGACATACCCACAAATAGCGTCGAATCTGATGCTATGAGTAAAGACCTAAAAAAAAGAGGATTCAAATTTGTTGGTACTACTATCTGCTACGCTTTCATGCAGGCCATAGGCATGGTCAATGACCATTTAACAGACTGCCACGTATACCACGAGGTCAAAGCTCTAGATACCTCTACTCCGTGAGGCAACCATAGGACACTTAGTCCGTCTTCATAGTGTCCTGTTTATCAAGGAAGTAGTCAATTTATTATAGCACAACCTGAAACCGCCCTGGCTGCTACTGGTAAACGGCCAATACACTTGGCTGGAGCATTCTTCACACATTAATATTTTTACTACTTTCCGTTGGTGAAAAATCTGCTCTTCATAGTAGCTCTTATTGGTTGTACCTTCATGACGACACAGCCCGCCAGGTCAATGCTGACACAAGATCCCTTTGGCCCAGACATTCAACAACAAATTGATTCTTTATACAACATTATCACAAACAGGAAGTCTGATACAAGCCTGGCCACCGCCTATGTAGAACTGGCGGAAATCCTGTACGTTGCAGATATTGATACCCTTGAGAAGCTGAGCAGGAAGACCATAGAAATAGCTGATAGAGAGCTGTCTAAATCAACCACTAGCGAAGAAGAGAAGAACGCTTTGAGAAGAAGCCTGGCAAGGGCGTTGAACAACATCGGTTATGTACATGACATTAAAGGAGACATTCCCAGGGCCCTGGAATACTACAACAGAGCGCTAAACGTACTCCAACTCCTAGGTTCAAAGGAAGGAATTGCTTCGGCCATGAACAGCATGGCCTACCTGTATATCAATCAGGGCGACAGCGCCAAGGCCCTTGAATACTACCACAAGTCACTTAAGGTTGAAGAGGAGATAGGCTCAAAAGAGAAGATGGCTACCTCATTGAAGAGCATTGGGGCCATTTACGGAAATCAGAACGATCTCACCCTTGCCCTCGAATACTATCACCGCTCTTTGGACATATATAAGGAGATCAACTATAAAGAAGGAATGGCTTCTTCATTGAACAATATCGGAGCAATACACAGCGGAGAAGGTGACAGCACAAAGGCATTGTTCTTCTTCAAAGAGTCCTTTACTATTAAAGAAGCTCTTGGAGACCAGGAAGGCATGGCCTACACACTGAGCATTATGGGCAATCTGTACGAAACCATGGACCATCCCGAAAGTGCCCTTAATTACTATCGAAGATCTCTGGCAATCCGAAAGAAAATTGGAGACATGCACGGGATATCTATTTCCCTCAACAATATAGGCCGCCTTAAGCTGGAGAGCGGTGATGTTGCAACAGCAAAAGCCATGGCCGCCCAATCGCTAGCGATTGCTCACGAGCTAGCACATCCACCAATTATAAGGAATGCATCAAAACTATTGAGTGAGGTGCTTAAAGCCGAAGATAACTACGAGGAAGCGCTAAAAATGCATGAATTATATATCATTATGCGCGACAGCGTACTGAAGCAGGAGATTGAGAAGGCTGTACTGCAGAAGGCCGCCAGGCATGAAATTGAAACGAGGGAAGCCAAAATCGTCCTTCAGGACAAAGACAACGAAATCCTAAAAGGAGAAGTGGCCAATCAGCGCACAATGGTGATTGGTGCTGCAATAGGGATCTTGTCACTGCTGTTATTCTTGTGGAAATTGTCTGTGAAAAATGCAAGCTTAAAATTGGTAAGCCGGACGCTCGAAGCAAGCAACAAAACGATTGGAATGCAAAAAGATCAGGCAGAGAGGAATGTAAAGCACCTGCACAACAAGGCCGAAACCCTTGAAGATCAGATTGAACAACTAAAAACCCACGAATCCAACCTTATCACGCTAAAGAGTTCAGGACTGATCCTGGATGTCAATAAGATCTACTACATAGAGAGTCAAAATCGCTATGTATTGATTACGTATCACGACAACGACAAGACTGACTCCATATATGAGCGCTCCTCTTTGAAGGATTTCATTCAATTACTGCCGGACGAATTTGTACAAATACACCGCTCCTATGTAGTGAATACATCGCAAAGCAAATCCCGTGCATCCAAATACAAGCTGATCATGAAAGATGATGAGGTGCTACCTATTTCGGAGTCCCAGGTAGATGCATATGACAAGGCTTTTCTTCAGCAAGCATGAGTGGAGCCATACAGAGGTTTTGCATCGTGATAGTCCGCTTTCGCCCATAATACTCGGTGGAAAGAATCAACATCTGATCAGGCAAGGCAGATTTACCCATGCCCTGATCCTCAAAAACACCGTTTTCACAACACTAAATCTCCTTTCCACTACCAATACTTGCATATCCTGTACTTTTGCAGTTGCTTTGATGTTTGTAAATTGGGTCAATTACACCGAAGCAAATAATCGGCTTCGTATCGGGCTACTTAATAAAATGACTATATTTGGCTCCTTGACAACAGGGGGAGCCCCACCAGATGAAAGAATGAACACAAATTGGATATATTGAAAAAGATTATCAGAAATATCTCGGTCCTTATTATAGTCTTCTTGTTCGCTCAGGCATATCAGGCACATGCTCAAGATGTATCGGATAAGAACCTGCACAAAAAGCAACAGCTTGAAGATTTCTACCGATCGGAGCTTAGAAAGGGATCCTTATCAGATGAAAGGAGTGCTAATTACACCAGCAAGCTGGAGGAAGTACGCCTAGAAATTAAGGAAATTAGAGCCCAGAGGATGCGCAATGCAGAACAGCAAAAAGACACCGATCCTACCCTTTTGGAAGCAGAAAAATACGATATCCAATTCAGAGAAATTGACATTGCCCTAGCAGACAGTGCACCCCCAAAACTTCTCGCCAACGAGCCTAAATCGATAATGTTTAATGCAGGCATATCATTTCTGAGCATGAGGACATACTCGGCACCATTTACAATTTCTGCAGAAAAAGTCCTCAGTGAAAAAATCAGTGTAGGTGGGTACTTTGGGCATTTCCTGGAGAAAGTAATTGACAGTACGCATTACCTGGACAGCAATGCGTTTTTTACTTCCAATAAGGCGAACTACAAGCATACCTATCTCAACTTTGGAGTCAAAGCGTCTTACCACTTCTTCAATCCAACATTCTTCCTGCCCCCAACTAAATTCGATCCTTATGTGACAGCCATACTTGGTTACACGATTAAAACTGGCACCCATCCTTTCCTGAGCAATGAAGAGTTTTTGCCTTATGATGCGGATAACAATACAGTAAATCCTGGCGAAGGGAACAGTGCCTTCCTAAATCCTAAAAAGAGCGGATTGAACTACGGCATCTTCGGGGGCCTTAGGTATATGCACGACGATTATTTGGGTTTCTTTTTAGAAGCAGGTTACGCCAATACAGCATTTGCTACAATTGGCGCTACCATCCGGTTCCCTGACAAGAGTACTTCGGCTGGCAAAGATGCGCAAATAGTTCATTTCAAGGTGAAGATCGTTTCATCGACAAGAAAGAAAAAAACAACCTCTAAAACTTTCAAAGGCAGGACTGATATGGAAGAATATGAAACCAAGGATGGGTTTATTTACCTACTCACTGGGAAAAGCACCTCCTACGATGATGCAATGGACCTTCAGATTGAGCTCAGTGGAGGTGAATTCAAGAGAGCAGAGGTAGTCGCTATAAAAATGGGACAGCTTATCAAATTGTCAAAAGGAAAGAAATTGATGGGAATTGTTGATGAGGAACCTGAGCTGGAAGAAGACCCATTTGAGAAGGAAGAAGAAGAGAAGGAGAAAAAGAAAAAGCAAAAAAAGAACAAGAGCAAGAACGAAGAAGGCGGTGATAAACCAGATAACGAAGAAGACGAATGAAAATTAAGATTCCAAATATCCACAAATTCATGGCTGCCCTGATAGCCATTGCATTGGCAGGCAGTGGCACCATCAACGCTCAAACTGCATCCTTTACAGTTGCTCCGGGAGCCTGCGCCAACTTACCCCAATTCAACTTCACAAATAACAGTACGGGGGCCGTGTCCTATTGCTGGGATTTCTCGTACAATGGAACTACACCCAACGACGAGTCAAATGTGGTAGACCCAACTTTCGTTTATCCTTTAAATACACCAGGAACTTATACTATACTGCTTACTGCCTGCGATGCTGCCAATTGCGGAGGCAATTGCGACACAACTTCGGTCACCGTTGAAGTATGGGCTTTGCCTACAGCTAATTTCATCCCAGATGGCACTGATGGTTGTGCACCATACCAGGTGTGCTTTACCGATGGATCATCACAGGGCAGCGCACCTATCTCAACATGGAACTGGAATTTTGGAGATGGCAGTTTCTCTACTGCTCAATCTCCTTGCTATTCTTACCCATTGACTGCAGCTGGATTTAATACTGTTAACCTCTCAGTAACAGATGATAACGGATGTACGGACTCTATTGATGTATTAAACCTCATTGAAGTACACATCCCCCCAACGGCAAACTTCAATTATACACCGTCTTTCCCGGGAACCCTGGTGGCCTGCAATCCAAATGATCCTGTAACGACCAGTGACCTGTCAACCCCAGGTGATGGAACGATTAATCAATGGGATTGGAATTTTCCTGGTGGTTCCCCGGCAACGGGAACTGGGAGCAGCGCTACTACTAGTTATGGTGCTGCAGGGACCTACCTGATAGACCTCTATGTAACGGATGACAATGGTTGCGTTGATACGATGCAGCAAACTGCTGTAGTGGATGACTTCGCCGCTAATATAGGGTTCACGGCAACCAATGTGGAAGGATGCGGACAGTTAATTGTCACCTTCATAGATACTACCTCATCATTTTCCGGGCAGGCGAATCCATGGACAGGGGCATGGGACTTTTCCTATGATGGGACAACCTTTAACACCGAATCTGTATTTGGGCCTAACGTTGGGAATTATTACTCAACACCTGGAAGTTATACCGTAGCTATGGCCATGGAGAATGCGGCTGGGTGCCAGGATACAGCTTACAACACGACCATGATCACCGTGCATGAGCTGCCAAATGTTGGCTTTGAAGCTGATACGCTTATTTCATGCGATTACCCTTTCACCGTTACCTTCACAGATACGACAGGCGGTGCTGCCTCCTGGATCTGGGATGTTGATAATGAGACCGTACCACCTGCCCCACCAGGGAATGACTGGTCAACGGATTATACTACACAGACCTTCTCCCATGCCTATACGGACACCGGTTGCTTTAATGTGTCCGTCATTGTCACCGACACCAATGGGTGTGTAGATTCTGCCAAATATGATGACCTGATCTGTATATCCACACCAGTTGCAGAGTTTATCGCCGACACCACAATGGATACTTCCGATATACAGTTGCCATTGACGGCCAAAGGATGTGTCCCTTTGAAGGTACACTTTCTTGATTTGAGCACCTACGACACAACACTTATAAGTGATAGTATTGTCTCGTGGTACTGGGACTTTGGTGACGGATACACGATCTTTGGGGGAGATAGTGCCATTGTTGATAGCACCAATGATTGTTTGACGTATTGCACCTACCCGAATCCAACACACATTTATGTTGATACCGGGAGTTTTACGGTAACTCTGGCCATTGCCACTTCCCTTGGATGCAACGATACGATTACCATGGATGAGACTTTCATGTGCCAGTTCCTTGGAGGGCCGTGCACAGTAGATGCAGGGATGGTCCCTGTTGCTGATTTCAGGGTCAACGACACCGTAGGGTGCCATCCTTTTTCCGTGGAATTTACAGACCTGTCCTCGAGCTACGCGAATGAGTGGTCATGGGATTTTGGGGATGGTGGTACCGACCAGCAGCAAGATCCTCCATACACCTATTCACAGGAGATAGGGTTCTTTGATATTTGGGAAATTGCAATCTTTAACGGCTGCAACTCTGATACAATGTTCTATGACAGCTTGATTGAAGTGCTTGCTCCGCGTCCGGAGTTCTCTGTAAGAACATTTAAGGACAGTTTGTGGACTGGTGATACACATTTCTGCTTTGAAGACACTCTACTTACAGGTGGATGGAAAATTGAGATCAGGGATACCTCTCAAGGCCCTCCTGATATTTGGGTTTGGAATCTGGGTGATGAGAACACTATCAACCTACCTAACACCAGCTCAATATGGGATTCCACATTTGTGGTTTGGAGAGATGATACGACATTTCTCTACCTGGGTATTGACACCATATTCACGGTTAACTACGATACGCTATTTGTAGATGCCGATACGTTAATTATCCCTGTTGATACCTTCTTCTTCAAGGCAGGGGATACAGTCACCTGTGATACTACATTCTTTGTCGTCAACCCTGGAGACACATTGTATATGGCCGAAGATGAGGTGCCTCCAAACCCCCTTACTGAAGATAAGCATATACAGGGTGACGTTGCTCATTGGTTTGGAATGCAATCTGATACCGTGATCATTACCACAGGAGATACCCTTATCATCTACAATCATTGTATCATACCAGTGATGGATACCAATATAGTTGAAACGTATAGAATTGTTATGACCGAAGTTTATGACACGATACAACAAGCAAGTTTGGATACTTTTGGCTGTGCAACGGAGATCGTTGAGGTCTTGGATATACAAACTATTCCCTCGTACAATATTCTTACACCGTATTGGGAAGATACGTTGTGCTTTGGCCCTACAGACAGCATTATTACCATTACTGTAGCAACACCATTTCAGCCGGATACGATATGTATAACACGAAGAAGTCCAATAACTGATACCACTTCAACACAAATCGTAATTGGAGGCGTGGATACCCTTAATATAGAGTGGGCACAAATTATTACAGATACCACAACGTATATATTCCCTGCAGATACGAATTTCTTTGGCTTGGATACTGTGCCGCCAGATACAACATTGCCAGATACAACTTTTGTACCTGCTGATACAATTATGTCGGGATTGTGCGACACAATTTTTCTGCCGGCCGACACTATTGTTGACCCGCCAGACACTGTAATAACTGCAGAAAGGATCAAAGCAAAGCCATTTGTTCATACTTACTACACACCTGGAACCAAGACTATTTGGCTGTACGAGTGGAGGGTGTGTCCCTCTTGTCCGGATTCATTGTGCCTCGATTCCACATCAGTAGATGTAAATATTTCCAAGATAGACGCTGACTTCACCATCAATCAGTTGACGGGAGGGGATACAGCTGATTGTCAACCGGGTTCCTTCTTCTTTGAAGACAATACTATAATGATCTATGATAGTATTCAGAGAATCTGGGACTTTGGAGATGGATTTGTACTGGTTTCTCCAACATTCCCATTCCTTGACAACCCGGTTCCTCCAGGGGAGCACCCATCATCATGCCAGCCAGGTGGATCGACCACTGGTTCTTATAAGCAGGTGAATCACGTATATTGTGATTCAGGGACATATGATGTGAAGCTCATAATTATTGACCAGTATGGCTGCACGGACTCAATAACTAAGCAGGTTTATGTATACCCAAACCCTGCCCCAGCATTTATTGCAGATTCACTTACTGGATGTGCCAATGATCCAATTCAAGTAAACCTGGAAGTGGTGTTTATGGATACGGTCACACATCCTTACCAAATTGAGTATTATATCTGGAATTATGGAGATGGAACGGGCAATGATACTTCTTGCAGCTGGATGACGGATCCACATATGTATAATGTATGCGGTACTTTCCCGGTAACGCTCACGACCATTGATGTCAACGGATGCCAGAATACGAATCCGGTGAATTCCTTATTCACAGCTACAACATGCCCTATAGCGAACTTTGTTCCTTCTGCACAATCCATTTGTAGTGGCTCTCCACTCACCTTTATAAGCACCAGTAGTGGTGGGGCTGCTCCACTCACTTATACCTGGGATTGGTGTGACACCACTTCTCTGGACGTAACTACCAATACATCTGAGACACATACATTCAATGTGGATACAACCACCAACTTCACGGTTACATTAACTGTGGAGGACGCGAATGGGTGCCGGGATACGTCCTCTTACACGGTAACAATAGAGCAACCAGTAGCTGCCTTTGATGGGTTCTTTGTAGATACTTTGACGAATTGCCCTAATATTTTCCAGTTTGAAGATGCGTCATCTCAAGATGTTACCAACTGGACATGGAATTTTGGTGATGGAAGCCCAACATCCTTCTTGAGCCCTCCAGTACAAAATACCTATGTCCTGCCTGGTCTCTATTCTGTGATTTTAACAGTTACCAACGGCTCTGGTTGCACTGATGTTGACACCGTAGTTGATTATGTGAATATCAGAGGGCCTATCCTCATTTTTGCAACCCAGATTGACACCGGGAATTGCGCTCCTTATCCAGTAATATTCACGGCCACAGGGTTTAACACTAATTCCTACCAATGGGTATTCGGAGATGGTACAGATACTACTGTTATCACCAATGCCGATCCGGCAAATCCTGATACGACAACAGTAACAGTTACGCACATATACACTCAAGGTGGAGACTTTGCTCCTGTATTGATCATCACAGATCCTTTGGATAGTGCCGGACAAAGCTGCCCCTATCCATTTCCGCTGGACTCAGTCCATGTTCCTGGTCCACGTATTGGGTACTTTACAAATGATACAATTTGCGGGCCCCGTGATGTAGCGTTTACTGACACCTCCCTGTTCACACAAGATGTTGACTTCTACTGGTGGGACTTTGGTGACGGCCATGCCATTGGGCCTGGGATAGGAGCTATACCTACAGGCACAGATGGTGGATTGAGCTTCGGTGATTATAACAGCCCAATCGGTGGCCCATTTACAGGCCCAACGCATACGTACAATGATGAGGGCGTATTTACCGTCACTTTTGGTGCCTATGTAATTGACGGAACAGATACTTGTAAATACCAGGTAGCAACGCAACAAATCGTGGTATTTGGCTTGTCGCTGGGAGACACGGTGGCCTGCCCGGAATGGACAGGCACCTGGGATGCCTCCGGGATTACAGTGGATACCGCTGACCTCAGCTATGATCTAAACGCACTGATTTGGGACTTTGGTGATGGCTCAGCAACGGAAATAGGATATTCGGCTTCGCACACGTATGTGGCGCCTACCCCACCGGATACCTTGAACGTTACATGGTACGACATCACAGTAACATTCAGCCCAACATGCTCATTCATTGCAGGACGTGCCGGCGTGGCACCAACGCCAA
>Ga0302119_10000338_pt1 | contig 20912 bp, 19 predicted proteins | sample AG5_Tmax_MG_FD_203114 | JGI IMG/M metagenome (GOLD analysis project Ga0302119, IMG submission 203114) | Marine microbial communities from Western Arctic Ocean, Canada - AG5_Tmax | ecosystem: Environmental > Aquatic > Marine > Oceanic | place: Canada: Western Arctic Ocean | collected 2017-10-01 | reverse complement strand
CTACTGTATATCCTTCTGATCCTGAGGCCGCTGCTCCGAAAGCAACTCCTATGGCAAGACCTTCGGGGATATTGTGTAGAGTTATTGCGGAAACAAGTAACATACTCCTATGCCATGTTGTTTTCACACCTTCTGTTTCCTCCGGAGGGGCGCCGGGGTGTAAATGTGGAAGATAGAGGTCTATTAGACGCATACCGGCTCCACCTAACAGGAAACCAATAAGCGCAGGAAGCCAGACCGGTATGTCGAGTCCTTCAGATAATTCCAAAGAAGGGGCAAGGAGTGACCAAAAACTAGCAGCCATCATTACTCCAGCTGCGAACCCTAACATAGCATCAAGTATTTTTCTTTCTATTTCTTTGAATAATATGACTAAACCTGCCCCAGCAGCAGTCATTAGCCAAGTAAATAATCCGGCCATTAAAGCTTGTTCTACTGGGCCGAAGTCGGAAAGAAAGTCTACGATTCCCATATGCCGACCTAAGTGCACACTGTTCAAAAGATTTCGCTAAATCAAATATTCAAGATAGAATCAAGAATAGTGACGTCTTCTTCTGTATCAATATTGATATGTAAGTAAGGATCTAAGACTTCAAACTTATTTGGTTCTATTATATCTCGTAAAGGGACATTTGGTTTTTGAGAAGTTATTTTCCTTATATCTGACTCTGATATCATTAAAGGATGTCCGCCTTTTCCATTTTTCATTGGGCAAATAGTCTCATCGTATGAAATTAATTGTAAAAGAGTAGAGTCAGAAAAACCAGGTCTATCGACTGGTACGACAAGAACTTTGAATTTTTCCATGATTTCACTTTTGAGATAATTTAGGCCCACTTGAAGTGTTCCAGTTCTACCTGCCTCCGGATTTTCATTTACAATTATTCTCGCATCTTCTATGGATTCTTGTATATCAGAAAATATCTCTGACCTAGTGACTATTAACGCCTCTACATTATTTTTCTTTAATCGTTTTACAATGTAGTTTATTAATTTGTCATCCCCAATATTAACTAATGATTTCGGGCGGCCGAGTCTTTTACTGCTCCCTGCTGCTAAGATGATACCAAAAATTAACTCTTTTTTAATATCTGACATAGTATCTCCAAACTATATTATTTAATTAACTAAAAAGTATAGATATGCAACATAGCTCAACACCATACTGAGTCCTACGCCCTTCCCAATTTCTCTGTTATCGAGTAGCATGCCACATACAAATCCAGATGAAAGTAATAATATCCAGATGTCTCTTTCTGCGAAATCAGGAGATATCGAAATCCCGCCCCCTATTATTGATGCGATACCCAAGATTCCAAGTATATTCATCACATTAGAACCGAGTACATTTCCAAGTGCAACTCCTCCTTGGCCCCTAAGGGCAGAAATTACTGTTACAGCAAATTCGGGTAAAGAAGTTCCAAGAGCAACGATGGTCAATCCCACTACTGATTCGGAAAACCCATATTTAGCTATTATACCAGTAACGCCAGACATCAACAATTCTGCACCAAACCATACCATTAGACCGCCGATTAAAAGTGCAAGTAAAGATAAATGATTTGATAACTTTGGTTCTGAATTTTCGGAAGAGACATCATGATTTTTTGCATGTGTATACGAATATCCATAAAATCCAATAATCGCAAGAATCATCAGAATTCCCATTAATTGAGTTATTTCTCCAAATAACGTTGCTCCAACTAATATCATAGAGGCAACTAAAACTGCTACTGCATCTCTTCTTATTCCTCTACCTGGATATTCAGAAGCACCCAGCACTGCTGCAGAACCTAAGACTAGCATAACATTAGAAATATTTGAACCAATGATGCCCCCAACTGCAATATCGGCACCCCCATCTGTCTTCATCGCCTCCAATACAACTGCCAACTCAGGTAATGAAGTCCCAATAGCAACAATAGTGAATCCAACTAAAAGTGGAGGGACTTTTAATTTACTAGCCAAAGCGACTGCTCCCTGTACAAATCCCTCAGCACCGAGTATCAGGAGGATGAAGCCTGCAATAATATACAATTCATCCATGTTCTTCATGTACGCGCAAAAGGACATTACTCAAGACCGTTGTTAATTATTGACTACATAATCTTCTCATATGTCTGATTACTAAATCTGGAGTTGGTATTGTATGGTCTTCGAGAGGTGGAGAAAATGGTACAGGAGTATCAAGTGCGCCAATAATTACAGGGGGTGCTTCTAAATTCCAGAAAGTCTCTTCTAGTATCCTGCTAGAGATGGTATGGGCTAGCCCCCCCGTCCATTGGGATTCTTGTAAAATGATCAACTTCGAAGTTCTAATTACTGATTTAATGCAAGTATCTGCATCAAATGGGAGAATAGTTCGCAAATCTATTATCTCAACTTCTATGCCTTCTTTAGATACTATTTCGGATGCTTTAAGGGCGATATGAACCATAGCCCCCCATGTAACGATAGTTAGATCGGATCCTCCCCTTATCACTCTCGCCTTGCCTATTGAAATATCGCCTTGAGAAAGTCTATTGTGCACTGATTTTGTATCTACAAGCTGATTGATATTATCTCCCCATCCAGTTGAACCACCTCTTAAACCATATAGTCCAAGATGTTCCAAGAAAACTACCGGATCAGGTAATGCGTGCCCTTCGATTAGCATATCATAGGCGTCCTGAGGATTGCTAGGAAATACGACTATTAGGCCGGGATCATTAATTAACCATGATTCAATGATATTTGCATGAAATGGGCCACTTCGGGTTTTTCCACCCAATGGGATACGGATCGTTAAGGGAACTTCTGCACCCCATCTCCAACGTAATTGGGCAGCATTATTTATTAATGCATTCATTGCCAAAGCGGCAAATCCTCCAAATTGAATTTCTGCCATGGGACGTAAACCTCCTAATGCAGCACCAGTTGCTGAATTTATTATTATGGACTCAGATAAAGGCATATCAAGTAGTTTATTGGAATGCCCCTTTGCTTTTAGAGAAAGATTCATTCCAAATGCACCTGCTATTTCCATATCTTCACCCATAAATACAATTTTATCGCCATATTTTTCAGCCAATGCCACCATTGCATTCTGTATTGCTCGACTGAATGTCCAAGAATTAGGGGCATCAGAGAATAACAAAGATGATTTTCCCGGCTCCAAAGGGGATTGATAAATTATGGCACTGGATTCTATTCTGGATATTTGTTCCGAATGAGTAAAGGCATCATGTAGTGAAGTGATTCCTTTCGTAACGGTATGACCTTCAGGCCATGGCATATCTTCCATCTCTTTTCTTGATTGGTTGACATATTCTTTTTCATCCATCTGGATATTAGTGAGTATTTTCTCATCAACGCCCAATTGCACTAGTAAGTTGTAATGATTGGGTATAGGGTCTTTGATAGCCCAATATTTGAGAAGATCACGTTCGACGTAACCAGGGGGATTACCAGAAGGTGCTCCAAGATACAAGTCATCATGATGATGGGCGTGACCGCAGCCCCTCATAGTCTCAACATGGATTAGAGTGGCGCCACCTCCATCAATAGAAAATTCACGCGCAGTAGCAGTAGAAGAGAAAAACTGTGCTGGATCAGAACCATCAATTGACCATGAAGGGATGCCCATGGAATAGCCTTTGTCGCCGTATGTTTCGGCGCCTGATTGACCTACTGAAAATGTATCCAAGGCTATTTGATTATTCTGAATCATGTAAGATATAGGGAGGCCTCTGGCTCCTGCGAAATTCATTGCTTCCCAGAATTCTCCACTACTACTGCATCCTTCTCCTACTGGAGCAAGATGGAATCGGTCAATGTTTAATCGGGAAGCTGCAAGTGCGACACCGGTTGTTGTTGCACTTGCTATTGGTAAAGGGGCAGCAGGAGGCATAATTCCTTTCTCCCAATTGCCAATGTGTAAATCACGTCCACCGGAACCTGTATTTCCTCCATCCATATATGACTCAGATTTTCCCATTTGTGCAGCAAATATCTCCGAAGGTGTTTGCCCCATCGCCAAGGCGAGTCCAGTATCTCTAATCATAGGAGCTATGATATCTGACTTATGGCTCTCTTCCGGGGGCAAAGAATCGGCACTTCTCAAAGCAGATGCGCACGCCACTATTCCTTCTTGCCATGTCGAACGGAATCCTTTACCAGTAAAACTACTTCCATCAGGGGCAAGTATTCCATTAGCATAAAGATCTTTCAGATGCTCATCGAGAAGTCTAGTTCTTATCATCCATCTTTGCCAATCCAAACGTTGGTGAATTGTAACAGAAGCGTAATGGGCAATTCTTCTGAGGCATAATGAAATATCAATCAAGAATCTAGTGGAACGTCTTTGGAGGAATAAATCACCATCTCTACGTGGTATTATCTCGGTTTTACTTAAGTTTGCAAGTGAAGGGTCAAATAAACGTTCTTTCAGGCTTAAACCTAAATTTTCAACAAAGGATAATGAAAAATCATGGAATGATATGCCGGTGAATTTTGAAGGATTGTCCAAAGAATTCCAAAGATTGGAAATTAAATTGAGGTGCCCGTCATATCTTTCGGCTGTAAATCTCAATAATTCATCCCTCACATCTGATGAGCTTAATTTATTATGAAATGTCAAGGGAACAGATGGTTGCCATGATTCACCCCAAAGTTTAGGCATATCGTTTTGGGTTGCGAGAGCGTCATTGTTGACTTCCTTGAAGTCTTTGATATCTGTGTTATTTCGGGCATCATTCCTTCGTTTGGCCTCAGTCAATAACTCACTTAATTTTACTGAAATGGGCCTTTCCCATATCTCAACTGCCCTTGTACGGCCTTGCCCACTATTAGACCTGTCAAGAGTTACACGCGCCCTATTTTTGCATTCTTCACACTGTCTATCTAATCTAGAAGTATTTAAATTGCGAGTTTTCCATACTTGATGGTGTCTACAAATTGGGCATTTCCAGATTCCGTGCCTTGCCGTTGCCATAGTCACCCCAGAAGACCTTTGTACAACAAATGTTCGGTTGTTTGACCGTTATTATACCATATATTAAGTAAAAATTTTAAATATTAGATAATACTTATTTTTTAAGATATAAAATACCACAAATAAATGTATCATATAGTAATATAACACCACAATTAATACTTTCTAATACTGGGATCTACGGTATTGGACCAATTTAGTATTCCTCCGACAAGATTGTATATATTATTATGAGGCCATTGGGAGTCGGATAAAAATCTCTGGACAGCGGCGGACCTAACACCCGATCTACAATATATCACCAAATCTCTGTCGAGAGGTAATTCTCGATAACGGGAAGGAATTTCTACGTGGCATATACGTAAATCGGTTCCGTTTATTGTTGCAATTAGTTCTTCATCTTCTCTCCTAACATCCAATAGAAAAGGATTCCAGCCTTGCTTCTTACGCGCAATATAATCCGCAGGGAGTATTTCCAAGATTTCATTAGTATTTTCACTCATACAATATTCATCCTCCAAAGATAACTCAGATATTAATACCCTAGATGTATTGGCCTTAAAATTAAGAATCCTTGAAGACATTGTAAGTGCATCAAAGACTAATAATTTACAAGACAATGGTTGACCAATGTCAAGTACTAACTTGATGGCTTCTGTTGCTTGTATTGAACCTATTATCCCTGGAAGGACGCCTAAAACCCCAGCCTCAGAACAATTTGGAGCAAAACCAGCAGGAGGTGTTTCTGGGAAAATATCCCTATAATTCGTCCCGTGACTTAAATTGAATGTTGATACCTGTCCTTCGAATTGATGTATACTTCCGAATATCCAAGGTTTGCCTAAGATTTCACATGCATCATTAATTAAATATCTAGTTTGGAAATTATCAGTTCCATCAATAATAATATCAAACTTACTAATTATATCTAAAGCATTATCTATGCCAAGGCGGCTCTGAAATGTAGTTACAGATATATCAGGATTCAATTCTAATAATCGTCTCTTTGCAGAGTTTACTTTTGCCTCTCCTACGCTAGACGTATTATGAATTACTTGCCTTTGAAGATTAGTGATGTCGATAACGTCGTCATCAATTACACCTATGTGCCCGATACCGGCTGCAGCCAGGTAAAGTAATGAAGGAGATCCGAGGCCACCGGCACCAACCACTAAAATTGAAGATTTGGTAAGCTTTAGTTGCCCTTCCAATCCTACTTGAGGTAAAGACAAGTGTCTAGAATAACGAGTCTTCTCAGAATTGGTTAATTCATCAGACATGTACTTCCGAAGATACATCTAGACAAGTGCCCTTCGGTCAAAAGTTCAAAAATTACCTATAGAATGAAAATTCTTAAAGACGCTATGAGCCAAGCGGAAACTCCCCAAATCTTAGTTATTGTTCTAGCAAATTCTGGCTCAATATCTACTCTTAATATCTGATATACGATTCTCTTAATGAAGTTCTGCTGTGATGCACTCTCGGGACGAGGTACTTTTCTAAACCAACGTTCGATATCAGTTAAAATACAATATTCATTACGAAAGAACCAGAGGATTTCAGTTAATCCATACAATATGAATACCCCCCACCACATCCATTCATATGGGCCAGCCCACATTAATCCACAAAAGAGAGTGATAGTAACATGAAGTAAATAAAAGAAATCTGCAAACCTGTTATTTAACCAACTTACTTCATTAGAGGATTCCAAAGTTGCACACCTCTAATGCTGATTTTCAAGCCATTTTTCAGCATCTATAGCAGCTTGACAGCCCATTCCTGCGGCAGTAATGGCTTGTCTATATCTAGTATCAACTACATCTCCGGCTGCAAAAACACCAGGTACACTGGTCATGGTATATTTCTCAGGCAATATATAGCCTGATTCATCAATTTCTACTTGACCCTCTAGGAATATAGTAATTGGCTTATGGCCGATAGCAATGAATGCCCCTGTGCAAGATATTTCTTCAGTTTTACCATCTCTAGTGTCTTCAAGTAGGGCTCCACTTAATCCTTTTTCATCTGACATCCAAGCCTTAATTGACTTGAATGTCTTAATCTCTATTTTTGGATTATTAGCAGCTCTCTCGTACATTACTTTTGATGCTTTAAAAACATCTCTTCGGTGTACTATAGTTACTTTACTTGCAAACCTAGTGAGAAAAGTAGCCTCTTCCATTGCTGAATCACCTCCTCCAATAACAAGTACTTCTTCATCTCGGAAAAATGCACCATCGCACGTTGCACATGTGCTGATTCCTCTTCCTTTTTGTTCTTGTTCGCCATCTGCATCTAGCCAAATTGATTCAGCCCCTGTGCAAATTATTATTGATCTAGATTGGAAAATTTCCCCTTCAACCCACACTTTGAACGGTTGTTCAGAAAAATCTACACGTTCCACATTCTTGTCTTGAACTTCCAAACCGAAACGTTCGGCCTGTTCACGTAATTGTACCATCATCTCTGGACCTCCGATACCTTCGGGATAACCTGGGAAATTTTCTACATCTGAGGTGAGCATTAATTGCCCTCCTGACATATATCCAGCGAACATCAATGGTTCCAGTAATGCTCTAGCAGTATAAAGTCCGGCAGTATATCCTGCTGGCCCTGAACCTATTATAATCACATTACGAACATCATCGGCCATGTAGTACCCAACGAGGAGTGTGTTTTGAACATTGACTTACAAACCCTAATTTGACATTTGGATTATAGCATTTAAAGCTGCTTTTGCATGTGATTCTAATCTCGGCCCTATATGTTCTGGTTTAGCTCCTGGACCTATGATTCCAAGTCCTATTGGCTTGTTATATTTTAATTGTAGATCTATTATTGAACTAACTACAGATTGACCCATGACTAAGCCATGTTGCGTCTCTCCTTTCTCGATTATACCCAATGCTATTGCACCAATTAAATTGTTAGATTGTAACATTCTATCTAATGCCAATGGTATCTCCATTGCACCTGGGACCCATACTATCTCTGACAACTCGATGTTTTGGTCATTAGATTCAGATTGAACAAAATATAGCATTTTATCAATCTCTTTTTTATGGAATGAAGTGCAGACTACGCCTATTTTCATTTATCTCACCTTTCAACGGTCATTGGAATTGATTCTTGCAACATTTGAGAAACTGTTGCCACTATTGTCTGAGTCATGGAATCTATCTCTATATTTACCACACTACCTTTTATTTTAGAGCCAATAGTAGTTCTCTCCAAAGTTTCTGGAATTATATGTAAATCAAAATAATCATTATAAACTTGGCCTATTGTTAAACTTATGCCATCTATCGCAATATATCCTTTCTCCATGATAAAAGGCTTTAATTGTTCATTTAATGATATTTTCATGTCTACACCTTCGCCAATTTTTTCATAATTATTGACAAAAGCAGTAGACATTATGTGTCCAGATAATAAATGGCCGCCTAATTCATCACCCATTTTCAAAGCCCGCTCTAAGTTCACTTTATCTCCTCTTTTTAATAAACCCAAAGTAGAACGAGTAAGTGTTTCTTGAATTGCATCAAATGTCACTACATTTCCTTCCTGATTTACCGCAGTCATACAAACTCCATCAATAGCAACGCTGCAGCCTGTTTCTAAATTAGTACTTGTATCGCCCATATCTACTGAAATACTAGTAACTGATATTTTTTCCTTTATCAAAGAAATTGTACCAATTCCTTGAATTATTCCTGTAAACATCCTAATCCTCCTCGTAAGGTCCGCCTTTATTATTTGGCCAGATGTCAAGTATCTTAGCAATGATTTTCCTAGTTCCATCTAGGTCATCAGATAATCCTTCTACCCTAACAACTTCAATATCCTCATGGCCGTGCTTAACTAAACCTTTTTTTATTGCTGATATTGAGTGTTTTTGGTCGTAACCTAATGCGATTTTATCTGGTTTTACAGTACCTAATATTTCAAAAATTGGGATATCTGGAGGGTTGCCGATCATAGATATATCGACTGGTTTCAAGCCCCCGACCATCCTACGCCGTAAATTATGATTAGTTATAGGTTCATGTTTACGTTTTCTTACTGTTTCATCATGTGCAACTACTACAATTAATTTATCACCCAAAGACTTTGCTTGTTCTAGATAATGTAAGTGGCCAGCATGAAGTAAATCAAAAACTCCCACAGCCATTACAGTTACCATATAATCAATCCTCGAATAGGTCATTAATATCTTAATTTATCCCGAATGCTACTAAGATGTCTGCTCCGGTCAGCATTGGTATTTTATGCTTCTTAGCATATTTCATAGCATCTTCAACCGATAACGCTCCATCTCCATCAGGTTGTAACATTTCTGCTCCAATAGTACATGCAGGAAGCCCTGCAAGGCGTGCTATTGAAACTGCTAGTTCAGTATGCCCTTGTCGGGATTTTAGCCCTCCTGGTGATTCTCGACATAAAGGTATGTGGCCAGGAGTACGGAATTCTTTTCCAAGGACCTTGTATGCATCTAAATCAACTGTATCGGAAGAGGTTATTTCATCGGCTAATTCGCCAAATCTACGAGTTGTGAGTGCACGATCTTTGTCCGTTATGCCAGTAAATGTATCTCTATGGTTCAAGGAAAGTGTGAAGGCAGATTTTTTATCATACTGCAGATCATCAGTTATTAGTGCACTTAAAACTGGATTTTCTTCAATTAATTTTGGATGGGAATGGATATCCTGAAGCCATGGTAAGCCAAATAGCTCACCAATATCATTACCTATTGCAAGAAAAAGCAAGCCACCGCAATCTTTCCTCAGTCGCCTCATGATACTGGGGGTAGCGGCTGCTGCTGGCCAAAGTAAATCAGTCTCTTGTTCCCTAAATGAAGAGTCGAATATCATTACAGGATTACCCTGAGAAAATGCTTCAACTGCTGCCTCCACCTCTGATGCCATGCCACTCGGAGGGGGCACTCATATCCATTCTTTTCGGTCGGAAAGTATCAATTCATAGCACCTCTGGGGCTCAACATGGTTGAGCGGATTGAAGTAAAAGTTCCAGTTAGAGTTGACTTAGCAGGAGAATGGACAGATGGACAGCCATATACATCTGACTTTGGAGGGGAAGTAGTTAATTTTGCAATTAATAAATACATCAAATATTCTATTGAGATAGATGAAGAAGGAAAAAAGAAAGTGGAATATTCGAGTGATATACCCAATGGCTCTGGACTGGGAACAAGCGGAGCAATGAATGAAGGATTGATGGCAACAATAGTGAGAAAGAGAGAGAGTCCTGAAGAAATAGCAGAATTAGCTTTTAAATTTGAAGAATTATTGGAAAATAAGGGATTTAGGCAAGACCAATGGACTTCGAAAAAGGGGGATTTTAATCATTTATTATTCATAGGTGATGAGGTTGAACCATTGCCATTCGAGCCAATGACTTCAGCAAAAAACTGGCTTAAAAAATATTTTATTATTGCACACTGCGGGATTGAACCTGAATCTGAGAGTTTGTATGCAGATATATGGGACCGTTACAAAAAAGAAGAAGATATGGTTTATCAAGGATTGCATTGTATCAGATCGGCAGCAAGAATTATGGCCAGAGGGCTACAACAAGACAGGCGGGAGATGGTTGTACAGTCTCTAAGAGATGTTTGTAAAGGGATAGATATGATGGACGAAAAAATCCAGGATCAATTTCGTACAGTTGTTAATCCCTTGTTAGAAAACAAGAATATAGTTGCTTGGAAAGCTTTAGGTACAGGAGGAGGAGCAGTTGGCCTACTATGCTCATCAAATGGTAAAGATTCGGTAATTAAAGCAATAGAGGGAGCAGGATGGACAAACATAGAATGGGACTACGCCCAGTTCGGAATTCAAATTGAGAAAATAACTTAATTGTTGATTATAAAAAATGATGGCATTTAACGTAGTTAAATGCCATTAAATGAAGCCATGTGTGCCAAATATCAAACGTCAGATGAGTGCCGTTACGATAATGGTCAGACGTCTACCTGTATTGGCTACATCTATTATCTTGATTTTGCTTCCTTTGGCAACTTCGGCCATATTACCTTCTGAAAATTCAAAGGGCGGCCTTGATGCTGATGGAGTATGGAGCAATAGTGTAGAATCTGATATTCATAATGAATGGTGGCTAGATTGGAGTCGTGATAAAAACTCAAACATGATTGATGATAGGATTGAATGGTTATTGCAACAACCACCAGAAATTCAGGAAAATTGGTGGAAAAGAGCTCCTACAGGAAATGCAAGAATATTTGTTGATTATGACCATCACCCTACAGATGCAGATGTAAAGGTTATAGAGGAATTGGGGGCAATAGTTACTTTTAGGCCTAAATATCTTGATAATTTAATAGTGACAATGCCATTTGAACAGATAACAGAAAATTCAGGATTACTTTCACTCCCAGGAGTTGTCATGATAGAAGATTTAGGTTTAGCAGAACCAAATATGCATGAAGCTGTACCTAATATGGGCGTAGATGATGTTTGGAATAGTCTAGGATTAGATGGCACCGGTGCGACTATTGCAATTCTAGATACAGGAGTTCGTGGCGATCATGAAGGACTGAATGATATGGATGATGATCCACTGACTTGTATAACTGAGCCTCCTAATCCGCTAGATCCTAGTCCAGAACCAATTTCAGACTGTGATCCAAAAATTGTTGGTTTTTTTGATGCTGTCTTTACCGATGAAGAACAAGATCCTGCAACGTCTTATGACTCTGGGACGCACGGCAGTCATGTAGCAGGAATTGCAGCCGGAACAGGAGGAGGTCAAACAGATCCGGCTAGTGGTTTAAGATATGTAGGGGCTGCACCAGGTGCATTCTTAGTTACTATATTAGCTTGTTGTGATGGAGATATTGAAGATGTTATTCAAGGTGCACAATGGGCCATAGATAACAAAGATAAACATAGTATAGATATTCTAACATCATCGCTTGGAGAGCAGCAACTAGAGATACATCTTGACAATGATGGTAGTTCTGCATGGAGCAGGCAGATGGACTATGTCGTTGAGGCAGGAATAATCACAACATTATCTGCTGGAAATGAATTTGGAGGGGCAACTTTTGCTGGTTGTAATACCATAGATAGCCCCGGAGATGCAGAATTACCAGTAACGGTCGGGAGTTTGGATAAGAATCTCGGACTGGCCATATATAGTAGTCGAGGATATACATCTGATTTACGTGTAAAACCTGATGTAGCAACAATAGGATCTAGTATAATGGCCCCTGATGCTGCAACTAGTGATGGCTATACAAGTAAGTCAGGGACAAGTATGGCAACACCACTAATGGCCGGTATTGCTGCTTTAATGATACAAGCTAACCCGGATCTTACTCCTGAAGAATTCAAAGACATCATTAGAACTGATTCAATTGAAAGAGAATTGACGTTACTCGAAGACCCGGGTTTTAATGATTGTAGTCTATTGGAAACAAGACCGGATAATGAGTTCGGTTATGGGCAAGCGGATCCAGTGAAATTCGTTGAATCTGCAGGAAATATAGATCGTTCTCTGAATATAATAATGGATGTCGAAACACTACAAGTAATTGGTAATGAAAGTTATATTTCGGGAAAATCATCAGGGGCGATTCCAGGCCGAGGGGAAGTGCAAGTAAAAGTGGGTGCTGAAAATTGGAAAGGTGCTGCTGATTTAACTGGAGACTGGTCCGAATGGAGAATCAAATTAGATGCACATAAAGAATCAGGAAATTCAACAATATATGCTAGACTTGTGATGTCTGAAGATAGTATATCTCCAGTGGATGCTAGAAGAGTGATACTTGTTGATGGTTCAATATCTGGAGGGGATGCGGATGATGAATTGATATCAATGGGGCCTTATGTTTTCTTTTTCCCCTTTATTTTGGTACTAGGGATACTCTCATATGTCATAATCAATGAAAGATGGTTAAATAAATTCAAAGGACCATTTTGGAATGTAATTTCAACTTTTAAAAGTAGACTTGATATTAAAAAATATAATCCGATGAGAATCCCGGAATACTATGCAAGGAGTATTTATGAGTGGAATAATGGCTCTTCATTGATAGATAATCAATTCAGGAGATATGTCTCTCTATGCGTTCTATATGTAGCACAAGGATTACCTGCTGGATTCACATCCGTTGCATTTGTTGCTTATCTCGTAGATAATGGTACTGAGCCAGATAAAATTGCCATACTTTTTGCCACTATTGCCTTGCCTTGGACTTTTAAATTCATCTGGGGGCCGGTAATTGATCTCATAGTTATTCCAAAATATGGAATAAGGCGCCCTTGGATATTGTTTGCTCAGACTGGCATGATAATATCGCTTGCAACTCTACTATTAATCCCTAATCTTAACGAATCTATAGAATTGGTTACTATATTGTTATTTATACATAATTTATTTTCATCACTTCAAGATGTGAGTGTGGATGCACTTGCTGTAGATGTATTGCAACCGGATGAAGTCGCTAAAGCTAATGGTTTCATGTTCGCTGCTAAAAGAGGGGGTTTGATAGTTGGTGGTGCAGTACTTGGGATGTTGGTTGTTCCTTTTGGGATTAAATCAGCAATAATGGTACAATTACCCCTTCTTGGATTGATAATGTGCCTACCTCTTTTCCTACGTGAGAATCCAAATAATAAATTATTCCCATGGGATACAGTAGAACGCGTAGAAATAAAACACATTGACGGCAAATACGAATATGCATTAGAAGATAGGCAGAGAGGTATTATTGATTTACCTTGGGAAGAAGAAGAAAATCCAAGATTTAGGGCGGCCAGATGGACAGCTAAAAATATCTATGAGAATAAGATTACTATTTCTGCAGCACTCTTATGGGTTGGAATAATAACATGGCTATTTGGAGGAGCGGTAGATATAATTCACCTGATTGGGCATCCTGCTGGAGATGGAAGGTTACATGTACCATTGACGACACTATCCTATATTGGAAAATTTGGAGGATATTGTATATTACTTTCTATCATAATGTTGGGTATAGAGAATATTAGAAAAACTGGAAGTACGTTTATGACGAGTAATTTCTTGTTTCGTTTATTACCGCAGACAGCCAAGCAGAATATTGCAACTACTGCATACCATATAGTTCAAGGATTTTCGACCAGATCTTCTTTCCTGCTGATATTCCTATGTCTATTATCCGAACTTTATCTTTTTGTTGATCCTATTGTTATTGATATATTCATTAATGAAGTTGGATGGTCACAGACGAAATATAATGCATTAATTGGGGGAGTAGTGGTCCTGTTTCTGATGTTTGGTCAAATTATAGGGGGGATCTTAGGGGACAAGTTTGGCGTCCGAGAAGTAGCGATGTGTGGATTTACACTTCTTGCACTGGCTAATGCCGGTCTTGCACTACTGAGTGATTATTGGACAAATACAACTATCATGACTTTCTATTTATGTGCAAGAGCCGTCATAAATGGAATCGCATGGATATGTGTGATATCAGTATCTATGAGGCTTACCTATAGTAAAGCAGGAGGGACGCAATTTACTGCATATATGTCGATGTTTAATCTTTCAGCAGTATGTGCATATCTTTTCTCAGGTAAGATGATCGAAACTTTTGATTATATTACGTCCCTATATATTGGTGCGGCACTTACTCTGGCTACTGTATTCTTACTAATATTCATTGACCCTGATGAAACTGATAGAGTACTTGAGGGGAGATTTGATGAGGGAGATACAGGAGGAGATTTGGGCGAAAATTTGTGGGTTGCTGAAGAAGCAGTAGATGCCATTATTCCTGGAGGTAGCGAAAATGCCACAACTACATGAATGGTTTGAAAGGACAAAAACTGACTTTCTAGTTTTCTCACAAACCATTTGCCCTTATTGCAATAAAGCTAAGAGAGTTTTAGATTCAAAGAACTTAAGTTATACTGAAGTTAATCTTGATCACCATGAGAGTTTGAGGAGTATAATTGTGGAGGAAACTGGACATAGGACTGTTCCAGTAATATTTGATCTTAGGGATGAAAGAGCCCTATTCATTGGTGGTTCTGATAATTTGGATGAATATTTAAGATATCCTTATTGATTACTGATATCCAAAATATTAGTCAAATATCTGCCATTGAATCAATGGCTTTAGCCATAATATCAATTTGAGAAATATCGACTATATGTCCCTTTTGATGTTGTAATTTGATTACTTTCCATCCTGCATCTTCAAATATTTTAATATGTTCTTCTCCCACTGAAATTGGTATTCTTTGATCTTTTTCACCATGCATCCATAATACTGGTCTTTGCCATGTATTTGAAATTGCAGATTTTAGCCCCTTAGGATTAATCGTCATAGTTCCAATAAGAATCAAGCCCACAATTCTATCTTGTATATTGCGTTCTAACATCATTGAAGCCATGGCACCCCCTTGTGAGAATCCTCCAACGATCAATGGCCCTTCAGGCAATTCCTCAATTATCTTATTCAGTGAGTGGTAGGCTTGGTCAATGTAATTTATCGCTGGCGAAGTATTATTCATGGTTGAATGGATTTTTCTAATACCATTAATATTCAAGTCACCAAGATTTGCTTGATTTTCTCCCTCTCTTAGCCACCATGCGAATCCCCCCAATATGGGGTGAGATATTTGTGCTTGAGGGCAAAAAACATCCCAATTATTCGGTACTAACTGTTTTGCCAAAGGCATCATTTTTTCAGCAGTACCAGACATTCCATGCATCATCACCAAAGTACCAAACATCAGAAACCCTCAAAGTGTCCAAGATTGTGTTATTCCGCCGGCTACAATTAGTCTGAGGTAACTCTCACCAGTAAATGTAAGGGTCAAGGTGTATTCTTCAGAAGGATAGGGGATTGTCCCAAGCGTTCCTGATTCACTAGCACCTGGCCCCCAAAGTCTTTCGAGAGCTGAGATAGACAAATGGTCCCTGAGAGTTAGTGATATTGAGGAAGAACCTCCGCCACAATTTGCATCTAAGAAATATATCATTTCATCCCACTCACCATCACTTGGATGGTCGCTTACAAGAAAAGAGTCTTCGACTTCTATATCAGGTCCATTATTATTCCAAGTATTTCCAAATAAATCTCCCCCTCTCACAAAATAAACATCCCCTATGTGTGCTGATCCTTTATCTACATGTATCATTTTTAATTGCTCCACATCGGAAGAATCTGTCCAAACAAATGAAAGGAAGAATTTGATATCAGAATCAAAGGCATAGACTAATTTTGAACCATCGCCTGAAAAGGCATGGATAACTGCTACGCCAGAATTTATTGATATTGCGTTGGCACTCCATTCAGTACTGAATAATGTAAAATCCCATATATTACCTTCTTTTAAAGGGAAATCTAGTACAGTCTGAGGTAAACCGTTCTCAAAAGCACTCAAGTCATCATGAGTCATACGTCCTAAAAATGGATTATGATTTAAAACTGCATGACGGCGAGCCTCAGACAGACTAGAAATTGCTAACATGTATGCAGTACCTTCTTCTTCAGAATCTGAAGCAACTACTAGTCTTGTAGTATCATCGCTATAATCAGGAGTTGAAAAGGTATACAGCCAATTATCCCCTATATTCCAAATTGGAACATCAATGATATCATCATAATTAGTGTCTAGAGAACTATCATTGAGTACAGTGCAACCAGATAATAGGGTACTGACAAATAAGCAGACGGTACCAAGTGTGAATGCCTTGCTCATATTGATACCACTCTATCCCTCAGTCAAGAGGGTGACGGTGTCTGGTTCAATTAATTTTGTAGTAATTCAACTAAGAATCCCACAGAATCTAATTGCCCTGTTCCTGCAAGTACTACTGCTACTATTGCCATTAATTTAATCAAAATATTCAAAGATGGCCCGGAAGTATCTTTGAATGGGTCGCCAATAGTATCTCCAATAATTGCAGCATCATGCGCTGAATCTCCTTTCTTAGCTCCTTCAATATGTCCTTGTTCTATGGCCTTCTTTGCATTATCCCATGCACCGCCTGCATTGGCCATAAATAACGCCATAAGAACGCCGGTTACCAAAGAACCGGCTAGTAATCCGCCAAGAGCATCCCAACCTAATGCTAACCCAACAATCACAGGGGCTGTAACGGCTACGACTCCTGGCCAAATCATTTCTCTCAAAGCCGCTTTTGTTGAAATATCAACACATGTTTGAGAATCTGGTTTCACTCCTTCTTTTCCTTCGAGTAAACCAGGTATTTCTCTGAATTGCCTTCTTATTTCTTCAACCATTTCCTTTGCTGCCTTACCTACTGAAGTCATAGTCATTGAAGCAACTACAAATGGAAGAGAGCCGCCTATTAAAAGTCCAATGACGACCATTGGATTTGTAAGACTTAGGTCAAGATCATCTCCAGGTAATGCAGCAGTATAAGCGGCGAATAGTGCCAAAGCGGTCAGGGCGGCTGAACCTATGGCGAATCCTTTTCCTACTGCTGCTGTTGTATTTCCTATGGAATCTAATTCATCTGTTATTGCACGAGCATCGGCCCCTAATCCACTCATTTCCGCGATTCCTCCAGCATTATCTGCAACTGGCCCGTATGCATCAACGGTCATTGTCACTCCAACTGTTGCCAGCATACCCATAGCTGCCATAGCAATTCCATACAATCCCTCATCATTACCGCCATTCAGTAAATTGGCGCCAAGAATGCCTGCTGAAATTAGTAAAATAGGGATGAAAGTGGATTTCATTCCAACAGAAAGCCCGGCAATTGCATTAGTTGCTGCACCAGTTTTTGACATATCTCCTATGTGCTGAATATCTACGGTCGGAACTCCAAAGACGGGTTCAATACCAGTATAATATTCAGTTACTAATCCTATTAGTATACCAATTACACTACCAAGTACTACAGAATGCATGACTCCATATTCTACGGCAATAAATCCTTGGTGGATTGATAAATATCCTCCTGTCCAGAATAGAATAGCGGCGATAAAAGTAGTATTTCTTAAAGCAGCTGCTGGATCTGAACCATTCTTCAAGAAAGTCATAGAGAATACTCCAATTATAGATGCAGTATAACCAATGAACCCCAGAAGTATGGGCAATATTACGTAATGATTTCCCATAGTATTATCTGGCTGGGATGCAATAATCATTGCAGCAATAATTGAGCCAACAAATGATTCGAATATATCTGCACCCATTCCTGCAACGTCTCCGACATTATCTCCGACGTTATCAGCGATAACACCGGGGTTACGTGGATCATCTTCAGGTATTCCAGCTTCCACTTTACCGACTAAATCTGCACCAACATCTGCTGCTTTGGTATATATTCCCCCTCCAACGCGAGCAAAAAGAGCAATTGATGATGCCCCCATTCCAAATCCTGCTGCTGCTGAGAGATCTGCGCCAGTAGTAGCAGCATCAAGCCAGTACGCGACTAATGAAATTCCCAAAAGTCCAAGACCGCCGACAGAGAGGCCCATGACTGCGCCGCCGTTGTAAGAAACCTCTAACGCTGCTGCTTTTGCTCCTTCCTTTTGTGCTGCAGCCATGGCTGTTCGGCCATTGGCAGAAGTTGCAGCACGCATGCCAGAGTAACCAGCTACAACTGATGCAACCGCACCAGCAAAAAATGCGATTGCAGTATTTAGATCATTCAATTGCGATAGAATTATTGTTACCGTTAATACGAAAACGGATAATACCCTATATTCGGCAAATAGAAATGCCATAGCGCCATTTTGAATTTCTTCAGTTATATCGGCGACTGTTTCATTCTCAATTTTGATACTATTTACTTTATTATATAATCCAAAGGCTATTATTAAACCTACGATACTTGCTGCTGCTGCTATTAAGGGTATATTTTCAATCATATCATCTACCTGTATGGCCCGCCGAACTTAGACCTACTTATAATCGGAATCCTGATTATAACATAGTTAAGGCATGTCTTAATCTATATTGTCCAAAACGATACGCGCAAAAGTAGCAAGTATACTGGCTCCATCATGCTCTCCTTTGAAAGAAGTAAATTCTTCTTCAGTAATATGGCCCCATCCATAAGCTCTTTCAATTCTCTTCTTTGCCGCTTCTGGATGAAATTGGAGCCCCCATGAAGGCATTGGATTGCCATAATCATCATTTACGCGAATAGCGGCAATTTCATTATGTGTAGTTTTACCTAAAATAGTACAACATTCTGAAACTGAAATAACATGATCTTGATGAGTGAATAATCCAGAAATAGGAACTTCTGACGATAAATGAGAAGTTAAAAGAGGATCATTATCGCCATACTCAGTTAATTCTAACTCCCATAATCCACTAGACAAAGAATCAGCTCGTTCAACTTTACCTCCTAATGAATGGCAGAGTAGTTGATGGCCGAAGCAAATTCCAAGAGTGGGTATTCCTAAATTAGAAGAAGTCTTCATTAGAGTTCCAGCTGGACCCATCCAATCTTCCCATATGCTCACATTTCTTCTTGAGCCAGAGCAAACTAAAGCATCTATGGATAAATCTTCTAACCATTGTTTAATCTTATCAATATCATTTCTCATAGGCATTACTATACGGCGGAAATTCACATTCTTAGATTCTAACTCAACATCAAGAGAATCCCAAAATGGGAAATCATCATTCCAATTAGGAACATCTTCTAATTTCAATGTTATATCGCAATTAAGGTCGGTTTTATCTCCAGATTCAAATGACTGCATCTGAGGCGTTACTAGCAAAACTTCAATTTCTGAGGAATGTAAAAATGGCCTTACTACTTCCTGATTTCCACCATGCCCGAACTCGGGGCGCTCAACTAACAAATCGAGTAAAAGTATACGGGTATGCGCGTCCATAGGCTTCGGAGAAGGAAGTGTTTGAAAGCATCGCGCTTCTACAGTGTGACGAGAGGAGGCAGAGAATGGTCGATAAACAAATGATTTTGGAATCGGTAGGTCCTGTTCAAGCAATACTCGATGCACATGATGGCGTAGTTAATATCAAAGATACTACAGATGGCATAATAATGATTTCACTAGAAGGAGGATGTACTGGTTGCAGTGCTACTCCAATGACTGCCATGCAGATTTATTATTCATTAATGAAATTGGAAGAAGTTGAAGATGTTATTTTTGTAAATGGCGAATTACCGGCCTATATGCGCTCTTTTATTGATGATAAACTAAATGGTGAAAATAAAGAATAATTATTCTTCCTCTCTTCGCATTTTCATTATTTGATGAGGATTAACTTCTCCTTGGACATCCTTACCTTTGATATTAAGAGAAGTAGTTAATGCAGCAATTATGGCTAAAATTGCAAATGGCCTAGCTGCATTTCTAGACCCCCACAATTCTCCTCCAGTATAATGTAACAAAAATAAAAGTAATGCTGACAATGAACAAAATACCATTATTATTCTTTGCGCCAAAATCTCTCCTTTCTTCGATCGGGAAAGAGTTCCGATTGAAATCCACAGGAAGATTGCTATACCACAAAGACTTAGGGATATATTCTCTAGTATATTGGTCCAGTTCACAATACCTTCGGACGGGTCATCACTTGTTTAGATTAGGGAAGTAATAAGAGGATAACAAGGGGACAATATCAAGTCATGTGGCCTTTTGCTGAAGTTATGGCGAAGGTTGTTGGATGGAAATTGCCCAAGCCTAGATTGGGAGGGCCACCATTTATTACGAAGACGCAAATCGCCACAACACTTGAACAAGTATCTATACTTCTGGAATTAGATGGAGCTAACAGATTTAGAGTTATAGCCTATCAAAATGCAAGTCGGGCACTATCCTCATTAGAAGAAGACTTGTTAATTATAGTGCAAAAAGATAAGATAACTAGTGTTAAAGGAATTGGTAAAGGAATTGGTGGGCTAATCAAAGAAGCAGTATTACAAGGAACATGGGGGAGCCTAAGTG
>Ga0302119_10000336_pt1 | contig 20942 bp, 8 predicted proteins | sample AG5_Tmax_MG_FD_203114 | JGI IMG/M metagenome (GOLD analysis project Ga0302119, IMG submission 203114) | Marine microbial communities from Western Arctic Ocean, Canada - AG5_Tmax | ecosystem: Environmental > Aquatic > Marine > Oceanic | place: Canada: Western Arctic Ocean | collected 2017-10-01 | reverse complement strand
TCAAAAGCATCCTGATTATCATATGTATCCATTGCTCCCTGCAGTAAACCAACTTCATTAAATTGATCTCTACCTAATCCATTTCGAGCCGATATATTGATTAACCACTCATCATATTCAAGAATAGTTTCTGGATCAGCAGCACTTCTTCCTAATAATCCTCCACTACCAGCGCCTGGATCAATAGATATGCTAGATGCACTAGATGGCTTATAAATATATCCGCCCCATGGCTCTAAAGAAGAAGCGTTGGTCCAGCTACCACCATCATATGTATAAAAATTCTGATCTCCAGATAGAGATGTGGAATCATCCGTAAGCACGGAGCTTAATGGGATAGAAAAATCAAATGGGTTCCCGATGAAAGTCCAATCACCACTAGTTAAATTGATTTGATATGGTTGATTTGTAGTAATAGTATATGTTTGTCCTGTATTTATGCTAAAACCAGGATCTTTTATAAGAATAAAATAACTTTCTCCACTATTTAATGAAGACAGCTGTTCAAACTCTGTCCACGCCCCAGATCCTGCATAGGCAAAGGCTCTCCACTTCGTATTATCAAAAGCTGCATCAGGCATATCATCTACGATAAGATTAACCGGGGAAGTACTTGTTGGATTTCCAGGGAAAGACCATATCTGATAATTACTCACATCTGCTCCATTTGGCACACCAGTTGGCCAACGATCTGTACTTGCAAGACCATTCGGTATGGTAACAGAAATTGATGTAAAGCCTACTACAGGTTTATTGGTTGTATTCCCGGCAACATCTTCTGCATATAAATAATATTCAATTCCTGATGATGTGGAGAAGGAACTTGCAATTTGATACGAACTTAATGTGGACATATCTACAGGAGGCTGCCAATTCGCTTCACCACCACGACGATAATATAATTCGGCTTTATAAATCCCCGATTGACCGGCTCCATCTTCTGTAAACACCGCATTAATCACAACAGCGGTATTCTCTACTGCTTCCAAAACTGGATTATGCGTAATCCCAGGAATAGTGTGGTCTACATTAATTGTTTGCGGGTTGGATGTCTCCATAGCATTCCCTGCGCTATCATATGCAGTTACTGTCCAACTATGCGATCCTTGAGCGAGGCCAAATGAAGGCGAAAGCCCTGTTGAGTCTGGTGAAATTTCCGCAGTTTCATTTCCTCCATTCAATGAGAACAGATAATGACTGAGACCAGAAGTGACATCGCTTGAAGCTTCCCATTCAAAACGATATTCTGTTTCCTTGTACCATCCAGCTAGTGGCAGTGTTAGATCAAATGTCTGTGGAGCTGTATCGTCCCACTTTGAAGTAACGGTCATGGCACTAGATTCATCTTCATTATCTGCGTTATCCTGTAGCCATAATTTTACTGTACGAGAGCTGTTTGCAGGCATGGTAAAATTCAATGTTTGTATACCTGAACCAGCAACATATTCTGAAGATTCTCCCTCAATTTCATAATGAGCCCCTGCTACACCAGAATGCTCCGATGGATTTGTCCAGGCAAGAGTAAAATCATTATTCGACGTCCAAACAGAAGGACTAATGCTTAAAGCAGAAACCGAAGCAGGAGCGGTAATATCATCAATCCGGTACGATCCAGTAGAATCACTTACCCCTTCTACCGTTGCGATAATTTTAAATGAAAAGTCCCATGCTGCGTTACTTGCAACTTGCAATGCAATTACTGCTTGACCATCCGTAGTTACATTATCCTGACTAACAATAGAAACATTTGCAGATGAAGGGTTTACCTCCCATGTAATAGAAGTATTATCACGAACAAGGTTCCCAAATTGATCATGTGCATCCAAGGTAAAGCCAAACTGTTCATCTAACTCTAAATCTTCTGCTCCCTGCGGAACGCCGCTTAAAGAAGCGGTTACCCCTGGCCATACAAGAACGACTGATGATGTATCATCTAAATCATATGCTGCAACACGATTTACATTGCGACTTATATTAGATGACTCACTAATTTGGACTGGGACAAATTGACTTGCTCTAAGATGACTTTCTTCATCCCGGGCTGATCGATCAGAAACGCCCCGCTTAGTTGATTGAGAAATAGAACGAATAGTAGATTGCGATAATATGTTATTTACAACAGATTGATTAGAGGCGATATTTGCATTAGTATTATTTACTAACCCCTCAAAACTACCAAACGCATTTAATAATGAGCTTTCTGTTACCCAGCAGCGAACCTGATACTCTGACCCAGATACTGTATTTGTATTTAACCGTGTGTTTGCAACACCCTGTGAGTTAGTATTACTAGTTCCAGCGCTTAAGCTTTCACCTGTTCCGGAACCAGTAACTACTTCCCAGAATACTTCTACATTTTCTAGTGGATTATCAAAAGTATCCACTAATGCAGTATAAAAATCTATGTAAGCAGTATCTGCAGATACCTCCAGCCCTTCAGCTGTCAAATCTTCATCAAGAGTCAGATTATATATATCGGATGGAATAATCGTCACCATAGAACTAACATGTGATCCAAGACCTGATGTGGCAGTAATAGTCACTTGATCTCCAACACTTAATGTATTATCTGTAGGGTCAGTATATAGTACAACCGCAGCATTTCCAGAAGTATCTGTTGCCGTGGTATCAGAACTTAAGCGATATCCATCACCAGATCCGGTTACCGAATTAATACTCCACACTACATTCTCATCCAGTCGAACCAAATTAGAAAATTGATCGTACACATTTGCTGTAAAGGTTAGACTGTCCAACTGTGTCATAGAGGATGATTGTACATCAAACTGTACAGAATCTGGACTACCGGGTTCCACTAGATAAAAACCAGAAGTAGAAGATGCATCATCCGCAGAAACAGTAAATGAATTATAGCTACCAGATACAATACTTGTTACATACTGATTACTTACAACACCATTCAAGCCGGTAGAATCAGTAGAAACAATAGAAAATGATCCCGTATTGTTTACCGATGCCCATGAAACAGATCCTTTCGTTTTATAACGACCATATGTATTAAATAACTGAATATTTGATGTCAATCCAACCGTTGTGCTCGTATCCGGACTCGCTAGAACAGTGTCTCCACTAGCTGGTCGAAGTACGGTAATGGATGTTACGGCATAACTGCTTTGATCATGGTAAAATGCCCCGGCATCTCCATATGTATAGTCTGGATCTATCTTTTCTGTATCTATATCAATTCCTGCAGCAGTTGCAACTAAGGTAAAATCATCATTGGGATAATCTAAAAACTGATCCGTACTGCTGGTAAACGAACCAAGAATATTCACGGTACCATCTGTCTGGCCCTCTAAAATAGAATAATTAAGATCTACAGTACCTGTTGTAGATAATGAAACTGCATTGCCATTTCCAGCAATAGTTACATGATCCAAGGTTGCTGAACCATTGATTGTGAGTGGTACTGAATCGGCTTCTACACCACTAATCTGTATATAACTATACGTATCACTATCTCTACCACCATGACCACCTCCAGATCCGTCTCCTCCAGAAATTACTACACCACCAAATGTAGAATCTGGATGAAGAGGTAGGAAAGAAATAACACCATCTTCCGGCGTTCCTTGCGCATCCAAGGTCCCTTCAATGGTGAGCGTTACTCCAGGAGCAAAGTACAACTCGGCTCCCGCTTCAAGCTCTAAGGTGTCAGATGCAGACACAGTAAAATCCTCTGTAATAATTACCGTTGTATCCGCTGATACGGTCACATCGCCAGTTGATGAATCTGCAAGAAATTGTCGCAAGCGCGGGAATGCTCCCATATCTGTAACAGTACTATCTCCATCATAGAGTGAACTAGGATCACCAGAATCAATACAGGGGCTTAACAGATCCAGCTCAAAATTGTTATTGGCTGCTGCAACAAATAATGGATCAAGTTCAATGTTTCCAGTACCTGAAACACCGCTCTCTATATCAGAATAGGTAACAGTTGGGTTCCCTGCAACATTAGCGGTATCGGACACATTCGTACTCCCCCAAACAATGGAATTAACCATGGTGACAGAACCACTGGAATTATCATATAAACCATACCCATTACCATACAAGGTAACACTTGCTATAGTTGCATCAGCAGTATCGCTGAGCACAATCGCCTTTCCATTGGAATTATCCACCAATACATCAGCAATATTTATTGAACCGGCAGAAACATTAAAACCATCACCGAAGGCATTACTGACGCGCAGCATATTCACAGAATTACTGCCACCAGTAAATTCTAATTCACCCAACACTGATACTTCATCAGCCACAAATGCATTTCCATGGATATGTACAGACTTGCCCCAATTATCAGCAGATCCCGTATGATCCCCAGGGTGAATAATAATGGAGTCACCTTCCAGTACATGATCCATAGTCCACTGCAAGGAATTAAAAGGCATACTGATGCTGGTAATATTGTTGTATACAACTGTGTCTATTCCAGTAGTGGCTACATGCCAGGTAACCGGGCTGTAAGCTGATGGTGAGTCCAGACTATTTTCATACGAACCCATATCGGGAGAAACGCTGTCGGCTCGAGATGTCCCCAAAATATCAGAAACGATTATATTAGCAGCATTTCCACGTCCAATCATTGGAGACCAGCTCAGTAAAGATAGATCTCCATTTTCCGCATCTGTAAAACCAGGGCGACCATTAAAATTTCCTGGGCCACCATATCCACCCATTATATTAGAATACAAAACATCTACATCACCAGCAATGCTGTCATTCCCCCAGTATATTGAATTCATTAATATGAAATCTCCTGAAGCATTTTTTATACCCGATTCATCATCTCCAAAATTTTCAAGTAGCGTGCAGTGGTTCAGAGAAACATCACCACCGCTTGAATATACAGCAGCACCTGAAGAAGCATGATTATCTAAAAATACGCTATTAGTAAAACTTGATTGAGAATTGTTGGCATAAACGGCACCACCGTTAGCCGAGCTGTTATTATCTTTAAATATCATATTCTCAAAAACTGGATCCGCACCACTGATCGAAACAGCCCCGCCATTATTGTTGCTTCCATTTATAATCGTTAAGCCAGAAATATGTACGGAATCGCTCTCATTATTATTAAATACAAAGGCAGGACCCTGGTTTTCACAATCAATAATCGTAGTTGCTGGTCCGGATACGGAACGAATAATGCGGGTTAATCCCTGCATATTCAAATTTCGGTTATAGGCTCCATTATACGTACCTGCGACAAGTTCCAAAGTATCTCTATTAGAAGATTTATTTAATCCTTCTCCAATACTTTTCAATGCTGTTTCGCTGGTTAGTCCATCATTAGTATCGTTCCCTATCGTATCATCTACATAAAAGACCAATCGTCTTGGATTGCTACGAACATGTTCATAGGCACCAATATCGGGGTTGGAGCCAGCAGGATTTGGTCTTGCATTTCCATACAAATCCACTGCAGGAGAAGGGATGTCATCTCCAGTAGCATCTTCAATACTTGTTCCACCTTTCCCAATGGCAGGACTGTAAGCAGAAAGCGTACCCAAACTATCTTCAAATAATGGATCGAAATCGTAACACCCCTCACTGTCATCAAAAAACCACTCAGTTGATGCCCCTTCAAATACGGTGTTACCTATAACATATTGGCCGGATTGCGCCATATACGATTGGTTACTAGATGGGAAATTCCCAGCAATAATAGAATTAAAAATAACAATTTGTTTTTCATCTGTGGAACCAATTTCCAAAGCAGCACCAGAACCTGAGCCTGGATTAACTATTCCTTGATTATCAGTAATCGTAGAGTTGATAATATACATGTTCGAGCTCCAAGCGTATATACCTGAACCATAATTAGCAGAACCCCCAATTTGCTCTTCAATGTAATTTCCTGCAATGAGTGAATTGATCACATAGACAGTGCTAGTTAGCGCATGAATCCCAGACCCTCTATGAAACTCACCGCCAGAGCCAGTATTTTCCGTATAATTTTCCATGACTTTCGTTCTATCAAGCAAAACAGAGCCATAATGAACTTTGATTCCTGCGCCATCTAATTGCCCAGATCCTCCATTGTTACAGCTGTTATTTTTGATGATACAATCGCGGAAAACAGCACCACTTGAAAATCCTACAAAAACAGCTGGGCCCCCACTATGGGAATCTTTAATAATACAGTTTTCAAATACAGCGCCGGATGGATTATTATTAACACTTGAAACATGAATGGCGGATCCGTATAAATTACTTTCGTTATGACCCCCATTTTGAATCGTAAAACCTACTATTTTTAATGTCGTATCATTTCTAGCATCAATAATAAAAAGCTGTTTATTTCCTTCACCATCAATAATGGTACTATCAGGACCACCCCGAGCGAATAGGACAATATTCTTCGGCGAAATTGTACCATTTTGATCATGAATAAATTCTAATTCCTGATCGTCCGGACGATCATACGTTCCTGGAAAAACCATCACCGTATCCCCTTCATCTGCAGCATCAATGCCATCCTGAATATCGCGGAACGCATCCGTTGCGCTTCCTTCATGGGAACCTGATGCGGAGTTCATATCCACGTACCATACTGGACCTTGATAATGAGGCTTGGCTTTTACTTGAAAAGAAGCGCTGCTTTCATAATGGTTGCTATCCAAGCTGGTTACATAAAACCAGTAATCTTCTTCGTTGGTTAGACCGCTAACCGAACCTTCCGTATTATAGCGTCCACTTACTGAATCAGCTAAAGAAAAAGTTATGGAATCGGAGCTGGAATAAATTTTGTATTTTACAACATCTCCCGCATTTGATGGGTTCCAGAACAACTGTACCGATTGATGGTTTTCAACAACAAAAAGATCGGTTGGCGAATCTGGATAAGGGCTAACCGCCAACTCACTTTCTATGGCACCTAGGTCTGGTACTGCATTTCTATCAGGATAGGAATCATCATCAGAAGGGTTTGGACGCGAGCTCCCTGTGATATCAACAGTCGGGGCATAAATAATATTTCCTTCCGCGTCTTCGCTTTCAACTTCTCCTGCACCTATAGCAGGACTGCGCGGGTGTAACGCATATGTATTATCAAGAAATTCCGGATCCAGGTGTAAGATTTCTTCACCACCAAAATCATCATCCCCAGCAATAATGGAATAGGAGAAATATGCTTCCACACCATCACTCCAATTATTAATCTGTATTTGATTAAGCTGATAAGAAACTCCGCCGTTACTAAGGAAGTCTGTGGTCGTGGTGTTTCCATGGACAATACTATTAAACATGGTAATATGCGGTGAATCTCCCTCGGTATTCCAGTCTTCAGCGCTTATAGCGCTCCCTTCGCTTGTATAGTTTGTAACGGTTCTCAATTCATTATTTACAATGGTAGAATTGATAATTTTTACATGTCCACCGCGAGTTTTTAAAGCCCCTCCGGATGGTGGATAAGAAGTATCGCTATTATTATAGAATACGAGATTATCTGCAATAATTGTATTGGTAAGCGTCAAATTATTAGCACTGTTACCTCCAACCATGATTGCTCCACCATATAAATTTGCAGCGCTACTCGTAGTAATAGTAACATTGGTAATTTCACAACGGTTAAGGTAAACGATTGCAGCAGAGGAACCACCACCATAAGGATTCCCAACCCTGATTGCACCGCCAAACGATTCATTATTACTAGCATTGGAATAGTCAACGGTAATATTTGTAAACTTGCAGTTATCAAAAACAATCATAGCTGCATCGATATGTACCGCAACATCCTCCCAATCAGATCCGGCTTCTAGACCCCCAGAGTCAAACATAGTAAACACACAATTTTTAAACGTGGCGCCCGCGTTTGTATAGACTTGCTGCCCCATATTCCCGTCCCAGTAAGAATTTCCTACCGCTTTTACAATGGCGCCTTGATAATCATCACCGTGTTCAGCGCCATTACTCGCCGTAATGGTAAAGCCAATAATATGTAAAGTAGTATCGGTGTCATCTACTAATTCAAAGACACGTTTATCCTCCCCATCAAGAAATGTTGTCGCAGCACCATCACGAGACATTAGTACAATATTTTTTGCTGTATTGTTTTCCGGATCATGAAATGACAATTCTTGGTCATCTGGGCGATCATAGGTTCCAGGTAATACCTTTACAGTATCTCCGGCACTCGCAACATCAATGGCGTCCTGAATCTCTCGGAAAGGATCTCCTGTGCTGCCTTCATGAGAACCTGATCCGGAATTATCATCCACATACCATACCGGCCCAGTATACTCCGGTGCGCCCGAAACTTCTGTTGAATAGATGGATTCATACCCATCACCATCAAGTGCAGTAATCCGGAAATAATATGTTGTTCCATTCGTAAGCCCATCAACTGAAATTGATGTGGCACTTGCTGAGGCGCTATCAATCAGTGTAGCAGCCGGTGAAGAAGTACCATAATATACCCGGTAACGAATAAGATCGCTCTCCGATGACTCTGCCCAAGATAAAACAACGGTAGAATCACCTGTGCTAGAGACTGTTAAGCTTTGTGGCTTTGCGGGATAGGGTGTAGCAGACAGTGAATTCTCATACGCCCCAAGATCGGGATTGGTACCTGCCGGGTTGGGCCTTGCAGAATTATTATAATCATAAGCCGGAGCGGCCACATCTTCGTATTCGCTGACACCAGCACCAATTGCTAAGCTGGAAATGGAAAGCGAAAAATCACCATTTGCTGTATCATTAAATGCTGGTGAATAATCATATATTTCATCGCCTTCTACTCCCGCATCATCGGCATGTTCAATAAACGAGTATCCAACAGTTGAGCCATCTGAGGACCAATAGCCCTGATTCGTAGATAAATTAGTTTTATTATAATATCCGGCTGCAGATACATTATAATTATTATGGATTATTGAATTCATGATTAGAACGTTATCATCAGTGGTCCATCTATAGATTCCAGCGCCGGCCCATTGATATCCGTATTGATTATATACATATTTAATTTTATTATTGGCAATAGTAACATTGACCAGCGTTAGCAATGGGTCACTACTTGGATAATTCGAATTGTTATTATCTAAATCATAATAACTAGGTCTATAATCTATACCGGCACCAACCACCGAAATTGAATTACCAGCATTTGTATAGGCGCCAAAAGCAAGATTATTTGTAATAACAGTATTAATGAATTGCATTTGCCCATAGTTAGTGCGAATGCCGCCGCCTTCAGCAGTGATGCCTTTTACTGTATTATTACTGATTGAACAATTAACAAATTTTATCGGAGGCCCATTATTATACATATTCTGAACAAATATGCCTCCTCCATGCGCAATCCCGTAACCCCAAACTGGAGAATTACCGCCTGCATCAATTATATTGGAATCAATACGAGTATTTTCAAAATAAGGTACAGCGCCATAACCCACATATATTCCACCACCATAACAATTAAAATAAAAATCAAGACTATTTCCAGCAGTGCTAATTATTCCATTCTCAGCTATAACACAATTTTTAAACTGGGGGTGATACACTGTGGTGTCCTGTTCATTTTGGTTAGCCCCTTGAATCTTAATAGGAGCATATACATTATTATTATTAATATTATTGAAACTGCCAATAATATTTAGATCGCGGAATTGACAGCCATCAAAAACGGAACTAGATTTTCCTACATACACAACTGAATAACCAATGCCATAATCATTGTTCGTATTTGTAAACCGGCAATTTTCAAAGGTTATATCCCAGGAATTGTTTGAATTATTTGGATTAGGTCCAGCGATGTCTATCAGCGAATTGTCATCATCTCCGTTTGTAAAAGTAATACCAATAAACTTTGTAGCAGTGGCGCTATAGCCACTGTATTCGCCATTTTGATGATCAAGGCTTAGTGCTGTTCTATTCCCACCAGCATCAATAATAGTTGTTGCCGGACCAGCATCGCTTTCAATAATAATATTTTTACCCTTTAAATCAATTACAGGATTCGATCCTGATCCAGTATACGTACCCGCTTTTACTAGAATACGTTTCCCATTAATGGTGGATTCTGCATCAATGGCATCCTGGATACTATAAAACGCATTACTTTCACTACCATCTGGGTTGGATGGTTCTGAACCTGAATTATCTACATAGATCGTTGATCCGGAAAAGGCTGGTGATGCACTAACTTCGCTAGAATAACCACTTTCATAACTATCATTATCTATTGCCGTGACCCGGAAATAATAGGTTACATTATTGCTTAAACCGCTAATTGTAGTAGTTACAGTGGACGCGCCGCTTACTTCAGCCTGTTTTACTGTGGGACCTGATTCAGTGCCATAGTAAACACCGTACTTGGCAATGTCCGTCTCTGAACTCGCTGTCCAGGAAAGGGTAATGGTACCATCCCCTGCTGTAGCGGTGAGTCCTGTTGGCGCATCCGGATAAGGGCTCGATGAATAACTGCTTTCATATGCGCCTAGATCTGGACTGCTTCCTGATGGATTTGGGCGCGGGTACGATGTGCTATTATTTCTTATATCAACTGTAGGAGCGCTTATCCCCTCAAAAGTTGCAACACCAGCAGCCACAAGGCTGCTTGCAATTCCAAGGGAGTAATCACCATTGGTCGCATCAGTAAACTGTGGGTCAATATATGTTGAGTTGGAACCTAAGTTTGACCAGGAATCACCATTTTCGATATTGTTGTTATCAGTAAGCAGAGTCCCCTGATCATTAATATTAGGGTTGCCAGAGTTATACTCATGCGTATTCCCCCAGAGAATCGTATTGAACATGGTCAAATTATCACTAGAGTTTGAAATGTGAAGCCCACCGTTTTGTTGGCCTGAAGAATTATTGTCATTATTCACGATCGTTGAATTAATGATTTTTACTGTGCCATATTCTTCTGTCTGTTCATCCGAATCCCAATAACCATTCAATTGAATAAAGATACCAGCCCCGGGACTCCAGTACCCGCTTCCAGCCTGATTGCCTTGCATCGTGTTATCAGCAATAAGACAATTGATAATATTTGTACTAGAGTTGATTCTCAGGGCACCGCCATATGTATTATTTTGACCTGAAACCAAATTGCCGATAAATACGCAACGATTCAGCAGTACCGGGTTTTCTACCTGGGCATCATTATTGTAATTACCATTAATATTTATTGCACCGCCATAACCGCTTCCGCTGGAAGTAATCGAATTATACCGAAACTGACAATCGCTAAATTCCGCCGACCCAGTGCCATCGAAATACACGGCGGCACCTGAAGCGCTTCCAAAATCACTGGTAACCGTTATACTATTAGAAGTAAAAACGCAGTTTTTAAAAACCGGTCTGAATGCGACTCCTGAGTTATAAGTTCCCGTGATTTGGATTGCCCCACCTTGGCTACCGCTACTATTGTTCCGGAAGATGCAATTTCTAAATCCTGGTGAACCTTCAAAAATGCGTATTGCACCACCGTTATAACCGCTCTCATTTTCTTCGAAAATACAGTTCTTAAATATGGGACTGCTGTTTTGAATATATACTGAACCACCATTATCATTGGATTTTTTACCGTTTTTCAGGGTTAACCCAATGACCTGGAAGGTTGAATCTTGCCCATCGTTAATATAAAAATGACGATCATAAGTACCAGCATCAAGTGCGGTTGATTCCGCGCCCGAAGCGGAAATAAAGACCAAGTTTTTATCCGTATCCAAGCCGCGGTTATTTGCACCGGTATAGGTGCCAGCAACTAATTTCACCGTATCATCTTCAGCAGCAGCTGTAATGGCAGAAGAAATATATCGAAATGGAGATGATTGAGTTCCGTCTCCATTAGAGGTCACGCTGGCGGACACCCACCATACTGGCCCCGTATATGTTGGCGTAGCCTCCACTTGGGCTGTAGCAGAACTAAAAGAACCATCTGTTCCTCGAGACTGTACATAAAAATAGTAGGTAGTGTTATTAGTTAAACCGGTAATAGTTTTGGTTGCTGTGGAAGCATCGCTAGTACTATCAACTAACGATAAATTACTGGAACTCGTACCTTGATAAATGAGGGTGCGTGCTATACTGCTCCCTATAGCAGCAGTCCATCTTAAGGTTACCTGCCCTGTGATCACAGTTGCCGATAGGTTCGTTGGCGATGAAACGTTTGGCGTTGCAGTTGTTGTTCTCATAACTGAATAACCGCCGCTCGAACTTTTTGATCGAATTCCATAATAATATGTGGTGCCATTGGTAAGGCCTGTGTTTGAATAAGATGTAATAGTCGAAGCAACTGAATCCAAGGGAGATAAACTGCCGGACGATGTCCCTCTATAAATAACATAGTTTGCTACACTATCAGAACTTGAAGCTACCCATGATAGATCAACCGTTTGATAAGATGCTGCAGAGGTAAAACTAGAAGGTGGTGGCAATCCAGAATTAATATCTTCAATCCGGACAGCCCAGCCATTATGAATCAAGTTAAAATTTGCATTGTTATAAACAATGCTTGTTCCCTCTGTGCGGTAAAAATTTTGCCATCCGATTGTTGCGCCATTCAAGGGGCCAGTCATAGTGTTATACTGATATACAATTTCTCCAGTGGCCTTAAGAATCACTTGGAATGTATAGGATGAGGTGGATTCCTGCCCCAGGCGGGGTACATCATTAAAAGTGATCACCAGCTGACTACCATCGCTGTAATAATAAGCCTTGTCAGACTGGAAATTCAGATCATCCCAGAAAGGCGCCAGCATTGCTTCTGGGGAGTTTGTTCCAGGTAATTCTTGATTATTAAACTGCGAGGATGTACTGGTAAAACTGATAAAACCATTGGTGGAAATTCTGAAAGTTGTGTATCCAGTACCGTAGAATGGAAAGGTAAAACCAATGGGGTGGGGACCGGTGTTATTGTCATCCCCGGACATGGATATCTGAGTTCCGGTGCTGGCGATGTCTTCCCAGCTGTAGACGGGCCCGCCAGTGCTATCGCTGCTGGTCCATTTGTAATCTGGTGTTGTTGTGCTGCTGGATGAACTTGACGGATTGAAATCAGTATAATAACGTGGATTAATTTGATAGTCATTCCATTGCTCAGCAATACCTTGGACATTAAATGGATCTGCGGGTTCAGGATTCCCAATAATATCCATGTCACTATCAATACGCATGTTTCCAGTTGACGTACCACCATCATCACTGATTGATAAGGTTACGCTGCCACTGGTAGGCCACGTACCACTGGTAATACTTACATTATTAATGCGAATTAATTCTGATTCATAATTCTCACCATAGGCTATAAGGTCTGCCACTGTTATGACTTGAAAAGCAGGCAGCGAATTATTCTGGCTGATAACGGTTATGTCATCTGCATTGTCAGGTATAACTTCCAACTTACCATTGTATTCTAAAAGTGTACCGCTAACTTCTATACTGTCGCCAACCGCTAGAGCAACATAAGGCGATCCAGAATGAAAAATAACAAGACCGCCCGTACCATCTTGTAGTACATATTCTGTATTATCAGTTTGATAATTAGGTGTTGTTACTATTCCGCGTACAGTTACACTGGCATCAGCCCCTTGCGCTCTGGCTGCAGCAATCGTGCTCTGAGCAAACAACCCTGAAGTAAAAAATATTATTGTTAAAAAAAGTATTATCTTATTATTCATTAGAATATCTCTTAAAAAATTTATTCAGGTAGTGCCGGTGGTTCTGGAAGCGCAGATGCAGCTGCTGGCTGTGTAAGAAAATATGCTGCTGCTGCTGCCAAACCAACTCCGCCAATAACTGTCCAGCTAACACCGCCGCCGGAATCAGCAACATCGCCCCCACCGGAGTATTTGCGACGTTTTTTAATTAAATCCTTTGGGACATCCAAGCCAAGAATGCTCCACGCCAAAATCTCAATTTCAATAATCATGCCCTCTACCTTACCCTCATAGGTAACACTCTGCATATTTTCCGCTGCACCGGTTGCAACACTAAACATTTTTATATCTATGGTATAAGCATCTCCAAGCTTACCAATCGCTCCATTTACCATAAATTCCACACCAAGCATGGCGCCAACTTCTGCTGCACACTCCTGACTGCTACACTCTGCTCCCGTCATTCCCTGTTCTTCCAATACTTCGGACATCACTCCACGTTCCACCATCTGAACGCGATCTGTATTGCTCATAGCAGTTGTAAATCGATCGGTTAACGTTTGTGCTTCCATTAACGAAATTCCACGCCCTTCAAAATCTAAAATTGCAACTGTTGGTTTATCCTGTTCGCCGCCACGTTTTAATTTTAGTCGCTGGGGTGGCTGTAAACCTACAATCTCCCATGCCAAAATCTGCATTTCTGTTAACAGTCCAGAAATATTTCCTTCATGGGTGGCATTCACGGAGCGCTCTGTAGCGCCCGTTTCAACAGAAAACATTTTTACATCAATTGTAAATGTATCGCCTAGTTTTCCAATCGTACCACTTATCATAAACTGGACTCCTAGCAATTGCCCAACTTCTGCAGCACATTCTTCGGATACACATCCAGATTGCGCAAGCCCTTGTTCCGCCATAATGCTTTCAATTGCCTTCCGCTCAATTAAGCGTACTGCGTTTGTAGCGCCAATTTCCGAGCGCATACGTTCCGTAAGAGTTTGCACCTCTTGCACACTTATTCCTTGGCCTTCAAAATCTAAAATTGCAACTGTGGGACGACTATCCTGAGCCTGAACAGAAGCAACTATTAAAAATGTCAATAATGTATATGTAAGAGTATCTTTCACTAAAATCCTCAAAAGTTATGACATGAATTCCAAATATACAGTGCGCCAGAACACATGTTCAATTATTCATCTGCCTCTGCTAATAATTTATCTACCATGGACCCAACTTCTCCTTCAAAGTCTTCCCCTTCATGAAATCCTTTTTTTGCTAATCGAATTGTTTGAAATTTATCTATTACATAGAGCCTAGGTAGAGTTTTAGCTCCATATCGTTCTTTTGCAACACCTCGGTTATCATTTAATATTGGCATGGTAATGCCCTTTTTCGCTAAAAACGGTCCCGCTTTTGGCGAATCTTCAAACCCCGGACTAGTACGAGTAGCTTCCGTGATATCAACAAGAAACCATTTGACGCGCTTTCCATCAAATTTTTCATACAAATTTTGTAATAATGGTAATTCTTTCATGCAAGGTTTACACCATGTTGCAAAAAAACTAACAACAACAACATGCCTATAGGGTTGTGTTGTACTTTTTCGGAGTCTTGCGCCACGTTCCACAGTCCAGTTTTTCAAAAACTCAAACTTAGCTGGTGCATACATCAACGCCCAAGATGGGGCAACGCTTCCAGCTGCTAAACCCGGGTCTTCTATCCCATCGGCATCCGGAACTACTGCTACTTCTGATTCATCTTCTTTCTTCACCTCTTCTTGCTCTTGCGCAATAAGTGGCATTGAAATCGCAAGCGTAAAAAATAATATATAGTGAACTGGTATCATCATTGAGGATTTATAAGTCATTAATTTCTCCATTGGTTAATTAATCAAAGTACTATTAAAACTCTACAGTCTTTTAAAATTCCATAAGAACTATTTGCTGATCTTATACGCATAATATCTGAATTGCCAATAATAACATCTACATTATTAGATCCCGAAGCTGCGACAGCTTTTACAACAAGAGGATTCCCTTTTACGCGATCATCTTCTTTGCCAACATCAAGCCCTTTTGCATAACCAGCAACTCCGTTTTTAATAGCATATTCTCGAGTATAATTCGATGGCCCATATATGATTCCGCCATTTTGATCTAATATTTGTGGAGACATTGCTGGGCGGACACCAAGCCCACTACAATCAATAATTAAACCTGTTATCGCTCCTGTTGTTGGACCATCTGCAGCGGCTGCGGCATCCCCAGATGGGGCAGCTGCACTCGGTGCAAATGGATCTAAAAATCCTGTTGGTGGTATCATCACTTCGGATATCCCAGACATAGGCACTTCATACACAACTTCAATGGATGTGTCGCTAAGATATTTTGGATCGCCTACTTGAAATGCGCCACGGATTACCCCCTGCACTTGGGTTTTAATAACATCATCAAACATGGCTCCACTCATTGTGGTTTCGCTAGTCAATGTTACCCCATTAACAATTTCAATTAATTGACGCAATGCATCCTGTTTAGCAATCCGCAGAGCCGCACGACGTGCTTGACCTGCATTAATTACATTTTGAGGGATATAGCCAATTCCAGTTGCTTGTACTTTTCTCCCATTGTAATCTATAGATCCTCGATCAAAAGTTTCTCCAACAAAACTATCTTGCCCTATTAGAAGACTGCTAATTAGAAATGTTATATATAAACTTTGTTTCATTACCTAACTCCTTAAATTATTGAACAATTTCTGCTGTGATTCGATTTCCGGTCATTCCGGTAACTTTAAAATTTAATCCATCAGGCGTTGTTTGGCTTAAGCCCATTGCTAAATCCATCGCCTTCCCTTCAAATTCAACTTCGTATTCAGCAACTCCATCATTTAAACTTTTTGAATATGCGTTTCGGATACCAGATACAGTTTGCGCACTTAAAAACGATTGAAACATCATATACGACCCAAAGTCTGCATTTTTCAAAACAATAAATACTTTAACAAAATTGGATTGCTGTGTGCTCCATTTTTGAATTAGTTGACGTATGATATCTTCTCCCATTTTTGCGGCAGCTTGATTCACCGCATTTACACCTGCTGTTGAAGGGGAAATATGCGGTTTTTTTCCATGAGCATTAGGAACAACGGCTAAAATTTCTCCAGTATCTACGCGAACAATTTTTCCATTTAAATCCGCCTGACCTGATGTCATTCCATAAAATTCTCCACCGGAGGATATCTTTGCTGTACCGATAACAATTACTTCCGCTCCTAGCATTCCAGCAATTTTTGCAGCAGCAGCCACATTGCCTTCCAACGCCTGTTCAAAATCTGGCTTTCCTTTTAATGCTTGGACTAGTTGACGATCCACGACATCAAACCCCTTTTCGTAAAACATGCTGAGTAGTTTGGTCTCTGCAAAGTCTGTAGGCGTATTATCAATTAAATTTTCTTCTCGAAGGAGAAAAATAATCCTAGGTCGGTTCATTGAGTTTAGCAGCGTCTGTAACGCCGCTTCATCCTGCATGACCTGATCAAGCATTTGAGTAACCTCAGCAGATATGGTTATCTCCCAGTTCCCATCAGGGTCTTTTTTCTCATTCACAATCTCAAACTTTTTTATGAACCCTTGTGCTTTCGAATAAATATTATCACTTAAAGAAGTTGCCGTTACAACAGTTTCTGAGCTAATGTAAGCACCTAATCCGTTCTCTACTGCATCACGCTTTGCCTGTTCAATAGCAGCATCCTTTGTTAATCCATAGCCAATCCCCTTTGCAGTTTGTGCCTGCGATAAAAGAGCCTCTATTGGCAGAAAACATATTAATATAACCAAAAAATATTTCTTCATTTATTTTAACCCTATGTTTTACCTCACTAAAAGCGCCAATCTATAACAAGAACCAATAATAATCTAAATTATTTAATAATATATCATTAACCAACAATAAAGCTATAATTGTGATATAAATCAAATATTGATATTCAAGCCATTTATTTTCAAAGTTTTTCATCCTATATTCAAGCTGTTTAATCAATAGTAAGGATTATAGTATGAAACATTTATCTTTTAGAATATTTGCAATATCTACATTATTGTTTATTACAGGATGCGCAACAAAACCACAAAGTGATGTGGACAGTCCTGAATATCATTTTCGTTCTGGAATGCGTTCTGTTGACACTGGGAATTATGATGCTGCTCTGAATTCTTTTCAAAGAGCACTTGACCTAGATAAAAAATTCGTTTTTGGATATGCAGGGCTGGGATTGGCAAATGCACACTTGGGCAATACAAAAGCAGCCAAAAAGAATATTGGCAAGGCGGTTGATAAAGGCTCAAAAGATCCTGATGTACTTGCGATATGTGCGCGCGCTTGGATTGTAATGCGTAAAGATGAAAAAAAATGGTTCAAGAAAGCTACAAATATCCTTGATAAAGCATTAAAACGAGATAAAAAACATGAAGGTTCAATGTATTATTATGGCTTAGCTCATTTATATAAATATAATTTTAGTGATGCAGAGTCATATTTCAGAAAAGTAGTCGAATTAAAAGGAGAGTACTCAGGAAAAGCAGATGCGCAATGGAAGCGGTCGCAAAAGATTGTACGAGCAATGCCAGGTACAGAGGCAGGAAAAAAGATTGCATTACAAGAAAAAATTAACCGTGCAGATTTATCTGTTATATTTGCGGAAGAATTAAAGATAAGTGAACTAATGGAAAAATTACCAGCACAAAGTGGAGGCTTTCAAACTCCGGGGCAAATGAATACATCTTCTAGATCAAGGAGTCCATCCGATGCAAGTGGCCACTGGGCTTCTTCTTGGATTAATGAAGTGATTCAATATGGTATTTTAGAAGTTGGACCAGATGGACGTTTTTATCCAGATGAAACTATTACTCGCGCTGAATATGCCATGGCTGTTCAACGATTGCTTGTAGTTGCCACACGTGATAATAGTTTAGAAGTGCGTTATTTTGGAGAAAAACCATCACGATTTAGCGATGTACCTAGCAGCCATCCAGCTTACAATGCTATGGCTTTATGCAGTGAAAGAGGAATAATGCAATCTGATGTAATGACTGGGAAATTTAATCCATCAGGGTATATTGATGGCGCTGATGCGTTATTAATTATTCGAATATTGCAAAATTCTTTACGGATGACATTTTAGGATAAATAATATTTTTGATTCAAGGGGCAATTAAATTGCCCCTTTTTTTATTCCATTTACATTCAATTAGTAAAATTGTATTTTAAGTCATGAGGTTACGAACTCTTCTCATCGTTCTATTTGTATGTTTTTTTGCGCTAAGCTGCGTAGAACACTTGGTTACGATTAGAGTTTTTCCAGATGGGAGATATTTGATGAATTTTATTAGCCGTGGTGATTCTACCGATGTGTTTAATGAGGACTTCCCTCATCCATTTGGGGATCCGTGGATCACAAAAATTGAAACAGAAATTTCTGATGATGAAAAAACTTGGGTCATGTCAACATCGGGCCTACTAAGTGGACCAACTGCTTTTTCATCTGGCAATAATTCATTGGTTTCGCTTGCGCATCCTATTGATGTTCGTTCTGAAAAAAGCTTATTTGGAACACATTATTTTGTTACACAGTTTTTTAACGGAAGAGAAGTATTTCGCAAGTATCCGAAATTTGGTAATAGCATGAGCAGCATTGATAACGATACCACTAAATGGATTAGTGAGGCTTTGTATTATATTGGATCTACAGCAATTAATGATTTACAAACCGATTCCAGCGCAATGATTAATGGCATTCTGGCGGAGAGAATGGAAAACTATATACGTGGATATGTTGATAGAAAAAACTTTACTGAATTATATTCAATAGAAGATTCTTCAGAAATATTTGTTAGGGATATTTTAAAACCTTTTATAAAAGATCTGCCTTCAAATTACGAATTGGTTTTCCAAAGCTTGGTAAACCTTTATTCAAAAGAAATGCATATCACTGGAGAGTTAAGAGATGATCAGTTTAAGTTCTATATCTTTTTACCAGGCGCTATTTTAACTACCAATGCTGACTCAATAGCTGGTGACACATTAATGTGGACATTTGGGTTAAAAGAATTTCTTAATGATGATTACATATTGCAAGCTGAGTCAATTGTTTATTCAAAGAAACGCATTCAAGCCGGTATAATTATTTTATTAGGCTTAGTATTAATCCTTGCGTTTTTCTTAATTAAATTCAAACAATGAAATTTAAAATTTTCATTCTCATTAATCTAATTGCGCCTTTTTTATTTGCTGCAAAACCAAAATTCAATGATAATCAGATTATAGCTATGACACCTCATTATTTTGAAAGGAATCATGCTTCCCCTGAATTATTAGGTGTTAATATTTATAAATCCCGTCAAGGAAGAGTGTATCAAATTGATATTCAAGTTGATAGAAATAGAATTAATGATGATTTAAGTTTTGCTTATTCTGCTTTAACAAATATGGGGCAATATGCAAAAAAACCCATAAAGCAATTAATTGTGGTGATGCATAGTGATAATTATCGAAACCCTCCTCAAGTTTGTATTGGGAAAGCAAAATGCAGTATTGATTTCTGGGTTCATGAAAAAGGAGAATATCAAAGCTGGTATAAAGACTGCATCCATTTTAAAGAGCTATAATACTTTATGAAGTTTCGCACAGGTTCTGGTGCTAATCACTATCTGATGCTATATTATATAGTATTATTTTTCATCGCCTATTCAAATACTTTTGCTACAGACATTCCAGATTCAACATACCAAAAAACATTGCCCCTGCTACTACATAGACCTCCTAAAGTAATGTTTGATGATAGGCCAACATTGCTCCAACTATTTGTAAATATCCCTAATGACAGTATTAAAACAGTTAGCATTTTTTATAAAACGAGTGAAATGAGTATCTTTCAAGAAATTGAGCTTAGTAAACTTAAAGGAGCGTTTACTTATAAATTTGATCCCGGAAAACAAAAAGGCAATTCTTTATCATATTTCTTTGTTGTTCAACAATTAGGGGATGCCGTGCATGCTGTTCCCATAGGAAATTCTGGTAAAATTAAACCATATAATCAACCCCTTGTAGATGCTATTGAATACTATGAGAAACGATTAAAATCCTTACAATAATGAAAATCTCTGACACAATTAAATCTCTTCGGAAGCAAATAAATGATCATAATTATCAATATTATGTATTAGATAATCCAATAATTTCTGATAATGAATATGATAAATTGTTAAAAGAGCTTGAATTAATAGAAAAGAAATATCCGAAATTTATT
>Ga0302119_10000335_pt1 | contig 20958 bp, 13 predicted proteins | sample AG5_Tmax_MG_FD_203114 | JGI IMG/M metagenome (GOLD analysis project Ga0302119, IMG submission 203114) | Marine microbial communities from Western Arctic Ocean, Canada - AG5_Tmax | ecosystem: Environmental > Aquatic > Marine > Oceanic | place: Canada: Western Arctic Ocean | collected 2017-10-01 | reverse complement strand
ACTTCAAGCTTTGGTGGCCCAAGCAATGGTTTGGCAACCGGAATTGGGGATGGCGACACCTGTTTTATCTATACGCCAAATCCTGATTTTAACGGTCAAGACACCGTCTCAGTAATAGTTTGCGATGGAAATGGAGGTTGCGATACCGCTCTGATTGTTATCACAGTTACACCAGTAAATGATCCCCCTGTAATTGGTCCTGACACAATTGCTGATACGACTCCCGAGGACACTCCAATTATCATCTGTTTAGCGGCTATAGATGTTGATGGGGACACACTGGATGCTACGGGGACTGGAGCAGGTCCTTCTAATGGTACTGTGTCTGGATTAAGCACAGGTGATACCTGCTTTACCTATACCCCTGATACTGGTTTTGTGGGTATTGATACGGTTGAGGTTATAATCTGTGATGGTAATGGGGGCTGTGATACGGCGCTGATAATAATTACCGTTACTCCTGTAATATCTCCAAATAATCCACCAATTATTGGTCCCGACACAATTGCTGATACGACTCCAGAAAATACTCCAATTATCATCTGTTTAGCGGCTATAGATATTGATGGGGACACACTGGATGCTACGGGGACTGGAGCAGGTCCTTCTAATGGAACGGTGTTTGGATTGAGTGCGGGAGATACCTGCTTTATTTACACACCTGACAGCGGATTTGTAGGTGTTGATACAGTTGAGATTATTGTTTGTGATGGTAACGGTGGGTGTGATACTGCTCTAGTAATAATCACGGTAACTCCAATCAATCCAAACACTCCTCCTGATATTATTATCGGTAATGGAACTATCTTGAGTGGTGATACACTTCTAGACACAACGGCTTTCAGCACTTCTATTACAATATGCTTTGATGGTACAGATGCAGAAGGAGATTCGTTAAGTGTTTCGTCATCACTTAGTGGGCCAAGTAATGGAACCTTGAATGGTCTCGGATCTGGTGACACCTGCTTTACATATACGCCAGACACTCTTTTTATTGGATCAGATACTATGACCGTTGTGATATGTGATAATGGAACGCCTTTACTTTGCGATACAATAACTGTAATAATTGAAGTGATTCCTGCCAGGCCAATTGCTGTAAATGATACGGTTGTTAGCACGGAAGATACTACCACAATCACAGTTCTTAGTAATGATATGGATCCAAATGGAGATACGCTTATGATTGGAATCCTTATTGATGCTACGAATGGAAATGCAATTATCAATGGACAAACGATCGATTATATCCCGACACTGGGGTATTGTGGAACGGATAGTTTCGCTTATGTTGCATGTAACTCTTATGGATTATGCGATACTGCGTGGGTATACATAGATGTCTTACCGGCGGATACTGACGGAGATGGAATTCCAGATTATATTGAAACTCTGACTCTGGATACAGACGGGGATGGAGTGCCGAATTATCTCTCCCTAGATAGTGATGGAGACGGAATCTCAGACAATTACGAGGCACAGGGAGATCTGAGTGATCTTTGTAATGTCATTCTTGAAGACACGGACGGTGATGGCATCCCAGATTATCTGGATTTAGATGCTGATGGTGACGGTATTTCTGATGAAGATGAGTGGAACGGAGGAATCGATATCGATTGCGACGGAAATGGAATTCCTGACTTCAGAGACCCAGAGATTTGTATTGACTTCTTAGTACCTCAAGGATTCTCTCCTAATGGAGATGGTTCAAATGACTTATTCGCAATTATTGGACTCGAAGATTATCCTAAAAACAAGCTAATAATCTTTAACCGATGGGGTAATAAAGTATTTGAAGCAATGCCTTATGGTAACGATTGGGACGGCTCAAATCAATTCGGAATTTCATTTGGAAGTGAGCTGCCAGAAGGAACATATTTCTATCTTTTGGAACTTACCCCAGATTCAGAGCCACTTAAGGACTATATCTACTTAACTCGCTAGCATGAACAAAAGACATCTCATATTAGCTGCTTCGATTGGTATTGTTTCCATGTATCAGCCTGTGATGGCCCAGCAAGAGGCTATGTTTACACACTATATGTTTAACACGATCTCAATTAATCCTGCTTATGCTGGAAGTCGCGATGCACTTACTATCACAGGGCTAAACAGACTACAATGGGTTGGTTTTAATGGCGCCCCAGTTACCCAAACTATCACAGCCCACACTCCAATATATCGTGATAATATGGGAATTGGACTTTCCGTTATCAATGATAAAATCGGACCTGTAAATCTTACTTCGGTATACCTAGACCTGGCCTATCGACTAGAACTAAAGGAGGGGTCACATCTATCCTTCGGGTTAAAATCGGGGATCAATATGATGGGTGTGGGGCTCAAAGATTTAGCAATCAATGATGCTACAGACAATGCTTTTTTGGCTGACGTGGAAAGCAAGGTTCTGCCAAATTTCGGCTTCGGTGTTTACTATAATACGGACAAATTCTATGTAGGATTATCGTCACCTCGTCTCTTGGAGAATGATTATAGTACCAATAGTTCAGGGTCTGGATTGGATCTGGCAAGTGAAAAAAAGCACTACTTCCTTATTGCTGGATATCAATATCGTCTCAACGATGAATTGGAAATACGTCCAACAACATTTATAAAGGCCACTAACGGAGCGCCCATAGAAATGGATGTTACAGCAAGATTAATTTACGATGAAACGATCTGGCTTGGCCTGATGGGAAGGACCGGTGATGCAGCGGGCTTGCTATTGGGAACTACAGTAATGGGTAATCTGGATATTGGGTATTCCTTTGATTGGTCATTTGGGCTAAGCACGGGTAAATATAACGGTGGTAGCCATGAGATTGTATTGCGTTACGACTTTATTTATAAAGACAAGGAGAAGATTCGATCTCCGAGGTACTTCTAGAATGAAACGACTGCTATCAATATCGTTTGTCTTGCTTATCTCACTCCCATCCAAGGGACAAGACGGTACAATATTGAAAGCCGATAAGCACTTCAATAATTACCATTACCGCAAAGCAATTGAGCGCTATGAACAGATCGCTACGCCTACTCCAGCTGTGAACAAGAAGCTTGCAGATTCATACCGAATGCTGGGCAATACTGAAAAGGCTGAAGAGTATTATGCTACAGTTGTAACTGCCGAGGGTGTAGGCGCTGATGACTTATATTATTACGCTTCTTCCTTGAAAAGCAATGGGAAATACGATCAATCCAGAGTATGGATGGACAAGTTTCATGAAGCTGAAAAAGGAGATACGCGTGGTTTAAGGCACAACCTAAGTGCTGATCATATTGCAGAGCTTTCGTCAGATAAGGGCAAGTATACGGTTCGCAACCTGGAGATTAATAGTGAACAGGAAGATTTTGGCACATCCTTTTACGGAGATAATGTAGTATTCTCCTCATCGAGAGAAGGTGTTGTCCCGGTGAAGAGGACCTGGAACTGGAATGAGCTTCCATTTTTAGATATGTATATCGCTACGCGTAATGTCAGTGGTGATCTAGGTGAATATGAGCAGCTTAGTGGTCGTCTCAATGGGAAGTATCATGAAGGCCCAGCCTCGTTCACCAAGGATGGAATCTTTATGGTATTCACGAGAAATAATTATTCTGGAAAAAGTAAAAATGGAGTCGTTAAACTTCAGCTGTTTTCATCTCGAAAGGAAAATGGGCAGTGGGCTAAAGAGATTGCATTACCCTACAATAGCTTCGAATACTCTATTGGACATCCAAGCTTAAACAAGACAGGTTCTGCACTTTACTTTGCTTCAGACATGCCTGGAGGAATAGGTGGAACAGATCTTTACAAAGCAAGTCGAAATGCAGATGGTTCATGGGGCGAGGCTGTCAATATGGGCTCTGAAATAAATACCGAGGGAAATGAGATGTTTCCATTCTTTCATGAAGAAGGCATAATGTTCTTTTCATCAGATGGACATGGAGGTCTAGGCGGATTAGACAATTTTTTTGCGCAAATCAAATCTGATGGAGTAATTGGAAAAATTCAAAATATGGGTCATCCCATTAATAGTCCTAAGGATGATTTTGCTGCGGTGCTAGATGACTCATTGAAGTCGGGCTATCTATCATCTAATCGACCAGGAGGTAAGGGAAATGATGACATCTATTACTTTGATGTCCATAAGCCTTTTAAGTTTGGAAAGACGATAAAAGGAGTTGTCCGAAATAAGAAAGGGGAGCTCTTAATTGGAACAACTGTGGACCTATACAACCAGGATGGAGAAGTTGAACAATCTGCAGTAACCACACGGACTGGCGCCTATAGCTTTGATGTTGACGCAGAAAAGATTTTCAACCTAAAAGGAGAGAAAGTAGAATATTTCGGAGATGAGCACTCCGTGTCAACTAGCACAGAGAAAGATGAGATAATTGCAGATTTGGAGCTGGAAAAAAATGCCGGATTACTCCTATACTGTCTGGTCTTGAATCATGGAGACAGCACCCCCATTTCAGGCGTTAAGGTGACTCTACTGGATAATATGACAGGTGCATCTGAAGAGATAACAACAGCTCGTTCTGGTGATTTTAGAAAGCCTTTACCTGATAATAAACTGAACGATAGGGTGAGCTACAACATTACTCTAGAGAAAGAGGGATATCTTGCCAAAACAGCAACTTACAATACGGTGCTTGATCACCCTGGACAATATGATATACACAAAGTTCTAAATGTGGTTCTAGATAAGATTGATTTGGGGGCTGATTTGTCTAAAATCATTGATATCAATCCGATATACTTTGACTTAGGAAAATACAACATTAGAAAAGACGCTACGGTGGAACTTGACAAGATTGTGAAAGTAATGAATGAGAACCCTAACATGAAAATAGAGCTAGGCTCGCATACTGATTGTAGAGCCAGCGCAAAATATAATATGACCCTTTCAGATAGAAGAGCAAAGGCGTCTGCAAAGTATGTGCACGATCATATTTCTGACCCAGAAAGGATTTATGGAAAAGGGTACGGCGAATCTGAATTGATCAATAATTGTGAGTGTGAAGGTTCCAAGAAGGTCCCTTGCACTGAAGAAGAACACCAGGCCAATCGAAGAACTGAGTTCAAGATTGTGGGTATTGGGCAATAACATATGAAGATAGGGTCTGGGTACAGATCAAGTTATACAATGAACATTGTCAGACTTTTAATAGCTCTAAATGTATAACCTTTTTCTATCACCCAACTCCAACTCCAACTCCAACTCCAAAAAATACTTAGATATTACATGAATAACACCTATCGTTAACAATCAAAAATGCATTTATGTTAAATCTGGAATCTATTTCGAGCCAGGTCTCAAAAGCAGCACTTACCCTTGCCCTTCTGGTGGGATTCACCGGGCACATCCACGCCCAGGGGCCCTGTGACTCGGTTGGTTTTACCCTTGCCCCCTCTATGACACAAACCGTCATAATAAATGGCACTGCAAATATTTCTGGAACTGTGCTGGCCTGGGACTGGACGGTATCTGATGCCACTACCAACACCGTTTATGCTACCTCTTCCTTGCAAAATCCAACATTCACGCTAAGCACCGCTAATACTTTTGCGGTATGCCTGATCACGATGATAGAGGCGAACAACACCACATGGACCTGTTTCCAATGTGACACATTGGCTTACGACTCACTTAACGGTTGGACGATCATCACTGGTACAGGACCTGGGCCAAATCCACCTTCATGCCAGGCCGATTTCACTTTCAACCAGGATACAACGGGCAACTGTGCCTACTGCTACCAGTTCAACAATACTTCCAATGTCAGCAACGCCACCTATGAATGGAACTTTGGCGATAGTACCACAAGCAATCTGAGCGATCCGATACACTCCTACAGCAGTGCGGGTTCTTACACTGTATGCTTAACGGTAAATAAGTTGGACTCCCTGGGCGGCATCGTCTGTACGGATGTATATTGCGATGTTGTGATCAGCTCAAACCAAAGCAGCAATTGTACCCTTACACCTGACCCTGGGCCATGCATGGCCTCCATAATACAATATTATTACAACCAATCAACGCAGCAATGCGATTCGTTTACCTATGGAGGGTGTGCAGGAGTGGTGCCGTTCCAGACCATGGCTCAATGCCAGGCGGCATGCGGGTCAGGAGGTAATTGCATGGCCTCCTTTTACCCTTATGTTGACTCCAGCCTCGTATACACGTTGTATCTCATAGAAAATTCAACCGGAAGCAATTTATCTTATTATTGGGACTTTGGTGATGGCACAACTTCTACCCAGCAGTACCCGACCCATGTTTACAGCAACTATGGCCTGTATGATATTTGTCTTACTGTTTCAGACAGCACAAACTGCGTTAACACTTCCTGCATTACCCTGTTGCTCGACTCCGTTCAGAAGACATTTTCTGGATATACCCTCATCGTGGTTCCCCAGGAACCAACCATGGACATACAACAATATCTAGGGAAAGATATTACTGACAAGATGCTGATTCATCCCAACCCCACCACCGGTCTTGTGAGTATTAAAGGAGCCCAAGGTATTGCCACGGTCTATGACATCTATGGCAAGGTTGTGAGTACTTCAGATACCAACACTCTGGACCTGTCTCAATCAGCCACGGGCATCTACTTCATACGGGTGCTTGATGAAGTGGGACAGATGCATGTTGCCAGGGTGTTAAAGAAGTAGCTGTCCCCCCAGCCACCAACAACATAACTTCTTTCTAAATCAAGTATTTAAACTGGCCCAGGTCAATCGTCGAAGTTCACCTATAATGGTGGGCAATACCTCAATCACCTCCCCAATTACTCCAATCACAAATTGACAGAATTATATTTTGTCACCTGATTCATAATGGCGCTAAAACAATATTATATTTTAATAAAGCGTATATATATATGAAAGAAATACATGAAACCATTTATTGGGAATCAATCCTTCCCAACCTCAATGAAAAAGCTAATTGTCATACTGTTAGTCAGCTTCCTCTACCACTCGGTAGCAATGGCCCAAAGCCCTGAAAGGACAGCAGCTAAACTGCAAAAACGCTATAATAAAAGCCCTGAAAAATGCATTCAATACGCTAAAAAGCTAGTCGCTAAGCGAAAAAACTGGGAGCTGGCATACTACTACCTGGGCATATCTTACCATAATCTCTACGAACAGAACCAAAGAAAGTCTTCACTAAATACTTCTATCCGCTACTTTGGGAAGTTTTACAAGCTGGCGGAACATCCCGAAGACATTCAAGCCGCCACCGCCATGGACGGCATAAAAGGCTCAATGGAGGAGGTAGTAGAGGCATATCTTGGAAAAAGAAGATTCAAGCCGGCTTCAAAATACGCAAAGAAATATCTCAAACTATTTGGCGATTCCCTGCCGCAGCATGGCCTGATCGATGTAGAGCTGGCTGCCCTACGACAAAGGCCTACAGTCACCACCACACAATCGCAAACTCGCAATAGCACTCCCAGTCAGGCACCGGTAAACGGCGCCAAGTTGATGGCGGTAGCGGCGAGTTTGGTAGGCATACGATACAGGTATGGTGGGAGCTCAAAGAGTGGCCTGGACTGCTCGGGATTCAATGTATATGTGTACAGTCAATCGGGTGTCACCCTCCCCCATAACGCGCAAAAGCAATCGCAGCTCGGCGATTATGTGAGCAGAGAAAATTGCAGGCCCGGTGACCTGATATTCTTTGGTTCCAGGAACGGCAGCTTGGTCAGAGTTAACCACACAGGCGTGGTGTATTCAAACACAGAAGGACAACTAAAGATCATTCATTGCCCCAACAGAGGCGTGACCATAGAGGGTGAAGGAGATCCCAGCTGGGACATGTATTGGGAAAAGCGGTATCTCTTCATCAAAAGAATAATAAATAATGATCTAGCAACCTATAAAAACCCCTAAGCCATGTTCAAGAAAAAACGCACTTACATAATATTGGCCGCCATTGTGGTCGTCATATTTCTAATCCTGAATCGCGCAAATCAAGACCTATCCATGGAGATAGAAACCACCGAGGCTCGGGAGTACATTGACAAGCCATTTGCTAACGTGAGCATTCCGCGAAAGTACTACAACGTGGATGCCGCCGCTGGAGCGGTACTCATGTATGCCACTACTAGGATCTCCGTCCCACAATGTGCCTTCCTGGACAGCAGCGGCAGTGTTGTGGAAGGCAATGTAAAAATCTCATACCGGGAAGTGAACGACCCGGCTAGCATAATAATAAGCGGTGTGCCTATGGCTGTAGCTGAAGATTCCAGCGACTACCTGCAGTCTGCGGGCATGCTGGAAATCCTCGCGTGGAAAGACGGGGTGCCTCTGAAGGTGAATGAGGAGTGCCATATCAATATTGAGAAACGATCAGGCATTGGGGAAGGAGATTATAACATGTACAACCTGGACACCATAAATCGCAGATGGGATTTGAAGCAGGAGAACATCGCCGCAAAACCATTGATACAACAGCCTGAAAAAGCAATAGATAAGGAACCAGACTACGAGTCAATGGCACTGAAAGCAGGAATCGTCAAACCGGTGAAACCCGTTGAAAAAGCAAAGGACAAGTTCCAGTTCAAGTTCAAGATGGACTTTAGCGACAACCCAGAAATAAATATCTACAACGGTGTACAATGGGAATTTGCCGGCAAGAAGGACAGAGAAAACCCTTCTAAAAATCCCTGGGTGTTATCCGCTGTTTGGAATGAGATGGAGATCGTGCGCAAATACAAAAATGGGACTTATAAGCTGCGGCTGAGCAGCAGAAATAAAGAATTCATAACTATCGTAAAACCCGTATTTGCAGGGGGCGACATGGACTATGCTGAATACGTTTACAATGAGAAATACGAGACCTACAGGAAATATGTAGCCAAAAAGAAAGAGGAAGCCCGCATCCTGAAGAAGAAACAGGAAGAGCTGGCCAAAGCGAGGGAAAAACAGAGAAAAGCCAGTGCCCTGGCCGGAGAATTCTCCCGTGAAATAACTGTTATGGGTTTCGGGTGGGTGAACATTGACAAGCTACTTAATGACGACCGGCAGGAAATAGCCCTATCCATTGTTTACAAAAATGGAGACAGCGTAAATATCAGCCGCGTGTTCTTGCTAACGGAATCGGTAAACTCGGTAGCCAGCTTTTACCAGCGCACCCTACCCCAATTTTGGTTTCCCAAGCAACGCAAAAATCAGCTAGTAGTTATAGATGACGAGTCCCAGGCATATATCATAAAGCCGGACGCCTTTGCTGCCATCAGAGCCAATGCCACTGAACATACCTTCCGCATTTCTGAAGCAGGGAAAAAGATCAAATCAGTTGATGACCTGCAAGCCATGCTCTAAGTGCTTCTCCGGGAAGGGACCCTGACAGAAAAGCCTATGTATGGCACCTGAATGCAGGGAACCTGGAAGGTGGGCGTTGCAACTACAGAGCGGCAATAACTGTCTCCATCTCCTGGTCGTGCAGGTAGAGCAGCATAACAGCCATAATATCCTGTTCTTGTGCTGATCTGTTATTGGTGACGCATGTAAGTTCATATTCATGATCAGCGAACATCATCACCCCCTCTGAGCTGGAAAAAGCTTCTATCTCTGTCATTTGCATCACATCAGGATCGTGGGTGATAGCTGACTTAAATACGATCTCTCCCGTACTCAGGTTCTTCAGCTCTAGGTATTCACAGTAAGGATGTACGTGCACGCCGGCGTAGTGTAGCCTGGTGTCAGCAGACAAGCTCAATATGCCAGTTACGTTATAGCACACCGTATCCCTGCCAGTATCTACCACCCAATGGCCGGTATAGGGCTCACCATCTTCACGGATATTGGTGAAGGCTATGGAGGCCAGTGCCGGGCGGCAGTCCATCTGCACCTTGGCACCTGCAGAGTCTACCTGGTTGGTGTCGATTTTCATGAGGACGCACACGCTCTGCTGATACAATGGCCTATAGCGCCGCTCTAATTGAGTAGATCTTACATAGTCAACCGTGATTTTATGCCGCACATTCTTATTGACATCCTGTTCAAAAAGGTTCAATGCCTGGGTGGCAGTAGACATCTGTTGATTGCTCATAAGCGGAATGCCAAAGCCTTCTGGCAAATTGATTTTTGTTTGCCCCTGGGTTATTGTTGCCAGGCGCGGCGTCAGCACCCCTTGCCTGTCTTTTATACCCCAGTTATGATAGTAGCTTCCTACGGAATAATCGAGGTTGTTGTGACATAAGTATGCCTCGTCCAGCGTTATCTGCATGTTAGTATCTACTACCTCTGTTCCATAACCAGTCATCCACACCAGCTCAGGAGCAGCACCAGGCATCAGGCTGAAACGATGGATGGAAGCCGGCCCGGTCATCGATGTATAAATGCGGTCAATCTTCAATTCCGGAGAGAAAAGCTCCAGCCTGTAAGCGTCCTCATCAAGAGCTACTTCATTGCGCTGCCAGCCATCATCTTCCACATTGAGGGATTGCAGGAAATACCAGGCCTGGTATTTCAGATCTGTAGCCAGCAGCAGGATAGCCAAAGAAGCAGCTGCAACGCCGAAAGCCATATAGAGAAATTTCAATAAACCCTTCATAAGTTTACCTTTACTGTTGGTCTCATTCAGTACAAAAATAGGTCAATACGAATTAACTACCTTGCGTGGAGTGCTGCTGTGCCTTTGACAGCTGAAGCATACTGGAGTGCCCATGTACAGCCCGGATAGTTTCCGAACAGTCAACCATTAATCTGATCATCATGAGAAAGTTCATCATTGCACTGGCGTTGCTAACAACAGCCCCAAATTACCTTTTGGCCCAGGACGAAATAGGGATGTCTTTTTCCTTCTTGTTCCCTAAAAACAGTAAATTCTCAACACCTATCTCACCCTTATCGATAAGAGGGCTGGGCGTTAAACTCGGAGAAAGCGTATCTATCAGTACGGGATTTACCGCATATAGAATGGCAGAAAGCACCGTCAGTAATCTGGAGTTTACATCCAAAGCACCTTTATTAGGGCCGTCAGTGAGCTTTGTGATCCCTTTTGAAATGATTCTCAAGTTCAAGATTGATAAGAAATTGACCATCAAGGCAAATGGAGGCATCTTTCTGTTCAACAATGCTGGAGATGCGGTGAACGAGGGAAATTTGAGCGCAGCACTTGCTAATCATTACGAGTACACTCTGGCACAAACAAACTTTAAGTACAAGAACAAATGGGGCTGGGGGTACCAGTTTGGAATCCAGCCCATCTACTTTGTGACCAACCAGATTGGTGTAGCGATCAAGGGCAACTACTATATCGGCGAAGCAGACCTCAACCTCTCTGGCAGCATAAGGGGCTGGTCAGAAAACCAGGGCTATATTGAAAATGAAGCGTCGTATCAAGGCAATCTTGACTTTGAAGGATTTGAACTCTCAATAGGCGTGATCTACAAGAACAAGTGAGAATAGGGCAATAAAAAAGCCCCCAACCACAAGGCCGGGGGCTCTCCATTCATTCAGCAGTGTTTTACTTCTGTTCTTCTGCAGTTTCAGGCTCTTCCTTCTTACTGTCGTCGTCACTGACTTCTTCAAAGTCAACATCAGTCACTTCGTCACCTCCTTCTGCAGCAGCTTCACCGTTGGACGGTGCTCCGCCTCCTTGTTGTGCTGCTTCTTCCTGTGCCTTATACATATCCTGTGAAGCCGCCTGGAATACCGTATTCAAAGCTTCGGTTGCCTTGTCAATTCCTTCGAGGTCCTTCGCTGCGTGAGCAACTTTGAGGTCCTTGAGCGCATTCTCGACAGGCTCCTTCTTATCTGCAGGAAGTTTGTCTCCAAATTCCTTCATTTGCTTCTCAGTCTGAAAGATCAATGCATCGGCTCCATTGAGCTTATCAATTTCCTCCTTGACTTTCTTATCAGCATCTGCATTCGCCTCAGCCTCTTTCTTCATCTTTTCAATTTCTTCGTCAGAAATTCCTGATGAAGCTTCGATTCTGATGTTTTGCTCTTTACCTGTCGCCTTATCCTTAGCCGATACATTGACAATTCCATTGGCATCGATATCAAATGTCACCTCTACCTGAGGTACACCGCGAGGTGCCGGAGGAATACTATCCAGATGGAACCTTCCAAGTGTCCTGCTGTCTGCAGCCATGGCCCGCTCCCCCTGGAGCACGTGGATCTCAACGGATGGCTGATTATCAGCAGCAGTTGAGAATACCTCAGACTTCTTGGTAGGAATGGTCGTGTTGGCTTCAATCAGCTTGGTCATAACGCCACCCATGGTCTCAATCCCCAGGGAAAGAGGTGTTACATCAAGTAGAAGCACATCTTTCACTTCTCCAGTCAGAACACCACCTTGTATAGCAGCACCTACGGCTACCACCTCATCAGCATTCACTCCTTTTGATGGTGCTTTGCCAAAAAACTTCTGTACAATTTCCTGTATAGCTGGCATCCTGGTTGAACCACCAACCAACAATACCTCATCAATTTCAGTAGGCTTCATTCCGGCATCCTTCAGGGCAGCCTTACAAGGATTCAAAGTTCTCTGTATCAACTCATCAGACAACTTCTCGAACTGTGACCTGCTTAGCTTTTTGACCAGGTGCTTTGGAACACCGTCAACCGGCATAATGTACGGCAGGTTGATCTCGGTCTCCGTAGAACTTGACAATTCAATCTTGGCTTTCTCTGCAGCTTCCTTTAAGCGCTGAAGGGCCATCGGATCTTTTCTCAGGTCGATGTTCTCATCCTTGAGAAAAGCCTCTGCTAACCAGTTGATGATGGTCTCATCAAAATCATCACCGCCAAGGTGTGTATCTCCATTGGTTGACTTTACCTCAAACACGCCATCTCCTAATTCAAGTACAGAGATGTCAAATGTTCCACCACCAAGGTCAAACACAGCGATCTTACTGTCAGCTCCCTTCTTGTCCAATCCGTAGGCAAGTGCAGCGGCAGTAGGCTCGTTAATTATACGTTTTACTTTTAGTCCAGAAATTTCACCAGCTTCCTTAGTCGCCTGACGCTGTGCATCGTTAAAGTAAGCAGGCACCGTAATAACAGCTTCACTCACCTCATGTCCCAGGTAGTCCTCTGCCGTTTTCTTCATTTTTTGAAGAATAATTGCAGATATCTCCTGTGGAGAATATTTCCTATCATCAATTTTAACACGAGGAGTGTTTCCATCGCCTTTAACCACTTTGTAAGGCACACGGCCAATCTCTTTCGTTACATTGTCAAAAGATTCACCCATGAATCGCTTCATCGAGTAGATCGTCTTCTCAGGGTTAGTAATTGCCTGACGCTTCGCAGGATCTCCTACTTTTCGCTCGTTATTCTCAACAAAGGCAACAATTGAAGGAGTGGTCCTTTTACCTTCACTGTTAGGGATAACCACCGGCTCGTTACCTTCCATAACGGCCACACAAGAGTTTGTGGTTCCCAGGTCAATTCCAATTATTTTGTTCATTTTTCTGTATTTAGATTAATTTCTGTCCATCACCCCCTATTCAATACCCATGCCATCGGCCTATTATTGGTTAAAAGGTGCAATTATGACAGAATTATAGATGCCACCTCTGAAAAAATCACAGGAAACTATGTCAGCATGTCAAAAAGGCAGAAAATCTACTACTAGAGAGGGCACTTGGAATCATCAACTTTTGCGATAAAACCGAGGTTCCCAGTATATTGACCGGTTTTAAGCTCAGTGACTGAAGTCCCACCATTCCCGTCTGTACTGAGCTGCGTCCCTGCTTCACTCATGGAGTAACGCGCCGAGAAGAACCCCGCTTGCTGTTTTCCATTTTCGTCGAATACATTGGTGTATTCAGGCCGCTCCTGCACGATGCCCGTTGAAGGTTCATTAACGTCCATATAGGTGTTGAAATCCTCTCCGGCTGCGTCCACGATAAAGTCAAGATGCCCGGATGGATTGTTCAAACCGGCAGCACGGCCAACACAACGCACAATATTGGCAGGGGGAGGATCTAACCTGTTGCCTACAAACTTATAGAAGTCCTCGCCGTTGATTTCATTACCAATCTCGTCACCACCATCAAGATCTGTTGCTTTAACCGCCGGGAACAACCAATCAAGAGATCTTGGAGTTTCCAATCCCGTCAACAGGTCAATTTCCGTGTAATGAAACCGTACGGTAAGCTGATACCTTCTTCCATTGACCGCAGTATTCCAAAATGCTTTGTCAAAGGTGAAGTAGCTGCCGTCTTTGTAGAAGCCTATCTTCGGGATCTGGGCATTCCAGTAACTGGTATTAGAAAACTTGAAGTGCTCGATGATCTTTGTTTCTGCATATACTTTCTTACCGGTCGCTGTCTTTGTAACTACAAGCTTGTAATCATAGCCCGGCCTTAGCGAATCCGTAAACTGATACAGTGTATGATCGGGACCATAGAATAAACCAGTCTCCTTGGTAGAGCTCTCAACTCTCGTTAGATTGTATTGGTCTACAAATAACCCGTTATTGGTCACTTCGATAGCGGCAGTAATTTCATCAGGGCCATATTCGGAGGAATCACGAACCTGGGCCATGTCATTGACAGCCGCTTCCCCCAGAAAAGCCTTGTTGATTTTAATGACATGTGGGGGGCTTCCGCCTTTATTGTTATCATTCTGGTTAAGGAGACCGTAAACCACGGTAATGTCCTTATAGGGTGCATTGACCTTAAATGCCGTTTCACAGGATTCCAACCCAATAAAGAGGGCAAGTAGGATGATGGTTAATTTCTGCATAATTCAATACTGGGAACGCAAATTTACCATTTATATTGACATCTAATTTGGCTCATCGCAGTAATAAAACACATCTTAGGCACCCTTCATACTCATATAACTCTACATCAAACAACTGATCAACAAGTAAGGGGGGAATACCATTATCATATTAAGCGGCTCATGGTAACGCCAGACAATTATAATCGGCGTTAGTATTTTATTAGATTTGCAGCTATCTGATAAGCATGCAATGTCTGTACACAAAGAAATAAAAAAAGTAACTACCAATGTGCTTCAGGAAATGAAGCGCAATGGAGAGAAGATATCGATGCTCACCGCATACGACTTCTCTATGGCCCGGATACTGGATGATGCCGGAATTGATGTGATGCTGGTGGGTGATTCTGCAGCCAACGTAATTCACGGGCATGAGACCACCTTGCCAATTACGCTGAACCAAATAATCGACCATGCCAGCGGGGTAATACGGGCCGTTGAAAGAGCTCTGGTGGTGGTGGATCTTCCATTTGGCTTCTACCAGGGAAATTCCAGGGTGGCCCTGGAGTCTGCAATCCGCATTATGAAAGAGTCAGAAGCCCACGCGGTAAAACTTGAAGGTGGATTCCAGGTTAAGGAATCTATAGAACGGATCTTATCAGCTGGCATTCCAGTGATGGGGCACCTGGGTTTGACACCACAGTCCATTTATAAGTTCGGCACCTACGTGGTGAGGGCAAAGGAAAAAGAGGAAGCAAAACAGTTGATCGATGACGCCCATATGCTGGAAGCTGTAGGATGCTTCGCCATGGTACTGGAGAAAATTCCCGCTAAACTTGCCGGAAAAGTATCAAAAGGGGTCAACATTCCGATCATAGGCATCGGTGCAGGGTCAGACGTAGATGGCCAGGTGCTGGTACTCCACGATGTACTGGGGATAAACAGAGATTTCAGTCCGCGTTTCCTGAGGAGGTATGCCAATCTCTATGAAGACATCAAAGGAGCTGTCCAGAACTACGTGGCAGACGTGAAGTCCAGGGACTTCCCCAATCAGAAGGAACAGTATTAGACGACCACATGGTCATTTAACGCATATTATTGGGTGGCAAGAACCAACCCATGAATAGTGCACAGGTAACACACCCTATCAGAAATAAAGGATTAGAGAACCCCCCGCTCCACCAAATCATTGACAAGGTGCGGCCGCAGAAATTGGTTGAGCTCGTACACAACTTCGTCTCCGGTATCGGGACCTTCTTCTTTCTTCTGAGGTTTGCTTCTGCCTGAAGAGCTGTAAACAAGCACCCCTGCACGGCGCAACAAGTTAACCTGGCCTGTTACCGCTTCCAATGAGAGGTGCGATACACGTCTCAGCTTGTCGACGGTCATCCTCTTGTGCAGTACAAACTGTATGATAATGAGCAACCAGTCCGGATTCATAAAGCGCAACCGGCCAAGGTTAGGCTGCCTCGGCTCATTGATCTGCACCAGCCCGGTTCCCTTGGAAACCGACAAGTCTGCTGCTTTGTCGCTCAGGTTTACCGTATGAATGTTGCTGATCCATGTATTGAGTGCCACTCCCACATTACCTTTTGAAAAATTAAAGTGCCTGGAGAATAGCCGCGCTTGCCTCCACCCTGAAATATCATCCTCACGCGTGTTATTCAACCTGTATTTGATCCCCGTAGATTTATGCCTGAAAAGGATTATATCTTTTAGCTCCTCAGCACTGAATGGCTCACATTCCAACATCTTCTGGAAACTATCTGAGAAGTTGGTAAGGCGATTAATGTATCTAAAGCTGTGGATATTCCCATTGAAAATAAAAAACAATCGCCCACCATATTCGTTTACAATCTTGAGCATCTGCTCAATGACATGCAGGCCATCCTTGCTCCGTTCCCACCATAACTCGATGTCATTGAAAATAAACACACTGTCCTTCCCGACATCCTTCAGCGACCTGGCTTTCCCACCGGCCTCTATCTCTTCGTTATCATTAATAACCTTTTGAATGGCCTGGCCAAATACGTTAATATCTGTAGAACCGGAATCAGGTGGATTAACCTGGTATATTTTTCGCTTATTGAAATATTTCCCCGCAATGTACTGGCTCAGGTATGTTTTTCCTGCATTTTGTTCTCCTAAGATCAGCAGCCCTCCAGTTGACAGGGAATCCTGCCTGACCAGGCTCTGCCTGAACCTGTGGATCGCCTTCCTCGCCTCCAGTAGGATCATGCCCCTACCCGTCCAAAATGCTCGGTCAACATTCTGCTTTCCCAAAAACAGCTGGCGGTAATAGAAAGGCAGCTTATCCAGCACTTGCAGGTCAGGTGATACACCTTCAATAATGGTCAGTAATTCATCCAGCCTCAGCTCACCATCTTCTTCATCTGCCTTCCAAAGGGCTGCAGATATACTGAGCTTACCAGAAGACAGGGACAGCTTTCTGGCGGCCAGCAAGCTCTCACTCCTTCTGTACCATATCTTGGCAATCTTATTTCTCAATCCGGGTTTGATCGATCTGAAACGATCTAACAATGACCTTCTCTTCTTGGTTTTCCTGATATACTCCCTGAGGTTCCCTGCCGACGAGATAATCTGGTCCGGCTCTAAGGTCACCACCGTCTTCCTGAGCGCCTCCGGCAATTCAATAAGAGCAGATTTCTTCTGCTCCCTAACTTTGGACAGCTCCTTTTGTATCCTCAAGCCCCCCTCATTGACAAAGTCTATAATACTCTTCTGAAGGTCCTCTTTCCTTGGGGCGGCTGGCTTATCTAATTCGTCTGCTTCTGTGTCTTCACGGGCAACAGATCCGCCGCCGGTAAAGTCTCTATCAGGGTTATTAAGGCTAAACGAGATCAGCCGGGTCACATCTTCCGCAACAGTTATTGTCTTCTCTAATTTCAAAGGAATACCACTCAAAAGAAGCCGTACCGGCTCACTCAAGTGGGTTAGAATGAGATAGTTGACAAGCCGATTTAATGAAATAGAGAAGGAATCAGCCTTTTCAAATTGTCTGGCCTCAAACTGATCAAGTCCCTTCTTTCCCATCGCAGGTCGGGATTCACCCATTACCTCAATTGTCTCCGGAAAGATGCTCAGGGTTTCTTTAACATCAGCAAGCAGTTTCTCATTGATCTCCTTGTAGAAGACCTTATCCCTGGCATACCCCCAATCTGATCTTGTTGACTTGAATTCAACAAATGGATCGTCCTTTATCAACGCTGAAAATTCCACCAACTGCTTGTGCTCCCTCTCCAAATTATCCAGGACATTGTTGTCAAAATTGTCCTGTACTTTGATCATCACCTTCTGTACAACCGCGCTTAGCTGAACCTGGGCAGTTTGAAGCATTAGATCCAGTAGCGCACCACTAAAAAACAAGGCCTGGTTGCGGTACCATAGATCCGGCACTTCTGCAATTTTCTTTCTCAGCTTCTCGCCCGTATTGATCTGCATTTGCTTACGGCGGTTCATCAACCCGTTAATGTCAGGCCTATTCAGGTCTGCTTTGACAAGAGTCGTTGTCCTGGTAAGGGCATCCTCGATAAGTGTCTTAAGATTAGCGGGCAGATCATACTCTATCACTTCATTAAAAAGGTCCTGGGGCTGTGTACCCTCCTCATTCATTGAATCTTCAGCAGCATTCGCCACCTCAGAGGTATCCCGTGGTTTAGCCACTTCCCTGCCTGATGATTTAGCCCTCCCGTTACTGGGCTCCATCAATGCTCGTTTGATGAGCTCCAGAGCTTTGCCCTTTTCCTTTCCCAGCAGCTCATGAGAAAAGTCTCCTCGTATCAAACTCTCCTCTACCTCCTTAAAACTCTCTTTCATGTAGGCAAATACTGCCTGGTATCCAGAAATCTTGCGAAAACCAGATTTGCCGTAGCTCTTGAGCAGGTTGTAGAGTGCAATGCGAAGCTTACCTGGCAGATGGAAAGTAATCAACTCCTTCAATGGGATCTTAACAGCTATTGGACGACGTGTTAAACTGGCCCAGGTACGTTTTCTGAATTTAAAAAGCTTTGCAGCTACTTTATCCCCAGGTGCTCCAACCAGCTCTTCCGTGTCATAATACACCTTAATGAAGTCAGGGCTGTCTTCTATAATTTTAGAAACCTCGCGAAAAATCCACTCGTGTCCTTCTTTTAAGACATCGCGCTGCATGTGCAGGCTCGTTTCCTGGAAATCCAAAAATAGCTTCCGGGAATTATAGAGATAATCACTCTTGACCCTGGCGATCAGCTTACGGTTTTTGGTCTTTCCGGCATGTATAGCATACCCGGTCTTCGTAAAGTAAGAGGTTGGATCCGGAACTTCCTTGTTCTTAAGGTTTCGCTCCAGCTCATCATAACACCGTGAAGTATAATCCGTTAACCGCTCAGCGAGATGCGAATCAAGGCGACAGGTCTCGCCAAGATATTCGTTGTTGTACTGCACCGCGAGCTTTCTAAACCGCTCCTGCAGGTACGATACGGCGTTAGTTACCTCCTCCTTATCGGTAGGTATATTAACAGTAGTTCCCTCTTTCACTTCGGAATAATGACAGAAACAAAATTACGTTTGTTTTGTTAAAGGTTTGCAATAATATCAAGAGAGTTTTCAATATGTTTTCTGATCATGTCTTCCTGATGTGGTTGGAACCAGGCTATCTGATCATCCCGCTTGAACCACGTGAGCTGACGTTTCGCGTATCTTCTGGTGTTTCTCTTGATCTTTTCAATCGCTTCATCAAGTGTTAGTAATCCCTGGAAGTGCTCCATCAACTCCTGGTAACCAACCGTTTTTAACGAGGGCAGCTCACCATATTTTGAAAGGGCACGAGCCTCCTCTACCAATCCCTCCTCAACCATCCTGTCCACTCTTTCGTTTATTCTCTCATAAAGGGTGTCGCGTGGCATGTCCAGACCAATCTTGCAAGCATTATAATCAGGCCTTGTGCTGCTCTGTCCCAGAAATGAAGAAAACGGCTTACCCGTTCCGATACACACCTCAAGAGCCCTTACAATTCTCCTTGGATTGTATTCATCAACAACGGCTGCGTAACCAGGGTCCAGCTCGCTTAACCTGGCGAAGAGCGTTGACAATCCTTCTTTCTCGAGCTGTTGGTTCAGGTCCTCCCTGATTTCTGTATCCACCTCTGGCAATTGATCCAATCCGTTTACTACAGCATCTACAAATAAGCCCGACCCACCAACTAAAAAGGCAGTAGGCGATTGATCATAAAGGTGTGATAAAAGTTGGTTACTCTCCCGTGCAAAGTCAAATACCGTGAACTTATCGTGTATTGAATGAGTACTCACAAAATGGTGAGTCACCTCTTTCAATTCAGCTTGCCCAGGTTTGGACGTTCCCACATTGAGCTCCCTGTACAATTGTCGGGAATCTGCAGATAAGATCTCAGCACCTGCCTCTTTGGCCAGCAAAATAGCAAGAGCTGTTTTACCAACGGCAGTTGGCCCAACTATTACAATAAGATTTCTCTGTGAGGCGATGGTCGGCGCTAATATTAATCACTGGTTGAAATCATCGAAACCTTCAAAAATATCATCCTGCAATGGCACATCGTCTGATTGTTGGTCCGTCTCTTTCGATGCAGCAAGTAGATGTTCTTCCTCGTTTTGCATGACTGTGGCCCTGGAATACTGATTCGGTGCTGTGCCAACAAAGTTTACGACCGCTGGATATGAAACCTTCTCAGACGCCTCGAGATCCTGTATCAACTCGACATGAAATGTCCATAAGTTCATGAAATCAAAAACATACACCAACTTATCCCCGACTCCACCCAATGCCTGGGTCAGCACAGCTTCATGCATCATTTGGATATCCTCAGCACCGGGCTCATTCATGTCAAATAGCGTCAGCTCTGCTCCCTTTTCCCAATCATCATTGGATAAATAGAAAGAGGCCATTTGGGTATTATCAAACTCAAACGCTTCCTGAATGCCGTAGTGAAGTTCAAGTAAAGTGTCGGTCAGCTTAATATCTACGTCCCTAAAGATATCCTCATCTTCGTGCTGAAGGTTCACTCTGAATCTATAGATGCTCATTTTAACTGCAATTGGGTCGAGACACTATGCAAACATAAACCAAAATTAACATTTAGGACATAATTCCCAACTCCTTCGCCTTGGCCTGCATGTATATAAGTGCCTCGTCCTTGTCATTTTCTATTTCTCCATTCATGATAGCCTCCCTGATAGCCGTTTTCAGGACACCCACCTCCTTGCCTGAACCCAGATTTAAAGCTTCCATGATCATCTCTCCTGTTA
>Ga0302119_10000332_pt1 | contig 21009 bp, 17 predicted proteins | sample AG5_Tmax_MG_FD_203114 | JGI IMG/M metagenome (GOLD analysis project Ga0302119, IMG submission 203114) | Marine microbial communities from Western Arctic Ocean, Canada - AG5_Tmax | ecosystem: Environmental > Aquatic > Marine > Oceanic | place: Canada: Western Arctic Ocean | collected 2017-10-01 | reverse complement strand
TTCATCACAACGAACGCCCAGTTGAGTTCATCCTCGGCGTGCTGCCAGCGGATGCTCATCAGGGTGTCATCTGCGCCAATGCTGATTGATGCAGCACTGTCTTCTGCCGTGTAGCTGTTGCGGGTGCCCGATTCGGGCTGGTCCGCGGCCAGGCTGTTCGCCCAGACGTACAGTACACCAGCGAGTACCACCGTAATCGCAACCATCAGGATGGTCGCGATAACCGGGCTCACTGCCTGCTCATTCTTCATCTCATTCTTCATATTTATGTCCTCCATTTCCCCCAGAGGGGGTACCTTCGCCTATGATGGCCATTGGTATTAAGATACCTGCCGAACCGAATCAAGTCGAGGGCGATTTAAACGGCACACTGCGCTGCATTGGGATTTATGGTGGATGTGCACTGTTAGTTTCGAGACCCGGTGCGGGACCCCGTGGTACAATCGATTTGTAAGCCAACTTAGATTTGTGCCCCATAATCAATTAACGAATGGTAATAAATCTGGACATACCCTATTCCAACCCCTACCTACGATTCTCTGCCGGAATTCGGGGAAACAGCCTACCGGCAAGTCCCAATCAGGTGAACAGGGGCGAGAGACGCAGCGTAGAGGGGATGGGATGCACTCGACGAGTTCCTTTCGACCCTGTTCATGCCGCGGTGTTGGCTGCCGCCGTATAATCCTTACCGGAATGCGTTCCAATGTGCGATTCCACATCAGAATCAGGGATTGGCATTCTGAACTCAGGAGGGATTGGCATTCTGAATTCAGGCAACCGTCAGAATTTCTGGGCCACCATCGGTGATCCAAACCGTGTGTTCATACTGACCGATCATGCCGCCATCCGAGCAGCGCAGGGCGTTGTATGTCTCTAGGAAACGGATGCTGATGAGTTTCTTCACGAGTGCATTCCACTTGCGAATCCGGCTCTCCTCGTCCTCTTGTGGGAAGGGCTTCTCCATCAGAGGGAAGGCCCATCGCTCGGCGAATGGAAGTGTGTTGTATCGCTCCTCGAGATAGTGGGCCAGGCGCGCACCCAGTGGTTTCAACTTCTTCTTCGCGACCGCTTTGCGAATTTTCACATCACCCGTGACGCGGTAGATGTTGGATGAGTTCCGGGGCGCGATGTTTTCGACAAGCCCGGATGCACCGGTGGTGTTGAAGGGTTCAACCGCGAAGATACCGCCGAGAGGCACATTGCCTCTGAACCCAGGATTGTCGGGTCCACATGCATAGGAGGGCACACTCGTGCCCGCGTGTAGATTGAAAATTTCGAGTTGATGACCGCACAGATTGCGAATCGGTTCGAAGCCCGCGTCGGTTGCAGCCTGCTCGGCCGCGGCACCGACCTTGTGCCAGGGGGTCTCAGGATGCATTTGCTCGATGGAGGCATTCCGCGCTTCGATCGACGCTTTGATCTGCTCGGTGTGGAGACCACCATTGCCGACCTCGATGGTCATCGCATTGTCGGCGATGGCGCCGTGGATGTGAACACCGATGTCGAGTTTGACCAGATCCCCGTTCTGGAAAACCATCGGCTCCTCCCAGTTCTCGGGCGGGGCCATCAGATGGTCGGTCGTGAAGTGGGCTGCGATGTCATTGACTGAGATCGTGCAGGGAAAAGCGGGTTTGCCACCGTGTCGGTGGATATAACGCTCGGCTGAATCGATGACCGTATGCCATTCCACGCCGGCCTGAATCTCTTCTGAGATGGCGTCGAGGGTGCGACGGGCCACGTGGCCAGCATCCCGCCAATGCTTCATGTCGGCTGCGTCGACCATGCCTTGATCTCCTCTGCGCTGACCTTTCCTTCTCTGATGATGGTCCAGTTCGTGTCAATCGACGCGTACCCGGAGACGTTCCATGCTATCAAGGTGCTCGGTGTTCCACCCACGCACATTCCCTCCAAAGCCGACCCTTCATCCAACCCCAGTGCAGCGGCGGCGGCGGTGCATTCTGAATGGGGTGGATGTCCGCTCGGATTCGCACTGGTGGCTGTCAGTGGCCCGGTCAATGCCACGAGCTCGCGCGCGAGAGGATGAGAGAGAAGTCGGATGGCAACGCGTTCTCCACCGAGTCGGGCGTCCAAAGCATGGTGAGCGGGCAGGACGAGGGTCAAAGATCCAGGGGGGAAGGCTGCGAGGATTTCCTCTGCGCGTTCGGGCACCTCGACCAATGCTCTGGCCTGGTCAAGATTGGCGACGCCGAGGCTCACAATCAGATCTTCAGGACGTCCTTTGACCTCGAAGAGGCGATCCAATGCAGCTGCATTGGGCAGGCAGCCCAACGCGGGTTGAGTCGAGGTGGGGTAGACGATCGGTAGGCCCGCCTCGACCCGTTCGATGAGGTGTTTCGGAATGGGCTGAGACGCTGTCACGATTCGCCGACTATGCCTCGCCCTCTTCAGGACTCCGCGAGCCATACACGCATGTGATGGATTGCAATTCGCTCGGCGACCTCTCGATCTCCAGACTTGACGAGCAGTTTGCCGCTGGGAAAGAGGGTGATTTCCGCTTCGCCTGTGAAGGTGCAGCACAATCGATTCCTCAGCGTACATGTCCAACCTTCGTTCTCGATGCGCGCCGTCACCATCTCGAGGTCGATACCATCCAGGTTTTCGGGCAAGACTGTCCAAGCGGCACGACCACTGCACATCTCGAGGAGAAATCCTTCCTCACTCAAGTTGACCACCCTGCATCATGATGTTCTCAATCTCGGCGACATCGTGGGCTGCAGCCCTTGCTTGCCTTCGTTTCTGAACGGCCCAGATGAAGAAGACGAGGAAGAGGATGGTGCAGACGTTCACCACATGTGGCCACATCCGTTCGAACGTCTCGATGGAAATCCATCGATCCAGAGGCAAGATATCGAGGATGAGGATTCGCATCAGATCCTCCATCGTGATGATGGAGGGCACACCCATTTTCTGCAGCGCAGGCCAGACGATATGGTCCCAAATCAATGGTACCGGACCGAGGATGAGGGTGAGCCATCGCATTTTCCGAATGATTGCATAGGCCCGCCATTCCAAGTCATAGCGGCGCTGTCGCTGCTCGAGTTCGTCGGGAATCATCTCGCTTCCTCAACTGGGCGGTGGCCCGGGCGGCCCGGTCGGAGGCCCTGTGGGTGGTCCCGTCGGTGGTGGGCCGGGCGGACTGCCCGTGGGTGGTGGTCCCGGCGGCGCACCCGGTGGCCCGGTGGGGGGACCCGTCGGCGGGCTAGATGGGGGTGCGGTCGGCGGTCCTTCGGGCCCGGTCGCCGGTGGTGCTTCAGGAGGGCCCGTGGGCGGGCCAGTCGGTGGATCGGGTGGTGTTGCAGGACCGGGTGGGGTTGCTGGCCCGGGTGGAGTTTCTGCCACGGGCGGGGGAGGAGGTGCCGAGGGTGCAGGCGCTGTAGGTGCGGCAGCGACGGGTGTGGGGGCGACGGGTGTGGGGGCGACCGGTGCGGGGGCGACCGGTGCGGGGGTGACCGGTGCGGGGGTGACCGGTGCGGTCTGTGATTGGAGCAGACCACCGGCGAAGGCGGCCTGCATCGGATCTGCGGACCCCGCTTCTGACTCCAAGGCCGGATCTGCCTTCATCGCGCCCGCGCCAAAACCTTCGAGCGCCGCGCCGAACGCGCCGGCGAGAGAATCGGAAAGTCCAGCGGCCGTCTGCATCACTCGACTGCCTGAACTCGGCTTGGCTTGGCGCATCGGCTTCTCCTTTGCAGCGATACGCAGGTCATTGGCGAATGGACCGAGCTCGATCGAGCCGCGTCCACCATCGGTGTTGTAATCGAGTTTGAACAACCAAGCGCCGGTCTTCGCGGGAACCCAGAATGTCAGATTTCCATCTTCGCCAGTATCGATTCGATCGAGGATATTCAATTCGGTTCCACGTGTGCCATCCATCGCCTGCAATCCGCCGCGAAGATCCCAGAGATCATCGCCGGATTCGTTGACGACATCGACCGTCACCTCGAGCACGTCATCATCGTCATCATCGATCTCTTCGATGACGGCCCACAGCGTCGCCGTGACGCCACCGGATGAAGTCGTGCGCTCCGCCATGGGAAAGACCAGCCCTCAGCCGCTACTTGAATCCCGCTCATTTCAGCGCAGATGTCGGCGCTTGGCCGGCGGCAGTGAATTCGCCACGACGACGATGCTTGCACATGCGAGATCGATATTGGATTGGTGGGTGTGACGCAGATGGATGTGCTTTGCATCAGAATAGAACCACCACAGGTTCAACAAAGGGATCAGATAGCGCAATTTCGAGACCGCTCGGCGCTCACAATCCTCACGCGGCAATCGTTCGCCATCCTCTCGAACCACGGCCAGACCGAACCAGTACTGACCGAGGCTGCGACCCATGGCGTTGACCAAATACTTCTGATAGAGAAATTTGGCAGCGAAGATGAGCCCCCAATTCAACAGGAAGACCCACCAAAGATCAGTCAGAATCAAACTTTGATCGAAGGCCGACAGAATTTGAAATCGCGTGACGATCGACAGTACACCGATCACGGCGATCACATCGAGCATGAAGGCGGCACCACGCTTCCACAGCGGGGCGAGAACGGTGCCCTCTGGAATCGGCCAATGACCCGATTCGGCTTCGACCGCTTGTCTGGCCAGAGTTGGACCTTTCCCGTGCAGGGATATGGGAGAATCATGAGCCATCTTCACACCTCGATTCAAACCCGCGCGGCTTCCCCTTTTTCTCACATGTGGAGGACATGGTACGCCTCCAGTCCCCGTTCGCAGGCCCAGTCACACCAGGATTCCCAATTCGAGTCTTTGCGCAGTGTCCGAGGATGACCGATCAGGATGAGGCCTCGTCTCGCGCGCGTGATGGCGACGTTCAGTCGACGTCTGTCTTTCAAAAAGCCGATCTCGCCCGCGTCATTCGCACGGACAGCCGACAGCACGATGACGTCTTTTTCACGGCCCTGATACCCATCGACGGTCTTGATTTCCAATCCATGGTAGGATTCGAATTCCTCGCGTCCACCGGCTTGCTCGAAGAGGTCATTGAGCAGACGGACCTGTCCTGAGTAAGGTGTGACAACACCGATTTCTGAGGCTTTGATGTCGCCGCCTGAAAGAAGCATGTCGACGATACGCACGGCCAGTGCCGCCTCCTCAAGATTCTGTTTGGAGGTACCGTCACCACTGGAATCCTCGACGCCCTCGACGGGGACGAATGCAACAGGGGCATCGAAATTAGGCCAGATGAACCCCGCTGGAGCGATGCGATCTTCGGCTGTGATTCCATCCTCGAGTTCGCCACCGTAGAAGCGCTCACTCGGCCATTCTCGAATCACGGGATGCATCCGGTATTGGGTGGTCAACATGGTGGCCGGCGCGCCGAGGGCGACGAGTCGTTCAAACAGAGAACGGGACAATCCGCCCTCTTCGGCGCGTTGGGATATGACGGTCGGGGGCAATTGGCGATGATCGCCGACCAGTACCACATGTCGGGCGCCCTTCGTCAGGGGGATCAGCGCTGCGGGTTCGGTCGCTTGGGTTGCCTCATCGACGAGAACGAGAGGAAAGCGCCTCGAATCGAGGAGCTGATGACCAGTGCCCACACAGGTTGCACAGACCACCTGTGCCTGTTCGAGAATGTCATCGCGCATCTGATTCTCAATCCGTCGAACCTCCTTCCACCCCCGGTTCACATCGCGGTGGGCCAAGCCCTTTTCCTTCCCTTTGATGGAGGGAATTCTTCGCGTGAGATCCTCATTGAGTTTCAATAGAATATCGACATCCTCCCTGAGGTGATGTTCGGCCATCTGTGCGGCCATCGTCGCCTCACGCAACGATTCTCGGACTTTCACCGGCTGACCGAGTCGAATCGCGCGCACGCCCTGTTCGAGCAAACCCTCCAAGAGATTGTCCACGGCGACGTTTGAATCTGCCACGGCGAGAATCGGCCCTGCACCGTTGCGCGCCCAAGCGGCCAGTATTCGCACCGCTGTGTGGGTCTTCCCCGTGCCGGGCGGGCCTTGAATCAGTGAGAGCCGCTGGGTCATCGCCGCGCGGAAAGCGGTGGATTGCCCGTCGTTCAGTTCTCCGGTTCCGCCGGCGGCGGCGGCGAGTCGTTTCTGGATGCCACCGAGATTTGCCGGTCGGGCCGCACTCTCGGCCATCTCCTTCACCTGACCGAGGAATAATTCACGCAATTCGGTGGCGTTATCCTCTGCGAACAGTGCGTTCAGGGCGCTGGCCATGCGGTCGTGGGCCACACGATTCGCACCCCGGTCCAGTCTCCACGTGCCATCGCGCACCCCTGAGGGCTGGGCATTGACGACGATTCGAATGAATTTTCGTGAGCGCGCGAGCACCGTCCCTTCGATCGCTTTCTCCTTCAGCGGGTCCTTGCGCGACAGGCTGACCATGTCGCCGTGACGAAACCGATGGTGGGGAAGATTCTGTTTTCGGGCGAATAGCTTGACAACCCGGTCCCCAAATAGCCAGCCATCGTTGCGCGCTTCCAGGTCGAATAGCGTGACGCCATCCTCGACCAATCGATTTCGAGACCACTTGCTCAGCCGCTCTTCGACCGCGGCCATCTCCTCCTCAAATTCAACATCGATCAGATGGTGGAATCGTTCGTGGTGATCTTGTGAGCGTGGAAAGGCATCGCCGCCCTCCTCCGCTTCGCCTGGCTGGGCGGCCGAGCCGGCGGCCGGTCCTCTGCCGATGCGTCGAACCCCACCTTTGCGGTCCGCCATGACCCCGACGGACAGACGCCCGTCTTTGGACCCTCGCACAATCGAGATGGCCCCTATAGGGCCAAGGTGGGAACGTTGGGGGCCCTCAAGCGAGAGTGAGTGAGTCTTAAACCGGAATCGAGAGCGCATCATAACGGGGCAAAGTCATGTTCGGACGCCGACGGAAGAAGGAGGCCGAGGGTCAAACCTGTCCTCTTTGTCAGTTGGGCAATCCGGAAGAAGCGGAATCCTGCTCCCGTTGTTACTACGAGTTCACCGTCGCCGCACATCGCCAAGTCGTATCCGAGATGGGCGAGGAGGAGAGCGGCGGATTGTTCGATGCCCTGATGGAGGAGGAAGAGGCCGATGCCGAAGGCGAGATGGTCGATTGGACCTCCCACTCATTCTCGATGGATGACATGACTGTCGAGGTTTCTCAATATGGTGATGATGGCATCGTCGAGGTGGATCAAAGCGTCTCGATGGACCATCAATTCGATGCCCCCCCACCCCTGGCCCGCGTCAAGGGTGAGGTTGAGGAGCCCGAGGAGGAATACGTCCTGACGGCTGCGGATGCACCAAAGAATGTCGAGAAGTTCGATGTCGGCGATGGCCCCGACCTCACATTCGTCAAAGAGGAATACAGCGCGCCCGTTGTCAAACTGGTCGAGATGACCGAGAGTGAGGATGTCGCGCCTGTCGCCTCGGCCTCAGAGATTCCCGACGAGATGGATTACGTTCCAACCCCGAAGGCGGAGTCGCCTGCGGAGGCCCCTACACCGGCCGCCGAGCCGGAGCCGACCCCGGAGCCAACGCCGGAGCCAACGCCGGAACCCGCTGCGGTTCCAGCACTCACACCCGCACCCGCACCCGCTCCAACCCCCACGATTCCTCAGACGCAGACACCGGCACCGGTCGCAACCCCCGCGCCCGCGGTGATGCCGTCAGCAGCCGCACCGGTTGCATCGGCCCCGGTTCCGACCGCCGCACCGGTGGGCATGCCTCAAATTCCACAGGTGGCCGCAGCGAATGGCGCCGCCGCCCCGGTCAACTTGGATCTCGACCCGACCCCACAACCCGTCGGTGCCACGCCGGCCTTGGGCATGTGGCCCTGGCCGCAGGCGGAACCCTGGGATGATGGCACGGTGCGCAAGCATCTGCGAGAGACCATGGAGGCGGTCAAAGCCGGGCGAGTCGATGATGCCAAGCGAAGTTTGGTCAAACTTGGACCGCATCTTGGGGACCGCATCGAGCTGGTCTTCCACGTCGGTGTCTTGCTCAAGCGCTTCGGCCAAGAAGAGGTCATGCGACGCATGATCGAGACCGCCCGCGCTCGACATCCGGATTCGCCCGAGGTCGCAAAGGCCGTGCAGCATCTGCTCTCCTGAGGGTGATGGCGTGCGGCCGACCGCGTCTCTTCAGCATGGAGAATTGCGACTGGAACCGGCGGATCGGGGCCACCTCGCACAAGCCCTGATCGCGGTTTGCGAAAGTCAACCCGATGTACATCGCGCCCTGCCGTGGATCGAATGGGACCAAGATATCAGGACCCAGTTGGTCGAATATCTGGACGAGGTCAACCGACTGGGGCGGGGTGGTCTTTCACACCATTGGGCTGTGTATGAGTCCACACGTTTGGTCGGCCTCATCGCACTGGACCACACACCACATCTCACGGTGGGTCATTGGAATCTCGGTTACTGGATTCGCAATGGGTGTCAAGGCCGAGGTCTGGCCAGTCATTCCATCGATGCCGTTCTCGAATGGATTGGGCGTGGAGGACTGACCGCGGTCGAGATTCGGGTCGACCCTCTCAACACGGCGGGCGTCGCGACCGCGGTATCGACTGCCCATCGATGGGCGGGGCACCGATTTGAGGACGGGGATCGAGATGTGGAATTCGGCGAGGACCTCATATTCCACCACTGCTGGTTGATTCCACGCCTGCCGTTGGAGGTCAGCGAATGACTGTCTGGCTCAGTGTCGATACCGATGATTGCTGTCACCTGCCCAAGCAGCGGGGCCACCCCCTGCGTTCCTCCGGTCCCGAGACGGGGTGGAGAACGACGGGATATGCTGCATCCACAGAATTGCTGCAGGCCACGGACCGCTTCATCGAATGGGTGCGCGATGGACCTCCAGTCACGGTCTTCCTGATTGCGGAGCAACTCGACTGTTTCGTATTCACGCAGAGAATGGAAGTGCTGAGAGGTCTGGACAACATCACCTTCGGCTGCCATGGCTGGGGTCATCGATGCTGGTCCGCATGGCAGCCCGATGTCGAGGATTTCACCGAGATGTTGTCTGCGGCCAAGCAGCGGATCGAGACCTTCGCAGGTACTTCCTTCAGACCTTGGTTCAGAGCGCCTGGCGGTTATATCGCGCCTTGGATGGCGGCGCCTTTGGCAGCTGGCGGTTTCCGCCTCGATTCCTCTATCAATCCGACCTGGCTGCTGCGCTCGAAGGCTGGTGGTGGAAGGGATTGGGCTGCGGTTCACGATGCGATGCGCAGAGCCGGAATCGTCGAGCGGGAATGGCGCACCCTGCGACCACTCATCTTTCCCGCACTGCCCGCGACGGGTCCCGCTCTGTCGCTGCCGATCCTCGGCCCTCTGGCTCGAAAGGCATGGCGGAGGTCAACCAAAGCGAATCGAGTCGCCAGCACGGAACAGGTCGAAGATGGCGAAGTCACGATGTCGACGCTCTATTGGCACCTGCTCGATCACGGCCGCGACGACGGTCGTTGGTCTCCACCACTGCACCCCACACTTGAGAGCGCAGCCGGAGCCAGCGGAGGCAATCGGTCATCTGGGTCGCTGCCGGTCACCGTGTCAATGAAACAGGAACCGATATAATGGCCCGACCACGGGCCTCCGAACAGACCCCATTGGATTGGGGCCGGGCTGATGCATGCAAGCGTCGGGAAGGTGAACAGGAATGACTGGATTCGATTATGTAATCAGCATCGGAGGCGCGGCCGGACAAGGCATCGCGACTCCCGGAAACATCCTCGCGCGCCTGTTCGCTCGCAGGGGCGTCCACATGTACGCCTACAACGCCTACCAGTCCATCATCCGTGGTGGGCACTCTTTTCTCACCGTCCGTTGCAGCGATCGCGAGATCCGCACCCATGGCGACGTCATCGACCTGATGATTTGCCTCAATCAGGACACGATGAACCGGCACCTCGAGCATCTGGGTCCGGGTACATCGGTCATCTACAACAGCGACACCATCGAGCCTGGAGAAGCGGCCGAAGGGGTTCAGCTCTGCCCGATGCCGGTCGGCGAATTGGCTGGCAAAGGCGCAAACAAGCTGATGCAGAACACGGTGGCCATATCGGTTGCCTGCCAATTGATCGGAATCGAATTCTCCGCACTCGAAGATGTGCTCGATTTCCAGTTCTCGGCCAAGGGTGAGGAACTGGTGGCGGCGAACGTGGACGTCGCAAGGATGGCGTACGACCACTCGGCAGCCAATTTCCAGCCTGCAGCGCAGCAGGCGCCCGAGCCTAGTGCACCGCTTGCTGTGTGGGCTGGCAATCAGGCATTCGCCATGGCCGCTGCAGCTGCTGGTGTCAAGTTCTACTGTGCCTATCCGATGAGCCCGTCGACCGGCATCCTGCACTGGATGGCGGCCAATGCTCGTGAACTCGGCATCATGGTGCGTCAGGTCGAGGACGAGATCAGCGTCATCTGCATGACAGTGGGAGCAGCCCACGCCGGTTGCCGTTCAATGTGCGCCACTTCAGGTGGTGGATTTGCCCTGATGACCGAAGGTGTCGGTGAAGCCGGCATGATGGAAGTTCCCATCGTCATCGTCAACGTCCAGCGAGCCGGACCTTCAACCGGAGTCCCCACGAAGACTGAGCAGGGCGACCTGTGGCAGGTGCTCGGCGCCAGTCAGGGCGACTTCCCGAAACTCATCCTCGCACCGAGCAGTCCTCTCGATGCCTTCCAGACGATTCCCGAGGTGTTCAACCTGGCTGACAAGTATCAGTTGCCGGCCATCATCATCTCCGATCTGCTGATTTCTGACGAAACCTCGACCATCAACCCAGAATTGCTCGACTTGCACCCGGTCATCGACCGTGGTGAACTCATCACTGAAGCGGGTGACGAAGCCGACAACTACGAGCGCTACAAGTTCACAGACAGCGGCATATCCCCCCGCGCTCTACCGGGAATTCCCGGCTATGAGCACGTGGTCGCAAGCGATGAGCATATGCCCAGTGGTGTGCTCATCAGCGACGAATTCACCCATCCGCACAAGCGTCGTGCGATGATGGAGAAGCGGCAGCGCAAGATGGACGGCCTGCTAGCCGACTTGCCACCTCCGGCCATCGTTGGCAACCCTGACGCAGAGGTCACTCTGGTCGCCTGGGGTTCCACGGCTGGGGTCATTCAGGAGGCGATTGAACAACTGGCGGCGGCCGGTGTGGTCGCCAATCACCTGCACTTCAAGTGGATCGTTCCATTCCATGCCGACGAGGCGGTCGAACTCCTCTCATCCTGCAAGCGAACCATCCTGATCGAGAACAATTACTCTGGCCTGTTCCACCGCTACCTGCGGGGCGAGACCGGCTTCACAGTGGATGGGCACATCCGCAAGTACGATGGCGAGCCATTCAAGCCGCATCACATCGTGGCCGCAGTTCAGGAGCAACTCGATGGTGATGAGACGCTGTCTGTGCCATATGAGGAGATTATCGTTTGAGGAGGGGAATGGATGACTGAAACGAATACGACTCTAACTCTGAAAGCGAAGGATTTCAAGGGCAAGGTGGACCCTGATTGGTGTCCTGGATGCGGCGACTTCGGTGTGCTCAGCGGACTGCAGCGAGCGGTGGCTGAACTCGGCATCCAACCGCATGAGATTCTCGCAATCAGTGGCATCGGATGCTCATCAAACCTTCCGGGCTTCTTCAAATCATACGGGATGCACACCCTGCACGGTCGCTCGCTTCCCCACGCCTCTGGAGCGAAACTGGCAAACCACGAGATGACTGTGATCGCCACCGGTGGAGATGGAGATGGCTACGGCATCGGCGGCAACCATTTCACGCATACCGCCCGGCGCAACCTCAACATCCTGTATATGGTGATGGACAATCAAATCTATGGGCTCACCACCGGCCAGATTTCCCCCACGAGTGAGCTCGGGATGAAGACCAAGAGTACGCCTCATGGCAGTGTTGAATTGCCAATCAATCCAATCGCGAGCGCAATCACCAACGGCGCAACATGGGTGGCCCGAGGATATACTGGGAACATCAAGCAGTTGGTCAGCCTGATCAAGGCGGGCATCGAGCACAATGGCTTCGCCATCCTCGATGTGTTCAGTCCGTGTGTGACCTTCAACAAGGTCAACACCTATCAGTTCTTCAAGCCGCGAGTGCAGCCACTCGAGGACATCGAGCATGATTCGAGTGATTGGAAGCAAGCCATGGAGAAAGCGATGGTCTGGGGAGATGTCATCCACACCGGCGTCTTCTTCCAGAACCACTCCCGACTGACGCTCGAAGAGCAGGAACCGGTGCTCGATGAGGGTGGACCACTCGCCTATCGCGAACTCGGCCTCGACGGCGAGCAGACCGAGCGCATCGTCTCGCGGATGATGTGAGCAACGTTGCCATACTCAGTCAGATTTGCCCTTCTCGTATGCGCGAGGACGTGCGCGTCAAGAAAGCAGTCTACCAATCTGGCCCCCCACTTGGCTTAATATCCCCTGGAAGTTGAGCGGATGCCATGAGCATGCGCTCCATCGCCCCCGTACTGACTGCCGCGCTGATGGTTCTGATGTCCCTGAACGGACTGATGGACTTCAGCGAACCGGCGACAGAAACCGAAAATGAACTGCTCGAGGTCACGGCCCCGAGTTTTGCGACGAGCCCCGGCCACATCGTGTTCGCTGAATATGTCGGCGCAGACTGGTGCCCCCCGTGCCAGAATGGCGGATCACCCTCCATGCACGCGTTGAAGTCGAATTTCGGAGCAGAATTCACTTATCTCTCCTACTTTGAGTCCGGCGGCAGCTATCCGCCCGACCCCCTCAACCGTCGCAGCCACGTGATGGCCGCCTCCACAGGCATTCCGACAGCATCCTTCGGTGATGCGGATTCCGGCACCTACCACCCGGCCGGTGCAGGGACCGGGACCACGGCTTATGACAGCCAATTTTCCTCTGGTGGAGACATGAAGAATGTCAATGATTACACCATTGGGCTGACCCAGACCGTGAACGGTGCCAACATGGACATCGACATCACAGCCACCTATCTGGGAACATCCCCCAGTGTCACCGTTTACGTGCTCGCTGCCATCACCGAGGAAACATCCCCGGATACCTACGACGACGGCACGACCCACCCCCACAATGTGATCAAGAAGTTCTTGCTGACCTCTGGAAACACCGGCTTCCGCTCCCTTCAGCTGACGCCGAATACACCGGTCACGACATCCTGGTCGGAACCCGTCAGTACTGCACGTGCCTACGGCAGTGCATCCTCGGCCCAGAACTTCAACACCGTCGCCGCGTTGATGAACGGCCCGCACTCGACGTACAATGACGTCTTCGTGGCTGTTGATGCAACGATGAATCCGCTCGACCTCAGCGTCGCAGATCTGACAATCACCAACGATGATGCGACCTACGACGGATTCCTCACCGGTGACATGCTCAGTCTCGAGTCGACGGTTGCCAACACCGGCACCGCGGACTATTCGGATGGCGGCAACATTCAGTTCTTCCACGTCGAAGGATCCACCGAGACCGCAATCGGCCCCTCGGTGTCCCTGAATGCCCTCTCCGTCGGCCAATCCCAGACGATCAATGCGCAGTTCGATACGAGCAGCATCTCGATGGACCCCAACGGACTCGAATCCTTCCGAGTCCGTCTGTCCAATACCGTCGGTGAAGCCGACCCCGTGTCGAACAACCGCTTCGACGCTTGGGTGAATCACGACTTCAGTCCGAGCACGGACACCCCGCTCGCAGCGGGTCAGACCTCAATCCCCCGAGGTGGCTCACTCGACTTCGATGTCTCTGGCAACGCCCGTGACAACATCGACACGATGACGACCATGACCGCTGAATTCGAGGTCTCTCCGGCCGGCTTGGACGCTTGGGACAGTTCCTGGGTCACCGCGCCGTCCTCGGTCACAGCGCCCGGCACACAGTACGAGCGCTACGTGTTCAGCGTCGACCCGGTACAGACCGCTGGCAGTGGCGATTACGACGTGCGCGCACGCCTATTGGATTCGCGCGGACAGTCCAGTGATTGGGCGATGGGCGAGGATGCATTCAGTTTGGTGAATGGCTTGCCGATCGTCGTCGACCCCTCCAACCCCGACAATACACCGGCGGATTGCCCGACCTATCCGGGCATGCCGACCGTCAAGGTGGATACGGATGAGCGCGTCGACCTTGCCGGTCTGATCTGCGATGCTGAGACCGATCTCAGCCAATTGCTGATCACCAGCAACGACCCTGCCTTCCTCGCCTACCACGCCGACTCAGGCGAGGTCGAGGTCCACTTCGCCAGCATGCAGTGGGACAGTTTGGGCAACCCCCTCTCTCAAGGCATCGGCGTCTCCATCGATGATGGCGAGGACACCAACACCGGAACCCTCCAGTTCAACGTCGTCGAGAATGGTCAGCCGCGCTGGTCTAGCGTACCCGCCCAGTCCTATGACGAGGGCGGCAGTGTGCAGGTTCCGCTCGCGCAGCACCTCTCGGACACAGATGCAAACGGCAACCCGACCAGTGTCACGAACCTCAACGTGAACGTGGTCTCGATTGAACCCGCAGGTATTCTGGATGCCGAGATCTATGGTCACACGCTCTCGATCAACTCAGTGGATGCAGATGCATTCGGCAGTGTGGTCATCACGGTGCGTGCCACGGATGCGGACGGTCAGCTCTCCGAGACCGCCGTCCACGTGCACGTGCAGAACATCAACGACGCACCCCGTCTGAACTTGACCGGACTCGAGAACCTCATGGTTCAGGTCGACCAGCCCATCGAGATCGACCTCAGTCTCCGGTTGACCGACATCGATGACGATGATGCAGAGATCTGGGCGACCGCTCAGTCCTCGACACCGGGCGCGGCCCAGTACAACCCGATCTCGGGCTTGCTCACCGCAACCTACGACAGTGCTGGACAGCAGATCATCACGATCAGTGCAGCCGACTCACATGGTGAGGAAGGGACCTGGCAACTCATCATCGACGTTGTCGACACCCTGCCGTTGGAATGGAGTCTTGACGGCTCCACGGGCGACATCGACATCGTCGTCACCGACATGCACTACGGCGAAGACCCGACGGTCTTCGTGGTTCAGCTCAGCGACCTTGAACTCAACGAGATCACCCTGGTCTGGTCCGTATGCAACCTCCAGTCAGGCATCTGCAGCGACTTTGGCGAGGAATCTGTCGATTCCACCACCCTCAGCGCGGGTCACAGCTTCACTGTGGCACTCGCGAGCGGCACGGGCTTGCAGAACTACGACCAACTCAAGGTGCACGTTGAAGCGATCGACAACAGCGGATTCGACCGCGAGTCGACCGCTGTCCCTTACGACGCGGCTGAATCACCCGACCCCGTCGATGAGACACCGACCGACGAGGACGAGAACACCGGCGCAGGCACCGAAGAGAATTCGGCTGCAGGCGGCATGAGTGGCGCCGTCCTCGGCGCACTCATCGGTCTGATCGTGCTGGTCATTGCTGCGGGCGTGCTCGCAGCCATGCTCCTGCGCGGTGGCCGCAAAGAGAACGAAGCCAGTGTTGTCGACTGGGGCACCGAGGCGGCTTTCGCCGCGCCGGGCTCCGCCATGGCACCTGCGATGATGGCGCCTGCCGCCGCTCCCGTGGCTGAGGTCGTCTCCGACTACACCCACCTGCCCGTCGGCGGACAGTACATCACCGGCCACGCCGGTGAGACGGTCTACCTCGCGCCCAACGGCACGGCCTGGACGATGCGCTCGGACAACTCGTTCGTCCGCTCCGCCTGAGCCTCCGACCAAGACCACACAACACGGGCCGATTCGGCCCCCTCCGGGGCCGAATCAGTTCCGCTCAAGCCTGTGAGGGATTCAAAACCCAAACGCGTTTCAGGCAAATCAGTGGGGGTGTACCATGTCGGCAGAAGGCGATCAGATGCGGGCGAGGATCCACGCCTATGTCGCGGCATATGAAGGCCTCAACCTCGGGACGATCATCCGCGGTCTGACACTCGGCAATCATCAGGCCGCACACCATCTTCGCATCTTGGAGGAGGCCCAGCAACTGTGGTCCCACCGAGATGGACACCTGCTTCGATACTACACCCAAGCCGTGCCCCGCACAACCCCCGCCGAGCAACTGCCGGCACCCGCCTTGCCGCAGGACCCCAACTCGATTCTGATCCAATTGCTCGACCGTCTGGCGCGTACACCACCCGGTGGGCCGGCCGGTCCCCCAACCCAGACCATGTTGGCTGAGGCACTCGCCTGCTCCCAACAATTGGTATCCCATCACCTCAATTCACTGTCCGAGCAAGGGCTCGTATTCGCCGTACAGGAAGGGGTCAGGAAGCGCTGGCAGGTCACGCCCGCGGGATTCAACCTGCTCGCCGAGAATCGCTGATGTATCCGTTTTGGAGCGCAGAGCCGATTGTGAATGATTAAGTGCGGTCTTCGGAGGCGGTTGAGCCATGTCCGTCGCGGCTATGGTCCAAGAGATGATTGATACCCTGAATGAAGCCCTCGGTGATGCTGCAAAGCATGACAGAGGCAACTCCGCCGCGGGCACACGTGTCCGCAAGGCGATGCAGTCCACCAAGAACGCGGCCCAAGGCGTGCGCAAGCAGGTCCAGGCCGACAAGAACGACTGAAGAGCGCTCAAGTGAACACACACGCCCCCGTTCGGGCTCCGGCCCGGGCGGGGGCCTCTCACGTTTCGGCTCAACAGCGGTCCCGGGCGTGGTGGATGGCCCACTCATCCTCCAAACCCAAGGAGTAGTCTCGGTTGGAATCGGTGTACGCACCATCCACATCGGCATTCGGATCGATCAGAACGTAATGCACATTGCCGAGAGCATCACAATCCTCCAACTCAGCCTGCCAATTCGAATCCGGGGCGCGCCAATGGGCGATGATGTCCCGGTCATTGTCCGGGTCGAGCGTGAGATGCATCGAATACAACCGATGCATCGCCAGAGGCGCGGGGGCGACATAGAGAATCTCATCTCCATCCTCTACCTCATTGGCCAGATCTGCCCCGATGACCTCCATTCCTCGAGGTCCGGTCGCAGAGAGGATGTGGGCGTTGAGCAGCAATAGGATGGCGATGATAACAGCGAACAGAATCTCTCTCCCTTCATCGGGCAGGATGGCCGCCTCTCCATCTCGGGCCATCCAGGCCCACCACAACGGCAGGATGAGCAGACTCGCATAGCGGGGATTGAAACGGAAGGGGACGAAGATATCCCAAAGACCGAGGTCGAGTGCATGTGCCTCGACCACCCATAGCGCGGCCACATATCCAGTGATCAGGCCGAGCCCGAGCAGCCCCGCATCGCGCAACAGCGCCGCCTCGCCTTCCATCGACGCCTCACGGCGCCCGATGAGACCCATCCCTGCGAAGACGAAGACAAAGACGACCAGCAGGACGGCGAGCAGCCAGGCGCCGAGCATCGGCCCGAGATTCGATTCGATCTCCACCCCATTGCGTAATAGCACGAGAACCATCATCGCCAGCGAGGCCAATCCAAAGATGGCGAGCCGCTGTTGGGAATTCAAATCGTTCAATCTGCCTTCGACCGAAGGCCAGACCCCGAGCAATGCTGCCGCGCCCCATGTCGCTTGCAAGGGCATGCCCTTGAGGTTGAGAATCGCAGCGATGCAGAGAATTGTCGCCATCCACCACAATGGTGGTTTACCGGCACGCCGTTGCCGATCACCGAGCACCAGCGCTGTGAATGCCAAGGCGATGAACAGCAGGACCGCGCCCTCCTGATAGCCGCGACCAACCGAGCGGATCAACGGGGGATAAATCGAGGCCAGCGCGGTCAATCGGAGCGCATTCTCAGCGCCCCACAACCCGCGCGTACAGAAAAAGACGGTCACCAGTGCAGCGATACCCGTCACCAACCCCATCGTGTGAAGGGTGTCGGTGCTCGGCCCGAGAAGACGAATCCAAGCCTCCATCCACGTGTGCCATAGAGACCAACGCCCATCCGCAGAAACCTCGGAAGGCGTCGAGCCATCCGGTGCATCCGGTCGCACCGGGCCCCACTCAAGGTCAGCCTCACCATCGGCGATGCCATCGGTAACGTAGACGGCGTGCAGATGGGTATCGAGCCCGAGCGGCATCGATTCCGCAGCGTGAAGGTGGAACAGGAGGCCGGTGATCAGCAGTCCAATCCAGAAGCGCCGGTCCTCAAACAGCGCTCGCATGACCCACTCTCATCGCATGGAAGTCTTGATTCTGTGGGCGTCTCAGAAGTCGAAGAGAGAGGATTGGCCCTGCTGGCGCAGGCGGCCGACGTTCTTCATTCGGTCGAGCGCCCGGTCGACACGACGCTCGCTGAAGGCGCGCTCATCCTGCAGGAACTTCCGTAATCCCGCTTCATCAGCCCGACCCGAGGCGGGTAGATCGCCATTGATGGGCTGGTCGTGGAAGAGGGCGCGGATCTCATCCAAGCGCTCGGGGACCTCCTTCTCCTTGGCTTGACACACGGCTTCAATCGTGCCGTGCTCTTTGATCAGCTTGAGGCCGGTCTTCGGCCCAATCCCTTTGATGCCAGGGTGGAAATCGGTGCCGACCATGATGCCGAGATCGACCAGTTGGGCTTGGGTCAGTTCGTGCTCGGCGAGCAGGTCGGCGAGCACAATGCGCTCGGCGCTGATGATGCGCCCGTATCGCTTCGAGCCGTGACTGGTCAGATTGCGCACCATGATCGGGCTGCCGTAGAGCAGCACGTCCCAGTCCTGACTGGCCACGGCAGCGACCTCGCCCTTGGCGCACCAAACACTCGCCGCACCCTCGGCCTCCATCGGCGCTTCGACCCAGGCAATGCCCAACAAGTCGAACATCTGCTGGGTCTCGCGCACCATTTCAGGGGTGTAGGATACGACTTGGGCGCCGAGTTTGTGCGCCGCCTGCCAATCCTCGGCCTCGACCGCAGCCTCCCACTTCTCGACCGCATTTTGGCGCCGATCCTTGCGCTGGGCCAGCGTGTGCCTCTTGAGTTCGTGGGGCCGCCCATCGAAGACGAAGACCGGGTCGATGCCCGCACCGACCATGATGGTGGCGCGGTCGAGGAATCCCATCAGGTGCGAGATCGGTCGGCCGCTCGGGTCGCGCAAAAAGGTCCCATCTTGACCCTCACCTCGCGCCCGCAGACTGGTGATGAATTGGTAGGCGACCAGAAAGGCATCGACCGCGACCCGTTGGCCTGCAAGGTCAGAGAGTTCGATGGACTCAGGTCTCGCGAGATCTTTCAGGTTGCAGCCCATGGCACAACCTCAGAAATCATCGAATTCGTCGAAGTCGTCCTCGAACTCGTCGAGTGTTTCCTCGAAGTCCTCATCATAAGAGGCGCCGTCCAATTCGTCGGACCTCGATTTGTAGACCTGCCAGAAGCCGACCCCGCCGAGCAGGAGGCCAACCGCGGTGACGAGCACCGGGTAATACTGCCAAGAGAAATCATCGCCAACCAGCGTCACAGCAGCACCATGAATGGCGAATCGCGCACTGGTCGCGCCGTCGATTTCGACCGGGATCATCATCGCCGTCTCCGGGTCTGCATGCTTCGGCACGAAGACACCGGAGATGTTGACGATCTCAATCTGGGCGAGTACCGCCTGGCCCGGCCGAAGATCCGCATGGAAGGCGGAGAAGTACAATTGCACGTATTCGCGTCCACGTCGACTGACCATGGGGTCACCCAGAATATCCTCATCCGACTCAAAACCGAGTGTAGAGATGAACTGCCCTTCGTGTTTTGTCGTGTAGATCGAATCATATTCCGCATACAGGGTGAACTTGTATCCCTCCGTCAAGGCATCCCCAAGAAACGTGCCCTCACGTTCCTCCAATTGGGCGAGTTCCTCAATCGTCCAGACATCCGGGTCGTCTGGATTGGCCGCCATCCCGGTCAGCACAGGACCCGAGACCAGCGGCGCGACAAACATCGCGCCGAGCAGACCCAACCCGGTCAACAGAATCGAGATTTCCTTGAATGGAAGCGGCGGCAATAGCGCGAAGCCGGCGACGAAGATGGCGATCGAGAGCAAGCACCAGAAGATGAGACCGAACCATGACGTCACATTGGCGGACTCCGTCTTGAATCCCGAGGCGAGTTCGTAGGGTGAGGTGTAGCCTTCAGTATCATCCAGACCGGGCACCGCCTCCTCATAGGGCGGCAGCACGGGGATGTCCATCCAGGCATTTCCATTGCCGAGATAGAGCGTGTAGCCATCTGTGGGTTGATGCGGTTTCTGGAATTGGATGCGCAGGCCGAAGGTCTCGTCGGCGGGAATCTCCTCATCATTGAGGAAGAATTCGAAGACGTAGAAATCGTCGGCGTCGGGTTCATTGATGACCTGTTGAGCGAGGTCACGATTGCCGAGGCGGAGAATGATTGTCATCTCCTTTGTGCACTGGTCCTGCTCGATATTGCAGATGATGCTCAATTTCACCGCACCTGTGATCGGCACCTCGGTATCGATGGGCATGGCTTCGGCCGGCGGGTGGGTGCCGTCGAAGGTGAAGGTCCTCGGCCCGCCGCCGTTGTTCTCATCGCCGATCACGTTGGCCTCGCCGAGGCTGTCATCGGAGGTGGTGTCGGTATTGGCGGAATGCGTCCACATCGGCCAGTTGCTCTGCGGGCCACCGTCGTTGTTGGAGCCGTACAGAAACATTCGGCTCTGATCGTAGGTGAGATTTTTTTGTTCATCCGTCTGCATGACGCCGGGCTCAATGGTCTGTGCGGAGACCGGCATTGAGATGAACATCAGCGAGAACAGCAGGGAGCCGAGGACGACCATCGTCCCTGCCCATCGCTGGCGCTGCATGGGTCGATGGGAGAGGTGCGACCGTTATAGGATTGAAGGCGGAGGGTGTGCTGCGGAGCAGCACAGTCGCGCACGCGTGAGAGAGGGCCAATCGCATGACGCAAACGGTGGTGATAGGGGCGGGATGGCACCCGCGATTGTTCCGGCTCGAAGCGGTCGAACTCATCGCCGACGCCGACTTCATCCACCCCCACGCATTGGTCTGCACGGATGCGACCGCGCTCGTCGAATCATCGAGTTTG
>Ga0302119_10000329_pt1 | contig 21094 bp, 19 predicted proteins | sample AG5_Tmax_MG_FD_203114 | JGI IMG/M metagenome (GOLD analysis project Ga0302119, IMG submission 203114) | Marine microbial communities from Western Arctic Ocean, Canada - AG5_Tmax | ecosystem: Environmental > Aquatic > Marine > Oceanic | place: Canada: Western Arctic Ocean | collected 2017-10-01 | reverse complement strand
CTTGGCTCAAAGTCGTTCAGCAGTCCCAACGAAACGAGCGGCTGTGCGTCGGTAGAGAAGTGCGTTTCATCATAAACAAAGACACTAGCCACCTCCAAAGCGAGCGGATAGCCCAAACGCGAACGAATGAGGTGCAACATAAAATCAAAGGTGGGTGAGGCGCCACCAATTGTAAAGACTGACCGGTCGATAACAAAACGATCTGGTTGCACATTGGATTTGCGAAAACTGCTAGCAAAATCTTCCAAATCTTCCCAATGCGTTGTTACATTCCTACCATCAAGCAATCCGGCCTTACCCAGTATCCACGCAGCTGACTCTACACCCCCAACAGCGTCAAAGCGTGGTGCAATTCGTCGAATCAGTGACATATCATCGGCGCTAATATAGCTGTATTGATTAAATCCAGAAACAACAAACAGGACATTACCCGCAGTATCGACACTCAACGCTTCGTCAGGTGTAATTTGTATGCCACATGTGCAGTTAACGGGTTTACCGTGTGTGGTCACAATACGCCAGGTAAAGCATTGCCGCTCTGATAAGCGATTGGCTGCACGCATTGGATCAATCACAGAAGCAAGCACCATCATTGATGATTCTGGAAGTAAAAGCACCGTTACGCTGAGTGTATCTTCTGAATGTGCGTAAATATCCATTTCGCATTATGTAGAATTTATGACGTATAAAGTATAGCATGGCCGCAGTCGCCCAGTAACATAATCGCCAATAGTGCTGTGAAATCTCTCATACAAGCACGACCTAACGAACGGAGAAACAAATATGACAGGTCTACAATCTTCAAGAGAAATCTTTATTACTTGCGCTGTTACCGGTGCAGGCGACACAATAGGACGCTCAGACAAAATCCCTATCACCCCTCAAGAAATCGCAGACTCGTGCATTGCATCGGCAAAAGCCGGCGCCGCCATCGTTCACATTCATGTCCGCGACCCTAAAACAGGCGCAGCCGCGAGAGACCCCGCGCTTTATGAAGAAGTCATGAATATCATTCGTGAATCAAAAGTTGATATGGTGCTTAACTTTACCGCTGGCATGGGTGGCGACATGGTGTTTGGTTCTGCAGAAGAGCCGCTACCTCTAAACGATGAAGGCACGGATATGGCGGGCGCAACCGAACGACTCGCGCATGTGCGAAACTTATTGCCGGAAATATGCACAATTGATTGCGGCACCATGAACTTCGGCGAAGGCGACTATGTTATGACCAATACGCCCGCCATTCTTCGAGAGATGTCAAAACAAGTTCAAGCCCTAGGTGTGCGCCCTGAAATCGAGTGCTTTGATACCGGTCATTTGCAGCTTGCGATGTGGCTAAAAGAAAACGGCTGGATCGATGATCCAGTAATGATTCAATTATGCATGGGCATCCCTTGGGGTGCGCCGGACGACCTTCACACCATGATGGCGATGACTGCAAACGTTCCTGACGATTGGACATTCTCAGCATTTTCCATTGGACGCAACCAGTTGCCATACGTGGCGATGGCTATTTTATCTGGCGGCAACGTTCGAGTTGGCCTGGAAGACAATATTTACCTTAAAAAAGGTGTACTAGCCACAAATGAAGATTTAGTGGAAAGAGCGGTACAAATTGCCGAAGGCATGGGCGTCAAAGTGCTCGGTCCTGCAGAAGTTCGGGAAAGAATGCAACTACAAAAGCGCTGGGGATAAAATGAAATCGATTCAAACTGCTGCTGTTATTGGCGCTGGTGTTATTGGTGCGGGCTGGATTGCTCGCTTATTGCTTAATGGTATTGATGTCAGTGTCTTTGACCCATCGCCTGACGCCCTAAATAACACCAACAAAGTCATTAACAACGCCGCAAGATCCTATGCCAACCTACACACTGCTCCACTGCCAAAAAAAGGCCAGTTAAGCTTTAAAGGTAGCGTCGCTGAGGCAGCAAAAGATGCCGAAATAGTCATTGAGGCTGTACCCGAGCGACTGGATGTGAAGCAAGCTGTCTATAATGAAATCGAACTCAGTGCCTCAGTAGGTACAATCATCGCCTCTTCCACATCAGGAATTTTGCCAACCGATTTACAGGCTGATCTGAACAACCCTGAGCGCCTTATGGTCGCCCATCCATTTAATCCGGTTTATTTGTTGCCACTTGTGGAAATGGTTGGAGGCGAGCAAACCGGTGCAACTGTAATTGAAAAAGCCAGCGATATTTTCGAATCGATTGGCATGTTTCCTCTGCACATTAAAAAAGAAATTCCCGCTTTTATTGCCGATCGACTTCTGGAGTCAGTATGGCGTGAAGCGCTTTGGCTGGTCAATGATGGCATCGCCACCACACAAGAAATTGATGACGCCATTCGTTACGGTTTTGGCCTGCGTTGGGCGCAGATGGGCTTATTTGAAACTTATCGTTTAGCGGGTGGTGAAGCTGGCATGCGCCACTTTATCTCACAATTCGGGCCTTGTCTTGAGTGGCCATGGACCCATCTGATGGATGTGCCAGAGTTTACTGAAGAGTTGGTCGATAAAGTCTCCAATCAGTCAGACGAACAATCCGGCATGCACTCGATTCGCGCTTTGGAGCAAAAGCGAGACGACAATTTAGTCGACATCTTAAAAGTCTTGAAAGACAACCACTGGGGCGCCGGCAATACATTGCAAACGTTTGAAGATCGGTTGGAAAAAAATGCTGACGAAATCGACTTCAAATCTCTGGATCTTAGCCAACCGCTTGAAACATATACAACGACCGTCCCGCAAAAATGGGCTGATTATAACGGCCACATGAATGAAACGCATTATCTGGAATGTTTTTCCAAGGCCTCCGATAAAATTATGGCTATTGTGGGCGTGGACAAGGATTATATAGCCAAAGGGAATTCATTCTTTACCGTAGAAACACACATCAGACACCTGGACGAAGTGCTTGTCGGTGAAGGTGTTAGCGTTTCAACACAGGCAATATCTGGTGGTGGAAAAAAATTCCATATCTTCCATTTCCTATATCACCAAGACGGCCGATTACTGGCAACTGGCGAGCAGATGCTTATCCATGTCAACCTTGAGTCTAGGGCGGCAAGCAATCCAAATGAATTGGTTGGTGAGAGAATTGCCGCTATTAGCTCAGCACACCAAAATCTAACTTCACCGAATGGTGTTGGGCGCGCTGTCGCACAAAGACTTTAACGGCTTAATACCACTCGTCTTCCATGCTCTCTTTCTTGGCTCGAACAAAGTCAAGTAGCGCTTCATCGATTGCTGGATCAAGCGCTGGCGGTTGGTACTCATCCAGCATTTTATTCCAACGCTCGTAAGCGCGTTGCTCGGCGTCTTTAGAGCCATCTTCTGACCACTGCTCAAAGGAATTATTGTCGGGCAATTCAGAGCGGTAATTAGCCGTTTCAAAATTTTGACCTGTATGCTCTGTGCCTAAAAAATTCTGCCCTGGCTCGTTCTCAATAAAGGCGCTTTTTGCCAACGTGCTGTCATTTATCGTCATTCCCTCAGCGGTACGGTGCAACATCCCGAGACGATCTGAATCAAGAATAAATTTCTCGTAACCAATGACCAGACCGCCTTCCAGCCAACCAGCGGATTGGTGGATAAAGTTAGCGCCCGCTAAAAACCCTGAAAGCATGGAATCTGCTGACTCTTGCATAGCTTGTGCGTCGGTCACTTTAGAGGCGGTGTAATGGCCACCACATCGAAACGGCAAGCCCAATCTGCGCGCCAATTGACCAACGGCCATACCAGCCAACGTTGACTCCGGTGTACCAAAGGTCGGTGCGCCAGATTTAAGATCCATCGTCGTTAAAAAATTGCCATAAACAACAGGGGATCCGGGTCTAACCAGTTGCGTTAATGCAATGCCGACTAGCGTCTCGGCGTGCGCCTGAGCAATCGCTCCAGGCATTGTCACCGGCGACATCGCGCCACCCAAAATAAAGGGTGAAATCACGTTTCCTTGGTTGGCTCTAGCGTAGGCTTTAAGCGCTCCCGACATAACGTCGTCATAAACCAAAGGGGAATTCACATTAATGTTGCCTTGGATGACGCAATTATTCTCCATAATCTCTTCACCAAATACAATCTTGGCCATGGCAATGGAGTCTTCTGCTCGATTGAGTGCTGTTACAGAGCCCATAAAAGGCTTGTCGGAGTATTTAATGTGAGCATACACCATGTCTAAATGACGCTTGTTAACGGCAATATCCGTTGGCTCGCAAATAGTGCCACTCTGATGGTGGAGCCAAGGCGTCATATAAGTGAGTTTGACAAAATTTTGAAAATCTTGGATAGAGCCTTGACGTCTACCACCCTTTATATCGTAGACAAAAGGAGGGCCATAAGCCGGTGCAAAAATTAGTCGATTACCACCAAAAGTGGTTGACCTCTCGGAATTTCGTGCCAGCATGTCAAACTCTTTCGGGGCTGTTTCGCATAATGACTTTGCAAGGCCCTTAGCAAAACGCACTCGCCTTCCATCAACACAAGCACCTGCCTGTTTAAACAGCTCAATCGCCTCATCATCGCCCCAAAATTCAATGCCAACCTCTTGCAAAATCCAGTCGGCATGCCCCTCAATACGCACAAGCTCTTCCTCACGCAGCAGATCATAACAAGGAATATTGCGCGGCATAAATCTTGGCGCTTGAATTTTTTCAGCCTCCAGCCTATGTGCAACTCTTGCTGAGCGGCCACCGCGCCTTCTATTGTTTGTGCTGCCTGACATTTGCTAAGTGTTGTACGACAAGAAAGCCTTGTCCTGATCATAATAATAAAAAATGGATAATACCACTGGAGAGTTACCAGCTCAAGCAAAAAAATTGATTAACAGTTATTGAATTATTCGATAAGAAGTGCCCATTACTTCAGCATTTTGGTGATGGAGCGCGCAACTTCGGCACGGGTCGTGTTTGAATCCAGTCTTGGGCCAAAATTTAGGCCGACAGTCCTTCTTAAGGTGAATTTTTGTTGCTTTCTAATTTCTTTAGGTGCAAGCGACAAAAAATCTCCCCACATATTGTTAATTGCAAAAGGCACCACGGTTACCTCCGCATCGACCTCTTTTAAGATTCTTTCAAAGCCGCGCATTAACGGTGCGAACTCACCATCTGTGGAAATATGCCCCTCTGGAAAAAGGCCAATCGCCTTGTTATTTTCTAAAGCAGTGACAATATTTCTTATTGCGCCCCTACTGCTCGTAGGCTGAATGCTGATGACACTGAGCCACTTAAGCACAGTTCTCAACACTGGCCAATCGTAATATTCCGCATGCATAACAAAGCAAATGGTTCTGGGCAGAGCCCACTGAAGAAAGATAAAGTCAATCCAAGAGATATGGCTGCCCAAAAGCAAAACAGGGCCCCTCTTTGGTACTTGCTCTGCGCCAGTGATAGTCAACCGATAACGCCATCCAAAGACGAGCTTGGCTAGAAAGCCTCGCATGCCTTTAATAAATCGATTTAAGCTTTTTTAGGACAACAGTAAAACCAACCAGCGCAATGATTGCGTTGAAGTAGAGTATGTACTCACTGTTCACGTTGTTATAGGCAACGTAGCCAGTGATGCACAGCAAACCCACCATGGCAATATTTTGCACCCAGTTCTTACCTGCTATTACACTACCTAGATTGTCAGGTGCAGCGCTGCTTTGAATCAAAGCGTTTAGAGGCACCACCAACATGCCGGCACCGATACCAAAGACAAATATTGTCATGACCGTTAACACCAGGCCCAAACTGATCACATCACCCATTAGCTCGAAGCCAAGTGATGTTTCGGTCAAGAATGCCGGCACTGAGAAGGCAGGGATTAGCGCTGCGCAAACAATAAGGATAATCGCGCCATAATAAACATTGTTTACCTTTATGCCGTTTTGGCTGTTTTTACTAGAGGCGTAAGAGCCAATAATAATACCAACAATTGAAATTGCCATTAATAAACTGAGCAAAGCCACACTCTCAATGTGTAAATTTGCTTTGGCATGGGCCGGCAGTACCGCAAGCATATTTTGCGAAATACTCCAAAATACTGCTGTACCAAGTATTGCGTACCAAGTCACTTGATTTGCTCTCATATTACGCACATGCTCTCTTAAGTAGCCACCAACCAACCACTTGCCGGCAGATAATTTGACTTCCTTGTACTTTGTGACATAAAATTTCAGGCCAAAAGTCGAAATAAACTCCACGACCGACAAACCAACTAACACCCAGGCCAACGGAGCAACCACTTGTAATATCTCTCCAGGACTTGTGAAAAAGTACCCTTCTGGTTGCAGGGCTATATGCTCTATTAGATACAATTCAAATAAGATTGGCGAAGCGGCAGTTGCCAACAAAATAGAAATCAAAGTAATTGACATTAAGAAGGCGTTGCCGATACTAAGGCCTTTTTCACCTAAGCATTCTTTAATATAGCCATACTTAGCTGGCGAATAAATGGCGCTCTGTGTGGCCAAGATAAACGTAAGGCCAAACGCCAACTCGAACTCACCTTGATAATAAGCATAGACAATACCCAACGTAACCAGCACCGCCATAAAGGCGCTCCAACGCATAATATTTGGCTTGGCAAAGCGATCAGAAAGGTAGCCTGAAAGGGTAAATAGAACAATAAAAGGTAGAAGAATCATGGCGCTAATGGCGGCGGTCATGATGATTTGAGTGGACTCGTTATAAAGGTACTGCGGCCCATCGCCACTTAACTTATAGATAGTGCTAATAATGATTTGTTTGTGCGAGACATCAACAAAAGCGTTAACAAATAAAATCACCAAATAAATAGAGAAAACCCCAGCTTTATCTTGTAAATTAAATGATTTTTTCTCCATTTTTTACTCCATTGGCCATTACAGCACTAAATCAAATGCGTCCATTATGACACAATCCAATCGGCAAAAGTGCTAATCCAAACTAATGAAATAAGGCCGCCTTCTTAAAGTGGCAGTCTACGTTTGATGCAGGGAGGGTGCTCATAAAAGTCGTGATAACAGTGGATTATTCTAGAGCGGTAATTATTGCCAAAATTGAGGCGCAAGGAGCTTAACAAGAATAAGAACTTATGCTTATAAGTGATGGTTTTGTTAAACTAAGGCAACAAAAATGTTGGTTATAAAGACTTCAGTTGTTCTAGAGTGGTAATTTTCCATTAGTACCAGGAAGTAACGCACACAAAAACCTAAATGTATAAATCATACATGTGGTTTTGAGTACGGCAACTGACGAAGTAATTATGAAAATTAACCTCTAGAATTCGATGCCTTCAATTTCAGCTATTGTGTGGATGTCTTTATCGCCACGCCCAGAAAGGTTGATGATGATTGTCTTATCACTTGACCACTGTTGTGCCAATTTGATGCCGTAAGCAACGGCATGCGAAGACTCAAGCGCCGGTAGAATGCCTTCAACTTCTGTCAGCGTATGAAAGGCTGCCAAAGCCTCTTTATCGGTAATCGAAACGTATTGCGCTCTACCGGTATCTTTCAAATAGGCGTGCTCTGGTCCAACACCAGGATAATCAAGACCTGCTGAGATTGAGTGGCCTTCGATAATTTGACCGTCTTCATCTTCCATAAGGTAAGTTCTGTTGCCGTGAAGTACTCCAACACTGCCAGCGCAAAGCGGCGCAGCATGTGCTGTAGGGCCTTTTTCAATACCGTGACCTGCCGCTTCAACACCGTAAATCTCAACAGATTCATCGTCAATAAATGGGTGAAATAGACCGATGGCGTTAGAGCCGCCGCCAACACAGGCAATTAAGGCGTCCGGCAAACCGCCAGCTTGCTCGGCAAATTGTCTTTTAGCTTCTTTACCGATGACCGTCTGAAAGTCTCTAACCATCATTGGATAGGGGTGTGGACCGGCAACCGTGCCAATAATGTAAAACGTATCGTCAATGTTAGTCACCCAGTCACGCATTGCTTCGTTCAACGCGTCCTTCAAAGTTTTAGAGCCTGACGTCACCGGAATCACAGTGGCGCCTAGTAATTTCATTCTATAGACGTTGAGCGCTTGACGGGCAACGTCCACTTCGCCCATATAAACCACACACTCCAAGCCCAGCCTCGCCGCAACGGTTGCCGTAGCAACACCGTGCTGGCCTGCGCCTGTTTCGGCAATAATTCGTGTTTTACCCATACGGCTAGCTAAAAGCGCTTGGCCAATGGTGTTATTGACTTTGTGAGCGCCGGTGTGATTTAAGTCTTCACGCTTTAAATAGATTTGCGCACCGCCTAATTTAGCACTGAGGCTCTTTGCGTGATAAAGCGGACTTTCACGACCGACATAGTTTTTTAAGTCATCATTATATTCTGCTAAAAAATCCGGGTCATCCTTGTATTTTTCGTACGCCTCTTTAAGCTCAGTGACCGCCGTCATTAGCGTTTCAGCAATAAAAACACCGCCATATTGGGCGAAATGACCTTTGTCGTCGGGTAGATTGTAACTCACGGGCGAACCTTGCTAATAAAACGTCTTATTTTATCAATATCTTTAACACCTTTTGCACTTTCCACACCACTTGAAGTGTCGACGGCATAGGGCTGGACTTGAGCAATGGCATTTGCCACATTATCAATCGTGAGGCCTCCTGCCAGGATAATCGGCAGATCAATTTCAGTTTTTGCTAATGACCAGTCAAACACCTCGCCGGTGCCGCCATAAGCATTTGGGTTATACGCATCCAATAATAAAGCGCTCGCCTCAGAAAAGTCAACGGCAATTTGTTGAATATCGGTTGCTTCAGTAACGCGAACGGATTTATAAAAAGGCATGTGATACTGTGCACAGTCTAAGGGTGTCTCGTCGCCATGGAATTGTAAAGTGTCGAGTGGCACTTCACATAATATTTCGTCGATTTGACTTGGATTGGCATTGACAAACAAGCCTACGCGATTAACAAATGGCGGCAATGCGGCCACAATTTCACGGGCAACATCAATACCTACATTTCGTGGTGATGGTCCGTAAAAAACCAAGCCAATAGCGTCAGCGCCAGCGAATACTGCCTCTCTAGCAACTTCTGCATTGGTAAATCCGCAGATTTTTATTTTGGTCATGTGTTAATTATACTAATAGTATGAGCACTGAAGATTAAGGAATTTTTTTAAGTGTCAGTAAAAAATCAAGCAGTGCTCTCGCCTGCTCGATTAATGCTTAGCTTTTTTTTGGGGCCGCTTTCTTTTTAGTTTTTATTGCCCTTGGTTTTGCCTTGGCCTTAGCTTTGGTCTTGGCTTTTGCTTTTGACTTGCCTGCAATAGCCTTTTCACACTCTTCTAGAGTTAGATCGACAGGGGCTTTATCGCCAAATACTTTTGCAATAGTGACGTTCTTTTGACCTTTACCGCGTTTCTTTCCGTTCCAAACGTAGGGACCGAAGCGACCGTTCAGAATTTGTATATCGGAACCCTCAAAGGCCTTAATAAGGCGCTCAGCGTCAGCTTTTTCTTTGGCAGTAATCAACTCCAATGCAGTTTCAAGATCAACCTCTTCTGGGCTTACCTCTTTTAAAGATACGTACTTTTTGCCATACTGAATATAAGGGCCGAAACGGCCATAATTCGCTTTAATGGTTTCGCCATCGGCTGTTTCACCAACCGTTCTCGGCATTTTGAAAAGCTCAATCGCTTGATCGAGAGTAATGGTCTCAATGTCTTGACCGGTTCTAAGCGAGGAAAAAGTCGGCTTTTCCTCGTCGTCCTGATGGCCGATTTGTGCATAAGCACCATAACGTCCAAAACGCACACTAACCGGCTTTCCGCTGACTGGGTCTTCGCCCAAGTCTCTTTTGCCGTGCGTCTCATCTCTAGAGATGTCTTTCGCAAGCTCAATTTGAGCATGAAAAGGCTCGTAAAAATCACGAACAACATCTTGCCAAGGGCTTTCTTCTGCGGCAATCTTGTCAAAGTTACTTTCAAGATTGGCGGTGAACTCGTAATTCATAATATTACTAAAGTTCTTCAATAAAAAATCGACCAACAAGTAAGAAACATTAGTTGGAAACAGTTTGTTTTTTTCTGCGCCAGTAATTTCGAATTGAGTACAATCAGAAACTACGCCGTTGGCAATTTCGACTAATTGATACTCTCGTTGAGTGCCATCTCGCGTTTCCTTGGTGACATAATTCCTATCCTGAACAGTGGAGACCATAGACGCGAAAGTTGATGGTCGACCAATACCCATTTGTTCAATTTCTTTAACAAGTGAGGCTTCGGTATATCTTGGTTTGGCTCTAGAAAAAGACTCTTTAGCGTTGAAATCCAGAAGAGATAATGGGTCGCCCTTATCGAGCTGTGGTAATAATTTATCCTCAGCCGCCATGTAATCGTAAACTTCTAAAAATCCTGCAAACGACAACACCTCGCCATCGGCGATAAAATTCTCGTCTCTATTTGATACGTCTACCGTAATTCTTGATTTTTGCAGTTGGGCGTCGCTCATTTGCGAGGCCAATGTGCGCTTGTATATTAAAGAATACAGTCTGGCTGCCTGATCGTCTAAGCCCAGAATGCCAGGCTTGGTGAGGTCTGTTGGCCTAATAGCTTCGTGCGCCTCTTGTGCGCCCGCCGATTTTGTTTTGTAGCGACGTTCTTGATAATACTCTGCGCCTAGATTGGTTTCGATAACTTCTTTGGCAGCCGTTATTGCCGTCTCAGAGAGGTTAAACGAATCGGTACGCATATAAGTAATTGAGCCTTCGCGATAGAGGTTCTGAGCAATGGTCATGGTTTGCTTAACTGAAAAGCCTAATTTTTGAGAGGCCTCCTGCTGCAAAGTTGAGGTAATAAAAGGCGGCTTTGGTGAGCGCTTTGAAGGCCTGGTTTCAACTGAAGCAACGCTTAATTTTGCCTCGAGAAGGCTTTGGGCAAATGCCATCGCCTCATCTTTTGAGCTAAAGTCTTGCTTTAGCTTAACTTCAATCAATTCGTTCGCCTCATCCAACAATGTTGCCTTGGCCTTGAAGCTACGACTGGCTACGTGTGCTGTGATTTCGCGCTCTCTTTCTACCACCAATCGAACAACGGGGGATTGCACTCGACCGGCCGATCGTGCTCCAGATATTTTGCGCCATAAAACAGGTGAGATTTCAAAGCCCACCAAGCGGTCAATGACTCGCCTTGCTTGTTGTGCATCAACAAGATGGTAGTCAATGGTTCTCGGGCTGGCAATAGCCTCGGTAATAGCGCCTTTAGTGATTTCGTGAAAAACGATTCTTGGCGTGTCGTCAGCCAATGAGAGGGCCTCTTTTAAATGCCAAGCAATGGCTTCACCTTCGCGGTCCTCGTCCGTTGCGAGATACACTTTCTCGGCAGATTTAACGGATTTTCTCAGGTCGGCAACGACTTTTTTCTTGTCGCTGCTAATGGCATAAGTGGGCTGAAAATTATTCTCAATGTCGATGCCCATATCTTTTTTAGGCATGTCACGAATATGGCCAATACTCGACTTAACAACGTAATCCTTGCCAAGAAATTTTTCAATTGTTTTTGCTTTTGCCGGTGACTCGACAATAACCAGATTTTTAGACATATTGCGGTCTAGTGTAGGGAAGGATTGTCATCATAAAAAACGATAGACTCCAACCATTGTGTTGGCATGGCGGTTTCTTCACTGTTGCCAATCACCATCATCACAACCCATTTAAGGTCGTCCATTGACAGTGTTGAATCTTCCAGTGTCATCACTTGCTCGATCACCATTTCACGTTGAGCGGCACTGAGTTGGCCCATGTTTTCCATGAACATAATAAAGCCACGCGCTTTAGCGCTAAGCTTACCTTGCTCTGCTTCGGAGTATATTCGTACAGAATTGTGAGTGGTGACAAAAGTATCAAGTTTGCCTTCTTGCAAGGCGGCGATATTCTCTAGCCAAGTAAGGGCTTTATCAATGCGCCCATCATCAAAACCCGCTTCTGACAAATGCGCCTTTAAAAGGTCGTCGTCAAGCTCATGTGCGGAATCCTGCTCAGAGGATTCGAATAAGAAGTCGAACATAAAAGTCAAGACATCAAGAATATTATTTGTCATAAAACCTCATCAAATTAATACAAAAGTTGCTACACCCACCTTACTCACCCTATTAGAAAGCTCAAGCATTAGTAACGTCTGGCTTACTACTTGGGGACTCAGTTTGCTTTTTTCAACTAGCTCATCCACCGATATTGCTTCATATGACAGGAATTTTAATAGTTCGCTGATTTCATTATCCACATCTTTGTCGCCATTGTACTGTTTAATCAGGGGAATGCAAGGCTCTGACTCAAAAGACAGCTCATTCAGTATATCCTCAACATTCCTTGTTAATACGGCGCCTTGTTTTAATAATTCATGCGGCCCAGTCGATAAGGGTGAATGAATCGATCCCGGCACAGCAAAAACCTCTCGCCCCTGTTCAAGAGCTAAGCGTGCAGTTATCATGGAGCCACTTTTAATACTTGCTTCAACCACCAAAACGCCCAGACTCATACCACTAATCAAGCGGTTTCTTCGAGGGAAGTTTTGTGCCATTGGCATCGTACCGATTGAAAACTCACTCACCAATGCGCCTTGCTCACTAATTTGATGCGCCAATGCTCTGTGCTTTGCTGGATAAATCCTGTCTAAACCCGTACCACAAACGGCAATTGTCTCGCCACCCGTCTCAAGCGCCGCAATATGTGCCTCACCATCAATTCCACTAGCCATACCACTGGTAATCACAAGCCCGCTCAAACTCAAACTTGCCGACAACTCTCTAGTGATGAGTTTACCGCCAGCTGTTGGATTTCTGCTGCCCACTACACCCAGTTGTGGCTTGTTCAGCGCATCCACACTGCCCAACACATAGAGCAACGGTGGAGGATCTGATATTTGCGCCAAAGGTTTGGGGTAGGCAGGATCAACCAAACTGACAATATGGCGCCGATCCCCATTAGCCCAGTCCAAATCATTATTAACAGCGTTTAAATCCTTTTGCGCAAGATAATCCAGTGTCTTTTTAGCAAAAACGCCACTTTCCCTAAGGGTTAAAGCGCTGGCGTCAAAGACGTCTTGTGGCGATTTAAACACTTTTAATGCGTTGTAAAAGGTCTTAACACCAAGTTGAGGCGCGCTCAACAACCAAAGCCAGAATACAATGTCCATCGGTTTAACCTTTTTTATTCTATTATGACACTGAAAGCTTGGCTTAACAAATATGTATGTTAGAAACAAGTATGGTAAAATTGCAAGATTTTGCTGACAGATATTCATTATGAAAAGAACTTTCCAACCTAGCGTATTAAAACGTAAACGTACTCATGGCTTCAGAGCTAGAATGAAAACACGCTCCGGTCGCGCTATCATCAATGCACGCAGAAAAAAAGGTCGTAAACGCCTAGCAGCATAATCAAATGATTTGCTCGCTCACTCGAGGTGTGCGCATAACTAAAGCTAGTGATTACGCACACGTTTTCCAGAAGGGCAAACGCTCTCATGGGAAATTTTGGCAACTTGTTGCTACCCCCTCGAATGAGCCAACGCCAAGGCTTGGATTGGCAATCTCCAAAAAAGTGTATAAAAGGGCTGTAGATCGCAACCTTCGTAAACGCTTAGCGCGAGAAACCTTTAGACTGCAGCAAACGCAGTTGGGCAATTACGACGTGGTCGTCATGGCCAAAAAATCTCGTCATGCTGATAATAAAAGCTTGATGGATGATTTATCGAACTTGTTCAGAAAAGCTTCTGAGGCATAGACGTATGCGTGCACTGTTCTTAATTCCAATAAAGCTTTACCAGTGGTTGATTAGCCCATTGCTAGGCAACAATTGTCGCCACATACCAAGTTGCTCTGAATATACTTTTGAAGCTATTCAAGAGCACGGCGCAATAAGAGGTATTGGCTTAGGGGCAAAACGTATTGGTAAATGCCACCCTTGGGCTGAGGCCACTTTCGACCCAGTTCCAAAAAAACTCTCTCATTAATTAAAACCCAGAATTATTATGGACAATCAAAAATTATTTCTTGTTATCGCTATCGGATTAACTGTATTTCTATTATGGGATCAGTGGGAAGTCAAACAAACAACAGACGCTAATGGCAACACCGTCACGCAAACCAGCATTACTGCGTTTGATACACCAAATCAATCTGAAGATATTCCAAGTTCAGACACCCCTAGCGCCAATGACACGCCGAGTGCGGCAAACAATGTTGCCAATCAAAGTGCTTTTACTACAGCTACCACCGATTTATTAACGCTTGAAATTTCACACAAAGGCGGAACAATTCAAAGTGCTTATTTAAATACCTATGACAACGAACTGAACTCGGAAGCGAAATTCCAGCTGCTCAGTAATGATACTAACAGTATTTTCCACGCTCAAAGTGGTCTTCTGCCAGCAGCACAGATGCCGACTCATCATACGATGTATTCTTCAGCGAAGTCAGATTACTATTTAGGCAGTGCAAGTGAATTGATAGTGCCACTTAGCTGGACAGGCGACAATGGTATGACAGTAACAAAAGAGTACCGCATTAAACGAGACAGCTACACGATTGAGGTTAACTACACGATTACAAATAACGGCACTACAACACAAAATATTTCTCGTTACACACAACTCGCCAGAAATGCCGTTGAAGGTGGCTCAAGCCTAATGATGCAAAATTTTGCTGGTGGCGCAATCTATATTAAAAATGCCGAAGATGATGGCGTCTTTGAAAAATTTGACTTTGACGAATTTAACGAGCAACCTAAAACCACTTCAACAGGTGGCTGGGCCGCAATGATTCAACATTATTTCTTTGCAGCATGGGTACCAAATGCTAACGAGCCACATATATATTCTTCTAAATTGTCCCAAGGAAAATACCTATTAACTGCTGTCAGTCCAAACGCCGTTATCGCACCGGGCCAGACAATTACCTTAGGCGGTGACCATCTTTATGTTGGCCCTAAGGAGCACATTCGACTGGAAAATTTAGCCGAAGGCCTGGACAGAACGGTTGACTACAGCTTCCTCTACATTTTTGCTAAGCCATTATCAACGTACCTTCATTGGATTTATAGCATTATTACTAGTTGGGGCTTCGCTATTATTGCAGTCACACTAACAATTAAATTGGCTTTCTACAAACTCTCTGAAAAGTCCTACCGCTCGATGGCTGGCATGAGAAAACTAGCCCCACGCTTGGCAAAGATCAAAGAGACCTATGGTGACGACAAACAAAAAATTGGCAAAAAGACCATGGAACTTTACAAGAAAGAAAAGGTCAACCCAGCAGCGGGTTGTTTACCAATTCTTGTGCAAATCCCCGTCTTCATCTCTATGTACTGGGTACTACAAGAAATGGTGGAATTAAGACATATGCCTTTCTTCTACTTGCCAGATCTTTCAGCGAGAGACCCTTACTTCATCATGCCGCTCATCATGGGCGCTTCGATGTGGTTCCAGCAACGCCTCAACCCGCCACCAGCTGACCCAATGCAGGCGAAAATTATGATGATGTTGCCGATAGTCTTTACTGTATTCTTCTTATTCTTCCCAGCAGGCCTGGTACTTTACTGGGTGACCAACAACCTCCTCTCCATCGCTCAACAAATGTTTATTAACAAGCGCTATGGTGAAAAGAAAGCCACTACATAGTAACGCTTGATGTTGGAGAGCTTCCAACAAAAACGATACGAAACTTGGCGAGACAAAAAGCTCGCCAATTACCTCTCAAAAACCGCATCTCTTTTTGTAGAGATTAGCAATCCTTTGCAACTCTCAAGTGCTGAAAAAAAAGCAATTGCAGATAACTGTCACAGCAACAACCTCTCGTTTATTAAGGTCAAACCTAATGACGACATAAGAGGGGCGATACATTCTATTAACACGCAATTGGATCTTGTGGATTTTGACCATCACCTCTGCGCGGAAGACGACGGCCTCGTTGTCATTGAAGACACCAATACCCCCGAAAAAGGTGGCTACATACCTTATAGCAACAAAGCCATTAACTGGCATACCGACGGCTACTACAACCCAATGAGCGCCCTTGTCGGTGCGTTTACTTTGTTCTGCATTGAAAGCGCTGTAGAAGGTGGCGCCAATCACTGGATAGATCCAGAGATGCTCTATATCCACTTTAGAGAGCTTAATCCTGACATTATTAGCGCACTATCACACCCGACGACACTAACCATTCCCGAGCGTCGAGAGGGTAGTAAAATTGTAAGAGAGGCCTCTATTGGGCCTGTATTTTTTATTGACGGGGTGACGAAAAAACCCAAAATGCGCTTTACTCAACGCAAGAACAATATTAACTGGCTTGAGTCGACTGACATTGCCGATGCACTGTGCGAACTAAATGACTTTCTTGCTGGCGATTCAGCAATTCACCATCAATACAAACTGACTGCAGGCGAAGGGCTGGTCTGTAACAATGTACTTCACAATCGCGGCTCATTTATTGACAGCGCTAAGCAAAAACGAAAACTCCTTAGAGGTAGATACACAAATAGGGCGCTTAATTTTTAAAAGTCAAAATAACACGTGGTGACCCTTGGTACAATAACTCAAACCCATATTCGGCCTTCTTTATGAACTTAGACCAAAAATCTCTCAATATAGCCAAAGCAATAAAGCTTCTCATCCTGGATGTTGACGGCGTGCTCACAGACGGCGGGATTTATTTCGATGACAATGGTGGTGAATTTAAGCGCTTCAACGCGCTGGACGGGCATGGCATAAAAATGCTGTTAGATTCCGGAGTCGAAGTTGCCATAATTTCTGCCAGAATCTCAAAACCCGTTGTCCATAGAATGCAAGCACTTGGCGTAAAGCACTATTATCAGGGACAGTCCAATAAAATTGTTGCCTATAAAGAGCTTCTAGAAAAACTTGATTTGAGTGCCCACCAAGTTGCCTATGTAGGCGATGATGTCATTGATTTACCGGTCATGTCAAAAGTGGCGCTGCCCATTGCAGTTGCCAATGCTCACGACTTTGTTAAAAACCACGCCATTGCAATAACTGATACTTGTGGCGGCCAAGGTGCGGTTAGAGAGGTGTGCGACCAGCTACTGAGCGCCCAAGATAGATATGACAGCCTTATGGACAGCTACCTAAAATGACCGACTTTCAGGCTCAATGCTACACGGCACTAAAAAAAGTTCCACGTGGAATGGTGATTACCTATGCCGGACTGGCTGAGATGATTGGCAGGCCACGAGCGCACCGAGCTGTAGGTAGCGCAATGAATAAAAATCCATTTGCACCCGAGGTGCCTTGCCACAGAGTAGTCAAATCAAATGGTGAGCTGGGTGGATTTGCTGACGATATCAGCGTAAAAATAAAACGCCTTCAAGAAGAAGGCGTTTTAGTGTGTGGTAACAAGGTTGTTGACTTTGAAAAAGTCCGCTTTAATGCAATTTAACCTTTCCTACCACGCATTTTACTAATCATTTGAAGCTGGGCCATAGACTCAGCAAGTGCTGCTTGAGTTGTTGAAACCTCTTGATCAGACTGTGCATTGGCCATAGCCTCTTCTGCACGTTGTTTAGCTTCAATTGCCTTAGACTCATCTAAGTCGTGGGCACGGATGGCTGTATCAGAGAAGATCGTCACTGTATGTGGCTGAACTTCAACAATACCGCCCGAAACATAGATGGATTCAACGCCACTTTCTGTTTCAACTCTTACCTCTCCTGGCTTAAGTGTACTTATTAGCGGAACGTGCATCGGATACACGCCGATTTCACCCATGCTGGCAGGTGCAAAAACACACTTTGCATCGCCTGAGTATATTTCCTCAGTTGCGCTAACTACATCAACATGAATTACTGACATTTACGCTGTCTCCGCCGCTCTTGCTCTAACATCATCAATAGAGCCCATCATGTAGAATGCCTGCTCTGGAATTGCATCTAGTTCACCTTCAAGGATAGCCTTAAAGCCTGAAATCGTGTCTTTCAATGATACATACTTACCTGGTGAACCAGTAAATACTTCTGCCACGTAGAAAGGCTGTGACAAGAATCTTTGAATTTTACGAGCACGTGATACAGTTTGCTTGTCTTCTTCAGAAAGCTCGTCCATACCTAGAATCGCAATAATATCTTTTAACTCTTTATAGCGCTGCAATACACCTTGAACACCACGAGCAATATCATAGTGCTCTTGACCAACGATCAACGGGTCTAGCTGGCGTGAAGTGGAGTCCAGTGGATCGACCGCTGGGTAAATACCCAGCTCAGCTACTTGACGTGAAAGTACAACTGTCGCGTCCAAGTGCGCAAATGTTGTTGCAGGAGATGGATCAGTCAGGTCATCCGCAGGTACATATACCGCTTGGATTGATGTAATTGAGCCCGTCTTAGTTGATGTAATACGTTCTTGCAATGTACCCATTTCAGATGCAAGCGTTGGCTGGTAACCTACCGCAGAAGGCATACGACCTAGTAGTGCTGATACTTCAGTACCCGCTAGCGTATAACGGTAAATGTTATCAATAAATAGTAGTACATCACGACCTTCGTCACGGAAGTACTCAGCCATTGTTAGGCCAGTCAAAGCAACGCGTAATCTGTTTCCCGGAGGCTCGTTCATTTGACCGTATACTAACGACACTTTGTCTAATACGTTTGAGTCTTTCATTTCGTGGTAGAAGTCGTTACCCTCACGAGTACGCTCACCAACACCAGCAAATACAGAGTAACCTGAGTGCTCAATCGCAATGTTACGGATAAGCTCCATCATGTTTACTGTTTTACCAACACCGGCACCGCCGAATAAACCAACTTTACCACCTTTCGCGAATGGGCATACTAAGTCGATTACCTTAATGCCTGTTTCAAGCAATTCTGCTGCAGGAGATAGTTCATCGTATGGAGGAGCAGAGCGGTGAATTTCCCATTCTGCTTCTGGGTTAATATCGCCAGCGTTGTCAATTGGCTTGCCCAGAACGTCCATGATACGGCCAAGTGTCTTCGTGCCTACAGGAACAGTAATTGCTTTACCTGAATTTGTCACTTCTAGACCACGCTTAAGACCCTCAGAACCACCCATTGCGATCGCTCTTACAACGTTATCGCCAAGCTGTTGCTGAACTTCTAGCGTAAGACCTGTTTCAGTTACAAGAAGGGCGTTATATATATTAGGTATCGCGTCTGCTGGAAACTCAACGTCGATAACCGCGCCAATAATTTGTGTAATTTTACCTGTGCTCATTTGCTTTTCCTTTTTCTAAATCTAAATCTAAACAGCAGCGGCGCCACTAACAATCTCAGAAATTTCCTGAGTAATTGCAGCTTGCCTTGCCTTATTGTAAATTAACTCTAACTCTTTAATCATGTCGCCAGCGTTATCAGTTGCACTCTTCATCGCAATCATTCGTGATGATTGTTCACAAGCAATATTTTCAACGATTCCTTGATAAACCAATGCTTCGATATAACGAACCAATAATGCGCCCAATGCAGCCTCTGCATCCGGCTCATAGATGTAGTCCCAATGATGGCCCATGTCTTCCATCTCTGACGATTCCATCGGCACAATTTGCTTAACCGTTGGTACTTGCGTCATCGTGTTTTCATAATGATTATAAGCCACCATAATCTGATCAAGCTCGCCTGAATCGTAACGATCCAACATCACTTTAATCGTGCCCAGTAGGTCGTCAAAATGTGGCGCATCACCGATATCGGTTAATACTGAGACGATTTCAAGACCAGAATTTTTGAAAAATGATGTACTTTTCTTACCAATAGTGCAAAGCTCTACTTCAACACCTTCAGCCTGCCAAGCAAGCACTTTTTTCAAAAAACTTCTAAATAGGTTGGTGTTTAAACCACCACACAGACCTCTGTCACTTGAGATCATGATAACGCCAATGCGTTTCACGCTCTCAGGAGTCGTCATATAAGGATGCTTGTACTCAGAGCTGGCATGCGCCAAGTGACCAATCACCTTAGCAATCTTCTCAGAGTATGGGCGAGACGCCAACATTCTGTTCTGTGCTTTTTTCATTTTAGACGCAGCAACCATTTCCATAGCTGAAGTAATCTTCTGAGTATTTTTAATACTCGCGATTTGCGTCTTAATTTCTTTTCCTACCGCCATCGTCTTCTACCAGTTAGTTTGTGTACACTCTACTGTCATTGTATTTACCAAGTATGGTTGGCCTTAAAGTCTGCAATTGCCGCCTTAATTTGGGCTTCAATTTCATCGTTATAGTCACCAGTACTGTTGATTGTCTCCATCAGCTCAGCTTGGTTTGCATTCATGTATGCAAGAAGTGCGCCTTCAAAAGTTACAACTTGGTTTACTTCAATGTCATCCAGCGCGCCAGAGTTGCCAGCGTAAAGAGACGTCGCCATTTCCGCAATCGTTAATGGTGCGTATTGTGCTTGCTTCATTAACTCAGTAATGCGCTGACCACGATCGATTTGCGCTTTCGTTTCTGCATCTAGATCAGAGGCGAACTGAGCAAATGCTGCCAATTCACGGTACTGTGCTAGTGCAAGACGAATACCGCCACCAAGCTTCTTAATAATCTTAGTCTGTGCTGCACCACCTACACGTGATACTGATAGACCAGCATTAATCGCAGGACGGATGCCTGAGTTAAATAAGTCAGTTTCTAAGAAAATCTGACCGTCTGTAATTGAAATTACGTTTGTTGGTACGAAAGCAGATACGTCACCCGCTTGCGTCTCAATGATTGGCAATGCTGTCAAAGAACCTGTTTGGCCTTTAACTTCACCATTAGTCATCATTTCTACGTATTCAGCATTCACACGTGATGCTCTTTCTAGCAAACGTGAGTGCAAGTAGAATACGTCACCTGGGTAGGCTTCACGTCCTGGTGGGCGCTTCAATAGTAATGATACTTCACGGTAAGCCCATGCTTGTTTTGTAAGGTCATCATAAACGATAAGTGCGTCTTCACCACGATCACGGAAATACTCACCCATTGCACAACCTGCGTATGGAGCGATGTATTGTAGTGCCGCTGAATCAGAGGCTGCCGCAGCAACGATAATCGTGTGCTCTAATGCGCCGTGCTCTTCAAGCTTACGAACAACCGCAGCAATTGATGATGCTTTTTGGCCGATCGCAACATAAACACATTTAACGCCAGTGCCTTTTTGGTTAATGAT
>Ga0302119_10000328_pt1 | contig 21097 bp, 17 predicted proteins | sample AG5_Tmax_MG_FD_203114 | JGI IMG/M metagenome (GOLD analysis project Ga0302119, IMG submission 203114) | Marine microbial communities from Western Arctic Ocean, Canada - AG5_Tmax | ecosystem: Environmental > Aquatic > Marine > Oceanic | place: Canada: Western Arctic Ocean | collected 2017-10-01 | reverse complement strand
GGCCAAGGATTACAAGGCTGGGGTAGCGGAGTGGAATCCGAAGTGGGCTGACTTCGCCAAATTATCGGATCAAACAGTACCCGTCAGTGTGCACACGCAAATATTTCAAGTGGTCATGACGACCATTACCATGTTGAAGCGAGATTTAGGATTGGACGCGTTCATTGACCACGGTACGTTCGATGGCTACAAAAATGGTGCGTTGGCCGTTCAATATGATGTTCCTGTGATGAACGGTCCGCGCCAATTTTGGTTTGACCGTTCTCGTTCCAGAATTCAAGGTTGTGCCGACGGCTGGCTTGAGCACGAAGGACTTATTTTGGGGTACAACACCGATGCCCCTGTGATTCCCCAGGAAGAGCTTCCTTTTCAAGCCGCCATGGGTGTGCGTTTAGGGGCTGGCGATGCAGAAGCAGCCTTGAAGGGGCTGACCGCTCATGCTGCCGATGCATTGAATATGGATGACATCGCGGGCTTGTTAAAAGTAGGACTTGACGCGGATCTCGTTGCGTGGACCGGAGATCCGGTGGACCCGCGTTCTTATGTACTGCGTGTTTGGGTGCGCGGGGAAGAAGTTTATGACGCGGAGGATGGGCGTCGGTTTTAATGTTTTCAATTCTCCTCACCTCCTGGTTGATGCAGCAAGTTCATGTGCTGGATGTGGGGGTAGCCCTTACCATGGAAAATCGCCAAGTCATTCATAATGCACGGATTGTGATGACGGACGGACGCATTTCTGAGATTGGTCGGCAAGCGGATATTGCATTGCCCGAAGAGTGTGCGCATTGGAAGTTCCCAAACTCTTTCGCTTTTCCTGGCGGAGTGGATTTACATTCACATACGCAAACCGGTGGGTGGGAAGACATCAATGATTCGGTCCACCCAAATAATCCAGAGTTGCGCGTACTAGATACGGTGCGCCCCAATAATCGCTTGTATCAGACGGCATCAGCCTCGGGGGTGACGACGGTAAACGCGATTCCCGGTTCAGGTAGCAATATTTCAGGTGCCGGAAGTTTAGTGAAAATAAAGCCGACGGATTCTGTCCGTGAGTCCATTCTTCGTGATCCGGGTTCCGTGAAAGTCGCGCAGGGTTACAACCCAGAACGCGCGAATGATTTAGGGGGCACGCGCATGGGGATGTGGTGGATGTTGCGCTGGTGGTTGGATCAGGCCGACGGCGTAGCCCAATCAGGCTCTTTGGCAACTCGCCCAGATGTTTCCAGTATCGCAGGCATCGCTTTGGGGCAACATCCTTACTTGGTGCATACTGCAGGAGCTAGGGACACCTACGGCACGGTACGCATGTTTCAGTTAGAGGCGCAAGTTCCGGTTGTGGTGAGTCACGCATCCTTCCACGGTTATATGGCAGGTGAGGCGATTGCGGAAACCGGTGCCGCATTAAATATTGGGCCCCGAAATTTTGATTTCTCCTTTAACCAAATGGCACGCATTCAGGGCTTGGTAGAGGCTTTCGAGTCTCGAGGGAATACAGACATTTCTATTCAAACCGATGCCCCGGTGATTCCGCAAGAAGAATTTATCTATCAAGCAACTCTTGCTGAGCGCTTGGGTTGTTCTACTTGGATGGCCTTAGAGTCCATCAATGTCCGGCCCGCACAACAAATTTTGGCCGACCATCGCATCGGCCGACTTCTTCCTGGCCTTGACGCAGACATTGTTGTGAAAGCCGGACAGCCTTTAGACCCGCGGACACCTGTTCAAATTGTTTTCGTAGATGGTCAAGTAGCTTACGACAAAAATCAAAAACAGCTTTACTGAAATGATTGCATCTCTTTTTCTTTTTGCCCTTCCTGTTTTTGCACAAGAAACAGAGCGAGAGCCCCTGGGCCGTCTGACGGCTTACCGTGTGGACCATGTGGAGACTTTAGATGGAGACGCTTTGGGAAAAGCGGTCATCTTAGTAAGAGACGGTGTGATTGAACGCATCGGTAAGACCGTGATTATTCCAGATGGTGCTGTGGTGAAAGACTTCCGTGGACACGGCTGGACGGTGATGCCGCCATTTACAGTTTCTCATGCATCGGCATTCCAGGGTGCCACGCGAGGTCGAGGGCGGAATGGAAAGTACGTCGGCATAGACACCGTTTGGTTAGCTGACAACGAGTTGCTGAAGGATTATTTGTCCCATGGTGTGTTGCTTGCAGGGATTGACCCTCCGGGTACTGGAGTCCCTGGGCGAACGTCGGTAATTCGTATGACGGCACATGCTCCGGTTCCGGAAGCAGTGGTGCAGGATTTACATCTGAAACTTACGCTAGATTCTAATCGCAGTGCCAAAGACCTTCTCCGAAATGGCTTGAAAGATGCAGACGCAGCCATCAAAAAAGAGGAGAAGGCCAAAGTGGATTGGGAACAAGCCCGGAAAGATTGGGCTGAGAAACAAAAAACGAAAGCAGAGGCTGAGAAAAAAGAGGGTTCAGAAAAAGAGGCTTCAAAAAAAGAGGGTCCTGCGTCGGCTGCCAAGGAGAACGATAAAGAGCAGAAAGAGGAAGAGAAAGAGCCTCCCAAGGAATTCACCGCGCCTAAGATTGATTCCCAGCTCAGCCCGGTTGTGGATTGGGTTCGAAAAGAACGCGTGGCACAAATTTGGCTCAGTGATGCCGCGGAATGGGTGCACTGGAATGACATCTTGAAAGACCGTGAACTGCCTTGGGAGTTGGTGCTCTCTCACACGAGCAGCCATAATTTTCACGAGGTGGTGGAAGAATTGGCTTCCGCGGGTGTACGGATTGACTTGCCCGCACGGTTGGCGATGCAGACGCGCTATACAAGAATCCACATCAACCTGGCTGCAGAACTCGTGGATGCAGGTCTTGAGAAGTTGGTCCTACGACCGTCTTCCTCTGGCGTGTCCGGTTTAAGTTCCTGGCGTGTTGGCGTGGCAGACTTGGTACGAGAGGGGCTCGACAGGGCCATCGCCTTAAAGTCCATGACCATTGAACCAGCGGCATCCATGGGTCAAGAAGAAGTGGTCGGCCCCTTGGTTGTGGGTATGGCAGCTAACTTTATTTTCGTCAGCGGAGATCCCTTGGACCCGCTTGCCGAAGTCGTTCTTGTCGTGGAGGATGGCAAAACGGTGTATGACCGAGAACTTGAAGAACAGGAGGAAGGACGATGAACCATTTTAAAAAGTTACTCCCGACGCCCTCCTTTTTGTGGACGGCTCTTTTTCTGTTGTTTTTAACTCCTTGGCTTAGGGCTCAAGATAGCCCGGAGCCTCCGGCGGAGGACACCTTTGCGGCCGTGGAGGAAATCGTAGAGGCGGAAAGTACTGAAGTCGCTCTGCCGAAAGAGAGCCAGTATTTGGCCGTGGTCGGTGGAGACATTTATACCGTGACTGATGGCATGATTGCGCGCGGAGCCCTCTTGGCGAAAAACGGGCGAATCATGAAGGTTGGAAAGCGCGTGCGGATTCCGAAGGGTGCCCGCATCATTGACGCCACCGGCATGCGAGTCTATCCAGGTTTGATTGCCGTAGATTCCAGCGGATTTCTACGCGGGTCGGGGGCCAGCGCACGAGACGGCTTTGACCCTTTTTCCTTAACGCTGGATTTGGGCTTAGCGGGGGGCTTGACAACCGTGCATGGCTCTAACGCCGTGGCCAAGTTAACGCGAGGCTCTTTGGACGGTATGCTGCTGACCACATCTCCTTGGGTGAAGTTGAATTGGACTTCCACTTCTCCCGCGTCACGCCGGAGTTTGCGCAACAGTTTTTCAAAGGCCCGCGACTTGATTCGTGCCGTGCGCGCATGGGAGCGGGACAAACAGATAAAAAGTGATGCAGGAGAGGAGCCAGAGGCCAATGGGGTGAATTTGGATCATCTTCGTTTATTGCGTGGCGAGGCCACTGCTCGTTTTGCAGCGAACAGCTTGAAAGACCTATTAGGTATTTGTGACTTATTGGAGGAGTTCCCGATGCAGTCAGTTATTTTCGGTGGCCGTGAAGCGTGGGCATGCGCGGGAAGACTGGGACGTGTGAATGCGCGAATGGTTTTGACACCGCGCGCAAAGCAATATGCCGACGACCGTTTGAATCGGCCCAGTGGTTGGAGCATTGAAAATGCGCAGAAACTTTGGGCCGCCGGTGTGGAATTTGCCATTCTTCCTTCACAAAAGAGCATCTCAACAGGAGGCATTGCCGGGCGTGACTTATTGACTTTGCCGATGGAAGCTGCTTTTGCTATTCGGGGTGGGCTTTCTCAGAAGGCCGCTTTACGTTCGGTGACTTTGGACGCCGCCAAAATTCTTGGCCTGGAAGATCGGCTGGGCTCCCTTGAACCGGGCAAAGACGCAGACCTCATTATTTGTGATGGGGACCTCTTTGACTACCGCACTTTTGTCCAGTGGTCGGTGGTTGAAGGAAATGTAGTCTATGACAAGCAAGAAATGCCCTACTTCGCGCACATCCGACCACGACCTGTATCGGAAAAAATCCTGGCTGCTGTGGTGGAGGCTTTGGAAGGTGAATCGACAGAAGTTGCTGTGGAGGAGTCCGCCGTTTCCGATGTGGATGCACCGGAAGAAGAATAAAGTTTTTTGGAGAAATCTTTACAGATAGGTGGCGCGGTTTTTCAAGAAGGGGCAGAATGGAAAGACCGCGAGGCTCCCCCCCTTTGGCCAATCCCCTTTTACACACCGGCAAACGTGCGCCGGCCTTTACGCTCCCTTCCACGGACGGAGAGCCATTCCGTTTGACGGAAATGCGTGGTCTTTGGGTTGTAGCTTTTTTCTATGCCAAAGATATGCGAAACGGTTGCGTTGCCCACGCCGAAGCCTTTCGGAATTCTGCTAAAGATTTTGACAAAGAAGGTGCTGTGGTCGTCGGCCTTTGTGCAGACTCCTTAGAGAGCCACCAAGTATTTGTGCAAAAGAGCGCTTTGAATTTCCCTTTGCTGGTTGATAAAGATTTCCGTGTTGCCACGAAGTATGGCGCATGGAGAGAGAAGAAAGGCAATGGGAGTTGCTATTTAGGCTTGGTTCGTTCCACATTCTTGATTGACCCTTCAGGGAAAGTCGCGCGTGTTTGGGACAACGTTCGCTCTAAATCTCATGTGGAAAAAGTTCTAGCCTCTCTTCAAGAAGAAAAATTGCGCTAATGTCAGGCGCACTTCGTCGCTGGATTCGAATTGTTGGTGGGTCCATTACCGGCCGAACTGCCCGTAATTTGTCCGTGGAAGAAGCCCAAGAAGCTTTTTCATTGGTCCTTGCCATGGAGGGTACGGACGCGCAAATCGCGGCTTTTTGTATGGCAATGCGTGCGAAAGGGGCGTCGGCAGATGAACTTTCTGGTTTTGCCAAAGCCAGCCGTTCTCGTTTAGTTTTCCCCACACTCCCGGAGCACGGCGTCGTGATCACGACAAGCCGGATGGGGAAATTTCATAGTCCGCCTCTTGGTTTGGGCGCGGCAGCTACGGCCTCGGCCGCGGGTGCTTGCGTATTGCTACAAGCGGCGCCGTCGGCAGAAGGCGCGGGAACCACGGTGGGGGATCTATGTGAAGAGCTCTTAGGCCCGTTGGACGCAGATTTGGAGCAAACCCAAAAGGATTTGGACACGCATCAGTTCGCATGTTGGCAACCGGCCCTTCATGATGAAGGATGGAAGCATTTGATGCGTCTTGAGGAAGAAGTCGGCCTCCGAAGTATCCCAGACACCGTTTTCAAGTTGAACGCCCCTGATGGCACCCGCCTTCTCGTTCCGGCCATGCCCGGCCCCGTTTTAGGAAAAGCCGGGGATGCGTTGGCAGGTTTAGGGCATGGAAATGCGGTGGTCATCCAAGGTCATGAGGGTTCCATGGATCCTTTTTTGTGTGAATCCACGCGGGGCCTTTTATTGGAGGATGGCTATAAGAGTCCTCTGCGCTTGGAGCCCATGGATGTGGGGATTTTTTCGGAGCAAGAGCCTGGCCAGTTCCATGAAAGTCGCTTGGAAGCCGCCAAGTTTGCTATGCACAAAGCATTGGCTGGTGCAGATGGGCCAGAAATGCAAACGGTGGTTTTGAGTGCCGCCGTTATAATCCGCCTGGCTGGGTTGGAAAAAGATTTGGGAAGCGCCGTTACCCGGGCTAGAGAGGCCTTGGAGTCAGGGGAAGCACAGCGCCGGCTGAATCAGGTGAATCGAAACGCTGACTGAGAAAAAAACGACCTACCTCGTGAGAGGCAGGCCGTCGGAGGAAGTTCAGAATCTTGCCAAGGGAATGGCGTTACCAGACGGAGTAAGGAGTTCCTTTCTCGTCGGTGCCAGGAAGGTCAGGGAAAATTCGACCGGTTGCTGGTACGTAAACCCATCCGGCAGTTCCATCAAGGACGGGCTTGTCATAGCTGGCAGGCATGCTGCGGATGGTGGAGAGTTGGTTGACTGGGTTGGCAGGAACTTCAGTTAAGAAGTTGGAGAGTTGCTCTTCCAAAGCCACGGCGTCGGCGACTGTTTGGCCATCGTTTGCCAAGTAGGCGCGGAAAGAGGCGGCGCGAAGCTCCGTGAGGCCAGCGTGCAGGGCATCGCTTTGGTTGTTGGTGGTAGGGGCTGCGGGAAGGGCAGTCAGAAGGGAAATAGTAGCTACGGCTAGGACCGCGGCGAGGCTATCGAACAATGGGTTGCGTTTTTGATTCATGGTTTCTTACTCCGACTTATTCTTCGGCTTTTTCTGGTATTTCCCTTAAGTCTTTTTTTAGACGTCCTAAGTTCTTTCCAGGAAAGGGGTTCCGAATGACTGATATTTGCGGTATGCTCTTCGCACAACCCAGTCCCCGGAAACGCCGGGAAGAAACAATCCATGCAACTCATTATCGCTGAAAAACCAAGCGTGGCCAAGGATTTGGCACGCGCACTTCCTGGAACCTTTACCCAGCACGAAGGGCACTGGGAAAGCCAGGAGCACCTCATTACTTGGGCCATTGGCCATATGTTGGAGTTGGGAGCACCGGAGGATTACAACCCCGCACTTTCAGGCTGGCTAATCTCCGATCTCCCGGTTATCCCGGAGGAATTTCGTCGGAAGCCACGCCAGGGAATGACGAAGCAACTGCGGTTAATCAAAAAGTTGGCCCACCGAGATGACGTGACTACTTTGGTTAATGCCTGTGATGCGGCTCGGGAAGGAGAACTCATTTTTCGGGAAATTGAGGCGTATGCCAATGCGGAGAAGCCTGCCATGCGGTTGTGGTTGCAGTCCATGACCCCGAAGGCCATTAAGGGCGCGTTTGCCGCAATGAGGCCGTCGGAAGAGTTCAATGGCTTGGCGGCCGCTGCTTATGCACGTTCCGAGGCGGATTGGTTAATTGGAATTAATGCCACGCGGGGGATCACCAAGCGGCTCAAGGGTCGGCGAGAAAAGGGGGTTTGGTCAGCAGGCAGAGTGCAAACACCAACTTTGGCGCTATTGGTCCACCGAGAACTCAAGGTTTTGGCGCATGTGCCCGTTCCTTTTTGGCGTTTGAAGGGAACCTTTGAGACCAATAGGCACGAATATTCTGGACAGTATCGGAAAACACGTTCGGGGAAGGATAATGAGAAAATCTGGGAAGAAGCGGATGCGAAAGTATTGCTAAAATCTTGCCAAGGTGCGTCAGCTCAAGTGACGGAGAAGGCCACGCAAAGCACGCGCAAAGTCCCTCGGCTTTATACGTTGACGGCACTTCAGAAAGAGGCCAACTCTAGATTCGGCATGTCGGCGAAGCGTACTTTGGGTGCAGCACAGCGTTTGTATGAAAGTCACAAGGCATTAACTTACCCAAGAACAGACTCCGACGCCTTGCCTAATGATTATGACGGAAAGGTGGACGAACTTTTTTCGTTATTGTCTTCGGAGGCTGTAACGGCTTGTTTTAGTGACGCTGGAAAGTACAAGGAAATTTCTTTGGCAGCGAAGTCGGTGATTCAAGAAGGGCGAAAAAATAATTCTCGTAACTTGGATGACACACGCATTGGAGATCACTTCGCTATTATTCCAACAGGGAATTTACCCCAAGTGGCCTTGGGCGGTGATGATGCCAAGGTGTTTGACCTGGTTTTACGCCGTTTTTGTGCGGCATTCATGGGTCCGAGTACTTGGGAGAATGTTACCCGCGAAACGGTCATCCCATCGGCGAATGCTACCTTTTACACAAAATCTAGCCGCCTTGTTGTTCCAGGTTGGCAAGCGGTCGATCGCGTACCGAAGCCGTCGGAAGTGTTGCCTAGCTTGGGGGTTGATGGGGGAGAGGCGGCCGAAGGAAAGACTCTGGAGGTAGAGTTGGAGGCCGATCAGACGCGGCCCCCAAAGCGTTACACCGAGGCCAGCTTATTATCTGCTATGGAGAGTGCAAGTGATTTGGACATTGAAGCGTGGGAAAGTATTGATGATGATGAGGTGCTGGAAGCTCTGAAAGGCAAGGGCTTGGGAACTCCAGCGACGCGCGCCGACATCATTGAAGGGCTGATTGCCAAGGGGTACTTGAACCGTGGGGGGAAAACTCTTCGGTCTTCCGCGAAGGGAATCACGCTTATTGACTTTTTAGAGCGCTTGCACGCCGACTTCTTGGCGAAAGCAGAGTTGACGGCAGAAATGGAATCTCATTTGCACCAGGTCGAACAGGGTTCGATGGATAGTAAGGTGTATATGCAAGAGGTGCACAATTCTGTACGTGATGTGGTGAGCAAGCTACAGCAGTTTGACTATCCAGATCTCTATAAGGATGTCGAGCCCATTGGTGTTTGTCCCAAAGATGGCATGCCAATTTTGGAGGGCCTCAAGGGTTACCGCTGCTGCAAGGAAGACGAAGCGGACTGGTTTCAGCTGAAAGTAAAGCATGTCGGTAAGGAGGCTTCTGTGACCTTGAAGGAGATTGCGGAAGAGTTGGCGCAGAAGGCGTCGGCGTTGAAGGGCGTCGTTTCCACAGAGGCAGACCCTAAGCGCACCAATGCATTAATTACGGTCCAGAGGGACCACCGTGGTCCCGACCAAGGTTTTTGTGCGCAATTAGAAGCGCTGGCCGCCGAAGTTCCTGAAGGAATCTTGGTGGAATGGAAAGCAATGATGAAGGATCCGGAAGTTTGCGGATATACCGTTTGGAAGGAATTTCGCGGCCGTTACATGAATCGACCTGTAGTGCAAAAACTTTTGGTAGAGAAAGAGTCTGGCGTATTGGACGGATTTGTAAGCATGCGAGGTGAATCTTATGCAGGACAAATTCGGATGAGTGACGAGTTCCAATTAGAGTTTGAGCCGGTGAAGGGTTACAAGGGTTCGGACGACACGGGTGCTGTAGCGCCAGAGTTGGTTTCTTATCAGGTCAACACCAATGCGTGGGTTGCTTGTCCCAAGTGTGGCAAGGGCGCCATTGTGGAATCACCGACGCATTTCGAGTGCACGGGAGAGGGTGAAAAAGAGGGCTGTGGTTTGAAAATGCCGCGAACCGTCTGTAAGCGGGAAATGAGAAGGGAAGACCTGGCCTCTTATTTTGATGAAGAAACAGCACATACGGATTGGATTGAGGACTTTATTTCTCGGAAGGGGCGTGCATTTACGGCGCGCTTGGTCCGCAAACCGAATGGTCGTCATGGCTTTGAGTTTAAGCCAAGAGAGGGCGGTCCGCGCAAGAAGGTGACGAAAAAGAAAGTCACGAAAAAGAAAGTCACGAAAAAGAAAGTGAGTGAAAAAGCATGACTTTGATGGAGCAAGCACAGGCTGTTGCAAAGAAGAGTCATTCACCATATAGCCATTACGCAGTGGGCGCTGCCGTACGGTGGGAAGATGGGACTGTAACCGTAGGCACGAACGTTGAAAACGCCAGTTACGGTTTGACGCAATGTGCCGAGCGAAGTGCAGTGACCGCGGGCGTCAGCGCAGGACTTCGGAAAATCATCAAGGTGGCTATTTGGGTGGATGACGAAAAACCAGCAACGCCCTGCGGCGCTTGCCGTCAGGTCTTGCACGAATTTTCTTCTGAGCAAGGTGTTTTGGTACAGGTCGGCAATCCACAAGATGTGATTGAGTATTCCTTGGCCGACCTCCTACCAAAGGCATTTTAAACTACACGAGATTATTGAAATGTGACCCGTCCCCAGTGTTCTGGGAGGTGCATATTGATGGTGTGCTGCGGTGTCCATACCCAGTTATCTTCCGGAGTATCGGGGATTTTCACATACTGATTATTTTCCACATAGGTTTGCCATTCCACGCGTGAAAAGTTAACGCGCCAGGTGTCCCCAGGACGAGGTGGGCAAGGCATGCCTGCGAATTCCCGAAGGTCGGTCCAAGGGATGGCAAGTTCTACGCTCCAGCCATGGTCCGTGTCGGAGGGGTCGTTGAGTGTTCCATCAATCCAAACTGCTTTTTTTAGTCCTGGGATTTCCCATGCATCAATGGGTGGGCCACCGTCAAGATAAGTTTTGACCAAGCGGAGGTCCCATTCCGTATTCAGTGCATTGATCTCAATTTCCATGTACTGGGCACGGTCCCCATCGGGATCTAGAAAAACTTCAAAGTCGTTGTCATGAAAAATGATGGAGTCATGTTCGGTGAGGGTTGCCCAAACATCAGGCTCATCCATCCATGCGCCAATATAAAAGTAAGTGTCATCGTGCAACATTTTAATGCGAGTGCGGAAACGGGGTGTCGGTCGGGAAATCCCTGCAATGTCGACGAAAAATGGAGTCCACTTTGCCGACGCCCATGCCGGGTCATTGAGCTTTCCATCAATCGCAAGCGGTGCCAATGCCGTAGTACAGGTGTACTGTTTGGGTGGGACCGCACAGCTCATGAGCAGGGAAAGGAGAGAGATGCGAAGAGTCAAAGGATGGGTCAAGGGTCAGTCAAAAAAGGGTTGGATGTGTCGAAACAGAGGCAGAAAATAGCGTAGTGATAGCCTGCACCGCAGTATTATCCATGTCAATGTCCATGCTTCTCATTCGCCGACGGTTTTCCCGGGCTTTTCAAGCCGGTTTATTAGGTGCTCTTCTTGGTATGGTGCTTATTTCGACGGAAGCCGTCTTTGCTCTCTCTCTGGGGGGGCTAGAGTTTGAAGGACCCTTGGCGCATTTGCTGGACATGGAAAAGGTTGCGGCGTTCATGGTGGGCTCTCTGTGCTTCGTGGTCGGTTTTTTATTCGCTTGGTCACCACGGAAAATCGCAGCAATTGTTGGGGGCCTCACTGCATTTTGGATGCTCCATATCTATGGCAGCTACGTTTGGTTTAGTGGGTCATGGCCCCTCCGTTTGGGCGTGGACGGCATTGGAATTCTCCTAGGTTTTTCCCTTTTCTGTTGGTTTCAGCGAAGTTTAGCGAACCCTCGGCAAGCTTGGCGTTGCATGGGGGGGCTTTGGCTCCTTTGCCATGGGTTTGTTGCTTTTTTCGTATCGGATGCCTCCTCTGTGATGGATGCGGGTCATTTGCCGCATAATACGCCAGGCGCGCGGAAACCGAATGTCGTGATTGTATTAATCGACACATTGCGTGCAGACCATTTAGGGGTGTATGGATATGAGCGCCCTACCTCTCCAAATCTAGACGCTGTTGCTGCTCAAGGCGTGATCTTTGAAAACGCTTGGGCGCAGGCGCCGTGGACGCGGCCCTCGGTGGCTTCATTGATGACGGGGCTTTTCCCCTCAAGTCACAATACAACGACCGTTTGGAAGTCCATTCCGAAATCGTTGCCGATGGTCTCGACCATGATGAAATCGCGGGGATACCATACGGCAGCTTTTTCGGCTAACATGCAAGTCTCTCCAGTTTTCGGTTTTGGACGAGGGTTTGATTTGTTTTGGACAGTAGAGCCCATGAATCTCCGTCGACACTTGAGCTTAGGTCGGACGTTTATCGAAATCCGAAAAAGGATGAATATTGGTCGATTGGCGGCGGAATTCGCGCGTTTTGGGAAAGAGGAAACGAGTCAGTCGGGCGAGGAGGATAAGGTAGCTCATAATGTATTGATGGGTACAGATGCAGCCTCGGTGACGGACGAGGTGGAAGATTGGATGGATAAAATGACGGAAGACGTCCCCTATTTTTTATATGTGCATTATGTAGACCCGCATGACCCGTATGAGCCTCCTGTGGATGAATTGAACAAAAAAAATTACGACATCAAGGCTTTGCATGAAGTAATTCAAATCCCTATTTCACCGGAACCTTATCCAAATTTTCAAGCACCCAAGCCGTCGGCCGATGCCCTGCAAGGACTGCTTGACCTGTACGATGCAGAAATATTGTTTACGGATAAACAAATGGGGCGATTGATTTCAGGGTTGGAATCTCGTGGGCTGTTGACCCAAGATGACTACTTGATAGTCACGGCGGACCATGGCGAAGAGTTTTACGATCACGGCCAGTGGGGCCATGGAAACTCGTTGTTTCAGGAATTGCTTCATGTTCCATTATTGATTCGTGGTCCAGGAATCGGGCCGCGGCGGGTTGTAATGCCTGCGCAGTTAACTGACGTTTTCCCAACGCTCGCTTCTTTGTTAGGAGCGCCGTTACCGGACGGTGTGGTGCAAGGAATGGACTTGTCGGATCTGTTGCATGGAGGCGTGGATCATCCAAACCGGACCGTTTTTGCGGAGCGCCCGGACCCAGATTGGTTTTTGTACGCAGCGAGAAAAAACGATGGCAAGTTAATTTGGCAACGCGGAAATGCCTCGGAGGTTTGGCTTGAGTATGAATTAGGCCAAGATCCAGGGGAGCAGATAAATTTGGCCGGAAAGTCTGGGTCATCCGCTGGGGGCGTGGATTTAGAGAACCTACTTCGGGAATTTCCAGAGCTCGCCGCAAAACTCAGCCGTGGCTCTTCGGGAAATGTGGAAATGGATGCTGCCACTTTGGCTCAACTAAGAGCTTTAGGCTACATCGAGTAGAAAAATCGACGGAAGAGGCGAAATTTCTCTTCGATTTGATGACGAGGCCGTGATGTTCAGGTCGGGGCTTGGCTTACAACCTGTCGAACCAGGAGGAAAGACCTCCTTTACCTCCCCTTTGTTCGACTCATGAAACTCACCCTGCACGTCATTCCCGTGTTGTCCGCAGCTCTGATTGCCCCTTCCCTTGGCGCACAGAGCGATGGTTCAACTTCCTTGACCGTTTCCTCCTTTCAGACGGGAGACACGGTCACTGCGGCTCTCCGTTCCACGGAAGTCGGTCAGCCCGCTGTCATGGTCTTCGGCCAGCCTGCTTTGATTGGGCATACTTTGCCGAACCCGCTTCAATTGGTAGATCACCGTGGAGGACATGTTTTTTCCGGTACGATTGCTGCCAACGGAATCTTTGAAGCTCAGCAGTTCATCCGACCTCAGGTTGACCTTTCCGGCGTCCTTCTTTTTGGTCAGGGCTTTGTCCTCCATCGAGACGGTCATTATCTAGCAACAAACCGGACCGCCATGCTGGGTAATGCAACCCAAACATCTCCTTGGGTGGAAGCCAACCAAAGCCTTCCGGCAACCGCCAGTAATTACCCCGGCAGTGATGCCGATGCCGTGGATATTGATCGGGACGGAGATTTGGATCTCTTGGTGACCAATAATCAGCAGACTTTAATTTACGTCAATCAAGGTGGAAATTTTGTAGATGAAACCATAACCCGGTTCCCAGCCAATAACTTTGGCGCATTTTCCACGGCGTTGCTCGATGTTGATTTGGATGGGGATATCGATTTCGTCAACATTGGTGGCATGGATATGGGAGGCACTTTCTACCGCCCACAAATTTTCCTGAATGATGGTTTTGGCTACTTTGTAAAATCTCAAGAGCTCCTCTCGCCGTTAACGAGGGCGCAGAATCTCATCGTGGGTGATTTCAATCATGATGGATATCCTGATGTCTTGATTGGTGAAGGATCGGCCTACGGCGCATCAGGCATTGCACATCAATACGTGTCCTTGTTTTTCAATCAAGGTGGAACTCTTGTGTTGGATGCCCATACAGAAACCGCAGCTTGGAATATGGGTGACCGAGAGTGGATGGCGGCCGATGCCGGTGATATTGACAATGACGGAGACCTTGACCTTTACTTTGCCATGACCGGAGGCGGGTATGGAGGCGCGAATATTCTATTGGAAAACGATGGCACTGGAGTTTTCACGGATGTTTCTTCTGTAAATCTTCCAATCATTCAACAGGGAGATGGCGACAAGTCATCCGCCGCACGTTTTTTTGATGCAAATGGAGATGGCTACCTTGATGTCATTGTGGCGAACAGTCATTTGAGCGTCCCGACTACGGAAACGGGCGATCTTCTTCTGAATGAAGGCGCGTCAAACCCGGGCTACTTCCAAGATGCACAAAACAACTGGCTGGCGTTGGCTGATTCCGAAGCGGTCATCAATCTGGGCTTTACTCTTGGTGATGTAGATTTGGACGGAGACGTGGATGTCATTCTCCATCCATGTGAATGGTTTGGAACGACTCTGCCTTTTGTTGGACACCCGATTCTCTTCTTGAATCAAGGTGGCGCACAGGGAGGAACGGAAGGGGAGTTCGAAAAGGATCACGCATTCTGGACTCCAGGGCCAATGACGACATTCTTTACTTCCTACGGCGCGCTCTTTGATGCCGATGCCGACGGGGACTTGGATTTTTATGTCCCTGCTATGGGAGGAATTGTGGACCCAACCAAGACGCAGGATTACTTCTTCGTCAACTTAGTTCGCTAAGAACCCCGTTTCATGAAAGTAGAGAGGGCCTAGGCTTTCTCTACTTTTTTATTTTCCAATGGGCCTCATCTTTAGCAACTAACTTCTTTGCCGTTATCGGTACCGATATGTCCCTTTAAAATTACGCCTTACGGCGTAGATAAGAGGTGGATGAGCAAAAGTGAGACGGTGCTTAATAACAACCATTGAAGCCCTCCAACCATGACCGGGCGAAGCCCTGTTTTCACAAGATCTTTCAGGTTCGTTTGAAGGCCGACGCCCGCCATGCCGATGCACATTAACCATTTGACGGCGGTCATCCAATGGGGTAGTCCAAGTAGCCCTTGGTGGGGCAGTAAGTCGAGCGACCGTACGGCTGCAAATATCAGAAACATCACGAGAAACCAGGGGACAAGGGGCACGCTTGCCTTCCCTTCCGTGGTGGCTTTCCGGCTAAGCCAGAAGATGATAGGGGCAAGCCATGCAATGCGTACCAATTTGACGACAGTAGCCACATCTTTGGCTTCGGGGCTGAAGCTGTCACCTGCCGCCACGACTTGCGCGGTTTCATGGAGGCTGGCTCCGGCCCACACGCCAAATTGAAAATCAGTTAATTCAAAGAGAAAGCCAAGCTCCGGGTAAATGAGAATTCCCAAGGTCCCCAATAACGTAATAACTCCGATGGCCATTGCAGAATCTTGCTTGCGCCCTTGCACAACGGTGTCCGCTGCCACAATCGCTGAAGCGCCACAAATAGCACCGCCGACGCCCAGCAAAATCCCTAAATCACGGGCAAGGCCAAACCGTCGGGCTATTGCCCAGCCTCCAACCAACGCTAAAAGAGTGCTGAGAGAAACGACAAAAAGTGCTGGGGCTCCAATGTCCAGGATTTCACCCAAGGTGAGGCGGAGCCCCAAACCTGCGACGGCCCAGCGCAAGATTGGCTTCTTTGCTGTTTCAATACCCGGAATTGCCCAAGCGGGCAGTTCCATGAAAAGCCGCAAGAGCATGCCAATCAGGATGACCAGTAAGAGCGCACCAAAATGAAGCTGGTCATGAAAAAAAGGAAGCGTTGCTAAATGTAATGCAGCGCCGGCCAACAAGGTGGCCAGGCCTAAACCTGGGAGAAGGCGAAGAAGGGAACTCACGCTTGGAGTTTCATTTCTTGATCATGGCCTCAAGGCGGTCAAGCCCAAGGAGAAGGTTGTCCATGGGCGGACCAAAACTGAACCGCATCCACTGCGTATAAGGAGAGGGAGCCTTTCGGCGTTTCCCTGGATTAATGTCAAAGTATTCCCCAGGAACGGTCAAGACTTTTTCCTGCAAAGCACGTCGAAAAAACGCTTGGCCATGGTTCAACGGCGCGGGCAAATCTTTCAAGGACCCCCAGCAATAAAAAGTACTGTTGCTTGGCTTGGGAAGATGGATTCCCATCGCCTGTAATCGTTGCACCATGACATTTCGTTTTTCGCAAAATACCTCGCGCAATGCCGACGTCTCTTGGTCTGCTCTTGAGGGATCTAGTATTTCCAACGCCGCGCGCTGCGATAGCCGAGACGGTCCGCCGTCAATTGCACTGGCCGTGCGGGCGGTGGCTTCCACCATAGCAGGTGGTCCAATAATCCAACCTAATCGCCATCCTGGATAGCGAAAACTCTTGGTGAGTCCGTCAAAAATTAGAACGGGGTCTTCATTCACGTCTTCTACATGAGAAGCTGCACTGATGGCTCCTGCACCGGGCGTTGCATGTTGTGCATCGGTCCCATCGTTATAAATAAAATGGCTGTAAAATTCGTCGGACAACAAAGTCGTTCCGTGCGAACGACAGAGGTCTACCACCTGTGCCAGTTCATCTCCTTGCATGACATTCCCCGTTGGATTACAAGGGTTGGAGAAAAGCCACGCGCCAAGGTCATGCTCCTCGATGGCCTCCCGTAATTGTTCTGGAGTCACTTGAAACCCATTATCTTCGCATCCACGGACAGGAATGGTCGTGAGTCGGTCCAAGTGCGTGAGCAAAATATCTTCGTAAGCGGTGTAATCGGGAAGCGGATAACCCACGGTGATGTCACCAAGCGCCGCTACAGCCCGAGTCAAACTTAGACGTCCACCTGCCGCGATGCTCACATTTTCTGGGCCGTATTGCGATGACTTTCCTACGCGGAATAATCGATTGTAGTGGTCGGCAATACGTTGCCGCAGCTCAGGAATTCCCTCGAGAGGGCCATAAGCATGATCTTCCGCAAGGATAGAAAGATCAGAGAAACGCGGAGGCGCACCCTTCATTTCTCCGACTTCCGGCTGGCCTTGCCCTAAGTTGCACCAGTCGGGGTGACCGTTAGAGAAGCCAAGCTTGACGGCTTCGGCGACCACATGAATGACACCCATGTAGGGGACTTGGCGAAGGGATCCGAGTTGTTCTGCAGGTGACATTGAAGGGGCTTGAGTGGTTGGGTGCATGATGTTGGCTGGAATATACTACGGCGGTGTCCGCGCCAAAGACCCCCTCGGCGGATGATTCCGTCTCTCGCTGGAATCGCCGTATCATTGCCACGCTTGCGGTCGGATTTGTCGTCATGTCCGCCGGCGTTTTCTTGGACACCGGCGTTCAGCAAGAGGCGGCCACATTTTCTCCCGAAGGAGTGAGCGGGAAACGAATTTGGCTTCGCGAGAACTGCATGGTGTGCCATCAGTTTTATGGAATGGGCGGTTATCTTGGTCCTGACTTAACCAACGTCATTTCCCGGTTAGGCTCGGAAACCACAGCTTGGGTCATTCGAAACGGCCGTGGAAGCATGCCGGACTTGAACTTGCCCGAAGAGGACATTCGTTCCCTGACGATCTTTTTGGAAGAAATGGGAGAAACGGGGACCTTTCCACAAAAAACTTGGCCTCCCGGCTGGTTTCCTCCTGTCCATCAACCTCTTCCCGGATCATGACACCCCCTTCACCGCGCCATCCCGCAACCCGTTTCTTCTGGGCGGCCGGAGGTTCTCTTCTCTTGGCGATTCTCGCAGGCGCTTGGGCCATTCAAATGGTGGCATGGTCATCGCCTGGAGATTCCATTGAAACCTTTATTCAATTGCGGCCCATTCACGTGACTTTTGCCATTGCATGGATTTTTCTTGCGGCCATCGGAGGTATCTGGGCTTATTTACCCAAGGCATTGAATGTTTCTCTATACAGCCGACGGCTCACTCAAATGCAGGGTTGGCTATTCTTCGTTGCTGGAGTCCTTGCACTAGCAGGCTACTTGACGGGAAATTTTAGCGGTCGTGAATATCTCAACTTTACGTGGCCTGCATCCCTGTGTATTGCCGCGGGGTGGGGCTGTTTTTTCGTGAACTTTTTTTCGACTGCTCGGAAATCGACAAAGCCGTGGCCGGTCTATGTTTGGATGTGGGCTACCGGTGTCGTCATGTTCACTTGGACTTTTATTGAAGCACATCTTTGGATGTTACCTTGGTTTGAAGAAGCTCCTGTGAGAGATTTGTCCGTCCAGTGGAAATCTTATGGAGGCTTGACTGGATCTTGGAATATGTTGGTTTATGGCTTGTTGATTTGCTTGTTGGAGCAAATTGGAGGCGAAGGCGCTTCCAGGAGTCGCAAAGCTTTTTTCTTTTACTGGTTGGGCTTGACGAACTTAATGTTTGGGTACGCCCACCACACGTATCATCTTCCTCAGGCTGAGTGGATCCGTTGGATGTCTTTTGGAATTAGTATGACGGAATGGGTTGTACTCCTTTCGCTCATTCAGGATTGGGCGCAGCCGTGGAACCGTGAAATTTGGAAAAAATCTCCTGCGCATCGTGTACCCCGTGCATTCTTGGCGGCAACTTCAGCCTGGGTAGGAATCAACTTGGTTTTAGCTTTGTTGATTTCAATTCCAACATTGAATTGGTTTACGCATGGAACCACGATTACATTGGCTCATGCCATGGGCAGTACAATTGGAATTAACAGCATGGTTCTGTTCGGCGGAGGATTTGCGTGGATGCTTTCCCGATCCACCCTTTCTCGAGGTCAAGAAAAATATTTATGGTCGGGGTTTGCCATGACAAATATTTTCCTGCTGGGCTTCTTTTTGATCCTTGTTCTAGCCGGTGGGATGAAAGGCCTTGGAATGGTCCGTAGTGACTGGTCCTTCAGCGAAGCACAAGATCATTTGGCCCCCATGCTTTATTGGGCGGGATGGATGGCAATGGGCTTGTTTCTAGGTGTCCTTATCTTGCTTTTCTCTTGGTTTTCTATTCTTTCTCGGGCCAAATCATGACGATCGCGCAAAAGAGTGTCCTGTTGGCAGTCTGTACCTTTCTTGGTACATGGCTTGTATTCCTGGGTACAGAGTCTCTTTGGGCACATGCACAGAAAAGTCAATCTACGGACGAGGGCGCGCGTCTTTATCAGCGAGACTGTGCTGCGTGTCATGGTGTTGTGGGGGACGGAGCTGGGAAATTGGCGGGAACGGTTGCATCCTTGGTTCCCCGGAATTTCAGGGAGGAACCCTTTCGGTTTATTTCAACAGAGAATGGTATTGCATTTAGAGAAGATATTCTCCGAACGATTCGCCGAGGAATTCCCGAAGTCGGGATGCCGCCAGCTTTATTGTGTTCTCCAGAGGAGCAAGAGGTTTTGGCTGATTACGTAATGGGGTTGCATCAACAGGGGTCTCCAGATGAAGATGCGCCGGGCGCGCAATGGAAGTTTCCATCCCCACAAGGGAATGGGCAAACATTAGAGGAGTCTCAGGCCGTGTTCACGGCTAACTGCTCTGTTTGCCATGGCCCCGACGGTACCGCAAAGAATGCACCGGCATTTTCAGACTCACTGGGCCGCCTAGTCAAGCCACGGGACTTAACGGTGGGAGATTTTTATGGTGGAGCCACTGATTTAGATCTTTACTGGCGAATCCGTTGTGGAATCCCAGGGACGGTGATGCCCGCTTTTTCTAAAGAACAATTAACTGACGTACAGGTATTAGGCCTGATTCAATATTTGCGCTCTTTATCGGAATAGCGCGTCAGGACGGCCTTTCCTTTAAGAAGTGATTCCTCTATTTCTGACAAATTTAGGCGAGCACTAAGGATATAAGGTGGCAGGTCTTTTATCCAATGGCTGTATGTCGTGGTGGATGGATTCGTCAAACAATTGTTGAGAAGGTTAGAGAACTTGAAGGTTCTCCTGTGTTTGAGAAAATCTAATCAAAGAGCCGTTCGTGATGAGGGACATATAAAACGACCCCACTGCGAGGACAGAGGGGTTGCATAAAGAATTGAATTCTGTATTTAGATTAGGTCTGGGTCAGGAGGAATGTTTATTGGTTCTTCTTCACACTCTCCCCAATTACCAACCAGTGCAAGCAAATCTGTCACATCTACATTTCCATTGCTATCAGTGTCACCGGTGCAAGCAATATTTACTGGTGGGGAATCCTTGACTGTTCTCCATCCTGTGAAGAAATCTGAGTCTGAATATAGTTCAAAGTAAAGATTATCAACACCATCGGGTATTGTTTCATTCCCAACGATATTCATTTCGACAGTTCCATCAGACCACATTCGTGTGAGTGAAATCACGGATGTCGGGTTTTACGCAACACGATTAGTAGAAACTTCCTCTCTGGTGATAGGTGTAACCCTAAACGACACAATGGTCAATCCAGTTCCTCTATCTCCACCACCCACATACTCACCTGCATATGCTTGCTGTCATTGATTCCCCATCTAAAGGGTTATCTGTGGTGCTCAGAGGGTGTGTTGAGTTGTCTTTTTATCTTGGTGGAATATTCGGACATTAATTCGCAGGTATGGAAATGAGAGCATCACTTTCTAGTTCGACTGAATCCAAATGACCCGTTGTAATTTTCCATCAATTTCCAATATTCCATGAATATGAATATTTGATCCATGATGTGTCATAATTCCCTCTTGATTTTTTGCATAAAAACCAACAACTGTGATTCCCTGTTTTTGGGAACTATTCATTCGCCACGGTTGGAATCTTTTTCCTAACTCAGGATTTGCAACGGGACAAAATCCGTTTATGACATGCAAGTGAAAGTTATTAGTTATTCCAGATATATAGAACGGAAATGGTTCATCTGTATTTACCTTAAATTTTGATGCAGCTAGTTCGATTGCTTCCTCAAGGGGTAGACCTAACGGCAAATGGATAGTGTGCCAAGAATCAACATAAGAGAGAGTGAGTAGAGTTGCAGAATCAAACTGATTGCCATTAATATTTGTGATTGAACTTTCGCCATCTTTAGTGGAAGCGGTGTAAACATTTCCATCAAAGATTGTAATCTCGCCATCTAAATTTGTTAGTGCGCCAACAGCAATAGCATTTGGCTTACTATTTATATCTTCAATTGTAATTCTTGATTGCGTTTTACCCATGCGAAGTGCTTCTCGCATTCCACCGTACTGAGTAACCGTGTAAGAGTTAGAGCATCCAGCAAGGATTAACGACATGAA
>Ga0302119_10000325_pt1 | contig 21099 bp, 21 predicted proteins | sample AG5_Tmax_MG_FD_203114 | JGI IMG/M metagenome (GOLD analysis project Ga0302119, IMG submission 203114) | Marine microbial communities from Western Arctic Ocean, Canada - AG5_Tmax | ecosystem: Environmental > Aquatic > Marine > Oceanic | place: Canada: Western Arctic Ocean | collected 2017-10-01 | reverse complement strand
GGAACTATAGATTAATTTGTAAAAGATAATTATCTTCTTGTTGGTGATTCTGCTGGCATGGTCTTACCTTCCAATGGTGCTGGAATAACAATTGCTATGATAGGAGGTAGAATTGCAGGTGAGGTAATTTCCGACCACATAAAAAATGATATTCCCTTATCTGAATATGAGGAAAGATGGAGCCAACAAATGGGAAAAGTTATGCTTAATTCACAAAGGGCATTTAAGTTAGGGAGTATAATTTTTAGATTGCCTGATTGGGCCATCAATACTCTCTTTAATCGTTTCACTAAGCCTTTCATATGGAATGCAGTAACTTGTAGGCCAATATTAAGAATTTACTAATTAGGGGGCATTTCCTTTCCAAATTGTCGCCATTCCTGGAAAAATAACCTTCCCACTTACGTTTTGAAAACCTTCTTCTTCTAACATTCTAATGTATTTGTTTGTTGTCCCAAAACTCATGTATGTTTTGGTTAACCACTTCCATGGATGGTTTTTCTGTTTACATATCAATCTAGCATATGTTCCAACCCAATATTTCATCCAAAGTCGGCCTAATACTCCATGTACTTTGTTTATTTTAGCCGGATCAATAATTACAATCATTCCTCCAGATTTTAAAACTCTTAGCGATTCTTCTAATCCTTTCCTTTTGTCATACCAATCCCGAAATGAGAATAAGGTGCATATTGCATCAAAGTAATTGTCTTTAAATGGTAAATTCTCAGCAGTACCTTCATAAAAACTAACAGGCAAATCTCCTCTTTTTTGCCGTTTTTCATTTACTCTCGGTTTTGCTATTTTTAACATTTGGGGGATTGGATCTAGGCAAAAAAAATCACGTCCAACAACATCTTCAGCAAAACTACCTGGACCGCATCCTATTTCTAGAATTTTACCTTCTCTAGGAAGTATGTTTCGAACCTTCTTCCTCCATCTTTTTACTTGACCAAAAGTAGCAAAATTGTTTATCTTATCGTATACAGGTATTGTTGCTTCTAAATTACGCTGTAGTTCGACCCAATCCGACTCGCCTATTACTTCTGCATCCACAATACATCTAGCCTCCTTCTCATATTTGGTTAATTCCATTAATGGATTAGGTATTATTTACTAAAGTTTGTTTCTAATCCTAATTAGGTTACCATCATAAACTACTCTTCGGTCGCGAACACGTTGTAGGTGTAAAAATGGGCCGCCAAGATGTATTACGTGCAATTAAAGAAGCAGAAAAAGAAGCAAAAGAAATCATTCTTAAGGCAGAGTCAAGTGCATCTGGCATTGTAACAAAGGCACGTTTATCCGCTACCGAGATTCTCCAAAATAGTAGGTCAGAATCAGATCTCAATGCTCGTAAAATACTTGATTCTTCTAAATCAATTGCAGGTAAAGAAGCTGATGAGGTTTCAGAAAAAGGACTCAAAGTAGTCGGCAATATTCAAGAAAAAGGTAGCAAAAATCGTTCAAATGCAGTAGAAATAGTGTTAACTGCCTTCAGGTCTTAGAATTAATTGAAAGGAGGAGATATCATGTCAAAAGTCAATACTAAGCAAATGGGCCGCTTAGTTGCTGCTGGAAGTAAATTATCAGTGGATAAAGTGATTGATTCCTTAGCACATTTAAATGCCCTTCATATTGTTGATTATGATGGTAATGATGAAGGATTCTCATTAGGAACTCCCGAAGAGCAGGCCGATGAAATAGGTAAAATGCTTGCTAGAGCCAGATCCGCGGCTTCTGTAATTACTGCAAATTCTCCTACTGCGCTTGCATCCGAATCCCTAGTTCGTTCAAGCCTAAGCAATGATATCCCTTCTCTAATAGATGATCTGCTCGATAAGAAGGCAAGACTAGACACGGTTAACTTAGAAATTTCCTCTTTGAATGAAGAATCATCTATTTTAAGTTTAATTTCTCCATTAAATCTGGATGTTGACTTATTGGATGGCTATGAGAATTTAACCTCCTTCGTCGGACTAGTCGACGATATATCTTTCACACAATCTCTTCCACCTGAATGTCTTTCATTCACTTCAAAAAACAGTAAACAGAAAATCGTAGCAGTTTTTATAAAGTCAGACATTCTTGGAAAAATTCAACCTATTTTGGATGAATCAGGCTTTTCAGCAGTGACATTACCTTCAGGGGAAGGGGATCCCAATACAATTCTTACAAGTATTGCTAATAATATATCAGTCCTTATGGATGAAAAAGAAGATTTAGAAAAATATCTCTCCACATGGTCTTCTAATAATGGCGAAATATTACTATGCTGCCTCGAGATTCTTGAAAGAGATCATGCAATACTCACTGCCCCTGTGAGAATAGCAGTTTCTGAACATGCATTTGTAATAGATGGATGGGTTGAAATGTCTCGTGCCGATGAAATTCAAAATTCACTTAGAAGTTGTTGTTTATATGTTGAAATATCTCCCTTCAAGATAGTTGCAGGACAGGGGGGCCATGGCCACTCTGATCATCAACATCATCAAGAAATGCCACCAATTGCATATCAAGAAAGAAATCTGAGTAAACCAATGGAACTATTGACAGATGCAGTAGGAAGGCCCGCCTATGGTCGCATAGATCCTACAATATTTATGTTCATAACTTACCCGATATTTTTTGGTATGATGCTTGGCGATATGGCTTATGGAATAGTCACCATGGCTTTAGGAGTATACCTAATTAGTAAAGCAGGAATAAATGAAATGTTCAAACTAGGTGGCCAATTTCTCTGTTATATTGGATTTGCAACTTTAATATTCGGTTATATTTATGCAGAGTTTGCAGGGTGGGAAATTTTCCATGTAGGGCATGCAGGTCCCGCCGAATCACTCAGCATATTATATCCTAGTGCCGTAGATTCTAGTGGGCACTGGTTAAGTTATCCTATTGAGTCATTAGGACTTAATTTTGCCTTCCCCTTCCATCGAGTTTCACCAACTTCTAATGGGGGAAATCTTGAGAATCTCATTGTATTGGCGGTTTACATAGGTTTTATTCACGTCTTCTTTGGTCTATTGATAGGCTTCAGAGATATCTTATTACATGGAAATGGGCACGGAGGCATTGGATTCATTTGTGCTTTATTTGAGAAAGGGTCTTGGATGATTCTATTAATTGGTGGATTTTTATTCGCTTACGGATTCTTAGGCCCTGATTATGGTTTAGATAGCGAGTGGATGCTAGTTCCTGGAACAATTCTTGTTTTAGGCGCAACAGTCATGCTCATGTGGACTCTGTATAATTATCACGGCGTACCTTTCCCAATTAATATCGGATTAGCACCGATTGAAGCGATCGGGATTTTGCCCACTGTGATTTCTTATGTTAGATTATTTGCAGTAGGCGTGGTGGGAGTTAAAATTGCAGAAACAGGCAATAATAAATTGTTCGATCCAATGGCGGATTTATTGTCCAGTGGAGAATACGCACTTGTCCCATTTTTATTTATAGGGTGGTTGTTTGTTCAGATTTTTGCATGGGGACTCGGTGTTTTTAGCCCCAACATACATGCAGCAAGATTACACTTTGTAGAGTGGATGAGACAATATTATGATTCAAGCGGAGAGGCATTTGTACCTTTTGGCTTTCGTAAACAACTCGTGGAGGTTGAATAATATCAGATTCCAAGCATAATGCTTAGAAAAAAATAATGGAGGAAAAAAAATGAATAAAAGAAATACAATGAAAGGACTGAGTGCACTGCTAGGGTTATTTTCGTTTGCTATGATAGCATCCGTAGTAACTGCAGCAGAGGGAGATGCGACTGCAACATCGTATAATTGGGATGCTGCAAAGTTAGGTGCAGGAATTGCTCTAGGCTTGTGCGGTGTAGGTACCGGACTTAGTCAAGGGCCAATTGGTGCTGCTGCAGTAGGGATGATAGCCGAAGACGGAAGTAAATTCGTAACTGGTTTGATTTTCACTGCTCTACCTGAGACTATTGTCCTATTCGGATTCCTTGCTCTTTTCTTACTCAAATGAGTAGAATAAAGATTAGGATTATATGGTGATAATATGACTTTAGAAGTACTAGCAAATGAAATCGCTGCTCAAGCTGAGGCTGAGGCCAAATCAATAATTGCCGCGGCACATGAACAGGCTATGAAAATTGAATCTGAAGCTAAAGAACAGGCTGAAAGATTAGACTCAGATTTACAGTCTAGGGCAGAACGCGAGAGTGCCCAAACATCCGTGGAGATTGTTGCATCCGCCCGCCAGGCAAATCAGAAAAGAGAATTAATATCTAAACGTGAAGTTTTAGATAAGACGTGGGAAGAAGTACGTCATGCCGTTGGCTCAAGAGATTTTAATCAAAGATCCAAAATTCTAAGTAAACTACTTTCTGAGACCAAAGGTTCTGATAATAATATGATTTTGAGGCCCGTTGCAATTGATAGAGATGAACTCAAAGATGCACCATTTAAAATTGGTGCAGATGTACAAGGTCTTGGTGGATTTTTATTGGAATCATCCGATGGTTCAATAGTACTAGACTATCTTTTTGATAGCCGTCTAGAAATGGCATGGAAAAATAATTTGGCATCAATCAATGAAGTATTGTTTGGAAATTAGTGGAGGTAGTTACGTGTCAAGAATAGCGAATGGTCGTTCTAATTTGTACAACGCATCCGCTAGAGCAAAAGCCCGCAAATCATCTCTCATCGACTCTACAAGAATGCGGCAATTATTGCAGCAAGGACCAGATTCCATAGGTGCTAGTATTGGAGAATTAGGTTATCGTTCTGAAATGGATATTTATTCTTCTAGAATGTCCGGAGCAGACGCCGTTGAGGCTGCCTTATTTCACAATCTTGATAATGATTTATCGGAAGTCATGCGTTTTTGTCAAGGCCAATTAAAATCTTTAGTTGCTATTTATGTTGAACGTTTTGCTTTTGAAAAGGCAAAGACAGTATTGCGTGCAATCAATGGAGGTGCTTCAGACGAGGTGATAGAAAATCAAATATTACCATCTGAAAATCCTCGCAACTCAGAATGGATACAAATTATCAAGAGTACCGAAACCTTACAAGAAGCAGTTAATGCAATGGCAGGAACGCATTGGGGTAGAATATTGTCTAAATTAGATTCCGAAGCATCTCTCGAAGAATTAGAAGATGCACTCGATCAGCATTATTACTCTGATGCATTAAAAGCAATGAGGGGTCGAGATGCTAACCCATTGATGTTACGCTATTTGAGAACTGAAATAGATCATCGTAATATTATTAATTTATTCCGAGAATTACGGCAGAATGTTTCTCTCGAGAAACGCTACGCGTCTATGATTTCAGGAGGCAGAATAAGTGATTCAATATATCGCCAAGCAAGCCAGGCTGATTCTATGGATAGTTTATTAGATGCCCTCCGCCGTAGCAATGCATTTGATGACGATGGTTTTGAGGACGCTATTAGGGAATCAAAGGAAAGAAATACTTTAGATTCAATCGCTACTTTACTTTCGCACCAAAGAAGGAGTTTATTACGAAAATTCTCATATCTTAATCCTGTTTCTGCTTTTCCTGTAATATATTATATCGAGAGTAAAGTTCTTGAGATCCAAAATCTCCGTTTATTGGTACGCGCTAAATCTGTAAAAATGCCGGATAAATTAATTGAAGCGCACATGGAATTCTGAGGTGAAAAGTATGGAAATAGCTGTAGTTGGAACATTAGAATTCACATTGGGATTCCAGCTCGCAGGGATTACTAAGATATATAATCCCGCGAATGAGGAATCTACGATATCTACTCTCAAATCTCTTCTGGTTGAGAGGGATATAGGAGTTGTCGTAATTGATAATTCTGATTTAATAAAACTCCCTGAAAGATTGCGTTTGCAATTATCTGAGAGCATTACGCCCACCATATTGGGCATAGGTACTGAAGAGGACAATACTCTTCGTGAATCAATAAAGTCGGCACTAGGGGTCGATTTATGGAAATAATCCTAGAAATAAATAGTGAAGTGATATAATGGCCAAAGAAAATATTGAAGAAAAAGGAGTAATTTATCGAATATCAGGTCCAGTAGTTACGGCCGTAGGAATTTCTCCTCGTATGTATGAAGTAGTCAGAGTAGGCGACGAAGGATTAATGGGAGAAGTCATCGAATTACATGGCGACCAATCTGTCATCCAAGTTTATGAGGAAACTTCCGGAATTAGGCCAGGTGAACCAGTAATTCGTACAGGGCAAACTTTGTCTGTACAACTAGGGCCAGGATTGTTAACTCAAATATATGATGGAATTCAAAGGCCTTTAGCCGATTTAGAAGAAAAAATGGGTGTATTCATAACTAGAGGAGTTGATGCTGATGGCCTAGACTTAGAGAAGATATGGCAATTTGACGCAACTTCTAAAGTTGGAGATAAAGTTTCTGCAGGAACTATAATTGGAACAGTTCAAGAAACTGAAACAGTTGAACATCGTGTAATGATCCCGCCAGGAAAAGAAGGAACCATCAAGAGTATAAAATCTGGAAAATTTAATGTTACTGAGACGATTTGTATTCTTGAGGATGGTTACGAAATAGCCATGATGCAAAAATGGCCAGTTAGAACCCCTCGCCCATTTGTACAAAAGTACGCTCCAGATGTACCTCTAATCACCGGTCAGAGAATACTTGATTTCCTTTTTCCACTAGCCAAAGGAGGTACTGCAGGAATACCAGGGCCATTTGGTTCAGGAAAAACTGTTACTCAACAACAACTTGCAAAATGGTCAGATGCCCAAATAGTAGTTTACATCGGGTGCGGAGAACGTGGTAATGAGATGACCGAGGTACTGACAGAATTCCCCCATTTGATTGATCCAAATACGAACAAACCACTTATGAATAGAACTACTATGATTGCCAACACTTCGAATATGCCTGTTGCCGCGCGTGAAGCATCCGTATATACGGGCATCACCATAGCTGAATATTTCCGAGATATGGGGTATGATGTAGCCCTCATGGCAGATTCTACTAGTAGATGGGCCGAGGCCATGAGAGAGATTTCTTCACGTCTTGAAGAGATGCCGGGCGAAGAAGGATATCCAGCATATCTTTCTAGCCGACTAGCTGAATTCTATGAACGCGCAGGAAGGGTACAAACTCTCGCTGGAGATGACGGTTCCGTTTCCGTGATTGGTGCAGTTTCTCCTCCAGGGGGAGATATTTCTGAACCAGTTAGTCAAGGAACTTTGAGAATAGTTAAGGTATTTTGGGGTTTAGATGCCGGTTTAGCGAGGCAACGTCACTTTCCTGCCATTAATTGGTTAAGTTCATACAGCCTTTATCCTCAAGCACTAGATCCATGGTATCGAGATAATATAGCCACCGATTTCCCTGAAATACGTACTGAGATTAGTGCATTACTTCAAGTGGAGGCAGAACTTCAAGAAATTGTTCAACTGGTCGGTTCGGATGCTTTACCTGTAGATCAACAATTAACGCTAGAAGTAGCACGTATGATTCGTGAATTTTTCCTTCAACAAAATGCCTTCCATGACGTTGATACCTTTAGTGACCTTAAGTTACAATATGCCATGGCCAGAGGTATTTTATCATTCCAAGAAGAATCTAAGAAAGCCATATCTGGAGGAGCGCAATTAGAAGATGTTGTGAATGTTCAAGCGCGAACTGACTTAATGAGAGGCCGTTTTGAAGCAGGTTATAGTGATAAGATTAATAATTTAATAGCGGAGATGAGTAAACAAATATCTGCTACTATGGAGGATAATTAGAGGTGATATTATGAGCGGGAAAGAATATAGAACAATTACTGACGTCAAAGGTCCACTTGTGTTCCTAAATAAAACTGAACCAGTTGCTTATGGGGAAATTGTACAATTGAGATTGTCCGATGGAACAATGAAAAATGGGCAAGTATTAGACACATCTGATGAGCAAGTTATCGTACAGGTATTCGAAGGTACGGCTTCCATAGATCGCCAAGCAGGAGTAAAATTTATGGGTGATGTATTCAAATTACCAGTTAGTAAAGATTTGATAGGCCGTATTCTAGATGGAGCAGGACAGCCTCGAGATGGTGGACCTGAAATTGTCGCAGATGAAATGGCAGACATTATTGGAGCCGCTATCAACCCATACAGCCGCCAAAGCCCTGAATCATTTATTCAGACAGGAATTTCAGCAATTGATGCCTGCACCTCACTGGTGAGGGGGCAAAAACTTCCTATTTTCAGCGCTAGCGGATTACCTCACAACGACATCGCGCTCCAAATAGCACGTCAGGCAAAATTAGTTGGTAGTGATGATGATTTCGTAGTAGTTTTCTGTGCTATGGGAATTACTGCAGAAGAATATAATTTCTTCGTCCATGACTTGGAAAGAACAGGGGCATTAGAAAATGCATGTCTTTTCATTAATTTAGCTGATGACCCTGCTGTTGAGAGGCTTATTACACCCCGATTGGCACTTACTGCCGCTGAATATCTCGCGTTTGAGCACGATTATCACGTCTTGGTCATCATGACTGATATGACTAATTATTGTGAATCTTTGAGGCAAATAGGGGCAGCACGTGAAGAAGTTCCAGGAAGGCGCGGATATCCTGGTTACATGTATACTGACTTAGCTATGCTCTATGAAAGAGCAGGTCTAGTAAAAGGAAAGAAGGGTTCAATAACTCAATTCCCAATTCTGACTATGCCTGGAGATGATATTACTCACCCAATTCCCGACCTTTCAGGATACATTACTGAAGGGCAAATTGTTATTTCTCGTGAATTACATCAGAAAGGAATATATCCTCCAATTAATGTACTTCCTTCACTCAGCCGCTTGATGAATGCAGGAATAGGGGCAAATAAAACACGTGAAGATCACAAATCAGTTTCTGATCAATTATATGCTGCATATGCCCAAGGGCGTGAACTTCGAGGATTGGTTGCAATTGTTGGTGAAGATGCCTTAAATGAGCGTGATTTACAGTTATTGAAATTTTCAGATATTTTTGAAGATAAATTTTTGAGACAAGGTAGGGATGAAGACCGCCCCATCGATGAAGGAACATTAGATTATGCATGGGAACTTTTATCTAATATAGATACCAAATATCTTGTTCGTTTAGATCAAAAATGGATTGATAAATACCATCCAACTGAGAAAAAGTGATTATTAGATAATTCTAGTTATAGGTGATAAAATGGCTTTAGATATTAAACCAACCAGATCAGAATTGATTAATTTAAAGCGCCGCATAAAACAAACTTCAAGTGGCTATAATTTACTAAAGATGAAGAGAGATGGTTTATTCCATGAATTTCGTACACTTTTAGCCGAAATGATTGCTGCAAAAGAAGAACTAGTTACTGCCTATAGGGAAGCTCTAACATCTATCAGTTTAGCTGCATCAATTGAAGGAGGTTTAGCCGTAAAGAGTGCTGCCATAGCATCCTCTACTCACCCTGAAGTTATGGTCTCACGTCGCAATATTATGGGCGTAGTGGTCCCCAAAGTCGATGGTGAGAATTTAACAACAACATTGGAAGAAAGAGGGATGGGAATAATTGGAGGTTCTCCCTACATCGATGAAGCATCCGATTCATATTCTACACTAATATCTAAGATTGTCACGGCCGCTGAAATGGAAGCAACTTTGAAAAGACTATTAGAAGAAATAGAAGCCACTAAGAGGAGAGTAAATGCATTAGAATTCGTTGTAATTCCGGAGATGAAAGAGGCACAGAGTTTCATCCAATTACGTCTCGAAGAGATGGAAAGAGAAGAGACTTTTAGATTAAAGCGTTTTAAGAATAAATGATTTAACTCAATTATAGTGCTCTTAGTACGAGGTATCTTATCGGTCAACATTAGCGGACAGTTCACAGCGAGGGTTCAAAGTGGTCAATTCTCAAAGCATATCTTTGGATATAGAAACGTGGAACAATCAAGAACTCACTGAAGTCATAGCCGCTCGATATTTTATTCTCGGCAATGAATCATCTAGGCCTTCTTCATGGGAAGTCAAGGGAGCCAATGACCTAAGTCCCAGTGATGCCTTGAAACTCCTCAACAAGCATTTACAATCATTGGGACTTATTGGAACACTAAGTGATGACGTTTTACCCGTTCTTAGTATAATTATATTACCTCCGTCAATAAATATATTACGGCCATGGCAACAAATTTCTATCTGGCTATTAATGTCTATATTTCTAACTATAGTCGGCTCTGAGTGGCTGAGTCGCTATGATCAAAGTAGAACTATTATGGATTTTAATAATATGCAAGAATCTCTATATTATTTTACTATACCAATTATGATATCTCTACTATTTGCCAGTCATCTGAGATATTGGATTGCAAGGAGAAACTCAGTAGATATTGGATATTTGATACCGATAATTTTCCCAATTTTATATCCTGCATGGCCTTTTGGTTTAGTGGGCCTTTTATCTCAAAAGAGAATAGATTACTTACCATTTCCTAATAGGAAAAAACTTATCATTATTGAAATGATATTGCCCGTAACTCTTTTCTCTATCGGCTCAATATTTACTATTATTGGTTTATTCTTGACATCCAATAATCCTCCCAATATAGGCCAATCTCCAATTGTATTTGATTCCAATATATTAATAGATTTATTTTCTTCCATATTCTTTAGTAATGAATTAGGATTAAAGTTACAATGGCTACATCCTATTGGAATAGCAGGTGTCGGATTGTCCACCATTGGATGGATTTTATTACTACCAATTCCTGGTTTTTCTGGCGATAGGATACTATATTCTCTTTCGGGCCCTTCTCAGATGTCTTCGGGAGAGAGGCAAACTTCTTTATTCATTTTTTCTCTTATTTTTATGATTATTATTTTTGCTTCTGTAGAATATACCCCCTGGCTCTTCTTGTCTGCATTTGCTGCATGGCAGCGCTTTAGCCCTGAAAATAGTATTAGGCCATTTGTTATAGACCAAAATATTGATTTAGAAAAAAAATTCAAATCAAAAATAAGTATTTTATTAGTTACAATTCTTATTATCGGATTCCCGGGCGTCAAACCAATGTCAAATCTAGAGAATTATGATTCTGGACTATCTATCGATAATTGGATAACAGAGATTGAAGTTTCTCCCTCTGAAGAAATTAACTTTAATATCACTCTCACGCCTGAAGGAATAATGCCTATTTCGGGTTTCCTACAACTGACTATTGAAGGTAGTCAATCGGAATTATGGAATGTATACTCAGATTGTGAAGGGAATCAAATTTGTTATTTTAGTAATATAACGCAAAGTAATAATACCATCTTACAAATAACAATCAAAACTCCTGAATTCACCCTTGAAGAAAAAATGTTTCTACGAATAGTCATTGATATCCATGACAATGAACAAGAACATCTGATATTACTCTATAATTATGATTATTCGGGGCCAAATAAAGTTTTTTGGGAAATTTCCGATGATGGCGACAAGTCTCTAATTTGCACTACAATAAATATCTTAGCCAATGATACGGGCAACCTATCTATTTCCAATCCCTTTTGGGATTTCGAAAACTCCACAACTCATGAAGGGGAAAATAAATTATGTCTGAGGGGGCATGAAGGGGCGATATTATCTTCTAATTATACTGATGATCAGTTCCGTAGATACGGCCCAGTAATAGAATTCAATAGAGATAATGACACAACTCTTAGTTGGTGGATGCCAATAAAAGGCACAGAGCCAAAATTATCTCTCTCAGGAACAGAATGGCAAGTCCCTCCTTGGTTTAACATGGGGGGAATTAATAATTCAATGATATATGGTTCTGCAAATCCTTCATTTTGCAAGTCAACTAGTGCATTAGTAGAAATTAATTCCAATTGGACTTGGTTAGCAGAGGAGTATTCTCCAGTTAAATTAACATCTGAAAGTGCGATAAATGGCACTATAATCATGCCCTCTTCGGGATGGTTAATGATTTGCGAAGGAATCATTCCTGTTTCTAAGTATTCAATAGTAGATGGTTTAGATGTAGTCATGTATCCTGGAAATATTGGAGATAAAATATTTGTTAATAATTTTTCAATTTTTAATAGAGAAGAGTATACTATGCCCATCTCAGTAGAATGGTATGGAGATTTCACTAGTACCGACATTTGGGATGTAGATATGCCAAATACTGTGGATTCAAATGATAGCGCTAATATAACTATACAAGTAAAAGGAGATGATTCCTTGTATCGTGTTTCTTGGATAACTGCCGATAATAATGAGATAATCATACATCTTGCAGCCAGATGCTCAATAAATGGGTGTATAAATTGAGAATAGCAATACTGGGTATCGGCTCAATAGGTGGTTTGTTTCTTGGAACTCTTGCAGACTCTAATGTGGATTTAATCGCAGTTTCTAGGGGAATTACTGCCACTAAACTGTCTAGGGTGGGAGTTATTTTACATACTCCGGAGGGCTCTATTGAAACCATACCTCCTGATATGTTCACTCTATTTGATAGTGAATCAGGGCCAATACCTCAATCTTTATCGCATTCTTGTGATTTTGCATTAATATGCGGTAAAGCTAATTCTACTACTATTCTGACGCAGATAGCAGATGAATTACTATCAAATGAAGGAATAGCAATAAGTATTCAAAATGGCCTTGGCCATGCCGAATATATTGCTAATATTCTCGGTAGAGATAGAGTGCTCGGGTGCACAATTACTCACGGTGCATGGAATGATTCGGAATCATTCCATTGGGTGGGTAGAGGAGATATAAGAATGGGTTTTTTGGATGGTAAGCCACCTTCTGAGAATATTCGCTATCTTATTTCATCACTGCATGAATCTAAACTTTCACCTAAATGGAGTGATGATATCCAAAAAGATATTTGGATAAAGTTACTCATCAATATTGCAATAAACCCAATATGTGCAATTACAGGATTGAGGAATGGAGATATTCTTTCAATACCTTTTTTATGGAGTCAGGCCGTTCGTTCTATGGAGGAAGCATCACGTATCGCCAAGGCTTCTGGCATCAATATTGATGATGCCAATCTTACACATCTCCTTCAAAGAGTCATTGAATCAACCGCAACAAATAGGTGTTCTATGTTACAAGATATCATGTCTGGCAGAGAGACAGAAATAGATTCATTATGTGGAGTCATAGTTTCTAAAGGAGAATTATTCGGAATACCCACGCCACTCAACTCAATGCTTTTAGGCCTGATAAAAGGAATAGAGAAAACATCCAATTTTAAATAATCATATTTCCCTTATCTTTGACATTTGGGGCAATAGAAAGTAGAACGATTAGATTGAACTATTCTTTTTATATTTCCTCCGCAATCTATTTTCAGACATTTTTCACCTTCCCTACCATATGCCATAAATGAATTAGGAAAATATCCTAAAGCATTATTTCCATCCACTCCTCTAAAATCTTGAAGTGTAGATCCTCCTGCATCAATGGCCTCAATCATAACTGAATGAGTCTCAAAGACGATTCTCTCAATACTCTTACTGGTGCCCGATTTTCCTGCTATAGTGTATGCTTTTCTCTTAGGAGATATTCCTGCCCGATTAAGTATCTCACAGACATAGATATTACCTAATCCTGCTACTATCTTTTGATCAAGCAGTGCTGTTTTAATGGGCATTTTTCTACCTCTCAATCTATTTGCGAGTTCTATTGGAGTTAATGAACCTGGAGTTGGCTCAGGGCCAATATTTCTCAATAGTTTATGTTCATTTTGTTCTTCAGTTTGGAAAATATCCATGATTCCGAATCTTCTATGATCTGAATAAACTCCTTTTCCTCCATCATCAAGATTAATTATCACCCAATCATGAGGTCCATCGCCACTACCTACTTCTGCGCCATATGCGAACTTCCCCTGAACTCCTCTTTTTCCTTCTCCTAAAAGTGTCCATCTGCCACTCATTCCAAGATGACACAACCAAGTGGTTTCATTATCCAATCTAATTAATAGATATTTAGCACGCCTGTCTACGCCTATGACTTTTTTTCCTTCTATCATACTTTTAAATTCATTTGGGAAAGGAAAACGTAAGTCCTTTCTCCTCAATTCTATACTTCTTATCGTCCTATCTAATAGATGCTCCTCAAGCCCCTTTCGTACAGTTTCAACCTCAGGTAACTCTGGCATATGCACTTGCGTAAAGGCCCTACTCAATGATAATAACGCTTAATATCGGGCTTAATTATATTTTTTAATCAATGTATAACTTACAATAAAAAAGTACATGCTGCTCTTCCAAGCCCTTGAGGTCGATCCTCTCCACTATTTCCAACTCAGAACTCATTAGTATTTTTTCTGCCTTTTCAAACCTAGTTTCTATATCGCCTTCGGATGCCCTTTCACTTGCAGCCTTTAGACTAAGTAAAGCCACCCCTCCTTTCTTGAGAAAAGCATTCGCCATTCTAATAAATGTCGTGGCTTGATCGGCTATACTCAAATCCTGATGTAACCAGTCTACCTTTTCATCTATGAATGGAGTGATTGCAGAAACTCTTCTTGCATCGGCTAGTAAAGGGACTATGCCCGGTCTGATTTCAGATAGGGCTACCAATTCTCTCATCATACGAGGTGATATATCCACGGCTAAAATTTGCCCTTTATGGTGATTTCCAGAGCCACATACGCAATCATGAATGTGACTCACCGTTCCCCCTACTGAAGAACCTAAATATAGGCATTTAGCACCAGGCAGAGGTATTATCTCCGTGGGATCTAGTTTTGTTCGCAATAGTGAAGCTGCTATTTTAGATTTAGTAGGATCCCAATACCTCCATTCATTACGGCCATCTCTTTTACGCCTCTCCCTTCTAACTGAAACTCCCTTTACTGAATTCCTAGTCCATATTTTCCTTCCTTCTCTTCTAACTCCCCATCCTAAAGGCACAGATTTTCTTCTCATATTATCAGTTCCTTTTCGGAGGTCTAGGAAATTTTTCTATTATGTTCAAGGCTTCTTTGTTGATTTCATCTATTTGTTCATCTCCCCAAGGTTCTCCTTCAAAATGGTCCACTCTTACTGCAATACTCGCCTTACCAGCTAGAAACCTTGCTACCTTCCCCCTCACCCATCTGGGTGATTTTCCTACTTGCGGCATTGAAAATAGAATTGAACCATGCTTCGGAGGAGGGGCTCCTTTCCTATGCGCGGCCATTGCTGCATGCGCTCCAAGAACTTGCAATGACCCCGAGGGCATCCTCGCCAATCTCTCTCTACTCCCTGCAAGTACTATCAGTTTAGCCGCTCCTAATGGACCAACTAAAGCCGATAATGAGGGTACATAGTTGAATGCCAATAAGCGTATAGAATCTTCATGAACTCTCATTCTATTTTCCAATTCAACTACTGCTTCACAATGTTTCTTTAAAGCACTCCATTCAGTTTCTGAAGGATTATGCATCGGATGCGGCGTACCGATAATATCTGCCGAGCCCTGTATGTCATTGGATGATATTATTGCATCAATAGTACTTCTTCTTTTAATATCTAGATTTATCTCAGTTAGAAATAGTCCAATCCATTCAATGCACCTCGATTCACTGGTTGTCCATGCCGACCTCAACTCATTAGAAGCGGAGACAAGCATATCTAATCGCCTATCAATATCTCCTGAGGACTCCGATACTCCAATCTTGGCTACCTTTATCGCTGCCTGATTAAATAATTCTCTCTCTTCCTGATTATAAGGTGGCCAATCTTCATCATTTAAATGGCCTTCAGGATTAACTACAGCGTTGTCAAAGCGTTCAAACAAAACCCTAGCTTCTGGGCTCATCCTACCTTTTTGTAACGCAAGTAATCTATTAACTAATGAAGAAATATTCTTACTGGATGTCCAAGATATTTCATCAATTATTATATTTTCTTCATTCAATACGCGGGCTAATCTCCAATCATAGTGAATTCGCACGCTACTCCGAAGAGTTATGCCGCTTGAACGGTGCGGCAAAGTCATCATTTTACGAAGTAATGAATAAGCATATGCCTTAGGGCAACTATGGATGTGAGACTGATAGCAATAGTTGCAATCGGAGGTGCATTGGGGGCCGTACTTAGGTACATCATTCCTTTCTTGATTTCAAGTAATCCTATGCCATTCAATACACTGAGTATTAATCTTCTAGGCTCCCTACTAATTGGCGTCCTATTTGGTGCATTAGCTTCAGGTATGGCCTTAAGCGAAGAAATGGTTCTATTGATAGGAACTGGTTTCCTTGGCGCATTTACTACTATGTCTACATTCGCCTTTGAAGCCCTGCAAGTCACCCAAGAAAATACCAACATGGGATTTGCTTATATTCTTGCTACTATCTTTGGTAGTATTTTTCTTGCATGGCTAGGTTATTCAGCAGTTATACAAATTGCCTCATAATATTGAAAAATTGATGTTTCCATAGAATCATTGAATAATCATCCCATTAACCGCTATATGGTTCTAGTAATCATAAGGAGTTGTGTTTAGTATGTTTTGTCCAATTTGCGGTTCTCTTTCATTTCCAGATTCTAAGAATAATATCAAGTGCCCAGATTACAAGTGCGGGTATGAAGGCCCACTTGCTGGACCCGATGGGAAAGGGGGAAAATTTATTGATCCAATGTCTGGAGAAGAAATCGATTTGACAAATGCAACTGCTAAAAGTGTTTCAAAAAAACTCAAACATCTTACTGAAGTAGTGCCACAAGAAAGAGCAAAAGGAACTCTCAGAGTCGGAGATTACTTATGCCCTAAGTGTGAAGAAAATAGAGTGTATGTTTGGATGCAACAAACAAGATCCTCAGATGAACCGGAAACTAAGATGTGTACTTGTGAAAACTGCGGTAAAAGATGGCGAGAATATCAATGATTTTCCTCAATCTCACTTTACGAACTATCAATAACCTCCGACCACGACCTCCAATAACAGGGTGTGCGTATGCTAAGGGTAACTGCTAAACAACAATTAATGCGAGAGATTGTAGAACTACTTTCAGTTTTAGCAGAAGAAGCTAAATTGGTGTGGAGTGAAAAGGGACTACATGTCACGGTTGTTGATGGTTCTCATGTTGCATTACTTTCTGCTACCATTGCAGATGAATGCTTTGAAACATATGAAGTTGAACAAGTTGAAATAGGCTTAGAATTAGGTAAAATGCGTGACTTACTCACCTTAGCTGGCCCTAATGATCTAGTTGAATTAGATTATGATGAGTCATTGAATACATTAAATGTAAGAGTCGGCGAAGTTCATAGGATACTCAGAGGAATTGATCCAGCTGCCATGAATAATCCAAATATCCCCAATTTAGACTTCAATTCGAAGGCGACAATAGGCTCTGATAGATTATCGCGTTCTCTAAGGGCTGCTAAATTTGTGGGTGAAATAGTCGACTTGAGCCTCGATCAAAATCAGATGACAGTATCAGTCACAGTTGAGGCAGGCGAAGGAGTCAATGTCAAATTTGAATCCGGCGAACTTAGTGATTTGGTTTGCCCATCGCCCACACAATCTTCATATTCACTACAATTCTTGGATCCACTTACTAGGAAATTAGCCGGGGGATTGACCGAAAATATTACTTTAGAATTCCAAGAGAAGTATCCTTTGAGGTTAACTTGGAATAGTAACCAAGGCGGTGCCAGTTGGATATATTTCTTAGCCCCTAGAGTAACCAACGACCCGTGAACTCTTCAAGGAGGGACCTTGGGAGATATTACATGGCCTATACCGCATGTGTTATTATTCCAAGCGTAGGTAACTCTGAAGAGTTAGGGATAGTATTGGATGGTTTACTCTCTCAGGATATTACCTTAGATGAGATAGTTGTTGTTGGACCATATGATGACCCAGGCCGTTTAGTAGCCGAAGAAAAGAATATTCGTTTCATAGATGATCAAGGCTCAACAAATCGTGCCGATGCATGCAATATTGCCATTAGTGAAACCAATTCTGATATCATATTATTCACTGATGATGATGTGATAGTTCCTTCTAACTGGGCTTCATCAATTTTAAGATGGTTTTCTAGGGACGAAGTGGCAGGCGTAGGTGGCCCAAATTTTGCACCAGTTGAAGAATCTACATTGTGGCAAAAAGTAATTGATGTTACGTTCTGTAGCACTATATTCACCGCTGGAACAAACTATGGGAAGGTCGGCTCCCAAGAATTAGAAGAAGTGAATCAATTACCAGGCGTCAATAGTGGTTACCGGCGTTCTGTTATAGAAGAAATTGGAGGATTCGATGAAGGCGTCATTGGGGCCGAGGACGTTATATTGGATTACAGAATAAGGATAAATGGTCACAAATTATGGACAGATAATACTGCTATAATTTGGCATAGACGTAGAAATGTGTTAAAGGTGAAAAAGCAAATTAGAAACTATGGCATGGTTAGGGCGTTGGCGAGTTATCAATATCCAGAGTTAAGATCGCCAACACATGCTGCAGTAGCAATATTTCCTTTATTGGTCATTTCTTCATTCATATTCTTCTCATGGGGTCTTTTTAATGGAGGTTTGGCATGGCCAAATTTTTGGGACATAAGCCTATCTACAATCCCAATGGGGATCCCTCGTTTAGGAGTTCATACCTTGCCCACACTGATTATAATTTACAATTTACTTGCTTGGTACGGCTCATGGAGGGGAAAATCACCTAATAAATCAAGTAAAACTATTTTTCTTTCCTCAATAGTTTCATATATTCTCCACTGGAATTATGGCATAGGTATTCTAAATGGTTGGCTTAGAATTTTACAAGGAAATCCAGGGTTACAGATAGATGATCGTAAGCGTTAGTTTTTTTCTGTCATTGAACCATTTTCATTAATTACCCAAGAATTAGTCTTAGGACGCCAGAATAAAATCGTAAAGAAACCAATAAATAATCCTCCAAATACAAGATTTAACCAACCTTCTGAAATATATCCGCTCTTAGCGTTGAAATATGCCCAAGTAAAGGAAGGTATAATACCGATTATTAGTGCAATAACAAACTCTTCAAATATAATCTTCTTCTTACTAGAATATGCAGGTAATTTTGGTGATTTAGGGCCATAATCTACTTTTATTTCCTTCCTTACAATTCTATAGTGAGAAGCACTATTATCTTGATTTCCTATTTCAATAGATGTCAATCTTCCTGAATCCCACTTACGCCCTATATTTATTAACCATTCATCCTCAATCATGGCTCTTCCATCGCAATATTTGTTCCAATATGAATTCCTTATTTTATCTGACATTTTCTCTATTTCATTATTCCCTTCAATTTTATTTTGTTTAAACGCTAAAGCCCATTCCGATTCTGAGGAGACTGAAAATTCTTCTGATAATAGTAATTCCCTACTTTCACTTATTTTTACTGGATATTTACTAATCTCAAACTCATAATCTATGTTTATCTCATGTCTTGGCCCAATTCCTCCGAATAATATAGATCTATTATTAGATCCAATAAATACTCTACCTGGATTTATCTTGACCCATTTGATATTCAAGGCTAATCCTCCAAAACATCAATTTCTCCTGTTTGTATGGACCACTGAGATGCGTATACATTGTTATTATTCAATAATTCATCATGTGTGCCACGTTCAACGATAACTCCATCAACTAGGGCTATGATCTCATTCGAGTTTCTTATTGTTGCTAATCTATGGGCTACTGCAATCGTAATTCTCCTCTTATTGCCTGCAGAAGTTCCAAAAAGTGATTGTTGTATCCTTTTTTCAGTTTCAGCATCTAGGGCTGCACTAGCCTCATCAAGGATGAGGAGATCAGGATCATTTAGAAGAGCCCTTGCTAGGCTTATACGGGCTCTCTGGCCTCCAGACAACATCACTCCCCGATCACCTACCATAGTATCCATTCCTTCTGGAAGTTTAGAGATGAAGTCCCAGGCTCCAGCAGTTTCTAGGGACTTCTTGATATCCTCATCACTAGCCTCACGAGCATAGGCTACGTTTTCACGTAATGTACCAAAGAATAGAAAAGGTTCCTGTGAAACAAAACCAATACGCTCTCTTACAGATTTTATGGAGTATTCATTAATATCAATCCCATTAATCATTACCTTCCCATTTTGGGGTTCATAAAATCTTTCTATTAACTTTAGTATGGTACTTTTTCCTGCCCCTGTATGGCCCATTACTCCAAGAAAGTTACCTGAAGACGCTTTGAAAGAAATACCATTTAGAACATTTCCTTCAGAAGTCGGATATGCAAAGGAAACATCCTCAAACGAGATTGAAGTTATCGCCCCGTCTAATTCAATAGCTCCCTCTTTATCATAAATAGATGGTTCTAAATCTATTATAGCAAAAACTCTCCTAGAGGACGCCTCTCCCTTTTGTAATTGATTTAATAACATCCCTAAGATAAACATAGGCATAGTCATTCTAGTTGAAATTAGGAGAAAAGTCACAAATTGCCCAACTGTAATTTCACCTGACTCCATCACCCATCCTCCAGCAGATACTAAAAGTCCAAAAGATAGGCCAGCGACTATATAAATTCCAGGAACAAAACGATTTCTTACAAATGCAGCATCAATTGATTGATCACGATAATCTCCACTTTGTCTACCAATTCTAGAACTTTCAAAATCTGTTGCATTATAAGCCTGAACAACTGTGATTCCAGATAATACATTCTCAAGTATGGCTACGATTCCTCCTGTGCTTTCTCTAGTTCTTCTATATTTTCTTTGCACTTTAGTGGAAAACCAGACGACCATTGGCACTATTAGAATGAGCGGAGCAAACAGTATCAAGGCCAAGGTTGGAGACATCCAGAACATTATTCCAAAAGCTGCTGCAAAAGTTATTATTATTCGAATCATACTAGTACTAGCATCAGAAATAATGTCTTCCAATTGCGCGACATCTGCCGAAAGAACAGACATTAGATTACCACTTTGTCTGGTCTCAAAGTAAGATGCTTCAATGGCCATTAATGAGTTTGTTGCATCCATTCTAATGTCATGTTGTGCCATGTAAGCAGTCGATTGCCATAGTTGGTTACTAAGTCCTTGGAAAATTGCAAGAAATGTAAAAGAAATCACAATCAAAAGGCCAAAACCAAACTCTATAGAAGTCATTGGTCCAATTGATGGCA
>Ga0302119_10000324_pt1 | contig 21101 bp, 22 predicted proteins | sample AG5_Tmax_MG_FD_203114 | JGI IMG/M metagenome (GOLD analysis project Ga0302119, IMG submission 203114) | Marine microbial communities from Western Arctic Ocean, Canada - AG5_Tmax | ecosystem: Environmental > Aquatic > Marine > Oceanic | place: Canada: Western Arctic Ocean | collected 2017-10-01 | reverse complement strand
GGTGTTCTCCTTGGTTCCTTGTATCATCATTCTATCGTATCTGGTGTGGATGAGTCCATGGCCGGATGAGAAACCTGAATGGGGTGAGGTCTGATGGTTTACCAAGTCACGATGAAGCACGCCGCCGGCAAGGTCAGCCACGACCATATCCGTAATGTCATCCGCCGTGCGCATCCCGCGGGCGAGTCGATTCAGTTCTCCTATGATGGAGAAAGAATCCAGTATTCCTGTGGAGAGGCTACGGCGATGGTCGAATTCGACTCAGAGGAGATTGTCATTACCCCAGGAACACCCGGGTTGGTGGCAATGTCGCGAATCGGATATGCATTGGTTATTCCTGGAATCCTCCTCGACCGCATGAACAAGAAGAAAAATGCCAGAGCGATGGGGGTTGCATCCATCGCTTGTGTTGCCGGACTAGATGCTCAGCCTACTGGAGCAAACGAGGACATGTTCGACCACATCAGCGACGATCAATGGGGGACAATTCGCCAATCGATGGGTATAGGGGATGATTACAGCATCAATGACCTGCTCTCGGATGTGGGTGCATCTGAAGATGGTGAGGGAGGACCGATGACCGGGTACTTCCAACAGGTTCCGGATGAATATTGGTTACCACCTAGTTCGTGGACCGGTGAGGTCGATGAGTACGATATCGAATGGCTGAATTACCCACCCCACTCGGTGCAGTTCTTCATCCGCGGCGGCAACGATGAGGATTGGATGATGAGTGGTGGACATCTCCGCGGTCAGCCACCACCAGTCGACCCTGTTGCCTATTCCGAACTAATCTCCTCGATCGAGGCTAATACTGAGATTCGCTATCCAGCATGGTTCCTTCCCACCATGACTGGCTTGGGTACCCTAGATGTGATAATGCTAGGAATGATAATTGTAATTGCCATAGAAGAAGGCCGATGGTGATTATTGTCGGGAAGTAGTTTCTCTCAAATAATTTTAGAGGTATTATTGCCACGCACAAGTTCATGACCGAGAAGCATTTCGGAGTTCCATGAAAGAGTTGCCTGAGACCTTTGAAGAGTGGGTCGAGAACTTCGGCGAATGGCAGAAAATCGTTGGTTTCGACCCGGCTTGGGCCGGTGATTTTGAACTCTCAATCAAGTTCGACTGGGAACGATCCGGGGAGGTTATCGAGTTCGGCGACTATGCCGGACGGCCTAAGTGGGAGCGGTCCTTACAAGTGCCACACCAGAATATTCGCGATTCCCTAGTCAGCATGATTACCGTACAAGGTGATACAGAGTTCGCCAGCGTCGAACAGCAGAAGCACCTGTTGGAGACCGCACCGACAGATTACGACCGTTACTCGGCCGCCCGCATCATGGCAGAGGAGCAACGCCACGGCTGGCAGATGTGCTATCTGCTGATGACCTACTTCGGTAAGCAAGGCGCCCGAGAGGCACAGAAGTTGCTGGAGCGTAATGCTCAGGAAGGTAGCCGCTTACTCGGTGCATTCAATCGACCGATGCCGCATTGGCTCGACTTCTTCTGCTACACCATGTTCGTAGACCGCGATGGAAAATTCCAACTCGGAATGCTGTCAACCTCGAGTTTCAAACCTCTGGCAGCCAGCATGGGGCCGATGCTCAAGGAGGAATCGTTCCACCTTGGGACTGGAGCCAGTGGTCTGCGCCGGGTCATCAAGGCTGGCGTGATACCTCTTGACATGCTACAACGTTACATGAACAAGTGGGTCGCAACTGCCCACGACCTATTCGGCACCGATAACTCGAGCGCCGCAGAGTGGGCCTATGTCTGGGGAATCAAAGGCCGTTGGGATGAGAGGGCCAAGTTGGAGTCCGGGCAAGAGGTCGTCAAGGAGTACCTGAACGAAGAATCGCGAGGGCATTATCATGATGAAATCGCCGCCGAAGTGGAGAAGTTATGTGGCAATCTTCCTGATGGAGCCGAACCTCTGTACGTTCCAAACGATAAATTCGGTCGCAGTATCGGTGACTTTTCCGGCCTCAAGTATACTGTAGGTGGTGAAAATTTCTCTGGTGATGACAAGGCTTGGAAGGACTACTTGCACGACCACATGCCTCGAGCAAAGGATGAAGAAGACCTGAAAGAGTTACTGAAACTAGAGTGGATCGAGTTTCGTGAGCCTACCCGTATGATGATAGATTCTGGAATCGGACAACTTAACAGGGCTTGACCACAATTTCTCTAATGTCGAGAACCCAACCACCTGACTACCTGAGGGATAACCGTGATACCCGTAGCACTGTTTGGAATCGATGTTGAACTGTGCGAAAAATTCTATGATGAACTGCCGCAGATTCTGCTGAAGGCTGGTGTCGATGATTCTGGCTATGAAGCGATGCTGTACAAAATCGAAGGTGATCTCTGCCTTGGGCACCTCGGAATAATCGATGAGTGGGCGGGTGAAATCCCTGCGGCTTGGCCGGAAGATGTTGCTCAAGAGATATTGATCGCACTTGAAGTGGTGAAGTATCCGAATGTCGCTTTGCTCGAGGGGCTGCTCAAATTGGATAGAATCAACGTAACCCGCGTGGCGAACTGGTTGCACTTTCTGACCAATGTCTACCCGTTATACGATGAAGAGACCTGTGCTGGGTTACGAAAGTTCGGTCTCGACTGTCCTTATGATCCGAACGATATCGCGTCGTACGGAGTATATGTTGCAATGATTGAGGGTTTCAAGGAATATGCTCCTGCCACTGCACTACCTGAATATTCCCTGCCGCGCCAGAGATTACTCCAACTTGGCCTATCCGCTTGGTCAAGGAAATGAGGTTTCCCAATGGGTCATGTAGAGCCGTTGTGGGTAACTCATCTGAAACTACTCTTCGTCGCTGTCTTTTGGGGGATAGCTTGGACTGCCGGTCGCTGGCTGGCTCTCGATCTACCACCGATTACCGGCGCTTGGTTGCGTTATTTCATAGCCGTACCGATATTCATTACATGGTTATTTATTGCCGAAGGCCGAGGATACCCTACTCGGGGTGAGTGGAAGAGAATAATTGTAATTGGCTTTTTCTCGACCTTTCTATATCAGGTATTCTTCATGTTCGGAATGGGCAATACCGCGGCCGGTGATGCCTCGCTGGTAATCACCTTTAACCCGCTATTCACGGCATTATTGGCAATTCCATTTCTTGGTCGTCCTATTACCAAGCGATTAGGTGGCGGACTTGCTCTAGGAGTTGCAGGAATAGCGGTTATTTTCAGCCAGAGCCCGAACGTTTCCATTCCCGCTGATGAGAGAATTCTCGGAGATGCTCTAATTGCTATCGCAGCACTTTCATGGGCCTGTTCAACCATCTTGATGAAGCGGGCAATGAGCGGGCCTGCACCCGATGCTGATTCACCTATGTCGCCGTTGGCACTCACAGTTTGGGCCTCCACGGTCGGCCTTCTACTCCTTACCCCATGGGCAGGTTGGGAATCAATTGAAAATGGGATTCCTAGTATTGGCTTATGGACTTGGGTGTCAATTCTGTTCCTAGCCATCGTTTCTACAGTAATCTCCTATGTCTGGTTCGCAAGTGGAATCGAGAAAATCGGTGCCGCTCAATCGGCATTATACGTGTATCTCGTACCACCGTTCGGCATTCTAGCAGGTTGGATTATTCTAGATGAACAATTAGGATGGGCTTTGGCATTCAGTTTCTTCCTCATAGTCGGCGGAGTGACGCTGGCTTCATCGAAGCCAACTGATGAGTCGGTAGAGACCTCACAATAACCTTACATCGGAAACCCGGTAGCGGTGGTATGGCGATTCGTACCATTGCAGTCATTGGTGCCGGAACGATGGGTGCTGGAATCGCACAAGTCTGTGCACAAAGCGGTTGGAAGACCAATTTGTACGACGCCTTTCCTGAAGGATTGGCCGCTGGCATGGAGAAAATCGAAACTTTCTGGAAGAAGGGAATCACCAGAGGGAAAACCACAGAAGAACAGAAGGCGGAATGGTCGGCCAATCTGGTGGCAGTAGCAGATATGGCAACTGCAGTAGCAGATGCCGACCTAGTCATCGAAGCAGTGCCGGAAATACCCGAACTGAAGCATGGCATTTTTTCCGACCTCGCACGGATGTCTCCCAAGCATGCGGTGCTCGCCTCCAATACCTCAAGCCTGTCAATCACCGATATCGCCGCCGCTACCGATTGTGGCGAGAGGGTAATTGGAATGCACTTCTTCAACCCGGTACCACTGATGAGTTTACTCGAATTAGTTTGCCACGAGAATACCAGTGATGCGACCATCGCCATAGCCAGAGCGGTGGCGGCGATGATGGGGAAAACCGACATTTTGGTCAAGGATGTTCCAGGTTTTGCGACCAGTCGATTGGGTGTGGTGCTCGGTAATGAAGCGATTCGCATGCTAGCCGAAGGGGTTGCCAGCGCCGGCGACATCGATACCGCGATGCAACTGGGTTATCGTCACCCGATGGGACCTCTGGCCCTCTCGGATCTAGTCGGCTTGGATGTACGCCGAGATATACTACTCAATTTGGCAGATTCATTCGCCGATGAATCATACCTTCCCCATCCTCTGTTAGAAGCATTGGTTAGAGAGGGAAGCCTCGGTAAAAAGAGTGGCAAAGGAATCTACGACTGGTCGACTGGGGAAGCGCAAGAGCGCGATGACCTTCCTTTGTAAAAACGATTCATGGGAATAGTATTTCCCCGCATTCCGGGCATTCCATCCCAGGCAGAAATGCACCCAAGGTATAGCCACAGTTCGGACACATCGAAAGCACTTCGTATTCATCCATCACTATCACGCAGACGGCAATGGCCTTGAATCTTCTCATTTGAAGTCAGGTTGGCGTTTTTCAAGGAAAGAGTTGACCCCTTCCTTAAAATCATCACTTGCTGATGCAGCCATTATGAGCACTTGCTCATGCCCTAGATGGGTGGAAAAATCCTGAGTCGATTGTGCCTCGACCAAATGCTTGGTCGCCTCTCTGGTATGGTTCGACCACTTACTCCATTCACGCGCAACCGCATGGGCACGGCCTAGCAGTTCCTCGTTTGCGACTACCTCATCTACTACTCCTTTTGCCAGAGCCTCGGCCGCTTTCCAGCGCGAGTTCTCCAAGAAGAACCGACGGGCGGCTTGGTCGCCGACAAGCCGCGGTAATAGCCAGGTCGTTCCTCCATCTGGCGACAATCCGAGGCTAGCGAATCCCGCCACCAACAGAGCATCTTCACCGCATACTCGATAATCACACGCCAGTGCCAAGCCCAAGCCACCACCAGCGGCTGCACCATTCAACGCCGCTACACATATCGTCGAAGATTGTCTTATCTTGACTAGAAGTGGGTGTAGGGTATTGGTTAATTTCTCAACCAATGCAACAATGCTATCTTCAGTTATCGCGGTGCGGAATGCCTCGACATCAGCTCCAGCACAGAACCATCGGTCACTCCCGGTGATTACAATACCGCGGATTTTCGAGTCATCGAGTGCTCCGTTGATGACTTCGGCCATAGCCGATAATCCTTCGGTTGAGAAACCCTTGGATGCAGCCGTTGTACCCAAGGTAATCTGGGTGATGCCATCCTCCATATCTGACCGGGTAACTAGGTCAGTCAATCTACCACCTATCCGAGATTCACGTTGACATTCTTGACCCGAGTGTAGAATCGCATTGCGTCAGCCGACTGTTCGACTCCGATTCCGCTAGATTTCCAGCCGGTGAAAGCTGTTTGAGGAAAGGTGATGGGGAACTCATTGATACTTACCATTCCCGATTGCAGGTCACGAGCCATGCGGTGAGCCAGACCGAGATTCTGCGTCCACACCCCGTTGAGAAGACCGAAATCGCAATAGTTCGCTAATTCAATGGCCTCTTCCTCACTCGAAAAAGTTGTAACCGCGAGCACGGGTCCAAACAATTCCTCTTGGAATAGTAGGTCATCCTTACCGACTCCGGTTACGATGGTAGGCTCCATGAAAGCCCCATCCACCAAGTCACCTTCCGGACAGCCGCCGCCGAGAACCAATTCTCCCCCTTGAGCCAATCCTTGTTCAAGTAAGTCGAGTACAGATTGGCGATGTGCCATACTCACCATACTGCCGATTCGTACCCCCTCTGATAATCCTGGCCCAATATTCCATTTGCCGACTTCGGCCTTGATGTTCTCAACCAATTCATCGGCTACATCTTCATGCACAATCAAGCGCGAACCAGCCCAACACATCTGCCCTGCATTCATGTAAATTCCAAAGCAGACCGCCTTGGCACAGTAACGCAGATTCGCATCAGCAAAGACTACATTAGCCCCCTTGCCACCTAGTTCAAGGGTTATCGGAATCAGGTTCTCTGATGCCTTCTTCATAACTGCTTTGCCAGTAGAAACTCCTCCGGTCAAGACAATTCCATCTACACTTGGGGAGCCTGCCAGAGCATCTCCAACCTCTCCCCCCGGGCCAGTAATCACCTGTAAAACGCCGCTGGGTAAACCAGCATCCTCAACCACCTTCGCCCATGCCAGAAGAGACAGTGGAGTCCAAGATGCCGGTTTTGCGATGACGGTGCAACCGGCGGCGAGCGCCGGGGCAATCGAGCGAATCGCTAATTGTAGAGGAAAGTTCCACGGGACGATGTGTGCGGTTACGCCAAGAGGTTGGCGAAGAGAATAATTGAGACGATTGCCCGGTACCGGAATCGTACTGCCCTCGACCTTGTCAGCCCACCCCGCGAAATACTCCAGAGTCCATGCAGCGTAGCGTATCTCGGAGAGAGCCTCACGGAAGGTCTTACCATTATTCTGAGATTCGATTTTAGCCAAATCTTTCGCCGCTGCATAAGTCAATTGCGCCATCTTCTGGAGAATCCTACCCCTCCCGGCCGGGTCCATCGACATCCACTCCGGGTTGGACATTGCCGCTCGCGATGCGTCGATTGCCCGCTCGACATCGCTAACCCCTCCTCGTGGCACAGTAGATATGACCGCACCGCTTGAAGGGTCGTTGACCTCCATTGTCTCGTCACCATCCGCAAGACACCATTCTCCTGCGATGAGCATGTTCTCTCCACTCGCCATGGCCGAGCGAGGGCCGGGTGCATGAAAGTCCTTCGGCCAGTCGTACAGTGACTGAGGAATCAAGTCGATGGAGTATAATTTGTATGCGGAGGTTCTTAGGCCATCTACCAAACCCAACATGAGGGGGCGAGACTGTGCGTGTAATCGAGGTCGACAAGGTGATGACTAGCATCCAACAAGGTACTAGTGAAGAGCCGCCGCGATTACTACTCATCTGTGGCACTACAGGGGTAGGAAAATCCACCGCTGCAGTTGGAGCAGCACAGCGACTGGGTTTCTCCCGACTGCTTTCCAGTGATGCGATTCGTGAAATCATGCGAACCGGCGCGGATCAGGATGCGCAGCCAGCACTGTTCCGCTCATCTTTCAGTCGCGGAGAGGCCGGAGATCCGGTCGTCGACTGGCTAGACACCTGCCTAGCGGTCGAGGATGGTATTTCTGCAACCATTTCACGAGCGCGGCGTGAAGGAATCGACCTGGTGCTCGAAGGTGTACACCTTGTTCCAGAGAATCGCTGGTTACGGGAATGGAGTGAAGCCGGTGGCTTGGCCGTTGGAGTGGTGCTTTATGTCGACCAAGAAAGTGACCACATAGAGATGCTTGAGAAAAGAGAGCTTCATTCGTGGCGCCATGCCGACCGCTACATCGCGGCAATTCATAGACTCAGGGAAATTCAATCGGGTATCCTCGAGCGAGCAAAAATAACTGACTGGGTGGAAATAGAGACAATTAGAACCGCTGATGTGGTGGCACGGATTGAACACCTGTTCGACTTACAGTGGAACGCAAGTCGTTCCTAACGAGTCCGGGTCTTAATGCCACAACACTCGGTCTTCGCTCACACTTCAAACCACTGACAACCAACCTCCCTGAAGGCCGAACTTCGTGGCAATAGGTAGTGGCCTTCGGTTATCCCGATAGTTCGATGACTGCAGATAACCTGTGCGAAAGCCGAGCATGTCTGTCGGCTATTCCAGCGTCGGCAACAACGGTGTAGACTCCCGCATCTTCGCTGACCTGAGTATTGAGCAATTTGACTTCGACACCTCGAATCTCTCCATGATGTAACATGTCGTCATGGGTCCAATTTATCGCAATCCAGATCGCTTCTTCATCACCAAGCCCGGCGGAGACCAGATTATTGGTACGGTTCTCCAACAGAGGCTGGAAAGCATCCTGTAATTCCACGCTCATGTCGATTACCGCATCAGAGGCCGGGTCATATGGTTGGCCCAAACCTGCTACCTTTACGCCGTAAACCGCCATTGAAAGCAACGACATCAATAGAACCACACCGGCCGCCAACAGCATCTGCGCCATTTCTCCATCCTCACCATCATAATGTTTACTTCGCCGCATCAGTTCCCACCTCCACGATACCAGACATTGAGGCTGATTGTCCATGCATCCGAATCAACCTGAAGTAGACGGTGGACGGTAATACTGCTCCCCGAAGGTTCAATCCCGTCTCCATGTGGGGCACTGGGCTCAGCATTTCTCGCCAACCAACATTCGCCATCAACGGTTGGCGAAAGTCCCGACAATAGCAGGGTACAAGCACCCTGACGGTCACCATCCGCAAGTAATTCAACCAATCGATTTTCAGATGACTCATTGATTGCGGCTTCTGTAATCCCTCTTTGAATCGCGTCTTCACCCGCCAATTCCAAGGTCACATCGCCAGCGATGCTGGCAGAATCCGGGATGTGAATCTGAATGATGAATAACGCAGACATGAAAAAAAGCCAGAATAAGGTTACCATCTCTAGGATGTGTACTTGAGCGAAATCATCACAATCCACCATTATTTCACCTCAGGGAATATATGCCGGACTCGGTGTATATGTTCCGGTGGCGGGATTGAGGCCTGGCGGGGGGGATATACCAATTAACTGCGGTTCATAGACAATGAAATTGAATCCGAGGAAACCTACTACTATCATCTGTCCAGCAATCTTGAATCCGGTGGTAATTCTCCCGGTAGCCATCAATCCGGCCATAGTACCATTGCCGAGAGCCTGCATGGTGACGCCATAATAGAATACCGTGATGAAGAACAATGCATCAATCGAACGGATTTGCATGTTTCCAATCGAGGCTCCACCGTCATCACCACCGTCATCACCAGCATTCGAGCCGGCGATGGCGGGAATGAAAATCTTGCCCATCATGATAATTACCAGCAGGAAAACCATGTATGAGACCCAAATAACTGCAATGTAGGATGAAATTGCTCGAGATCTCTCGGCTTCTAAGAACTTGATTTCCCGACTGTCGTTAGCGGCTGTCACTAGAATATCTGAGATCTTTCCTCCTGCTCGGTTGGCTTCGGTAATCAATGAAATCGCCCTTTTGACCAACGGCGTTCCGACCCGGTCAGCAAATTGGGTGATGACAATTTCAAATGAGATACCCCAGGATATCTGATTGGCCATTTTCTTGACGTCAGAGTTCAGTGCACCGTATTCAGAATTCGCCAATGTTTGCACCGCGATGGTCATCGACAATCCACCCTTCCAGTATTCTGCCAGATCTCGTAGGAAGTCGGGGAATTTCTCTTCGACTTCATTTAGGGCTTTCATTTGCCTCTCCCAAAAAACCGAGGCTGGAAAAATCATTACGAATATTCCTATCCCGAACCAATTGAGGAAAATTGTCGGCCGCAATGTCATTCCAATAAAATCTACCTCGGGCCCAATCCATAATGACTTATTGTTCATGTTGTCGGGCACCCCATCGTATACGTCTATAGTAATAGCAAATTCAACGGTATCCAAAGTCTCACCCTCATCATTTGAGATGAAGGCAATAGTATAACCTTCCCCGGGCTGGACATCAGGAACCACCAAATCACAATCACCGCCACGGGACTTTGCGGTATTGGTATCGTTGGAATATTGCTTCATACTGTTGTCATACCAAGTCAGCAAGTATCCATCAGGGTCACGAATCTCGACCGTGAAAGGAATCGGTTTGGTATCTCTCACTTCACAGGCGATGCTCATCTGTTGCAGCATTAAACTTCTGGGATACATACCCAAAGTATCGTTATCCATTCCTGGTACATCAAAATCCTGACCTCTTGCGCCGACCCCACGCCACGGGTCTCCTGACTCCCATGTCGTCGGTGATGGCGTATCTTGGAGAATATCACATGATTGGTTATCAGAGTAGGTTGTCTGGAATCTCGGGTCGAAATCGCAATATAAATTGATGAACATCGGTTGGCCATTCTGGGTCGGCACAAAGTCGGTGTTGATAATCCAAAAACCAAGACTTGAGATTCCCAAGAGGAGGGTCAAGCCAATAATTGCGTACAACTTTGCTATCGTTGAATCGTCCTTTGGTAGTTCTAAGTCGACCTTGATTCGGTTCTTTTTTCGGCGCGCCATTCTCTCACCTCCTCTACATTTTCTGTTCTTCACTCATCATCCATACCATCACAGAATAAGCGATGTGAATCATTGGTAATACACCGAGAATGATAAGGTACATCTGGGCCTCGGTAATCTGCGAACCGGAACCGGAAACCCAGAACATAATTACCAGCATGACGATGAGGAATAGTGGCATTGCAACTGCAACTACGATATATGATTCGGCCAGCAACGCCAGTGTCTCAAGGAACATCTGCAACCTAGTGCGGTTTTCACGACTGTAGTGCTCTGCTCGGTTAAGGAAATACAATTTGAGATTTCCTCCAGATGTCAAGGTGCCAACCATACCTTGGAAGAAATCGGTAAGCCAAGGTGACGCAGCCCTATCAACACTTAACTTAATGGCGGTAATCAAGTCGAAGCCGAGCAATGTAATATCACGATATATCAATCCGGAGTCATAAGAGATATCGCCATAGATGTCCTCATTCATCGCCAACGACCGGAAAATTTTCTGCGGACTCGCATTGGCGGCAGACATCGCTGCGGTGTAGGAAGAAGCGTATGGCAGGAACTTCTCAAGTCGGGCTCCACGTTGCTTTAACTCCCTTTTCGCGGTTCCATTGAAGTATTTGAAAGCAAACCATGGAATCAGGAGTACACCTATGGCGGGAATCAATATTTTCAACGACCCCGAGAATTTCCGAGTCTCATAATCCGGACAGCCATGCCCTGGGGTACCTTGATTTTGCGCGACGAGATCCTTATTCCAATATTCCCAAACCCTACAGGGCTCGATGGTTAGTGGGTCTTGTAAGGATTCCCAAAATGCAATGATGCCGATTTCTGGAATGAAGAATAATGAAACAAAACCTATTGAGATGAGAGAAACGGCAATTGTTGTAACGATATTCACCGATAGATATACCTCGGGCATTATGGTAATCCCCGCCTGCTCAAGTTGCTTGGACAAAGCAACATTAGCACGAGCTTTCTTCTTCATCGAGCGGCCGAGAATTCGATGACAGATTTTCTGCCATGTAGTTAATTCCATCGCTTCACCTCCTATCGGACCTCAACGTAGTCCATCAACTCGGGCAAGTACTTCCTTTGGGCGAACATAGTATTCCGTAACTACTTGAGAGACCTGGTCTGACTTGCGAATATCGTTTAGTACCATCCACTCCAAAATACGCTTTCGGGTACGCAATTCTCTACGCATCTCGTCCTGACTGTAATTTATTTTCACCATGATTTTCTCAAGAACGTATGACTTCCCACTGAACACATAATCATCTGATTCTGGGTCCCAGCGAAATACTTCGTTGGTGATGAGTTCCATCGAGGTAGGGTCGATCCCTACTATCTCTACAACTTGTTTTGTGCGCCGAACACGGCGGCCGTTTATTCGCGTTTGAATCTGAATCGAACAGGCTTCCAGTGCCGGTAGCAGTACCCGAGGGATATCGATTGGCTTATTCTCGAGCCGGTGTACGAGCGAGGGTACGGAGTCAGCGTGAACCGTCGAATATGCACAGTGCCCGGTAGCCATCGCCTGGAATAGAACATAGGCCTCTACACCACGAATCTCGCCGACGATAATGTACTCAGGTCGCTCACGAAGGGCGGCTTTCAGGAGTTCGAACTCACCTATTTCACCCTCGGTCGATTCGCCACCGAAACCCTGTCTGGTAAGACCTGGAATCCAGTTGGGTTGGGGGATGTTAACCTCACGGGTCGATTCGATACTGACAATCTTCATCTGCCAAGGGATGAAAAGACACATTGCGTTGAGAGTGGTTGTCTTACCGCTGGCGGTTCCACCGACGAATAGCATCGAAACTTCATTCTGGAAGGCGATCCAGAGATATGCGACCATCAGCGAAGACATTGTACGGAAAGCAACGATGTCGCACGGGCTGAACGGGTCATCCTTGAAACGGCGGATGCAGAAGGAAGAACCTCTTGTCGAGACTTCACGTCCTAATTTCATGATGATTCGAGAACCGTCCATCAGGGTCGCGTCAAGAAGCGGCTCGGCAATGGAAATATGCTTACCGCAACGTTGCGCCAACTTGATAACAAATGATTCCAGTATATCATCAGTCTCCCATTTACATGTTGTCTCCACCGACTCAAACTTCCGATGATAGGCGAAAATTGGGACGTCGGTACCATCACATGACACATCCTCAACATTCGGGTCGTTCATCATTACATCCATTCTTCCGTAGCCAATCAAGTCGCGACGCAGATAGTAGAAAATCTTGGATTTGGATTTCTTGCTGACCTTCATCCCATACGACTTGATGATTTTATCCATCGCTGTGCGAAGGTATGCGATAGGGTCGGCATCGATATCAGCGATCGACGCGGTCAAGCTCTTAACGAAGATTTCAAAAATCTCCTGCCGATATTCTTCCTCCTTCTTGGTCAACGGCGGCTCAATAATCTGGTAGATGATGTTCAGTGACCGCAAATCGCGCACGACTCTGGCGAAGGCATGCGGCGGCATCACTGGATATTTATCCATCTCTTCATACTCGACTCGTTGTTGGCGCTTTCTTCGTCCCTTTCCGGAACCTCTCCCCCCTGAGCCGCGCTTTTTCCTCGCCATAGTATCCCCTCTGCCTACGCTAGAGTATAGATGCGGGATTGCTATAACCTTATGCGAAGCATAGTCGAGTAATCGTCAATTACTAGACGGTGAGAAATCAGGCAGTTAATTCAACAAGAAAGAGGTGGCATTTTTTCGCAAATGACTCAAGCGAACCCGAGTTTGACACAACGTAATCAGCTTGTTCAATCAAGGTCTGCAAACCCCATCGCTGCTCGCGTAGGTCTCGGTCGTCAAAACTCGCCCGATCACCATCTTCAGCACGACCGCGGGTGGCGATTCTATCGAATCTTATGGATGGTGAGGCACTAACCGCTACGGCGGAAAAATCAACGCCCCAGTGTTCAATGAAAATCTCCTGTTCGGCAACCCCTCTCATCCCTTCAATAATCAGCAATTCGTGGTTTGCTAATTCGGCATCTATCAAGGGGGCAAGTCTAGCAGCGAGAACCCCGTCGCCATATTCATCGCGTAACTCTTGGGCAATCCGACCAAAAACGTGCGGATCTGGGGTCAACTCACGGGCTTCAACCTCAGCGCGAATCATGTCACCCATTGAGCGAACCGGCAGTCCAAGTTTCTTAGCTACCTCGCCAAAAACACCCTTGCCCGAACCAGGCATCCCACAGATGGCGACCACCTTTGCCATGTTACTGCCATGAGCCCTTCATTTTCAAAACATCGCTAAAAAACCAATGATATGGGTTCAATTTGAGAACTCTGCGTGGCCCCATTTTCGGTTGAGCAATTTCAGCAACAGCCCACTTCCTAACAAGAGCGCAAATGAAATTACTAGTATCCCACCAAAGCCCTGCTTCGCCTTCTCATCATCGAAACCTACGTTCTTGGAATTAATTCCCTCTTCGATTAATGCCGAGGCCATATTGTCATAGAAGGCGGTATCTCCTTGAGTGAAGGATAACAGGAAAAGGAATAGCAATGGGATAACGGTGCCAATCCAGAAATAAGTCATTATCGAGGCATCGAAAATGGCTTTATTCGGTCGCAGACCCATTAAGAATGCTGTGAGCGAAACGATGTAGACACTATTTGCCAACATCACTACCAGTGCGACCGGGAAAACTCCCCAAGCATCGAGGCTCCAGGCCATCAATATCAGGAAGATGATACTAATCCAAGTGGTGGTCAAGAAATATGTCACCACTTTAGCGCGAATCAATTCCGGCACACTCATCGGCAGGGTATTCATGTGTTCAGGCGAATCAATGCCGGTCAGCCACGTATAGAAATTGAAGCCGAAAAAACCGAGGAACGGGGCATAGGACAGCAGATTGATAGGCACGGGTGCCTCGGCAAAGTCGATCATCCATGCCAACAATAGTAGTACGATAAGTGGGACAGAATAAGAGACAATCATCTTCTTTATCGTCCCACTGCGAAGTAGATCCACGACTTCCTTGGTTACCAATAATCGCATTCGTCCCTTACCAAGGAAACCCAAGCGGTCGTAGACCGGACGGAATAATTCCTCGCGCTCGATGACCGCCTGCTCAAAGTCTTCCCCGACTGAATTAGCTGCCAATAAGGCCATCCCAAGTGAGGCCGCCACCCCTAGAATCAGGAATAGAATGTTATGGGATGACTGAAGTGCAAGACCGATAATCAGCCACTCTAACTTTAGGCTTCCCAAAGCGAACAAAGTTGCCAAAATTATTACTACAAGAGGGATTACTTTGCCCCACATTCCACCTCGAGTCCACAACGCCGAGCCAAGAAATGATATAGCCAATCCTTGGGCTAGAGTAATCACCATCGCAGCGCTAATCAACGGGATGCTGCTCCACTCAAGAGGGGTTGGAAGATCGATTAATTCGCCGAGGAAAATGCCAAGAGCCATACCACATACAACAGGAAATAATACCAGCATCACGTAGAAGGTTACCTCTTTGAGATAATAGGCGAAATAATTCGTCGACTGCTTTAGCGGATGCAGCGCCGGTGCTGCCAACAGGTAGTTATTACCAGATGAGCGCTGACTGACCAGTACCCGTCCCAAGAAAGCGAACGAACCCATGCCCAAACTGAACATGAACAGAGGAAAATGAAGAGCAAAACGCATCTCCTGCCAGGTAAAGGCGCGACGATACTCTTCAACCAGTACCGCATCACTCTCAACCCCTTGCCCTACTAGATAGCGCAGGCCGATGGATGCGACCATGGCTACGACCGCAAGGAGTGCAGGAAAAAGGAGAATGTTACGCTTTTTTGCGAAGTCGACATTTTGCCGCCATTCCTCGCGGAACATCATTTTGTATGTGGTCATAAATGATTCTGAAAGGCTAGGAACCGAGTAGAGTCGGTGATCAACTTCGGTCGATATATTTCTCAATTCAGGATTCGGGATATACTCATCCCAATCGGTGCTGGAGATGGAGTTGGTCAAGGGTTATTCCTCCTCGCTCATTCCATCGCCAACCCCTTCAGCATCAGCGATGGTATGTCCGACAAGTCGGATAAAAACATCTTCTAGAGTCTCATTCTCATATGCCTTCAAATCAGCGATGGTACCAGCAGCCAATACTTTGCCACTGTCTATTATCGCAACTCTGGTACATAGCCGCTCTGCGACTTCAAGAACGTGACTACAAAGGAAAATTGTCCCACCCTCGGCTACATGATTCAACAACCGCTCACGGCACTTTCTCTGATAGATAGGGTCGAGGTTGGCAAATGGCTCGTCGAGGAAATATAACTTTGGCTCGTGGATGAAAGCGCTGGCCAGCATTACTTTCTGACGCTGGCCTTTGGAAAGATCTCGACACATAGTGTTGCGCTTTTCCTTAAGCCCGAACCAGTTTATCCAGTACTCAACTTTTTCGTTGATGTCAGAAATGCCGCGCAGGGTGCAGACGAATTCTAGGAATTCTGCTGGCGTCAGGTAAGATGGTGGTGATTCAGATTCGGGGACGATGCCGATGTTGGCCTTCAGGAGTTGCGGCTCGGTTTCGGCATCGATACCCAATACTTCGACCCGGCCGAGCGAAGGCTTCAACTGCCCAGTGAGCAACTTGATGAAAGTAGATTTCCCTGCCCCGTTGGGGCCGAATACACCAAAGAATTCACCCGCGTGCACACGTACGTTCAAAGGATGTAAGGCAACAAAATCTCCGAATCTTTTGGCCAAATCCTCGGCTATCACCAAAGGTTTCTCGGAGTGGTCTGTGCCTTCTTTACCAGCCATTTCCATACCCAGCGCGGTGGCCGAAGTAAAGGGCTCTTATCTAGGTCGCGTGGTTGAATGCCTGATTTGGCAGAGCCAATCGTCATTTAGCGAGGAGTCTTCCCCCTACCATGAGCAAGCCCCCTCAATCTGATGAAGTGTCGTGCGAGGAGTTTCCAATTGAGGCGCAAAATCCCCACAAGGGAGTTGTTGCCAAAGTCACCATTGCTCGTCCAGACAAACTGAATGCCCTGAATTCAGGGGTTTCACAGGCCTTGAAAGAAGTGTGCAATTGGGTGACAGACAATGATGATGTACGAGTAATTGTTTTCGCCGGGGCTCCACCCAACCCACCCGCAGAAGGCAAGCGGCCGAAACCGAATGCATTCATCGCCGGCGCCGACATCAGCGAATTTGTCGGCATCGATAGCGACACAATTCGACAACGATTCAAGGGCAATATCTGGGAAGCGATTTGGCATCTGGATAAACCGACCATTGCCATGGTTGATGGCTTCGCCCTCGGCGGTGGCTGTGAAGTAGCAATGTCCTGCGACATTAGAATTGGTAGTGAGCGGGCCAGATTCGGCACTCCTGAAATAAACCTTGGACTGATTCCTGGCGGAGGTGGTACCCAACGCCTGCCACGCTTGGTTGGTTATGGCAGAGCAATGGAGATGATATTGTCTGGTGAGATGGTCGATGCCCATTCTGCTTTGCAAATGGGGCTGTTGAACCACTTGTACGAGGTCGATGAACTAGAACAGAAAACCCTCGAACTTGCTAAGAAAATCGGCAGTAAATCTCCCCACGCCCTCAAAGTCGCCAAGTCCAGCGTTCGTGCTGCTCTGGAAAAACCAATGTCGCAAGGGCTTGAAGAAGAAGCCATCGCCTTCGCTGGACTTTTTGACAGTGAAGACAAGGAGATCGGAGTCAAGGCTTTCCTAGAACGAAGCGAAGCCGAATGGGTTGGAAGGTAACTACTCAGAGTATTGTAGTAACACTAATCGTCGATGTCGGACTTCAGGTCAGCCAAAGCAGACTGCGCCGGTGATGGTGGTGGTGGCAGGTCGCCAAGAGCAGGTAGACCGAGTGGTGGTGGTGGCAGGCCGCCAAGGTCTGGAAGACCAGGTGGTGGCAGGCCGCCAAGGTCTGGAAGGCCAGGAGGTGGTGGTGGCTCATCACTATCATCGAAGGAAACAAATCCGGAATCGAGTGGTAATCGCAATCGCAATATCCTCGATTCATCGATGCGAATAAAGGTCGAGCCATAGGGGTGACCGGGCTCGACAGATTCGGGTTCTGCAATCATAATCAACCCGTGGTCAGGCTGGCTTAGAACTTCCAGCAGATCTTCCCCGCCATCCTGTTCTTCCCACATCTTCGCGGTTGAGGCACGGATATCGGCCATCTGCGACCTGCGGCGGTCTTGGATTCTGGCGCGAATCTTGGCATGGCGCTCTCGCCGTTCATCAACCGTATCCTCTATATCGGCATCTTCAATCGATTGCGCGTTGACTTCAACGACGAATTCTTCAGCGACGTGGAAATCCTCGACCTCGACTTCAACCACTGGCATGTCGTCAACATCATCCCCATCCTCGTTTTCTGCAGCAGCGGCGGCAATTGAAGCTCTTTCCTTAGCCTTCAGTTTGGCCATCTTTCGCTCCTTCAAGGTAGCACCATCAAGGGAATCCTCGGTAACCAATGCAGGAAGGTCTCCCTCTCCCCCAGTGTCGTCTTCAGAGCCTTCTTCAACCACGACTGATGTCGATGCTGAACCGGTTCTGGAGCCTTGACGGCTGCGAACTTGTCGCCCCTGTTCTCTGCCCGGCATGAATAGTAACATGATGAATTCGCCGACGAGTAGACCAACGATTCCCCATTGCGCTTCCTCATCCAATTCGCTCGCCTGCATCAAATAGAAGCCGAGCGTGCCAATAATGGCCAATACCAAGATGAAGCGCTTGAAATCCATGCCCTACCCTCTTTGTCCAATCGACACTTCGCTTTCATGCTGACGGTGGGCCGATAGCCAGTGATAATGCCTCTAAGGCTTTCTTTCGGTGGCTGAATTTCTGTTTTTCCGACATTTCTACTCCCCCGAAGGGAATCCCCCCCGTTGATACCGCACCTATCTCGCCACTGGGAATTGGCTGACCATCTTTATCCAAATCGTCGGGGATGAAAATCGGGTCGAAGCCGAAACCATTTCCTTCGATGGCTGCGAGGGAGATTCGGCCTAGACATGTCCCCACGCCGAAATAGGTTTGTTCACCTTCCCAAAGTGCGGCCACAGCCTGAAAATTCGCCCTGCGACCTCTGCCTATCGACTCACTGCTAGACTCGGCATCTGTTGGGCGGTCACCGATTCCCTGCATTAATTGTAATATCCCCGAATAACCGATGGTAGCCAATGCGTGGGAAGAATAGACTCCGGGGAAACCACCTAAGCAATCGATGAACAGCCCGGAATCCTCCACCAATACCGCTTCATCACCCCGGCCGAGGGATGAGAGTATCTCCCGTGCCTGGCGTAATTTTTCCTTGGCGACTACTTTGAGACTTTCTGATTGCGGCTCCAGAATCTCGGGATTCTTGCCATCGATGAGAAACTGCGAAACCTGGTACCCATGCGGGCCTAGTACCTGTTGCGCCTCAGCCAGCTTTCCGAGATTTCCGGTCATGAACAACAGTCGTCGAACCTTACTCATCAACTCCACGAGTGGGGTTACGGTCTTGAACGAGCCGGCGTTGGCCCACCCGATGGAGCCAAAGACTCTGCTAATTGTTGCCGTTGGGGGAGCAATGGGGGCAGTGCTGCGATATCTGGTTGGGAATTGGTTGCCAAGTGAACCATTTCCGTGGACGACTCTAAGTGTCAACTTGGTAGGTTCGATTCTCTTAGGAGGTCTGGCTTGTGCAGCAGTCTCTCACAACATGATCTCAGAGCAGATGATGCTGTTCTTAGGAATTGGTATCCTCGGTGCTTTCACAACTTTGTCGACCTATTCGGTCGACTCGATTCGTTTGTACCAAAATGAGGAATGGGTAGCCTTGGTAGGATATATCCTTGCTACTTCAATCGGTGGCCCAATCCTAGCATTGCTAGCCTGGCTTGGCGTTGACCGAATCCTTTCATAACCGAAGGCAACTAAGTGTTGTCACATACTCGGCCTTTGGAGTTAGCCGTGATAACGAACACGAGTCATGATTTCCTTTAATCTAGCCACAACTGATTCGGCAGATGGTAAAGGTCCACCTCCAGCAACTGGGAGTGTGCCGAATTCGCTATCGATGGAGAGGTATCCCTCGATTACCCACTCCATTGCTTGACCATGACTGGGATGACTAGCGCTGAGGATTTCATGGAGAACGTGCAGGTCGATTCCGAAATCCTCGACTTCCTCGGTGATTCGAGACAATCCAAAATCGATTAGTGAAGCCCCATTCGTCGAGCAATAGAGTACATTGTTGGTAGATAGGTCACCATGGGTAATCCCTTGTCGATGCAGCCTGCGCACCAGTTCGCCGCTCTCGACCATCATCGACTGCGCCGATTGGTCGGGAATGGAATCTCGAAGGTGCTCGATTAGCGGCTGGCCGGGGAGTAGGGTCATTATCAGCCGACCTCGGTCGATATCAAAGTCTTGAATTGACGGAACAGGTAACCCGGCTCGCACCAATTTTGTCAAGAGCCTGACTTCAGCCATCATCCTTCGGCTGGTCAAGCGAGCATCCAATTCGGGGTGCCGCCAGCCTCGTGGGCGGCGGATTTTGGCGATAGCAGGCCGGCCGAGATAGGTCCCGAAACTAACCTCGGCCTCTGCTCCAACGTGGATGATTCTCTCGCTTACCCAAGCCTGCATCGTACTCCCGCTCAACGCTCCCATTACAGATGACTTCAAAGCGGTGGCGACTAACGAATTATCTGGGCGAGCCCGGAGAGTTGAGCGAATTGGCGATTTCTCTACCACTTTGTGAGATTGACCCTCGTGCCCGATCTGCCGATTTGAGCGATGAAGAAATCTCCGAGCGCATTGCCGCTGCCAAGGAGACCCTTGGGGGTAAATTGTTGATTCTCGGCCATCATTACCAACGCGATTCCATCGTTACCCATGCCGACCTGCTGGGTGATTCCTTTCTGCTCTCGAAGCTGGCTGGCGAATCTTCGGCAGAGTACATCGTCTTCTGTGGCGTGCATTTCATGGCTGAGAGCGCTGATATTCTGACCAGTGATAATCAAAAAGTTGTCCTTCCCAACATCAGGGCGGGCTGTAGTATGGCCGATATGGCAAACGTTCCCGATGTGCAGACGTGTTGGGATGAGATGCTGGCAAATCTCGACTTGGCCGACCCAGCCGAGCGAGAAGATGCTATGATTCCAGCTGCCGAAGGGGAATCCTTCCTCATCCCGGTCACCTACATGAATTCCAGTGCCGAACTGAAGGCCTTCGTCGGCGAGCACGGTGGGGTAGTCTGTACCTCCAGTAATGCTGCAGGAGTCTTGGAGTGGGCATTTGAAAGAGCCGGCGAGAATGGCAAAGTCCTATTCTTCCCAGACCAACATCTCGGACGAAATACCGGTTTGGCGATGGGCATCTCAGAGATAGAAATGGCGGTCTGGCAACCAGGTGAAACCACTGATTGGGAAGTCCTTGAGGGGGCTAGAATCGTCTTATGGCACGGCTATTGTAGTGTACACCGGCGTTTCAGCGTCGAGCAGATTGAAGGAATTAGGAGAGATCATTCCAACTGCAAGATAGTCGTCCACCCCGAATGCCGTCGAGAAGTTGTCGAGGCTAGCGATGCAGTCGGTTCAACCGAGTTCATTCGCAACTATGTGGCGCAACAGGACGATGGCGTGGTAATCGGGGTCG
>Ga0302119_10000321_pt1 | contig 21148 bp, 19 predicted proteins | sample AG5_Tmax_MG_FD_203114 | JGI IMG/M metagenome (GOLD analysis project Ga0302119, IMG submission 203114) | Marine microbial communities from Western Arctic Ocean, Canada - AG5_Tmax | ecosystem: Environmental > Aquatic > Marine > Oceanic | place: Canada: Western Arctic Ocean | collected 2017-10-01 | reverse complement strand
AAAAGGAATGACAATTTCGCCCCGTTCAACTGGGCCACTATCTAGAAGTTCGTGCATCCACTGGTTGTTGGATTCAATTGAATGTAAAAATGCTTTTCCTTCTGTAGAACCAACTAAGGAAGCAACAGTTTCATCTCCTGCAACTGTATGTAATTCCGACACCAGTAAATTCGGTTGACCATAGGCAAACGTTGCAAATGGAATACTGAACGCGAGTAGAATCTGTTTCATCATAAATAGTTTACCTGTTCAAGTCAGCATCTTCCACGCATGGTGCAAAAAGTTTTGAGTGGAGTTTTGTAGGTAAGTAAGAATGTCATTGCAGTGCGTGTACTTAAAAGCTGCGTAAAACATTGTAAAGAATAATTTATCAATCTAGATGATCCACACTGTTAGCAACAGCAATCGCTCTTGGCGCTTATGCGTACATGCAGAGTTTACAAAAACAGCCCAGATATACGTCTAGGCTGTTTCTGAAAGCTCCCCCAATTGGACTCGAACCAATGACCTAGCGGTTAACAGCCGCTCGCTCTACCAACTGAGCTATAGGGGACTAGAGGGGGGAATTATAGCAAAACCTCGCTATTCGCCAATAGGGGTTGAACAAATTGCTGATGAAACCTACAATATGGGGCTCCCCTACTAATGAGGGGATATTGGAGCATATTATTATGAAGAACGAAATCCACCCTACATACCACACAGATTGCAAAGTTTTCTTTCGCGGCGAGCACGTCATGACAGTTGGCGCAACTGTACCTGAGATGCATGTTGATATCTGGTCTGGATCGCACCCGTTCTATACCGGTAAAGCTTCATTTGTTGATGCTGCTGGTCGAGTAGAAAAGTTCCAAAACAAGTTTAAAGGCAATTACTTCCAGAACAAAAAGAAGTAAGACCTTTTTCACTCTGCACAAGCTAATGATTTCGGGGTACCCTGCTTTCACTCTATTATGAGCGAACGTATCTCTGACAATGTAGTTGAAAAATTGCTTGAAATCGTGCAACAACACGACGAACTATCTGCGCAACTGCTCGAACCTGATGTTTTGACTAACCATAAAAAAGTCACAGCACTTTCGATAAAAAAAGCTGCAATAGCTCCCCTCGTCGAACAATTCAATGCGTACCAAACAGCACTTGCCCAACAGATGGAATGCGAAGAAGTTGCACTAGGGGATGACGCTGAACTTGCGTCAATGGCAAAAGAAGAACTTGTAGAACTTGACTCGAAACTCACTGCACGAACGCTATCCATTCAAAAACAACTCGTCACTGCGAAAGAACAGTCTGTAGGCTCAGTTATCCTTGAGGTGCGAGCAGGAGTTGGAGGCGATGAAGCCACACTCTGGGCGAATGATTTGGAAGAAATGTACCGGCGATTTGCGCACCTTCGTGGTTGGAAGATTGAAGAGTTAGATACTTCCAAAACAATTATCCTGTCAATCGCAGGCGAAGGAGTTTGGACGAATCTTGGTTTTGAAAGCGGCACACACCAAGTGAAGCGTGTTCCAGCAACAGAAACGCAAGGGCGCATTCATACATCAACTGCAACTGTCGCTGTCTTGCCTGAACCAGAAGAAATTGAAATCGATCTTGATCCGAACGATGTGAAAGAATCTATCACCACTTCAACTGGCCCTGGCGGTCAAAACGTCAACAAAGTTGCAACAGCTGTGCACCTTATCCATGAACCAACGGGCATTGAAGTACGCATGCAAGATACAAAAAGCCAAGCGCAAAACCGGGAAAAGGCATGGAAATTACTCCGAGCACGTTTGTTCGATGTTCAAAAAGCGAAGATAGATGCAGAGCGTGCCGAAGCTCGAAATTCTATGATCGGTTCTGGAAACCGTGCCGAAAAAATTCGTACCTACAGATACAAAGACAACTTAATTGTCGATCACCGCATTAGTGGCCATTACAATTTAGCCGATGTACTGTCTGGCAATATGCAAACCATGATTGATGAACTTATAGAAGCAGAAACAGCAAGAAGACTTGCGGAGTTATAAACTTGTTACACCCAGATGAAGTTGTAAATGTAGATAATATTATGCCGATTGTAGTAGGCGCTCACCTTCGTGCCGAACTCGGCGACCGAAGACGAGGGTACTATCTAGGAGAAGCAATAGTAGCGTGGATGGAGAAAAACCAAATTGCTGGCCCACCGTGGCCTCTGGTTTGCACCGACATGTGGTATTTGAACCACGTTGAGTTACGAACCCGCCCCACTATCTGTATTGGGCAACCAGAACTTAATGCTGCAACAGCCGCGTTATCACCAAATCTTGACACTGTTCTGCTTGCGGACGATGCCTACCGCATCCAATGCGACCAAGAATATGTTGACTTAAAGTGCTGTATGTGGGGTATTGACGATGCGCATACAAACCAATGCGTTGAACAGTTCATTAAAAACATCCTCCCTCACTTCTTAGGCGCAATTTACGGAGTTTCGGTTGAAAATTAAGCACTCCTAGCGTACTCTGTATATGCGGATGAGCGTGGCGATACTGAACTTTTGTAAGCCCCGTAAGTTTTTGATTAGGAACACTTTGGAATAACGCTCATGAGAAACATAAAAAACTACCGTCGAACTGGCTTTACTCTTATTGAAATTCTGGTTGTTATTGCAATTATTGCAGTGCTCGCTGGCATTCTGCTCGCAGCATTATCTGGCGTGCAAAAGGCAGCAAAGAAAACTAAAACAACAACGCTCATGCAAGCCTTTGGCAGAGCATGCGATGAGTTTGCGCTTGACCATGGCAGATACCCTGGCATCCTGCCCGATTCAGTCATAGACGGCACAACAATAACTCCAACCCAGAATGCATTGCTCGAACTCATGGGTGGAGCGCGAGTAAAAAGTTCTTCTTCCACGTCAACTGTTGCAAATGAATTCGATGAATTCGAAAACAATACTGACATTCCAACGAAGACTATGAATGGATGGAGCCTATCATTTAATCCGACTCGATTCGGCGAAGGACCGTGGATTAACGGTCGAGTATACGAACCATACTTCAGCCCTAAATCAAGCGATTTGGAATATACAGAATTCGATACAAATGATGCTAGTGCGTTCAGTTTTCCAGCGCTGGTCGATTCTTGGGATACACCAATTATCTACTTGCGAGCTGTCCGAAAAAGCGGACCTATTATTGCTCTTGGTTCTAACAACCCGCTTCCGCAATACGACCTTCCCGGCATGAGTATGTTCGTCGATAATGCACTGAACTCAAACAGTAGTTTACTCAGCGAGACTAACCAATCAAACGAAGAGCGTATCGCATGGCTTACGCTCTTGATTGCCCACCCAACGTTTTGGGAAATTGATCCGTCCAACGCTAATAATGAATTTACAAATGGTGCAGCCTGGGGTACAAGCCGAGGTCGGTATATTTTGATTTCTGCAGGCCCAAATGCAATCTTTTTAGAAGCTTCAAATGATCAGATACACACCGATAGTTGGAGTCCTAACTCAGGAAATGCATTTGGCCAATTCCGCGGAGGCGGTCCAACTGGTGGTCTCATCACACCAGCAACCATGGAAACATTCGACGACGTCGTAGTACACGGCGGCGCATAGGGTCTTGTACGCCTGTGCCAGGCGCACAAGAAAACACAAGTAAAAAGCCTTGGCGCACTCGCGTGCGCCAAGGCTTTTTACAGTATGAATGAGAACAATTACGCGTTCAAATTTTGCGCATCGATGAATTCAATCACTTTTGTAACACATGTTTGAAGATCATCTTCGTGTGTTTTCAAGTGAAGTTCAGCGCGTGTTGGCTCTTCGTATGGTGCGTCAATGCCTGTGAAACCTTTGATTTCTCCAGCACGAGCTTTCTTGTAAAGCCCTTTAGGATCGCGTTCTTCAGCAGCTTCAAGTGAACAATCAATGTGACACTCGAAGTAAGGAACGTTCATTTCAGCGTGCAACGCACGAACTGCATCGCGGTCTTCAGCATAAGGGCTAATGAAACTTGCGATTGAAATCACGCCTGCATCAGCAAACAGTTTTGAAACCTCGCCGATTCGGCGAATGTTTTCAGTACGGTCTTCTGGTGAGAAACCGAGGTTCTTATTAAGACCCATTCGGATGTTATCGCCATCAAGACGGTACGCGTGGTTTCCACGGTTTAAAAGTACTTGCTCTACTGCAACAGCGATTGTGCTTTTGCCTGAGCCTGAAAGACCTGTGAACCAAAGAGTTGCACCCTTTTGTCCCATGTTTGCCAATCGTTCTTCAGCAGACACTGTGCCTTCGTGAAATGTAATGTTTGTAGCTACTTGTTCAGCCATTGTATTTTCCTAAATGTGGAATTTGGTAATTCCGGGGTTAGTTATGCAGTTACTGTAGATGTTGCCCATTCAATGAGTACATCTGCAACTTCAGGACGTGAAAACTCGGCTGGCGGACGTTCACCTTGCTCGAGAAGCGCTCGGACTTTTGTTCCTGACAAGAAGATTTGGTCGCCTTCAAGTTTAGGGAAAGTCTTTGAACTTACCATGCCTTGCGCTTTCTTTGAGTATGCAGCATGTTCAAATTTAAGTGGAGTTACTCCAATTTCTTCAGCAGTGAAGTTATCGAAGATGTTTTGCGCATCGTATGTACCGTAGTAATCGCCAACACCAGCGTGGTCACGACCAACAATGAAGTGTGTTACACCGTAGTTTTTACGAACAAGTGCGTGAAGTACAGCTTCGCGTGGACCAGCGTAACGCATTGCTGCTGGCATAACTGAAAGAGCTGTGTACTCGCGTACGAAGTAATTATCGATAATTGTGTTGTAACAATCCATACGAACGTTTGCCGGAATGTCGCCTTCTTTTGTTTCGCCAACGAGTGGATGAATCAAAAGGCCATCGCAAATTTCTTGTGAACATTTGCAGAGGTATTCGTGTGCACGGTGAATTGGATTACGTGTTTGGAACGCAGCAACTGTGCTCCAACCGCGTGATGCAAAATCAGCGCGTGTTGCTTCAGGTGCAAGACGGTATTCAGTGAATTGCTCGCCTGGTTCAATTTCAGGAGTAACAGTAGCAACGCGAACGTCGCCACCAACAAGCCATTCGCCTTCATCCATTACTTGCTTAGCGCCAGGATGTGCCTCGTCTTCAGTTCCGAAGACGTTTGGAATTTCGAGTGCTTTGTCGTGTGCATAGATTTCGTCGCAGTCAACGATTGCCATGAATGTTCCGTCTGTGTGATAAAGTGCCGCTTTGCCGCCCTCAGTTAATGTGTTTTTTACATCTTCGTCAACTGCAAGGGTGATTGGAATTGGCCAAACTGTACCGTCAGCAAGACGCATATCTTTACAGATTGATTCAAAATCAGCTTTCTTGCAGAAGCCTGTTAATGGGCTAAATGCGCCGATTGCAATCATTTCAAGATCGCAAGCTTGCTTCGTTGATAGCGTAATTTTTGGTAACGATGCGGCTTCTGCTGCAAGATCGCCTTCTGCGAATCTATTTACTAAAGTGCCGCCGTGTGGGGCAATAAGACTTCCTGTTGACATAATTTGTGAAACTCCAAAAAAGGTTGTATGTAACCCCCCCACAGAAGAGAGGATTTGGCGAAAAATACGCTGAAACGACCGATTTTAGTGACTTGAAAGCTTAATTGCAAGACCTTTGCAACTAATTCGACAGAACACTTCAAATGCAGCGAATAACAGCAGTTTTTAGGCTATTTTCGGGTGTTTCATGCCCGCGTTCTTTCGAAGGAATTGACGCACTTGCAGAGTGGTACCACTTGCCTTCTTATTCACAGGAGCACATTGTTATACGCTTCTACTAACTCGACTGCGTATGAATTCCAATTCCATCGAGAAGCAATGTCAGCCTTTGCTTTATTCCCCATTTCAATAGCATTTGCAGTATCGGAAAGAATCGCATCTAGAGCCTTTGTAGTAGCGTCAATATCACCAATTGGAACTAAGAACCCTGTTTCACCTTCCACAATAAACTCCGGATTTGAACGCTGATCGGTAGCAATAACTGGGATACCCGTTGCAAGTGTCTCAGCAATAACCAGCTGTGGGTCGATGCTCATTCTTCTAATGGGCATAACAACACAAAAAGACTCCATCAATAATTTGGGCATAGTGATGCCATTTTTATAAGGAAAATAATGCACAGTAATGTTGTCGTACTTGCTTGCAATTTCATCTACACCTTCAATGGGAGTCCAATGCGGACGAACAGCAAATGTAAATTCGATATCGGGGTAAGAAGTTGCCAGATTTTCGTATGCTGCAAGAGCAACATCAGCACCATTCTCTACTGTCATGTCACGCCAGAATAGCACACGATGTTTTGGCTTCACTTCAGCCCCATCATTTTCTTCAACTAGGTCTCTAATAACCCCATGCTTGATTTGTTTTACTTGCAAGCCCTCTGCTTCTAAGTTGTTTTTTACATAATCTGTTGCAGTAAAAATTCCATCAATTCGATTCCACAATTTCTTTGTTAAAAACGAAAATCGCTCTGGGAAAAAAGTACCGAAAATTGTCACAAACACCGGTGTCTTTAAACCAAACAATTTCAACCCACCTGCAAGGTGTGCCGTTCGATTATAACCGTACAAATGAAGTACATCAAGATTTTGTTTTTTGCAAATTCGTTTAATTTCTTTTACTTGACGAAGCAATTTAAATTTGCTTATCCCCTTCCCTTGTTGACTTTTCCTTTCGAGAATTCCTTTTCTGTCTCTTGAGTCAGTTACAAAATGAATGTCCATATCTTTATCTAAACAAAACGGTAATGAACGGTCTGCGCCAAATTTATTTGTAATCAGGTGAACTTCATGACCTGCTTTTCGCAATTCTTCTATGCTTCGTAGCGGCACTTGGATATGCCCCGAAACATTATTCTCAAATCCTTTTTGCCCCGCGACTACTGATACAAATACACCTATTTTCATTTATGGCTCGCATTCCAAGTTGTAAGATCCTTCTGCAAAAAAGTCGAGAGGCGCTCGTTGTAGGGCAGATAGTGTGCAAGTAACTTTTCTTTTGTTGACGCATTCATAGGTTCGTAAGCCTTACCTTTGTTTTTTCGGCTCCTTCGTACTGAATCTCCAATCCTAGATTTACTTATCAGATCCACAATGGGTTTAAGACCAAAACGATGGAGCCATTTGCGCAAATTTGGAAACATTGCTGCATTTTTACGCTGACCGATGAGATTATTTTCTAGAGTTGCGTCAACACCTAAGAATTCCAAAATCGTATCTAAATATTTTTTGTCATCAATATGCAAATCGTCATACAGCAAAAACAAAACATTACTCTTGTCGTAAAACTGCATCAGGCATTCAATTTGGTCAATGTATTCTCCCCGAACAATCAAATCAGGATCCGATTCCAACGCCTCTTCAAAACTGTTCCAGCCAGATTCAATTCGTCTTGTTTGAAAGTTGCTATACGCTCGCTCAATTGGATTGCGCATAACCATCATGAGTTTTACGTCTGGAAAATGCTTCGCCATCAATGGAGCAGCTTCAAGCAAGCAATACCCCGTAGCAATTTCGCCAACCGCTGTGTGGTGTTCTTCAGTCCCTTGAAACCGTTCTAGATACCATTCCATACCTTTATCGTAATTTCGGTCGAAGAAATACGACTGTTTTTGCTCTGGCAAATACACACTTGGGTGAGCGCGAAGCGCGGCATCGGTCCAGGTTGTTCCGCACCGCTGGCATCCAATCATTAAAAATGTAATGTCTTGTTGCTCCTTAGAACCCATACAACAAATATAGCAGATGTCCCTTACGAAAACGAAGTGTTCTAAAAAGTAAGTTTACTTCTGCCCAGGAGAAGGAGGACCGCCCAATGATCGAGGCTCTGGTGAACAATTCGTGCCCCACGCGGCAATTATGACAAGTAGGTCGTTCACCTCAATAACGCCATCCACAACCAAATCGCTCGGGCAACAGGAGTTCGCTGGGCAATCGCCCCAATCTTCAATAATGGCAATGATATCCATCACTTCTACAACCCCATCGCCACTTAAATCTGCGATACAAGTTGAACAATCAACTTGCTCTACTTCACTCATATGCACAGTTACCGAACCATTATTTGTATTTGCTGTTATCAAATCAATCTTGTCATCACCATTCAAATCCGATGCAATTACATGCGCAGGTCCATTGTCCGATTGGATTTCGATTGTGCTTGCGACTGCACTGTCGCCTTCATTGACAAACACGTACACCCATGGACCACCAACATGCGATGTGATGACATCGAGTTTGCAATCGCTATTTAAATCTGCAATCGTAATCGAGTGGGGGTTGCTATACGTATCTGAAACCGATGCGACTGAAAAGGACATCCCGCCATCATTATTAAGAATCCACATTTCATTAAAACGTTTATGTGCAATTGCAATATCGTTAAGCCCATCTTGGTTTAAGTCGCCAATTGCAACGTATCGAGGCTCTTCTCCTACGTCGAATGTAATCGCTTCGACAAAGATGCCGTTACCTATATTCTCTCCAATTGTAATGGTGTGGCCTGATAAGTTATTCACCACAAAGTCTTGGTCACCATCTCCATCAAGGTCGCCGATCGCAACACCTCGTGGTTGAGTGCCAATGGTCACGAGCGATGATTCTACAAACGTAGCATCGCCGTTGTTGAGCATCACACTTGTGAGGCCAGGGCTTGTACTACCGTTCAAAGCATCTGGATCCCAATGAGGTACAACTAAATCTAAATCGCCGTCGTCATCTAAATCGCCAATTGCGATGCAACTCGGCCTGCGAAAAGGAAATTCATCCACCACCGTGAGAACACCTGTGCCATCATTTAGTAATATCGAAACCGTTTCAGATTCCCAATTTGGAGTAGCTGCATCGATATCGCCATCGCCATCTAAATCCCCTGCAACTACGTACCTTGGTACGCCGCCGACAAAAACAGTTGAATGGTGAGAAAAATTACCAAGACCATCGTTCCTCAAAACCACAACATCGTTCGTATTACGATTCGCGACAATAATATCAGGAAAGCCATCACCATCAAAATCACCGACATCCACACCCGTAGTGTTTTCTCCAGTGTCGTATTGCACCTGTTGGTCGAAACTCCAAACGCAATCGCCATGCAATTGTGTGGCATATAAAATACCTGCAACAAAAACGAGATATAAATTGAACTGTATCTGTAGTTTTATACGTAACATCTATTCTTCCCTATAAGATAAACTTAACACCCTATCGATGAAATACAAGAGCAAATCCATTTTCCATCTCGCAAAACAGTTATTTCATTGTCCTACAAGGTCCCATAATGTCGAGCGATAAGGAGAATACGCCATCTGAGAAGAAAAAAGGACTCTACCGCATTTCTACGAATTATGGTCGTCTTATGGCCACTATGGCAATGGGAATTGCCACTGTCCCGCTTCAAATTAAATGGCTGGGAATGGATGGGTTTGGTTTACTCGGTCTTGTGGGCTCGTCTGTCGGCATTGGGACAATGCTGCAAGACATGGTGCGAAGTTCGATGGTCCGCGAACTCGGAGCTGCTTGGCACGATCGCGACAACGGAAAATTTAAACAGAGTTACGCAGCTGCCTTTAAAGTATGCACGGTAGTAGCAATTCTGACAGCAATAATTTTTGGCGTCATCATTGCCGTTATTCCATTGTTAAATATTCGCGAGGAATGGATACGCCCTGCGCAATGGATAACTGGATGTGAAGGGATTGCCACATTTTTGATTGTACTGCTCGCACCTACAATCAATATGCTCATCGTTCGAGAGCAATTCTTTTGGCATAACGTTTGGACCGTCGTACGACGAAGTGCGTATCTAATCGCTACGATTGTTCCATTTTTAATTCTAGATGTAACTAATATTCCATCAGGATTAACTATGTACGGCACAATTGTGCTATTCGTAAATATAGCTTGCACCATTTTACTCATTGGTGGCGTGGTGCTTATCGATAGGAGAATGACCCCTGTATTTAGAGGCTCCACTCCAGAAACGATAAAAAAAGTATTGGGTACATTCGGATGGAATAGTAGTGTTGTGCTTGCAATGAATTTGCACGAACGCATTGCGAACTTCATTATGAATATCTTTTTTGGTCTTTGGGGAAACGCTGTCTTTTCGCTTGCACTTAGAATGGTCAGCTACATACGAATGGCAACATTAGGACTTACATTCGGTCTCGATTCTGTAAGTGCACGGATTTCTTCAACTGGAGACGAATCAAGTTTGCGCAACATGTTCCGGCATAGCACCCGCATGTTGAGTTTTGTGGCGTTCCCTGCGATGGTAGTCGTATTTGTGCTAGCGGAACCATTACTTCGTATGTGGGTTGGTCGAAGCATCGACAACCCAACTGAAGTGTTACCGCCAGCAGAAATTCTTGTAAAATTGATGGTGATTGGTCTCACATGCAGAGCAATATCAGACGGCTGGATGAAACTATTTTACGGCGCGGGATTTATTCGAAAATACGCGCCATACGTTTTAGCGGGTGGCATTTTCAATCCCATATTGTCGATCGCATTTATATTCTTCCTTCCAAAAGACACTAGTTTCACGGGTGCGGCAATCGCGTATTCTTCTGTGTTTCTTGTAGTGCACATGTTTATTATGCCAAAAGTAACTGCGCCAAAAGTAGGCCTACGGTGTAGAACCATTATCGCTCCAATTTTTAGACCACTCATGATTGCAGTTGCAATCGCTCCATCCTTGCTTGTGGGCAAATATTTTATAACCGATGGAGTTATGAATTGGACAGGAGTTCTCGTGGGCGTTGGACTTTATGGTTTGTTGTATGTGTTGGCAAGTTGGTTTTTTATGTTGTCCAAACAAGAGCGAGCTGGTTTCTCACGGTTAACGCATCAACTAATTTTGAGGTAACGACGCGTCGTTGAAATCTTCAAATTCTTCTTCTTCGTTGACTACGTTTTCTTCATAGTAATCCTCGCTCGGTTCATCATCGTACAGCGCTGTATCAAAATACCCCTCGCGTATGTTTTTCCACATACAAATAAAGATACTCGCAAGTACTACATGCAAATACGACCACGTATATGTTGGCCAATACACAACTTGGTTAAACAACCCTTGAAAATACATCGCGCCTAACAATACAACAATTATGCTGTACAGCAAGGGGTCTCCAGGTAGCAACTTACGAACCCGCCAAATCATAAAGCCGCAATACGATGAATACACAGTGAGAATAACCATTGGTAATGCAAGTGCTGCTCCACCTACATACATCAAGTAAAACCAAGCGTTATGCGGGTGTTGCCCTACTTCTGATAGCGATTTGAGATAGGACTCCCCACTCGTCCCAAGTAAACCAACCAAAGGCCGCTGAGGGAACACCGTAGTCCAGTACGCCTTCCAAATATCCAAGCGCCCCGATTCCAGTGTTCCATATCGCTCAAAGTCCGCATCCGCACCAAGTGAGAATACCAATGGCAACGCAACTACTGCAACTCCCAAGCCAAGTATCATCATGATTGGGCGTTTAGAAACTACAAGCAAGATGGGGAACATGACTATAATGATTGCAAGCATGGTTTGACGGCTACCTGTAAGAATAGCCATACCGATTGTTAACGCAAGAAGGCATAAGAAAAACGGTCGGAACGAAACTCGCTTGAATGACAATGCTGCGTATCCAAGCAAAGGAGTTGCTAAAGCAAATAGCATACCCGTCTGATTGGAATTCGAACCCCAAGGTTGGAATCGACCCATTCCACGTAAAAAGGAATCGGAGGGGAATAAAATCAAACTTGAAATTGGTAACGCAAGTGCACAGACAACGCCCACAGTAAGTGCATCAATGACACGCTTTAAATCCGAATACGAAACAATTGTGCGAGCAGTTAACACGCCCGCAAGTGTTACGCATACCCATTGCACGCGAAGGACGATCGCAAGCATTTGTTCTTGCACCGTGAGTACGAAAAAGATACCCATGACTGCTACGATTACGAACACCCAAACGATACCTGGTATTTCTCGTTTTGGCCCAGGGTGTGTTAACGCTGAAAATGCGATAAGCAAATACGCACCACCGGAACTTAATTTCGCTGCTGCAGCAATTGGACCTAGACCAGTTGACCGTGCTACGCACAACCAAGGAACCAGAATCATTAGGCTGAAGAAGAGTCTCTTATCTAGAGGTATAACAAAGAAAATAGCAACGAATAAAGCAATCGGCGCTAGAAGAAGCGGATTCTGCGTGACAAGTTGAAGATATACATCTGTTCGTTCCATAGCCCTAATGAGTACTTACAGGGTATCGGTAAACTAGCATGTATAACCCCCGCAATTTCCCTTAATTATGGTAAAACTACTGTATGCAAAACACCTTCCTCACTACGCTAACTGCAACTTTTAGTCTTTTGGCACTGAACGCCAATGCAGATTGGAATCCCCAGGTCTACAACGCCATTAAGTGGACTGCTCCAAACCAAGGACGAACCACTATTGCGTATACAACGAGTGTTGGCATTACACGGGTTCCGATGGCATATCATGGGGGTGTTGATGCAAATGCATCAGGCGAGATCACTGAGCAAAACATTTCCCACTTCAAACAATGGGTACTTGAACGACTCCCGAGTGGATATTGCGGTCCAGTTGTTATGGATTACGAGCAACCATGGTGGCACACACTCGGGGCAAAAACCATTACGCAAGATTCGTTGCAAGAAATAATCTCTGTGTACGGTGAATCCATGCAAATTGCGAAGAATACGCTTCCAGATGCACAGTGGGGATTTTGGGGTTTACCGTTGCTACGAAACACTGGAGAAAAATGGAAGGCACAAGGCGTATCGTTAGACCCACTGCTCAAACAATGCAACGGGCTCTACCCAGACATCTACGATAGCAGTCGCGGTGAAGATACTTCTGCAAGAGCGCAGAGGCATATCGAAAGTGTTTTAAAATCCGCAGCTGGTCAAATACCTGTGTATGCGTTTGTTTCACCTCGGTTCACAGGCGAAGGGAAAGACCATTCCTATTTTATTCCAGATGACGTTTTTCTCCGGCATGTAAATGGTGCGATGAAAGCTGCATGGACTGATGCAACTGGGCAAGTACATAAAATACAAGGGATTATTCTGTGGGATGCCTATGGATATACGCCTGAAGCAGGTTGGGATGATCTAGATACAAAACATGCATATTATTTCCAACTTATGCAGGCGCTTGTCGAAGCCTGGGAAAAATCTATGGTTGGCGTTTCTGTTGAAACCAATGTAGTTCACTTGCCCAACTGCAAATATGCTTTGCCCGAACCAAAGAACAGTGAAACAGCTATCGACGATGCGCCACTCCAACGTCCCAGCCAAAATAACTTCCAGAATAGAGAACGCTCAAACTTGGAATCAGAACGAATTCCCAGTGGGCGAATTCCTTCAGGTAGAGAGTAAATTAGTCTTTCTTTAGGCTTTGTAAACGACGTAAAAATCGAATTCTTCGTAATGATGCTTCGTCTATGTTTCCATCATTTTGGATTTTACGCTTGCCTCTGTTTCCACTTTCCTTATCAGAATCACTTGGGGATGTTGGCGAGAATCCGCGCTGCTTTTCATCCATTGGCATATCTTTATTTTTATTTGCTTCTTTTCGCTTTGCCTCCTCGTCAAGTAATTCTTGATACTTGGATTGGAATTTTTTTTGCTGCTGGGCAGTTAGCAAAACCCATGCTTTTGATTGATAAACCTTAGCGTCGGGCGCAAGTTCCATCAGTTCAAGCATGCGTTTTTGTGATGCCTCGGAAATAACCGCTCGATCTTTTGGTGCTCCGATGAGGATCGTGGTAAGCACATCACGCTTTTTTTTATCGTGTTCGGTTTTTTTATCATGTTCGGCGCGAATGCTTGTGATTTCCTGGCCGTGTGTAGCTCGGAATATTTGATTCAGCTTTTGAAATTCTTCCATAATCTTGTGGATTTCCATTTCTTGATCTTTTGTCAAATCGATAACTTTCAGCGCAGTCCTCCACATCTGCGACTGTTGACGAGAACCAACCTCCTTCTTTGATTTGCTTTGTTCTTTCAACACTCGATCGGTCATGTCTTGGCTTGTGACTTCTTCTGTTTCAATAGAAGGTCCAGCAAGTAAATCGTCAGCAGGTGGGGCCGCCATTGCGAAACTGGAGATGACAAAACCTGCTGTAATTAGAATGGGTGTGTATAGATTCATGATAGGTTCCTTATAGTTGTGTTCAACATTCAACGAACTTGTTCAGTATATAATGCCACGAATCAGAGAAGAAAGGTCCAAAATGCCCATACAACCCTCAAACCTACGCGAAGCCCTACGAAAAATAGCTGATCCTGATTCAGGAAAGGATATTGTGACCGCTGGAATGGTGAAAGATATCAAGCCAGAAGGCGATAATATCACACTTGAAATTGAGCTCAATACGAATGAGCCCGCGTTTCAACAGAAACTCAGTGAGCAAATTGAAGCTGAAATTCGTGCAACTGCACAAGAAAACAACGAAGTAGTTGCAGCAGTTACCGTGAAATTCACTGAGGACTCACGCAGTGCTAACAAGCGAGTGCATGACGCTGGCAACCCACTGCCAAATGTTAAAAAAATTATCGCAATAGGAGCAGGCAAAGGCGGCGTAGGGAAATCCACAGTTGCGACAATACTTGCTGTTGGCCTAGCACGGCAGGGAGCCAAAGTTGGTTTACTTGATGGCGATATATACGGACCATCCATGCCCACGATGTTAGGCTTGCATCAAGAAGAATCAAAAGCTGAAGATGGCTTGCTTCTACCATTCGATGTGCACGGAGTGGAGGTCATGACAATCGGAAAAATGGTTGAGCCTGACAAAGCCTTAATCTGGCGTGGACCAAGAGCACACAGTGCCTTTAATCAACTTGCTACACAGACTAAATGGGGCGAACTTGATTACTTATTCGTCGACTTGCCTCCAGGAACTGGAGATGTTCCGTTATCCCTTGCGCAATTGTTACCGTTATCTGGTGCTGTTATTGTTTGCACGCCCCAAGTAGTCGCACAGGATGATGCGCGTCGCGCAGTTCGTATGTTCCAGCAACTTGGTGTACCATTGCTCGGTCTTGTTGAAAACATGTCCTACTTTATTGCTGACGATGGCAAAGAATACGACATTTTTGGAAAAGGTGGCGGAGAACAATTGGCTGCGGCGATGAACATTGCATTCCTCGGCGGAATACCTATTCATCCAGTTATGCGAATCGCTGCCGATACAGGCGAGCCGTTACGTAATTGGGCGATCAACGAAACGATGTCTACTGCTCTAGATACTGTGTGTGACAATCTAGTAAGCGCTGCAAACGCATCGAATACTGATAGACCAACGCTTTCAATTAGTTAACTCAGCAATAAAAACAGTACAGAAGTAACTATGCCATTGCTAATTCCATGCACAAGCATGGAAGGTAGAAGTGAGCCGCGCCATTCACGTATGAGATTCATTCCGACTGCTATACCCATCAATGCTGGGATCGCTACCCAGCCCTGCGGATGAATTGCTGCGAAGATAAACGAAACAAGAGCCACGCTCATCAGAATACTAATCGCATTGCCCCATTGCTCACTCCAAGAACGCAACTGACGGTACAACACGCCTCTGAAAAATGTTTCTTCAACGATAGGAGCTGCGACTGCAGCAAGAAGTAATACAAGAACCCGTATGAGCGTTCCGCCTTCTGCAATTTGCAGAACAATAGGATGCGCCCCACTACTTGAACCCCCAAATGATTCACTACCTCCTGCAAAATAAGTTTGGATGAATATTAAAAGAAGTGTAAGCAAAACGCCAACGCCCAAAATCGGAAGAGTCATTGCATAGCCTGCAATACCGAACAATATTTCTTTAAGTACGCCTTCGCCTTTTGTCCAACCAATGTCGTCTTTGAGTTGATTCCAAGAGACACCGCGAATTCTTGCCCAACACAAACACACCAGGCTTAAAAAGAATGCAACGAGTGAGCACAGCATTCCAACTACAAGGCTCCCGCTCGACACAAGTTCCGCAACGATACTGGAAATTTGCATCAGTACAACAAAACCAAACAACCATACTGCAAACACTTCAGCGTAAATGCCATGCTGAACTTGTTGTGATTGCAAACCGCTCTGTAATTTTCCGGAAAATGCAAATACAACCGCGATGATTAACCCAATACACCCCAAGGCAAAAAGTGTAATCAACACACCAGCCACTTTTCCAAGAATACTTCCCTTTTCTTTTGTTTTCTGCTCCATTGCTGCACGTTCAGTTGGGTTGGCTTCGAGCAATTTTCCAAACCAGCCAAGAGAAGTTTCTAATGGTTCATGGTCTTCGGGCAGCGAACCACCGTGTATCAAAATATCAAGTTGCTCTTGCACTGCACTTTGTGAATCTGTCAGGGTTAAGCCATCTTTAAGAAGGCTCTCTTGCAATGAACGCGATGTTTCTTCGGCTTCTTTTGTTTCCCCAAGTGCAATCATGAACGCAATGAAAGACTGCCTTTGAGTAACTGTTCCAATGTTGATTGCTTGCGTTAGTTCAGCGACTTCGCCCTCTTTAAGGTCGTCAGGTAGTATGCCAAGCATTATTTCTGCCTGAATACGAGCCATGACTAATCCAGCTGGGTCTTCCACGCTAGCAGTTGCAGTTTCGTCTATACCCTCTATAGGAGCGTCTGACAGCGTTTGCAGATACGCGATGCCTGCTGTTAACACAATAATAAGGGCCCAAGCACTTTTCACAAATGCTGTTCGATGTCTGTTCATAGGCAAATGGTACCCTTATTGAGTTGACAAAAGGGGTGGTTTTCGATACATTCCCATGTTCGCCCTTTAGATTTGAGGGCCTAGAAGGAAATTAGATTATGCCACGTCAAACAACATTTGCAAAACAAGGTGAAGTCGAGCCATCATGGCGACACGTAGACGCTGAGGGTAAAACTCTTGGTCGTATGGCAACAGTTATTGCCACACACCTTATGGGTAAGAACCGTCCTGAATGGACTCCACACGTATTAACTGGCGACTTTGTCGTCGTAACTAATGCTGAAAAAATTGTCATGACAGGTAAAAAGCTTGAGCAAAAAACACAGCTCATTTACAGTGGCTACCCGGGCGGTCTCAAAGCGCATAAATACAGCGATATGATTGAGAAACACCCTGAGCGTATAATTGAGCAAGCCGTTCGAAGAATGCTTCCAAAAACAAAACTTGGTCGTGACATGTTCCGTCGCCTAAAGGTGTACAGCGGAAACTCGCACCCACACGCTAACCAACAACCAGAAGCGCTTGCTTGCTGATTGAATTTTTTTGATTGCCTACTTGTCCGGCAATCGCACACACACAGTTCTCAAGAGGGGCTCCTAGAGCTTACGAACACATGACAGAAGATCAACCAATTATTGAAGCAACTGAAACAGTTGCAACCGAAACAACAACCGCTCCCGCAGCGAAAAACACTCCAAAAGATGGCCATTGGTGGTGGGGAACCGGACGACGTAAAGCTGCAGTTGCACGCGTACGTATTAAACCGGGCACAGGCGTTTTCAACGTTAATAAAAAAGATTTAACCGATTACTTTTCAGAACTTCGTGATCACAAAGATATCATGAATGTCCTAGAAAAAACCAACACCAAAGGTTCACTTGATATTTACGTGAACGCAAATGGTGGTGGCTACACAGGGCAAGCAGGCGCAATTATTCTTGGATTAGCCCGCGCACTCGGTAAGTTTGACCCATCGCTTGATGGTGTTCTACGTGACAACAATTATCTTTCACGTGACCCTCGTCGCGTTGAACGTAAAAAACCAGGTCAGCCTGGTGCACGTAAACGTTTCCAGTTCTCGAAACGTTAAGCCCAACACTCAATTCAAAAGCCCACTGGATTTTTTCATCCAGTGGGTTTTTTTATGTATGTTATGACCAGCGTAGAAGTTGCTTAGAAATACTCGTTGGCTTTTCGCCCATCACCTCTGCAATTTCTAACACAGTCAGTGGAACACCAAGCCACCCATATTTTAAGCCAACCATTTTCCCAATGCGCGCTGAATTCTCTTGAGCATTCTCGTACACATTTGTAGTCGGGAGTAGATTTGACCATGGAACCACTCCATGAAATGGGCAGTGAATTTGAATCTCTTTGTATTTTGCAGCCGCACGAGTAGGGTCTCGCAATGCCTTCATCATCGGCAACGTACGATCTAGAACCGATGCAGGCGTTCTCTTTGCAGTCTGACCAGTTGAAGGGTTCATTTCTGCACATGCTTTGCCTACTACTTGAATTACAAGCTCTAACAAAGGCAGTAAGCGATTTGCGGGTAACTCGTGTAAGGGTCTACCAACGTATTGCACTGCCACTGCAAGGGCAGCAGGCATTGCATCGATTATAAGTTTTTGCTGCAGCAAGAACGACCAGCGTAGGTCTGTCTCTATGCGATCAAGTACTGTAATTGATGGTGCGTACTTCAATCCGCTGATTGCTACAGCGGAGCGCCTCCGTAACAAATGCATTGCTGAAACTACAGCTATTTCTTCAGGCTCAGAATCAGAATGAGAAAAAAGTAGTGAATCTAGAATCAATGTTGGTGAATCTACACTTCTTGCAGCGGGTGCACCCAAAATTACTTCTTCGGCTTCAACTCTAGCAAAAACCTCTAGGTCTACAAATGTAGTTTCCATTTGTTTCAAGCGAGTTGCTCTCAGCCGGGCAATTGCTTTCCGCATAGCATCCGGAGTACGATTATATTCCGAAGACAGGTCAACCCACGATGCACCGCTTTGCAGGGATTCTTCGATTGCTCTTGCGTTACTCCGCGTAATCCTAGATGGTTGAGGAAGCGATTTTGATGTACGCCCTGTTTCTTGAAGAAGAACACGTATAGTTTCGTGCCCTCGAGTTGAAGTTCTTGCAAGCTCCGCTGCAACTTCACTCAGCGTTTTCTTTTCGCCCTTGTACCGCATTGCTAATTCTATAATATCCTGTTGCTCAATTTCCGATAATCTCGAGAAAGCCGACGCTCTAGTTAAGCGATCCTTATTGCGTGAAACAAAATCATCGATCATCTGTGAGGAGCAACCTAATCTCTTTTTACCGTTGCCTTGGACAACCCAGTACATCAAAAAACCTTCTGAACGTAAGCGACTCAAAGTTCGAGTTGAAATCTGTAATTGTTCTGCAACTTCTTGAACCGAAAGCATACCTTCATCTGTCAACTGCAAAGTTCTGCTCACTCTAGCGACAAGAGCAACAAGATCTCCTCGCAACGCACTGCCAAGTAGAATCACTTCGTTCGCCGAATCACTCCGATACGCTGTAATTCGGTACACCACATAATCAATGGGATACAAACCCTCGTCATCAATCTCGTGTAACAATTCCTCGGCTGCTAGCATTTGCTTTCGCCGAATATTCTCAGGCGCTCTTTCCACTTGCAGAGCGAATTCCAACATCTGACGTACATGAAATCGTGGAGAAATAGGCATGCAATCAGATTGTCAATAGACGGATCGGTTGTATTTCATTCAATACGCCGTGCTTCTTACTTAACTCGTAAAACAACTGCAACGATTCAATATGTGAGGGGGTGCATTTGTAATACATATGTTTTGTTACATAATCAAGGGCTAACTCTGCGGGCCAACCTCTGCCAGACGCATTCGATGAAACCACCTGCTCTATACGTTGTGCATTACAAGCCAATTGCCTAGTCAAAATTACCGAAGCGAATTCTAAGGTTGAACATGCAATATCTTCCCTAGCGAACCATGTCGCAAAAACAAATGGTAACGAGTATTGTTCTTTCCATGCCTTACCTAAATCTAGAGAATATTCGTACTCCGTATCGCAACCACTAGTAATAACTTTATCACCAATAATTAAAACCGTTTCAGGCCATTCACTATTACAAGTACAAAGTGAACGGATATCACTGTCTACAAGTTTTGGTTCAATCCCAAACACTTCCTTCATAATTATTTGCAATAAGGCTACAGATGTATGGCTATCAGAATCGCAGTGCACCTCTGTTATTTTTTCAAAAGGAATTCGGCTACAAAGTTTCACCGTCAGCGATTCGCCATCAGAGCTCAACACACCAACTGGGATAATTCCAAGTGTAATATTGCAACGTTGGTAATCAATCGAAGAAGCAAGCGCGATATCTACTTCGTCTCTTTCAAGGCAACCGACTAATTCGCTTGGGACTTTTGGAACCAGTTCAACCCCTTCAATCGTAGATATTCCTTCAATAAGAGGTGTTGCATTGAAAAAATTTACAACACCTATGCGAACTTTTACTTGCGTCTGGGCATCCATATACAGCATCATAGCCTCAGAACGTACTTTTTTTCGACCAATTTGTGGTTATCGGTCATTGAAATTTCTTTCAGAGATTGCTTAACTTACGTTACTCAGTTACCGATAGACAGTGTGGACAGATGTGTGTTCTCGAGCCCAAGTAACTAAAGCAACACACAAGGGACCGCCTACGGGCCGACCCACTTAGCTTGTAGGTTTCTTGGGCTCGACGGCATTCGTCACAAACTCTCTCTTCTCTCTCTCCAAAAACGCTCGTTCTATTATCTAAAGATAATGGAGCGCGTTTTTATATGATGTGTACCGATTGTCCCTGCAATGGCGTAACAACTTCACAAGGCCCTTCAACATATGTGCGATGCACCTTTGAGGAAATCCTACTGATAATGGCGTGGGGTACGACCCCCGCCACTTCTGCTACTCGCTGAAGAGTCGCATTACTGGAAGGTTCTGCAGTGAGTAGCTCAATACCGTATGTAACTTGATTCGATGCAATATCAGTTATATCGATAGCTATTTGGTCCATGCATACACTGCCGAGTACTGGTGCATCACCCAAAGCAGTAGTAAATGATTCGTCGTACACTCGAACGTACGCGCCCTTGGTGTCTCCTTCAGCTCCTACTCCCATTGGATACCCAGATGAATATCCAACTGGAACAATTCCAATGCGTGACGGCCGCTTCGCAGTCCATTTACCAGAATATCCGACGTGTTCGCCAGATTTTACTTGTTTAACATGCGCCACTCGTGTCCTCCAGGTTACAACTGGGCGCATGTTAGCTAATGGTGCAATACCGTTTGGAACAACACCTGTCCACGCG
>Ga0302119_10000317_pt1 | contig 21289 bp, 14 predicted proteins | sample AG5_Tmax_MG_FD_203114 | JGI IMG/M metagenome (GOLD analysis project Ga0302119, IMG submission 203114) | Marine microbial communities from Western Arctic Ocean, Canada - AG5_Tmax | ecosystem: Environmental > Aquatic > Marine > Oceanic | place: Canada: Western Arctic Ocean | collected 2017-10-01 | reverse complement strand
TTGAAAAAATATTTTATCAACCTGGGGGCGACAGTCTTACAAGATGGTTACGTCGTTATTTTCGACGGCACAACTTCTTTGCCTTCGTAAATTTTCAATTTTCCCCGTAGAGACAGCACGACTGTCCAACTCTGGCCAAGAGGTTGTGGGGTGATCAGTGTTTTCTCAATGAGATGCATCTTCTGAAATAGTCATGTCATGCCGAATCCCAGTTAATGGGATTGGCCGATTGCATATTTCAATTATTGTGGATTCTCTGCAAGCCAAAGGATCACACGGTGGCTGTCGCTAGCCGCGGGCGTTGAAGCCGTCATGACCACTTGGAAAGCGTCACTATCGAAGTAACTGGTTGTCGAAAGTGGTTCAGCAACCAAGGGATCGTCAACGTCGCTGTTGTCGGGAGTGACGGCGCTTGAATGGCCTATTCCCAGCGGACGATTTATTCCGATGTCGGCCTAAACCGTCGATGGAAAAGTTGAACGGGTTTGTCCCAGTAGGGCGCTGAATATGATTCGGCAGTTGCTGGCGAGTGCGCTCCCCTCTGCATCGAATCAAGGATTTCTACATCCTGCTGGTTGATATGATTCATTAGCTTGGAAAAGCGTTCGATTTCGACCTGGCCCTCGTCAGGGACTTTGTCAACGACGTAAAGGCCCAGGAACTCCACCGAATTTTCGACGGCCTCCGGTTGCACACTGATGACTTGGAACCAACTCGAGGTGATGGCGAGGAGTGTGTTGGGGAAGAGGCAGAAGAAAAACTGGGCATCTATTAAATCTTCGCCTAATTCGAGATGGGGAAGCCAAAGGGATTTGGGCTTGTCGGCTTCGCCAGTGGGCAAGGTGAATCCAAAAATATCTTCACTGAGGTCTAGGGTCTTGAAATTGACCGCCGAACTCGGACCGCCCGTCTGGCTGTGAACAAAGGGGACGTGGTAGTTGTCCAAAAAGTTTTCACAGACGAGCTTCCAGTTCGCATTGATCTCGTAGCCGTTGACCGAGGTGAGCCGCAGTCTCGTTGAGTCGAATGGCTGGAAGACGTCGGCCACCGGGGCGATCCACTCTTCGAAGGGGGGTGCGGTTCCCGACAGATCAACGAAAATCACGTCGAACCATTCGTGGTGGCGAACCGGGATAAGTCCGAGCTTGCTTGAAGCTTCCTTGGGAATGCGTGCTCCGGGTTTTCCGGAGAAGTAGGGAGCACCCAGAAAAGCTCCAGAGAGGGAGTAGCTCCATGCATGATAGGGGCAGGTCAACTGGGCCAAATCGGCGCATGAGTCGCGAACGAGTTGGAGGCTCCTATGCCGGCAGATGTTGTGAAAGACATGCAGGCCGCCTTCTTGTGCTCGGGTTATCAGCAACGGCTGACCAGCGACTTTGGCCGGAAAAGCAGAACCGGGGGCCAGCGTGCTTGCGAGTCCAACGCTCACCCAACCCCGATTGAAGAAAGCGTCACGTTCCTGTTCGAAAGTGTCGGGGCTGGTGTACGCATCGATTTTCATGGAATGGGATTGGGAATGACGAGTCATTGGATCCATAGGATTAGGGATTGAAGTGATTCGCGCCAGAAAACCTGGGGCCGCAAAAGGACGATTGCCGCCTGGGAAGCTGGCCATCGGGACGGTTATTGGGGTGGTAATTGCGCTGGCCATCGGGACGGTTATTGCAGTGGTTGTCGGAGGGCTCATTTCAGGGGTAGCCCGAAGATCGCCGAGCCCCTGAAATCGGCTCAGTGGAACCTCGGGATTCTCATCCGCTCTGGGTTAGTATGGGCGGGTTCCGTGTTCCCACGTTGAGAAGAGCGAATTCGCGAGCCCCGGAATCCTCAGGCTGGCGGGCACACAATCAGCTGAATTTAATTTTGATTGGATGCTTCTCTTCGGGGACAGGGACGCGACGTGGACGGAACTCAGGCTATGGACGAGGATATATAGAGTGATACCAAACGAAATCGAACCTGGTCTCGCCTCACGGCTCGGGGCTCTTCTGGATCGCCAGCCGGCGGCCTCGGCGCTGCTGCAAGAATTCTACAACGACGCCCAAATTTTCGAACGAGATATCGAGCAGGTTCATATGAAGCGCTGGCTCTGCGTGGGCCACGCCAGTCAGGTTTCCGATACGGGAGACTGGTTTCGTTTTGACGTTGCGTCCGAGCCGTTAATCATCGTCCGGGGAGCCGACGGGGAAGTGCGAGCTCTTCTGAATGTGTGCCGCCATCGAGGCTCGCTTGTTTGTCCAGAGGACGCTGGGCATTCGAACCGGCTGATCTGCCCCTATCACGGTTGGACATATGACCTTGAGGGGCGGCTGCGCTCGGCTCGGAATATGGGGGATCTCGACCTTGAGGCCCACTCGCTGGCCAGCATTCACTGCCGAGTGGTCGAAGGCCTGATTTTTGTCTGCTTTGCCGACGACCCGCCCGGATTCGATCGAGTTGAGGAAGTTTTCGGGCAATCGCTAGGACGCTTCGGCTGGGCCAATGCCAAGGTGGCCCATCGTGCTTCCTATACCGTGGAGGCCAACTGGAAACTAGTCACTGAGAATTACCAAGAGTGTTATCACTGTCGTCCAGCGCATCCGGAATTTTCACGCTTTCATGCGACGGAAAAACCGGAAGAAGCCAACGCTGATCTACGCAAGCGCGCTTCCGACCTTGCTGTGGCCCATGGGGTCGAGATCGAGGAGTTCGACAACTGGCCTTTCGGTGACGGCGCAGGGGGCGAGGGCGTTGCCGTCGCGAACGACGCCATGTACGAAGGTTCCGTGACGGGAAGCCGTGACGGAAGCCCCTTGGCACCGTTCATGGGTGATTTTAAGGATTATTGCGAAGGCTTCTTCACCTACGCGGAGACGGGACCAGCCAGTTTTTTCCTCGCCTACCCGGACCACGGACTTGTCTATCTATTCATCCCGCGCACTGCTCAGCGAACCGATATGGAGGTTCTCTGGCTGGTGGATAGCAAGTCCGAAGAGGGGGTCGACTACTCGGTGGAAGATCTGAGCTGGCTCTGGAGCGTGACGAGCATCGCTGACAAGCAGATCATCGAGCGAAACCAACGAGGTGTGAATTCGCGTTATTACGTCCCCGGCCCCTATGGCCCAATGGAGGATTACACCCAGGCCTTTACCGAGTGGTATCTGGAGCGGGTTCGTCCCTAAAGCGAACTGATGCCCAGGATGAGGCAGTCCGATCCTGAGGGTCGCCGCAGAGCCGGGTGCCGGTTTGTTCGGGCATCGGCCGTTCCTCCTGCTTCCCCTGCTCCTCTCCCTGCCTGTGTTCTCGCCCCGGCTCTCGCCCGAGGAGATGCGATCGGACAATGGTCGCGGGTAACCAGGGGGCTGCAATGGACATTGGATCCGTCTATTTGATAAGTCTGTGTACGGGGGACGAGTGAGCGATTTACTGCGGGAGCTTCTTGCCGAACGCGAGTATCTGGTCGCTGATGGAGCTACGGGTACCAACCTCATGGGTATGGGATTGCCTCCAGGGCAGGCGCCCGACCTCTGGAATCTCGATGAACCCCAAAATGTCTCCCGTCTGCACGAGAGCTTTCTCGAAGTAGGCGCCGATATCATCCTGACCAATACCTTTGGAGCGAACCGGTGCCGGTTGGCCATGGAGAAGGCCGAGAGTCGGACCCAGGAAATCAACGAGGCTGGCGCGCGTCTGGCTTGCTCGGCCAGGGATTCGGCGGGGCGTCGGGTGGTTGTCGCGGGATCCATGGGACCGACCGGGGAAATCATGGAGCCTCTGGGTCCGCTGACTCCCGAGCGCGCCGAGGAAGTATTCAGCGAGCAGGCGGGGGCACTGGTTCGGGGCGGGGTCGATGTGCTCTGGATCGAGACCTTCTATGGGTTTGGTGAGTTGAAAGCCGCTGTTGCTGCGGCCGCCCGAACGGGGTTGCCGGTATTGGTTACCATGACCTTCGACGCCAATGGACACACGATGATGGGGGATTCTCCCGAGGAAGCCGCGGGCTTCATCCAGACCCTGCCCGTCGAACCGGTGGCGTATGGTGCCAATTGCGGCGTGGGGCCGGCCACTTTGGTCGAAGCAGTGCTTGGCCTGGGTAGGGGGGCGAAGGACGGGGATGTAATCATTGCCAAGGGGAATTGTGGGATCCCCGAGAGGGTGGATGGCGAATTGGTGTTCCAGGGTGATGAGGACATCATGGCGAGCTACGCACAGTTGGCTCGGGACGCGGGTGCGCGCATTATTGGCGGCTGCTGTGGGACGTCGCCGGGTCACTTGGCGGCTATTGTCGAAAGTCTAAGCGGTTACATCCCGGGCTCGCCCCCGGACGCTGCCGCGATCGGGGAGGCGCTGGGCCCTATTGATCTCCATAGGGGCAAGTAGGGCCGGCGCCGCACTCGGACGCGCTGACTTTGATCGGGGGAGAGAAGGGCCGTCGCTGAGCATTCCGCCCCCTCTCTGGCACTGATCCGTTCGCTCAGGGACTCGGTTCGCTTGGCGAAGCCTGGAAGGCCCGGGCGCGAATCAGGAAATACGCGAAGAGTCCGGCGAAAATCAGGTCTCCCACTGCACCGACCAGGAGAAGGGCACTGACGGCATGCGCGAGATAGCCGTCGATCCACAGGATGCCCACGCTGGCCTTGCCCATGGCGGCAATCAGGACCAAGCCATGGTTCTTGCGAGGCTCCCGGGCCAGCATCAGATAGCCCACGCCAAAAAAAGCGATGGAGATCCAGACGACCTGGTGGTTGATTCTCGCCCCGGGTGCCGAGAGAGAATCCGAAGATCCGAAGAATGCCTGGGCGTGGAACTCCGGGGCGGCTAGGGCGACGGCGGCGGCGGAAAAATTCCAGGCGGCGGCGGCGTAAAAGAGCCCGCTAAAGCGTCTGGCGTCGAAAGGCTGCATCCGCGTCAAACCGGGCTGGGGATGACTGGGGTGAGCTCAGATCTTTGTCCAGATTTTCTCGTGTCTCTCGTACCCCTCGCGCCTTTCGTGCCTATCGTGCCTATCGTGCCTATGAAAAATGGCTTTGTCATGAACAACTGCTCCCCGTTGGGCCTTGACGCTTGAATAGGCTGGGGCAATGATCGCCGAAGAAGATGAAACTGCCACACTCGTCCGACCCGGCCTGATTAGGCCCTAGTCTTTATTGTCCGCAAAGTGTCCAGAGAGCTTCGCTATCGTCAGGGACTGATTAAATGTCGCGCTGAATGTTGGTTAGGAAAAGAGAATTGTCGAACAACGGAATAGGCGTCGTAGCATTGACGGGTGCCTCGGGCTTTATTGGAAGCCTCCTGAGAGAAGCGCTCGGGGCGAAGGCCGGCGAAGTGCGCTGCCTGTCAAGAGATCCGAAAAAAACCATGCGCGATCTGCCCCCCTACGCGGTCGCCTGCCGAGCGGACTTGCTGGATAGGGATTCGCTCGCCGTGGCGTTCAGGGGAGCAGACGTCGCCTACTACCTCGTTCATTCACTGAACGAGAGTGGTTCGCTTCTTGAAGCTGAGTCCGTGGCCGCTGAAAACTTTGGGATGGCCGCCGCTCAGGCAGGTATCCGTAGAATCGTCTATTTGGGTGCCTTGGCTCAGTCTGGAAGCCAAGACTCATCGCCGCATATCCATAGCCGGCAACAGGTCGGTGAAATCCTGAGGAAATCGGGCGTGCCCGTGACCGAGTTTCGCGCATCGGTCGTTATCGGGAATGGAAGCATGCCCTTCGAGGTGATCAGGGCGCTGGTGGAGCGACTGCCCATTATGATTACACCTCGTTGGGTCCGTATGAAACTGCAGCCGATTTCTTCGAAAGACGTGGTGGACTACTTGCTGGCGGCAATCGAGGAAAATGGGGATCAGAATTTTATCTATGAAATCGGCGGACGCGATGTAGTGTCGTACGAAGATCTTCTTCGCGAGTATGCCGCAGCGCGCTCCTTGAAAAGACTGATGATTGGAGTTCCGGTCATTACCCCGCGACTTTCAAGTCATTGGCTACGCCTAGTCACGCCAGCCCACTTCCGGATGGCTCGAAGAATCGTTGAGAGCACCGAGCATGACTCGATTGTCTCCGATCAGAGCGCATTGGAAGATTTCTCAATCCGGCCCATGACCATGAAGGAAAGTGTGAACCGGGCGGTTGACGAAGAGTTGGATCCCGGCGCTCTGCTCGATCGGGTGCAGGACGACGCGGCCGCTTTTGAAGAGATGACTGTGGGCAACAGTTTTCTGGAGAGGAGACGCGTGGAGGTACGCGCGGACGCCTCGTGCTGCTTCGAGGTGATCAGCCGTTTGGGCGGAGAGCACGGTTGGTACGGGGGCGATTGGATCTGGAAGCTGCGAGGGTGGATGGATCGAATCCTCGGCGGACCCGGTTTGAGGACCAAACAGACTCCGAAGGGTCCGCCTGTGGAGGGGGCCATCCTGGACTTTTGGCTGGTGGACCGGGTCATTCCCGGGGAGAGGCTCACGCTCCTGGGCGAACTGAAGCTGCCGGGTCAGGCGTGGCTTGACTTTCGGATCCGGGCGTCGGAGTCGGGAGCGGTGATCGAGCAGACCGTGGTTTACGCATCGCGAGGGGCTCTCGGCCTGCTCTACTGGTACGCGGTCAAGGGCCTGCACGCCCTGGTCTTTGAGGGAATGCTGAGAGAGATGGCATCGGCAGCCGAGAAACTCGCAGCCGCCGAACTCAGCCGTGCATCTCGCGCATCGTCTCGTCAAGAGCGGTGAGCAGGAGCTCGGCGTCGGCCTGTTCGAACACCAGCGGGGGTCTTAGCTTGAGTACGTTGTTCTGGTGGCCTGCCGCTCCCATGAGAAAGCCCTTGTTCTTCATGCTCTCCACGAATGCGCCAGCGCCTACCCGGTCGGCGGTGCGTTTTTCGCGATCGCTGACCCACTCGATGCCGATGAAGAGTCCCTGGCCCCGAACGTCCCCGACGGATTCGTAGCGGTCCATAAAGGGCAAGAGCCCGCTGAGCAAAAAGCTTCCGACCCGGGCCGATCGCTCCACCAGGCCTTCATCTTCGATGACGTCGAGAACCGCGCTTCCCACCGCGGCTTGGAGAGGCGTGGAGGCGGTGGTGTTGAAGTAAAAGCATTTCTCGTGAAAGGTGCTCGCGATGGCGTTCGAAGTCGCCGTCCCGCTCAGGGGAATGCCCGCTCCCATGGGCTTTCCCATGGTGACGATATCCGGGGTGCACTCCATGACCTCGTATCCCCACCAGCGGCCGGTGCGGCCAAATCCCGCTTGGACTTCATCGAGAATGACGAGACCGCCCGCTGCGCGGACAAGGGCCGCCGCCTGGGAGAGAAATCCTTTGGGCACGTTGGGCAGCCCCTCGTTGGCAAAGATTGGGCAGAAGACCATGCCCGCCAGACCGATTCCCTCGGCCTCGAGCCCGCTTATGGCCCTCTGGATTTCGGCGAGATGTCGGTCCCGCAGTTCGTCCTCGGAGGCGCCCTCGACCAGGGGCCGGTAGGTCTGGGGAAACGAAACCCGTTTGTAGTCGGGCTCGAAGGGGCCGAACGTCATGCGGCGGATCTCGGTGGTATTGCCGTGGTAGGTCGCGTTGCTGATGAGGAGCGCCTGGCCCCCGGTGGCGGCCCGGGCCATTTGGACAGCCACCTCCAGGGCCTCGGATCCGCTGCAGCTCATGATCAGGGAATCGAGGGGGTCGGCGTGATGCGCCAGCAGGCGCTCGGAATACGCGAGCACGGTTTCATTGACGTAGCGGCTGTGAGTGTTGAGAGTCGACGCCTGGCGTTGCATGGCTTCGACAATGCGCGGGTGGCAATGGCCGGCAACGGGCACGTTGTTGTAGATGTCCATGTATCGCTTGCCGTCGGCATCGAAGAGCCAGATGCCCTCGCCGCGCACGAGCTCGATGGGCTGCTCGTAAAACGCCATGGCGCCTCGCCCCATAGTGGCGTCTCGGCGTTCGAGTTGAGAGTTGCGGCTCATTTCGGATGCTCCTTGTGGGTTCCCAGGTACTCAGTCGCTCATTTCGAATCGATCAGGCTTCGGGGTTGCCGGGCAAAGCCGGCACGTCGGTATCGACGGGTGACCAGGGCAGGGCCGAGTCTTCCCAAAAACTGGACACCACCTCGACCCAACTCGAGTCGTCGAGGCTACCGGCCTTGATGAACTTCAGGTCCGCCATTTCCTCGACGAAACTTAAGACCGGAGAGCCACACTCGGGACAAAACCCCCGAGTGACATGGCTGCCGCCACTGCCCTGCACTGTGAAGGTTTTCAGTTCGCCCGAGGAGTGCACCCCGCTGCTGGGTACTAGGACGATCGTCGCTCGGCCGCAGCCGGTGCTCTTCTGGCAATCGGTGCAGTGGCAATGGTGGGCGGCGAGCACGCTGCCTCGCTCGAATTCGTAGCGAATCTGTCCGCACAGGCAGCCGCCGGTTTGGATCTCGCTCAGAGGTGACATGCTCTCCCTTTCAATGATCGGGTTCTCTCGTGTGACATCCCGGAGCCTCCTGGCCCCGGATTCCTCATCCCGGCCGTCATTCTGCCAAGGGGCTCGGGTAGGTGTCCACCTTTACGAAAACCCCCAGGGGGTCAAGGAGGGGGTCGGGAGGGAAATAGGAGGAGATGGAGAGGGAGTAGAAGGCGCTGGGGGACTGGGTAGATAGAAGGAGGTAAGGGGGAGTCGGTTCAGTCGAGCGGGAGCTCTCGGATCAATAATTGAACCATGGGTCAATATTGCCGGACCGTTCAGATTTTACTAGGTTTGAGGTTCGCGACCGCCAAACCGGATCGAAGTCCGGGATTGGCCTCTCCTGACACCCAGCCGAGGAGCACCGCCCCGTGTCCCCCCGCCCGAGTCCCCCTTCATCTTCTGCGAAGAAGCCTACGCCGCAGCCGCCACGGGACGCGCGCCGCCGCCAGGAATTGATCGGGGCCACCATCGAATGTATCGCCGAGCATGGGCTCTCGGGAACCACCGTGGCCCGGGTGGCCCGGTGTGCCGGACTCTCCACGGGCATCGTGAACTTCTACTTCCAGGGCAAGGATGCTCTCTTGCTCGCGACCCTGGAATACGTGGACAGTCAGTACATGCTCCGCCAGCGCGAGGCGGTGCTTGCACACGGGGGCTCCCCGGTGGCTTGCCTCGAGGCGATGATCGACGCGGCCTTCGACCCCGAACTCTGCCATCCCCACCGGGTGGCTGTCTGGGCGGCTTTTTGGGGTGAGGCTCGGGCCCGGGCCGATTACATGCGCGTGTGCGCGGCGCGGGAAGCCGAACTGGAACAGCAACGGGTGGAGGCCTTCGCGGCGATCGCGACGGAGGGTGGCTACACGCACCTCGAAACCGACGCCCTGGGCCGCGCCTTCCACCACATGCTGTCCTCCCTGCCCGAATCGCTTCTGGGTGAGCGCGGGCCCTTCGACCTCGAAAAGGCGCGAGCGACGTGTCGAGGTTTTCTGCGCAGCATCTTCCCCGCCGAATTCTCTGGGGCCGCGCCGAGTCTCGCGCCGGCTCCCGCCCCGAGTCGACTTCAGGATTTGGAGACCGAAGAATTCGCAACCCTGCCCACTTGGATCTACCACGACCCCGAGTTCTTTGAACTCGAGAAGGAGAAGATCTTCCGTCGCAACTGGCTGATGGTAGGCCATACGAGTCACGTACCTGGGCCGGGCGACTACCTGACCGTGGATCTCGTGGGCGAGCGCGTCTTCGTGATACGGGGCCGGGACGGTGTGCTCCGAGCCTTCGACAACGTCTGCCGCCACCGAGCTTCCCGGGTGGTGAGAGGCCAGTCGGGGAACTGCTCGGGCCAGATCGTTTGTCCCTATCACGGCTGGCGTTACGGGTTCGACGGCAAGCTGAAAGGCGTTCCCGAGGAGGAGAGCTTTCCTCGGCTCGAGAAGTCCGATGTGAGACTCCCCGAACTCGATCTCGAAGAGTGGATGGGTTTCCTCTTCGTGCGCTTTGCCGGGGACGGGGAGAGCGTGGCCGCACTCATGGCGGAAAAATTCGACGAGGCGAGCCATTACCGATTTTCAGAAATGCAGCCACTGGGACCTGCTCGTACCCTGGACTGCGATTTCAACTGGAAGCTCTTCGTCGAAAACGATTCCGAGGGCTACCACATCCCCATGGGCCACCCCGGTCTTCGCCGACTCTTTGGGACCAGCTACGAAGAAGATTTTGAACAAGGCGAAGGCACCCAGGCTTCCTCGCAATTGCGCGAGCAGGAGTCTTCCGTTTGGGCCGAGCGCGCCTACCAGCGTCTGCTGCCCGAGGTTTCGCATCTGCCCGAAGGTCTTCGCCGAGCCTGGATGTACTACGGACTCTTTCCCTCGGCGGTGGTTCAGGCATGCCCGGATGTTGCCGACTGCTACCAGGTGCTTCCCACCGGCCCCGATTCGTGCCAGCTCCTGACTTTTCGCGTGGCGCTGCCCGACGCCCGGCGGGAGATGAGGGTTGCCCGGTATCTCAGCGAGCGCATCATTCGCAACGTGATCCGGGAAGATCTGAGTCTCTGCCGCTTTACCAATGAGGGCGTCAAATCCGAGCGCTACACCGGGGGGCGTCTCTCGGAGCTCGAGTCCGGGGTGGGCATCTTTCGTGACGAGATTCGCGATCGAATCCCGGTGGCCGGGGTCCAGAAGCGCCCCGCTCCCGGGCGAGTGGCTACATTGAACGCTCAGTTGAGCGCGCATTCAAACGCGCAATGAAACATCGACCACCCAAGAGTTACCCACCGAAATTCTACGAACGATGATTCTGGCCGACGGGTCTTCCCGTTTTCAGGGAAGCCCTCGGCGCCGAAGGAGAAGCGATGCTCAAACCCACACCCTTTCATGAACGCACCTCCCAGCTATGCGAAGGGGAGAGCTGGCAGGATTGGTCGGGCTACCTATCGGCCAATGCGTACGAACTCGACCACAGCCACGAATACTATGCCGTGCGAACGGGCTGCGGCATGTTCGATGTCTCGCCGCTCTACAAATATCATGTGCGCGGGCGCGATGCGATGACTTTGCTCAACCGCATGTCCACTCGGAATGTGGCGAAGTGCCGCGTGGGTCAAATCGTCTATACCGCTTGGTGCGATGACGATGGTCACATTGTGGACGATGGAACCATTGCGCGATTGGGCGATGATTTTTTTCGCCTGACCACGGCCATGTCGTTGCTCTACTGGCTCGAGGATGTGGGCTTCGGCATGGACGTTCAGATCGAGGAGGTCTCCGAGGAGCAGGGTGCGCTTGCCATCCAGGGCCCTACTTCGCGCCAAGTGCTCCAACAGTTGACCTCGGCCAACCTCGATGACCTCAAATATTTTAGGATCATCGAAGACAAGGTCGCCGGCGTTCCGGTTCGCATCGCCCGAAATGGCTACACGGGCGACCTCGGCTACGAGCTCTTCATGGACGCGAATGACAGCCTCCCCGTCTGGGACGCCCTGATGGAAAAGTCGGACGATTACAAGCTCCGCCCCGCTGGGCATATAGCCCTGGACATGGTTCGCATTGAAGCGGGGCTGGTGCTCATCGACGCGGAGTTCACCTCGGCGACTCAGGCCATGTACCCGGTTCAGCGCTCGACACCTTTCGAGCTGGGCCTGGACTGGGTGGTCAACCTGAAGAAGGACTATTTCATCGGCCAGCGTGCCCTTCGCGAAGAAGTGGCTCGGGGCAGGGCCTGGACCACGGTGGGGATTCAAGTAGATGTGGTTGCCCTGGAAGCTCTCTATGCCCGCTTCGGGATGCCGCTGATGCTTCCCTATCACTCCTGGATCGATGCCATCCCCCTGTATGCCGATGCCGGCAAGAAAAAGCAGATCGGCAAGGCCACCAGCGGAACCTGGTCACCGGTGATGAAGCGCTATGTGGCCCTGGCACGGCTCAAGCCCGAGCACGCCAAGCTGGGCAGCGGGCTCCACATCGAGATGAGCATCGAGGGCCAGCGCTTCACCGTGCCCGCCCACGTGGTAGAGACACCTTTCTTTGATCCGCCGCGCAAACGCGCGTAAACGTCCCATCCACCCCAACTCTTCAGAGAGTCAGACAGGGAATCCCCATGAGTGAGCAATACGACGCAATCATTATCGGCGGCGGCCACAATGGCCTGACCTGCGCCGCCTATCTCGCCAAGGCGGGGCGCAAGGTTCTCGTCCTGGAGCGCAGGCACCTGCTGGGCGGTGCCGCGGTGACCGAGGAAATCTATCCCGGTTTCAAGTTCACGGTCTGTTCCTACGTGGTGAGTCTTCTGCGCCCAGAGGTGATTCGTGAACTGGAGCTCGCCAAGCACGGGCTTCACATCATGCCTCTGCTCAGTTCCTTCGCCCCCATGGAGAACGGCGACTACCTGCTCACCCATCCCGATGACTCGAGCAATTACCACGAGCTTCGCCGGCATTCCAAGCGGGATGCGGAAATGTTCCCCCTCTTCAATCAGATGATGTACGAGATGGCCCACGCGGTGAAGCCGATTCTCGCGACAGTGCCCCCGGACCCGAGTGCGCCGGGCCTGCGCGGTCTGCAAGATCTCAACTACCTGCGCAAGCATGTTCAAGGCATGAGCAAGAAATCATTTCATTGCCTGACCAAGCTGATGACCATGAGCGTGAGCGATTTTCTCGATGAGTGGTTCGAGACCGACATCCTGAAATCCCTGATGGCGCTCAACGGAATCATCGGCACCATGTTGGGTCCGAAATCGCCTGGGACCGCGTACGTGTTGCTCCACCATTACATGGGCGAACTCGACGGGGCCTTTACGGCCTGGGGGGCGCAGCAGGGAGGCACCGGTGGGGTGAGCGAGGCGATTGCCAGCGCAGCGCGGAGCCATGGGGCCGAAATTCGCTGCAACGCCCATGTGGAGCAGGTTCTGGTCAAGAATGGTACCGCCGTGGGCGTGGTGCTGGAAAACGGCGACGAGATCAGGTCCAAGGTCGTGGCTTCGGGCTGCGATCCCACTGTGACCTTTCGAAAACTTCTCGAGGAGAAGGAACTGCCCGATGATCTGATTTCGGCCATCGACAACTTCAAGTACCGGGGCTCGTCGGGCAAGGTCAACCTCGCCCTGGACGGTTTGCCGCGTTACTCGGCCCTGGGTGACGACGCGTCCGCCCAGTGCATGGCTGAAATCTGCCCCAATATGGACTACCTCGAAAGGGCGTATGACGACGCGGTGTACGGAGGATTTTCCAAGCGTCCCTTCATGGATGTGGAGATGCCCACGGCCAACGATCCCACCATGGCGCCTCCGGGCAAGCATGTGATGTCGATCTTCGTCCAGTACGCCAACTATGCCCTGGATCCCTACGAGACCCGGGACGCCCAGCGCGATGCCTTCGGAAACGCAGTGATTGACACCCTGGCGGACTTCGTGCCGAACATCAAAGACCTGATTATCCACAAGCAGGTTCTGACGCCCTGGGACATCGAGCAGCGGGTGGGGCTCACCGAGGGGAATATTTTTCAGGGTGAGTTGACCCTCGATCAGCTCTTCTTCTTTCGTCCGGCGCCCGGGTATTCGGATTATCGGACGCCGGTGAAGAACTACTACCAATGCGGTTCGGGGACGCACCCCGGAGGCGGCATTACAGCCGGGCCGGGCCGGCTGGGCGCGCTGGAAATTCTACGCGACGGGAACGTATAAGCAGTTTTACCATCGATTGAGCGTTTGCCTCAATGAGCGGGCGGCGCGAACAGAGTGGGGACAAAGACCATGTCGGACTACGACGTCATCATTATCGGGGCAGGCCACAATGGCCTCGTCGCGGCGAACTATCTCGCCAAGGCGGGTCGCAAAGTTGCCGTGCTGGAGAAGAATTCGGACGTGGGCGGCGCGGCCGTCTCCGCGGAATTTGCTCCGGGCTTCAAGGCATCGACCTGTGCCGGAGGTGCGGGTTATTTGAGCCAGGCGGTCATCAAGGAATTGAAACTTGTCGAGCATGGCCTGGCCATTGAACCCAGCGATGCGGTGGCTTTCGTTCCCCAACCCGACGGCTCGCATTTGACCGTGTGGAGGGATACCGAACGAACGGCCGGGGAAATCGCAAAATTTTCGGCATCGGATGCTGAGGCCTACCCGCGCTTCCTCGCCGCACTGCGCCCCATGGCGGACGCAGTGCGGGGTCTGCTCGAGATCACTCCGCCGGATCTTCCCGAAGTGGGCTGGAGTGACTTTTCCAGCGCGAGGACCATGGCGGGTCCCATGCGGAGGCTCGGGCGGAAGAATCTCAACCAGTTCCTGAAGACCCTCCCCATGCCGGCGGCGGATCTTCTCCAGGAATGGTTTGAATCCGATGTGCTGATGGGCGCGATCGCCGCCAGCGCGGTGCGCGATATCAGCTGGGGACCCCGGGAGTCGGGCACGGCGTACACGCTCCTTTATAACTGGGCGCTCAGCAATACCGGGCTCTTTCGTTCCTCGGGCGGCATGCGGGGCGGGATGGGAGCCATCACCGGTGCCATCGCGACAGCCGCTCGGTCCGCGGGCGTGGAAATTCTGACTGACTGTGCCGTGGCCAATATTGTGCTGGAAGGGGGGCGGGCGACGGGCGTCCGGCTAGGAAACGGCGAGACCCTGAGTGCGGCGACGATTGTTTCAAGCGCCGATCCGCGCACGACATTTACCGAGTTGCTCGATCCGGGATTGCTCGATCTCTCGGTGGTGCGCAATGTTCGGAACATCAAGTTTCGGGGCTCGGCGGCGAAGATCCATCTGGCCCTGGGAGCCTTGCCGGAGTTCACGGCGTTGGCGGGTGAAAAGGATACGAGCCCCCTCGAGGGCGCCATCCAAATCGCTCCAAACATGATGTACATCCAGCGCGCCTACGACTGCACGAAATACGGCGACTATTCGCCGCACCCGTACCTCGATATTGAAATTCCCACCCTGACGGATCCCGACCTGGCTCCCTCGGGCCAGCACGTGATGTCGATTACCGCCAAGTATGCGCCCTACCAGCTGCGCAACGGAAGTTGGGAGGGGCACCGGGAAGCTTTCGTGGACGCGGTGCTTTCGACTCTCGGCGAGTATGCACCGAAACTCCGGGACTCGATCCTCCACAAGGAGGTCCTGCTCCCCAGCGACCTGGAAGCCCGCTTCGGTTTACCCGAGGGCAATGGAAACCACGGGGAGATGACCCTCGACCAGTTTCTGCACATGCGTCCGCTGCCCGGCTATGCGCAATACAAGGCGCCCGTTGAGGGGCTCTACCTTTGCGGAGCCGGCGCCCACCCGGGCGGAGGCGTGACCGGCTTGCCCGGCCACAACGCGGCGCGGGAGATCCTGAAGGCTTCGAACTAGGCCGAGCAAGATGTGTCTGGACTTATCGAGTGGGGTCGCTGTACATTCGGGGGAATGCTGGAGAGAGAGTTCATGCGCTTTGAGTCGGTCGAGTACCCGGCGCTGGCTGCGATTGCGTTGATCAGCCCAACCCGGTCCGGGAAGTTGAACCCGATCAGCCCCGGCCTACGGGCGGAGGTCGATGGGGCACCGGATCGAGTCGATGCCGGGAGCCTATCGAGGGCTTCATCGAGGAGCTTATCGAAGGGCCCATCGAGGGGCTTGTTGAGGGCCTTAGGGGTGCGCGGGTGACTAGGGGAGTTCAGCGCATCGGACTGCTGTTGGCCGGAGCCGTGCTTCTCGCGCTTACTGCAGTTGTCTTCTGGCCACCGCCCGAGTCCGGGGAACTGGCTTCGAGTGTTGAAGTGCTTCCACTTGATGGGGAACCCGATGCTTCGCCTCCGGCTGCCCCGGTTGCGGAGACCTCGACGAACAAGTCCTCTTCCCCGTTCATTTCGCCCTCTTCACCTTCCTCTTCCTCGTCGTCCTCTGCCACTCCACCCTCTTCCCCTCCATCTTCTGCCACTCCGCCCTCGTCCCTGTCTGCCGATGACCGGGAGGATTGGTTACAGGAACGGTATGGCGGGGCCCTAGAGGAGCGGGAGACGATCCGTGAAGGGGCGCTGCGAGAGCGTCGGAAACTCAATGTCAAGGAGCGTGGTGAGTACTGGGCCGTCGAGGCTCGGCTCGTCGATGAAATTGGTATCGAGGCCTACGATGAACTCCTCTACCAGGACGGAAGAAATAATCGGTCACGGGTCCATTGGGTGGCGGCGGGTTCCCATGCGGGCCAGGCGGGCATCGAGAAAGGTGACGTCATTCTCTCCTATGGGGGAGAGCCGGTCTTTGCGCCGCGCTCGGTTCGTGAAACCAATCGTCTTTTCCCTCCGGGAGAGCAGGTGGTTGTCGAGGTCGATCGGGACGGAGAGATTCTTGAATTCACACTCGCGACGGACTTGAGAAATCGGGGACGTTCAGGAATCGTCAACGGGATGACGCTGTTGCCGTTTTCAGTGAGGCCCTGACGGATGTCGACTCTTGAGGAAACGTCCTCGCGAAATCTCAGCTTTTGGCACGCCACCGCCTCCCAGCCGGCCCAGCCTTCCCTGGCCGGCGATATCGACGTGGATGTGGCGATCGTTGGGGGCGGATTCACGGGACTCTGGACCGCCTATTACCTGAAGTCCCTGGACCCCTCCCTGTCGGTGGCCATCGCCGAGGCCCGCTTTCCGGGTTTTGGTGCCTCGGGGAGGAATGGCGGATGGGCGGTGGGCGAGATGGCTGGAATGGCGACGTATTTCGGCGACCCGGCCACGCGGGAGTCGGGCGTTCGCCTACAGCGGGCCATTTTTCAGGCGGTGGACGAGATCGGTCGCGTGACCCGGGAAGAGGGAATTGATTGTCACTATGCCAAGGGGGGCACGCTCAACCTTGCAACGGCGCCGGCCTTCGAGGCGCACCTGCGCGCTGAGGCGAAAGAATGGGAATCCCTGGGTTTCGGCCAGGACGATTTTCGCTGGCTGGAGAGCGATGAGGTCGCCCAGCGAGTGCGCGGTCCGAAAGTAAGTGGGGCTCTCTTCAGCCCTCATTGCGCGGTGGTCCATCCATTTCGCCTGGTCTCGGGGCTAGTCGATGTGCTGACCAAGAAGGGCGTTCAAATCTTTTCGGGAACCCCGGCGACTCGGATCGAAAATGGGAAGGTTCTCACCCCCGGCGGATGCATTCGGGCTCCCATGATCGTCCGGGCCACCGAAGGCTATACCGATTCGCTCCGAGGCCATCGGCGCGAAATGCTTCCCTTTTACTCGATGATGATTGCCACCGAGCCCCTTTCGAAGGAAACCTGGGATGAAATTGGGCTCGAGGCCCGGGAGACCTTTGGCGATCCTCGGCGAATGGTGATCTACGGCCAGCGCACTGCCGACGACCGGATCGCTTTTGGCGCACGCGGCGGTTACCTCTTCGGGTCGAAGATTCGCAGCGAGTTCTCCCCGGACGAGAAAGTTTTCGGAGAAGCCCGCAAAAGCCTGATCGAACTTTTCCCCATCCTTGAAGGGGTCGGCGTGACCCACTGTTGGGGCGGGGCCTTGGGGATTCCCAGGGATTGGCGCCCGGCTGTGGGCATCGACCGCCGAGCCGGAGAGGCTTGGGCGGGAGGCTACGTGGGGGAGGGGGTGGCGGCGACCAATCTCGCCGGCCAGACCCTCGCCGATCTCATCCTGGAGAGGGCGTCGTCCCGCATCGATCTGCCCTGGGTGGGCTCATCTTTTTCCAAATGGGAACCCGAACCCCTTCGCTGGCTGGGGGTTGCCGTCATGAATCGACTCGGCGACCGGCTAGACCATCAGGAACTCTCGGGCGCGCGCGCATCCCGGCTCTTCGGTTCGGTCTACGACTGGATAGTCAAGAAATAGACAATTGTCTGGTATCGTCAGATTTTCGGCGGTCGGCAATGGGTCTGGGTATCCAGGATCCCTGGCCTCGCCGTCGATCGGAGCTTGCGACCCGCCATGATCCGTTCTCTGAGCCTTCGAGATATCGCCCTTTGCGCCTTCGCCCTCCTCTTGGGCGCACAGTTGCTTTCGCCCGGGCGCGTGTGGGCTGCCCCGCCTGGCCCCGAAGTCTCGGCGATGCGCCCGGACTATTCGTCCCAGGTCATCCTGGACAGCATCGGGGAACTCGAAGCCGAGAGCGATGCCAAGTGCAATTCCACGGCGAGTCGCTTCGAGGATTTTCTCTTTGGTACGCCCCTCTCGGAATCCGCCCGGATCGAAAAGACCGAACTGCAGAAGGCCTTGGTTCGGCGACTCTGGTACGCCGCCAGTGACAAGGCCCGGGCCAAGGGCCACTCCGGGGTTACGGCCGAGCACCTGCAGGAGGAAACGCGCTCGGTTCTCACGGAGTCGGAGGCGCCGGACGGCACACTTCGGGTTCAGTTTCCCAATCACCCGCCGGTGGAAATTACGTCCCGTCGCAGCGAGCAGTATGGATCCATCGCGTACTCGCTTCGGGCGATCCTGGCGGTTCAGCAGGAGAACCTGCTCTCCGCGGAACCGGCTCCGATCCCCCTGACCCCCAAGGCAACCCGGCTATTGCAGCGTAGCCTGGATCTTGCCTTTCTTTCGGCTCTGCAGCAGGCAGACCTGGCTGCCCGGCTGGGTAACGAATTCGAGATCAGCGCGGAACGAATTCGGAACGCCTGGCGGAGCCTCATTCCTGAGACTGAAAACGAATCGTTGCCTTTTCTCCTGTCGAAGGATCTCGACGCCGGAACCCAGAACCGATTGCTGCTCGATGAACTAATCGACAAAAAGGTCGAGGCCTACCGCGCCTACAACGATCTGGTGGATCGAAAGGCCCGTGCGCTTTTTATCACGAATAGCGTGCGCTTCTACGCCCGAGCAAAGATTCCGCGCAGTGGGCCGGCTCGGGGGCAAATCATCGGTGCGGTGAACCGCGATCTCGATCTGTTTTCCCAGGCGCTTCTCGAGGCGGCGGCGGAATTTGCGGCGGAGCGGGGGCACGGCCTGATTCGGGCGGACGACGCTCTTTCGGCCTCCCGACGACTTCTCCCTCAGAAAATCGACATCTTCGAAGATGTCCACGTCTTCCCGAATCTTCCGGGTGCGGAAAGAGTGCTGCTCGAAGCCTATGATTGCGATTCCTTCCGCGATTTTGGGATTCATTGGCAGTCCCTGAGACGTGCTCTCGACCTCCGAGAAAAGGAGGCTATTTCCCTCGATCCCTTCGCGGCTGAGATCATGGCCGAAACGATTTCCCAGTACGGAGTGCTGATTCTGCGAGTGGCAGGAGAAATCGCGAACGGGCGAACGAAGAACCTGATGCTCGGCCCCGCCGACCTGTCCGCGAGCGCCTCCCTTGTCGCCGAGCGCGCAAGACGCCATCCGGATGACCCGCCCTCGGCGGAGGGAAACAGCCAAATCTCTTCGGCGCCCGAGGCCTCGGCTTCGGCCAAGCCAGCGCTTTTTTTTAGCGACATCACGAGTGCGGCCGGGCTCGAGTTTGAACACCGATCCTCTCGTTGGCTCGGTGAGTTCAGGCACAAGCAGGTGAAGACCCCCCCCACCTTTTCCGGGGGCGGGGTGGCCGCTGAAGATGTCGACGGGGATGGCCACGTGGACGTTCTCCTGGTGGGCGGCGCGGGTAACGCGCTGCTCATGAATACCGGCCAGAACAGTTTCGTGGATATCACCACGGCGGCGGGTCTCAATTACCAACGCGCCGATGGCTCCATGGCCGAGCCGCGGCAACCGATCATTGCTGACTTCGATAACGATGGGCTGCAGGATATATTGATCACCTATGTGAATGATGACCACCGGCTCTATCGAAACCTCGGAGGTCGAAAATTCAGCGACGTATCGGCCGCCGCGGGACTCGGGGGCGACGGCCTGGTCGGTGGTGCGGCCACGGCCTTTGATTTCGATGGAGACGGTCTGTTGGACATCTACATCGGCTATTTTGGAAATTACCTCGAGGGGGATTTTCCCGCCCAGGAACGCGACAACCACGCTGCCTTGCCCAACAGACTTTTTCGGAACCTCGGGAGCATGAACTTCGAGGATGTCACCCAGGCGAGTGGCACAGGCGACCGGGGTTGGGCCCAGGCTGTCTCCCACGTGGATTTCGATGCCGATGGGCGCCAGGATCTTGTCGTCGCTAACGATTACGGGTTGAACGCTTTCTTGCGCAACATGGGGGGCGGCGAGTTTCGCGACATGGCGCCGGGGTTCGGCATGGACCGGGCGCTTCACTCCATGAACGTAGGAACCACGGATATCAACCTAGACGGTTTCCCCGACATCTATATATCCAATATCGCGACCTTGGTGAAAGACAACAAGTACACCTTCCCCGATGTGAATACCCCTCTCGACTTCGACCTGCGAGCGATGTCGGGCATGCTCGTCAAGGAGGCGGACACATTCTTTGTTTCCGAGAGCGACGAGGACGGGTTTTCTGGCTATGTGGTTTCCGATGACGTGGAGCGGGGGCGGACCTCGACGGGCTGGGCGTGGGATGCAGAATTTCTCGACTTTGATCACGATGGCGATGATGATCTCTATCTCGTCAACGGCACCAACGACTACAATGCGTTTTCCATGATTGTGCGCAATGGACAGCAAGGGGAGGGAGAGGCTTCCCTGCTCGTCAGTCATTCCCGGGAGTCGAATGTTTTCTTTCGCAACGAGAAGGGAAAGCTGAAGAATCGATCGGGGGAGAGCGGTGCGGATTTCGTTGGAAACTCGCGAAGCACGGCATTCTTCGATTTCGACAAGGACGGCGACCTGGACATCGTCGTGAACAATTTTCATTCGCCCGCCACCCTGCTGCGAAACAATGCCGATCAGAATGGGCACCACTGGCTGAAGATCAGGCTCCTGGGTGAACCGGAGAAGGGCTCGAATCGAGACGCGATTGGCGCCCGAATCGAGATGAAACCCAAAGGGGGGCTCTCGAATTCCAGGATTGTCCAAGGGGGTTCTGGATATCTGTCGATGAACCCCAAGGAGCAGCATTTCGGAGTGGGCTCGGCCCAGTTCGTGGATGTGACGGTGACCTGGCCCAATGGGGAGAAACAGGACTTCCCGGGTCTTGCCACCGACCGCGCCTACACGATCTCCCAGGCGTCCGGGCTCAGGGAGAAGGGGGTGGCTCGCCTGCCGCCACCCGGTGATAACGGTTGATGCCGGGGTTGAGCAGGGTTCGCGTTTTACCTCCCGGCCAGTGAACTTCGATGGAGTCGACTTTTTCCATGGGGCCCAGGCCGAAGTGCAGGGTGGTCGAATGCTGGCCCATGATGCTCTCTCCAACCATCACCTGGCGGACCTGGCTTCTCCCCCCCGCCCAGAGAAGTACGCGTGCGCCCACGGGCGAGGGGCCAGTCCCTTCTTCGGAAAGTTCTACGCCGATCCAGTTGTTCACCCGGGGCAGAGTATTTCTGTAGATATGCAATTGTTCCCCGTCGCCGGGGGATTGCTCGA
>Ga0302119_10000316_pt1 | contig 21303 bp, 16 predicted proteins | sample AG5_Tmax_MG_FD_203114 | JGI IMG/M metagenome (GOLD analysis project Ga0302119, IMG submission 203114) | Marine microbial communities from Western Arctic Ocean, Canada - AG5_Tmax | ecosystem: Environmental > Aquatic > Marine > Oceanic | place: Canada: Western Arctic Ocean | collected 2017-10-01 | reverse complement strand
GGATTCGATTAGCGCTAGAGGAGCTTGGCCCAATCTTTATAAAATTTGGGCAAACTCTATCAACCAGAAGAGACCTTTTGCCAGATGATATAGGGGATGAATTAGCGAAACTTCAAGACAAGTGCCCACCTTTCCCTGCAAAAGACTCTAAATTAGTCATCGAAAAAAGCTTAGGAGAAAGTGTTGCCAGTCTCTTTTCCTCTTTTGACGACGAACCACTTGCTTCTGCATCCATTGCTCAGGTTCATAGTGCAATAACGCTTGGTGGCGAAGAAATAATCATTAAGGTTGTGCGTCCAGGAATTGAAAAACAAATAAAGCGTGATGTGCGTTTACTATATGCGTTTGCTCGCTTAGCCGAAAAACATCCTGACGGCAAAAGGCTTCGCCCACAGGAGGCAGTTGCTGAATTTGAGCGTATCATTTATAAAGAATTGAATATGATGACCGAGGCTGCAAATGCCTCATTACTAAGAAAAAACTTTAGTGATTCAAATCTCCTATATGTACCGAAAGTCTACTGGGACCTCTGCCGTTCAAATATATTGGTTACCGAGCGTATTTATGGCATACCTATTAGCAATGTTGATGCGTTAAAAAAGAATAAAACAGACCTAAAGACCCTAGCTGAAAATGGTGTAGTAATTTTCTTTACTCAGGTTTTTGAACATAATTTTTTCCATGCAGATATGCATCCCGGTAATATTTTTGTTGGCAAAAACGATCAATATATTGGTGTGGATTTTGGCATTATGGGAACTTTGAGTGACGCCGACCAGTATTATCTTGCGCAAAACTTTTTAGCGTTCTTTAATCAGGACTATAAGAGAGTTGCTCAGGTTCACCTTGAGTCGGGATGGGTGCCCGAAGGAACTAATGTTTTAGAGTTTGAAAACGCCATTAGAAGTGTTTGTGAACCAATATTTCAAAAGCCTTTGAGTGAAATTTCTTTTGGACAAGTGTTATTGAGTCTATTAAAAGAAGCCAAGCGCTTTGATATGTCAATCCAACCTCAATTGCTACTACTAGACAAGACACTTCTAAATATAGAGGGCTTGGGTCGAACACTATATCCGGATCTCGATCTTTGGGCAACTGCAAAACCGTTCCTAGAAAAACTAGCCAAAGATAAATATAGCCTAAAGAATTCTATCAAAAAAATCTCAGATCAGCTACCTGAGCTTATTGCAGAATTACCACATCTTCCTATGCTAACCATTAACGCTTTAAAGCAAATTGAAAGCGGCAACCTTCATCAAGTGGCTGCAAAAAAACAAACAGATGCTATCATGGCTCAACTTCGAGAAAACTCATCTAAACAGCGCGCGGTCATAGCTTCTTCTGCTCTACTTATACTTGCAGGAGTGTTCGCGACTCAGTCGCTTTGGATATTTGCAGGTGTTAGTTCAGCACTGAGTTTTCTTTTTTGGCTCAGGTCACTCTAAAAGGAAGATTAGCGACAAGGGAAAAAAAATCGGGTAAAATACCCTCCAGCCTATCTGGTCGCAAGATAGGCAGCATTGGTTGCATCACTTAACGTGGTGTTTTTTCATTTATTGGAGAACTTAAAATGAGTATAACTGTAAACGCTTTAGTGCGTGAAGACCAGGGGAAAGGTGCGAGCCGCCGCCTGAGAAAAGAAGAAAAGGTACCTAGTATTATCTATGGTGGAACTAAAGAACCACTAATGATTTCGCTAAACATTCATGAAATTACTCACCTACTAGAAGATGAAAATACTTTCACTTCTGTTCTAGACTTAGTGGTGGGAAAATCAAAAGACTCTGTTATTATCAAGGATATACAGCGCCACCCAGCAAAAAATACTGTTTTTCATGTAGATTTTTTGCGCGTTGATGCGAAACATGCTCTGATTACAACTACGCCATTACACTATATTGGAATGGAAGAGAATGAGGCCTTAAAGCTTGGCAACATGCTAAATCAATTTGTTGTTTCTATTGAGATATCATGCTTACCACAGGACTTACCTCACGGTATTAATGTAGATGTTACAAACCTTGAACTTGGTGAGCACCTTACCTTAACTGATCTTATATTGCCAGAAGGGGTTATTATTACTTCACTTCAACATGAGGATGTTGAAGCTCACGATCAAACTATCTGTTCTGTTTCTGAGCCTAAGATTATAGAAGAAGAAGAAGAAGAAGAAGAGAGCTTAGAATCTGGTGATTCTGAAGCAGATGGTGAAGACCAATCTGAAGGCTCTGATGACTCAAAAGACGGTGACTCAGAAGAAGAGTAAAATGTGGCTAGTCTTATTGACTCAATAAGCATACAAACGAAGCGTTGTAATGATTAAACTAATTGTTGGACTGGGAAACCCAGGAAAGGATTATCAAACACATCGTCACAACGCGGGCTTTTGGTTTATTGAGTCTTTGGCAGCTAATTTAGGGTCAAAATTTAGTATTCAATCAAAGTTTTTAGGTGAAGCTTGTGCGATACATTTTGGTGTTATAAAGATCTACCTACTAAAGCCGCAGAATTTTATGAATAACTCGGGCGGCGCTATAAAAAGCCTCTCAAGTTACTACAATATTAAGCCTGAAGAGATTTTAGTGGTCCATGATGAGCTTGACCTTCCTACTGGCTCAGTCAAACTAAAAATGGGTGGTGGTCATGGTGGACATAATGGCCTGAGAGACACAATTAAGGCGCTAAATACAAATAACTTTTATCGCCTAAGGATTGGGATTGGACACCCAGGAACTAAAAATGACGTTGTGGACTTTGTATTAAACGCGCCAGGTAATTCTGAGATGTTATTAATCGAACAGGGCATGGCAGATGCAATGAGGGTTATTGAGTCTCTTGCAAATGGAGATTTTGAAGAGGCTATGAAACGCCTGCACACAGAATAATGGAGCAACTTAATGGGATTTAAATGTGGCATTGTAGGCCTTCCAAATGTTGGCAAATCAACCCTTTTTAATGCGCTAACCAAGGCTGGAATAGATTCAGCAAACTACCCTTTTTGCACCATTGAGCCCAATATTGGCATTGTCCCAGTCAATGATTCTAGGCTACAGAGTCTTGCAAATATTGTCTCTCCAGAGAAAATTTTACCAACCACAATGGAGTTTGTTGACATTGCCGGACTCGTTGAAGGTGCTTCAAAAGGTGAAGGGTTGGGCAATCAATTTCTATCAAATATTCGCGAGACTGATGCAATACTCCACGTAGTTCGATGCTTTGAAAATGATGACATTATTCATGTATCAGGAAAAGTTAGTCCTATTGATGATGTTGAAATCATCAACACTGAGCTCGCATTAGCAGACCTTTATACAGCTGAAAAAGCTTACCAAAAAGCGATTAAAAACTGTAAAGGAGGGCAAAAAGAAGGGTTACCCTTAAAAAACCTACTTGAAAAAATTCTTCCAATACTAGAACAAGGGTATGCGGTTAGATCGCTTGAGTATAACGAAGAAGAACAAAAGCTGGTAAAGGGATTGCAGCTTCTTACATCAAAGCCTGTTCTTTATGTTGGCAATGTCAATGAAAGCGGCTTTACTGATAACTCACATTTGACAAAATTGTTAGATTATGCAAATAATGAAAATAGTCAAGTTGTTGCTATTTGTGCAGATATAGAAGCTGAAATTGCAGAGCTTGATGATGAAGATAAGCAAGGATTTTTAGAAGAAATGGGTCAATCTGAATCTGGACTTGATCGCTTGATTAATGCAGGTTACTCTTTGCTTGGACTACAAACATACTTTACTGCAGGGGTTAAAGAGGTTAGAGCATGGACAATTAACATTGGGGATTCAGCACCAGTTGCAGCAGGTAAAATTCATGGTGACTTTGAAAAGGGCTTTATAAGAGCAGAAACGATTTCATTTGACGACTTTGTTAAAAATAATGGTGAAAAAGGAGCTAAAGATGCAGGCAAATTACGCTCCGAAGGAAAAGAATACATTGTCAAAGATGGTGATGTAGTTCATTTTTTATTTAATGTCTAAACATTAATTTAATAATGCAAAATACAAAATTATTGTTAATTTTAGATGGATGGGGGTACTCTCCATCCGCTGAAAACAATGCTATTGCATTGGCTAATACACCTAACTGGGATCACTTCGTAACTAAATATCCTAATACTTTAATAGGCACATCTGGAGCAAGTGTTGGCCTTCCTGATGGGCAAATGGGAAATTCCGAAGTAGGTCACTTAACCATCGGATCTGGACGACTTATTGAGCAAGATTTGACAAGGATTGAAAATGATATTGAAAGTGGTGAATTCTTTAAAAATAGCTCTCTATGTCAAGCTCTAAAGGATACAAATAAAAATGATAAAGCCGTTCACATTCTCGGGCTTTTATCAGATGGAGGTGTTCATTCTCATCAAAACCACATACATGCAGTTTTAGAGCTGGCAAAACAACAAGGCTGCAAACAGGTCTATTTTCATGTCATTACTGATGGTCGTGATACGCCTCCAAATAGTGCGGGAGAATTTGTTGAACTGTTAGAGGCAAAAATAAATGAACTACAAATTGGGAGGGTTGTTTCTGTAGTAGGACGCTTCTATGCTATGGACAGGGATAATCGATGGGAGAGGGTTTCAAAGGCCTATCACTTAATCTCAACTGGAAAAAGTGAGAGACAGGCAGATTCTACAATAAGCGCAATTCAAATGGCTTATGAAGCAGGCGAAACTGATGAATTTATTGCGCCTACAACTGTTGGTAAATCGGCTATGATTAATGAAGGTGATGCTGTAATTTTTATGAACTATCGTGCTGATCGTGCTAGGGAAATCACTCAGGCATTGACCTCAAGTACCTTTCAAGCGTTTGAGAGAGAATCATTTAAAGCCACTAATTTTATCTGTCTCACAGAATATAAGAAAGACTTTAATCTAGAGTGTGCATATCCACCAATTACAGTTGTTAATACGCTAGGCTACTATTTATCAAGCCTTGGTTTAAAACAACTAAGAATTGCTGAAACTGAGAAATATGCTCATGTAACGTTCTTCTTTAATGGCGGCGTTGAAGCGCAACTTCCTGGAGAAGAAAGAAAACTTATTCAATCCCCAGATGTTAAAACTTATGACTTAAAACCAGAAATGAGTGCATATGAATTAACTGATAATCTAGTTGAGGAGATTAAGTCAAATAAATACAGTTTGATAGTTTGTAATTTTGCCAACACAGACATGGTAGGTCATAGTGGAAAACTTAAAGCGGCAATTATGGCGGTTGAGGCTGTAGATAATTGTCTAGGACAAATTCATCAAACTTGTCTCGATACTGGCACTGAAATACTTGTTACTGCTGATCATGGAAATGCAGAGCAAATGATTGATCCAAAAACACATAAAAACCATACTGCTCATACAACAAATCCCGTACCGCTCATTTATATTGGGAAAAGGAAAGCTTCCCTATTAGAACCTCTTGTTGGTACACTTGCCGATATAGCGCCTACATTATTAGCACTTATGGATATTGAAAAACCAAAAGAAATGACAGGCCAAAACCTTATAACAGATCAAAAATAAACGGAGAACCCCATGAAGCAACAGAATTTTATAGCCCCCTCAATACTTTCAGCAGACTTCGCTAAGCTTGGTGAAGAGGTAGACAACGTTCTAGTCTCTGGTGCTGATATTGTTCATTTTGATGTGATGGATAATCACTATGTCCCAAATCTAACAATTGGCCCCTTGGTTTGTGATGCTCTAAGAAGTCATGGAGTTACTGCACCAATTGATGTCCACTTAATGGTAAAGCCAGTTGACAGAATCATTCCTGATTTTGCAAAAGCAGGAGCCTCCTATATTACTTTCCATCCAGAGGCATCTGAACATATAGACCGTACAATTGGCCTCATAAAAGAAAGCGGATGTAAAGCGGGCTTAGTATTTAATCCAGCAACTTCACTTCATTACCTTGAGCATGTCATTGAGCAACTCGATATGGTTTTATTGATGTCTGTAAACCCGGGTTTTGGTGGCCAGTCTTTTATCCCCTCTTCACTCGAAAAACTTAGGGTTGTTCGAAAAATAATTGATGACAGGAATCTTAGCACAAGGCTAGAAATTGATGGCGGAGTAAAAACCAACAATATCAGAGAGATTGCCTCAGCTGGAGCCGATACGTTTGTTGCAGGTTCTGCAATTTTTAATACTGAAAATTACAAGTCAACAATTGACGAAATGCGTTCAGAGCTTGACTTGGCAGTTTAAGTTTTAAAAGGAAATTTAAAACCACTTAGCATCCATTTGTGAGAAAATATTCTCTCTTTTTTTAATCTGAACGTTTATGGGAAAATCATCCTTCTTTGGTCCTGAAACAATATCTTTACATACTGGATATCAGCCTGAACCCTCCTTTGGCAGCAGAGCGGTTCCTGTGTATCAAACAACCTCATATGTTTTTGAAACGGTTGATGATGCCGCTGCTCTTTTTAATATTGAAAAAGGCGGCCATATATACAGTCGAATGACCAATCCAACAGTTGCGGTTTTAGAGCAAAGAATTGCGGCTCTAGAAGGTGGCGTAGGTGCGATCTGCACTGCCTCAGGAATGAGCGCACTTTTTGTTACATTTATGACGCTTTGTTCTGCTGGCGACCATATTGTAAGCGCCTCACAGATCTATGGCTCGACAGGAACTCTGCTCAAGCACACCCTTAAAAGATTTAATATTGACTGTACTTTTATCTCAATAAATGATGAAAAATCTTTAAAGGAAGCTATTCAAGACAATACAAAACTTGTTTTTTGTGAGTCAATAGGAAATCCTGGGCTTGAGGTTTCTGACCTACCTAAAATTTCTAAAATTGCCCATCAAAACAAACTCCCTCTTGTAATAGATGCTACTTTTGCAACTCCAGCACTTTGCAAGCCCTTCGATCATGGGGCTGATGTTGTTGTTCACTCTGTAACTAAATGGATTGGTGGTCACGGCGTAGCGGTAGGAGGCGTAATAGTAGATGGCGGCTCTTTCGACTGGGGTTCTAGTAAAAAACACCCTACTCTAACAACACCATATGAACCTTTTCATGGCATAAACTTCTGGGAGGAGTTTGGGCCATCAGCCCTGTCTATGAAAATTAGAGCAGAATCTATGAGAGACTTTGGTCCTGCTATGAGTCCTCATAGTGCATTTTTGCTACTTCAAGGGGTTGAAACTCTGACTCTGCGAATGAATCAACATGTAAAGAATGCTGTTAAACTCTCTAAGTGGCTCCTAGAACAATCACCTGTTATGTGGGTTAATCATCCAGATCTGCCAGAAAACCCGACACATGAAGTTGCAAAAATCTTGTTTCCAAATGGCGCTGGCTCAATGCTATGTTTTGGCGTCAAAGGTGGCAGAGAGGGTGGCGCAGCATTTATTGATGCACTCAAATTATCGTCTAATTTAGCAAACGTCGGTGACTCAAGAACTCTAGTTCTTCATCCAGCAAGCACTACTCACTCTCGCCTTGATGATGAGGCAATGAAAGCTTCTGGAAGTAGTCCTGACTTAATACGTGTATCTGTAGGCCTTGAGTCTATAGACGATATCATTAATGACTTTAAAGCAGGACTTAAAGCAGTCGATAAAGCTACTTCATAATGAATATTGTTGTTGATGGGAATAATACTTTTGTTGCAACCGGTGGCTGCACATTTGATCCAAAAAAACCGACGGTAGTTTTTATCCATGGAAGTGGACTAGACCATAGGTCCTGGGCCCTTCAAGCGAGATGGTTTGCCTTTCATGGGTTTTCTGTATTTGCTCCTGACCTTCCAGGTCATAGTCTTTCAGAAGGCGAGCCCATAAAATCTATTGAAGGCATGGGCAAATGGCTTGTAAAAGCCCTCAAAGTAGCTGGCTGTGAATCGATACATCTAGTAGGACACTCTCAGGGCTTCCTAGTTGCACTAGAGGCGGTCAGCTCTTTAGGAACTAAATTAAAAACATTAACCGCAGTCGCAAGCGCTACTTCTATACCTGTAAATGAAGCCCTAGTTGAAGTGGCCAAAAAAACACCTGGTGATGCTGCCGAAATGTTGCTTAAATGGGGATTTGGTAGTCAAACAAAGTCTGGAGTCAGTGCCGTCCCTGGCATGCAGCCTATAGGCATTGGTATGCAAATTATGTCTAACAACCCTCTAGCTGAAGATCTTGTCGCTTGTACTGAATATAAAAATGGAATAAATTGTGCTAAAAAAGCCCATATTCCGTCAAATGTAATTCTTGCAACCGAAGACAAAAATACACCATATCGATTTGGCTTAGAGTTAGCAGGCTTGCTAAACGCAGAAACCACAACTATTTCTAATGCGGGTCATATGCTTCCGATTGAGTCACCAAAAAACACTCTTGATGCTATCAAATCATTTATTTTAAAAAACACCTAATGTCAAATCAAATCAAAAAAGTTGGCGTTATTGGCGCTGGAACGATGGGTGCTGGAATTGCAGGTCAAGTCGCAAATGCAGGGGTCGAAGTTTGGCTACTCGATCTTCCTAGTGATGGTGAGAACGTTAACAAGCTATCAACCAAAGGATTAGAGAGACTTAAGAATCCAGACATGCCAGGCCTTATGAGCGAAGAAGCTGAAAAACTTATAAATCTTGGAAATACTAGGGATCACTTTCATGAGCTAGAAGATTGCGACTGGGTTGCTGAAGCTGTTGTTGAAAGACTTGATATTAAACAAGCTCTCTACCAAAGACTTAATAACACCTGCAAAGAATCAACAATCATAACCTCTAACACCTCAACGATTCCAATTAAGCTTTTAACTGAAGGTATGTCTTCTGCGTTTTGTGAGCGCTTTGCGATAACTCATTTTTTTAATCCTGTGCGATTTATGAGACTCCTTGAATTAGTAAGGGGTGAGTTAACTAGGGATGATGTTATTGCTACACTTGATCAGTTTAGCGAAATTAGTTTAGGCAAGGGCGTTGTTTCCTGCTCTGATACGCCAGGTTTTCTTGCAAACCGAGTGGGTGTTTTTGCTATACAGTGTGCGCTTCATAATGCCTTTGATTTAAAGTTATCGCCTACAGAGGCTGATGCTTTTTTTGGTAGGCCTTTAGGGCTTCCAAAAACCGGTGTCTTTGGTCTATACGACTTAATTGGCATTGACCTCATGGCAGATGTAGTCAAAAGTCTGGTTGGCATCCTGCCTAAAAATGATGCGTTTCATAAATACTCGTCGCCAATTGGCTTTATGACAAATATGATTACCAATGGTCAAACTGGAAACAAAAATGACAAAGGCTTTTATAAACAAGATGGTGATGAAAGAAAGGTAATTAATCTCTCTAATGGAGACTATGTTACTCATGAACGTCTAAAAACACCGCTTCTTGATTTGGCTGAAAAAAATGGCATCTCTGTAATTCTTAGTGATAACAGTCCCTATGGGCTTTATATTTGGCGCGTTCTCTCTGAGACACTCTGCTACGCCGCATCACTTGTACCCGAAGTGACCGAAGATTTAACTCAAATAGATGATGCCATGAAGTTAGGCTATAACTGGGTAAAAGGCCCTTTTGAACTTTTAGATGAGATTGGGATTGAGTACTTTATAGACAGACTAAAAAGTGACGGAAGAGATGTTCCAAGCTTCCTTCTAAAAAGCCACTCAAATAAATTTTATAGTGGCTCAGAATCTGGACTGGGCTTTCTTGGGATAGATGGAAGCGTGAAACCAATTGTTAGGTCGAGTGGCGTCCTTAGGTTCTCTGAAGTACGGCAAACACTTAAGGCAATAAACTCTAACGAGTCTGCTAGCTGGTATGAATATGAAGGTGCAGCCGTTATTGAGTTTCACTCTAAGGCAAATGCACTTGATGCTGGCTCATTAGACATGCTTTCTGATGCCTTATCTGAATCTGAAAAAATGGGCTTACGTGGTGTTGTGATACACAACGACTTTCAACACTTCTCATGTGGAGTAAGCCTTTGGAGTGTTAGAAATTGCTTTGAAAAAAATGACTATGATTCGCTAGATGCTTTTCTTATTTACTTTCAGGATACTATGCTAAAAATGAGAAGCACTAAGCTTCCTGTTATTGCAGCACCGGTAGGGATGTCGATTGGAGGTGGCTTTGAGGTCGTCCTTCATGCCGACCATGTTGTGAGTCATGCTAACTCAGTCATGGGCCTCGTTGAATCTTTTGTAGGGGTAGTTCCTGCAGGAGGTGGTTGCAAAGAAACCCTTTATAGATGGGCTGAAAATTTGGGTGATATCCATAAGGCATCATGGAAATCATTCATGAATATTGGTCTTGGTAGGCGCGCCAACTCTCCAAAAGAGGCTGATAATCTATCCATGAGAAAGACTGATGACATTTTTCATATGAACCGAGACTATATCCTAAACATTGCGCTGTCCTCATTAGATAAAACTAAAAAAGCTAAGGCCAGAAAACCACTAGCGCTTTCAGGAGCGGATCACTTTCAAGAAATGCTTCAATGGCTTAAGGTTAATCATGATAAAGGAATGCTTGCTCCGCATGATGTTACTGTAGGAACTGAAATTGCTCGAATTGTCTCTGGCGGGGATTGCCCAACTGGAACAGTTTTTACTGAGCAAGACATCTTAGATGCTGAGCGCTCTTCATTTATAACGCTCGCTCAAACTGCAGAAACTCAAGCAAGGATTGTGGCCATGTTAGATAATGGCATAACACTTAGAAATTAATAGATCTTACTATGAACAAAAATCCTGCTAACTTTGTTCCTCTTACCCCAATTTCATTCTTACACAGAACTGCTGACATCTATGGCCAACATAAAGCTGTCATTTATGAAAATAGAGAGTACTCATGGAGTGAATCAAGGGAGCGCTGCGTTCGTATAGCTTCTAGCCTAGCTAAGCTTGGGATTAAGCAAGGGGACACGGTATCAGTATTGGCATTCAATACCCCAGAAATGTTTGAGTCTCATTTTTCTATTCCGATGGCGGGTGCAGTTCTCAATACAATAAATATTCGTCTTGATGCTGTAACAATTGCACATATTCTTGATGACAGCAATGCAAAAATTCTTTTAGTTGATAGGGAGCTTTTTGAAGTCGCGTCTGAATCACTTTCAGCTTGTTCAGCAAGTCCTAAAGTGGTTGTAATTGAAGATGAGTTTGCTGACTCTAGGCCTGAAGTTTCTGAAAATATCATTAAATATGAGTCGTTGGTTAGTGATGGTGATCCATTATTTGAATGGCATAGGCCTTATGATGAATGGCAGCCACTGTCACTTAACTATACATCAGGAACAACAGGGCGACCAAAGGGTGTTGTTTATCATCATCGCGGTTCTTATCTAATGAGCATGGGCACGGTTATTGGTTGGGAGCTTCCAAACCACCCTGTATACCTCTATTCAGTTCCAATGTTTCACTGCAATGGCTGGGGGCATGCTTGGACCATGGCAGCAGTCGCAGGGACAGTTGTATGCCTAAGAGCATTCTCTCCAGAGAAGGTTTTTAATTTACTAGAGAAGCAATCTGTAACGCACTTTGGAGGTGCGCCGATTATGCTCAATATGCTTGCCAATGCACCAAAGAAAATACAAAAGTCTTTTGACCGTGAAATAAAAGTTATGACTGCTGGAGCTCCGCCGCCAGCGAAAGTTCTTGAAAGTATGATGTCACTAGGCTTTAATGTTATGCACGTTTATGGTCTCACTGAAACCTATGGTCATATTCTTCAAGCGGCACCTCAGCCTTCATGGCTTAACAAAAGCCCAGCAGAGATGGCAAGATTAACATCACGACAAGGTGTTCGCTTTCCAATGACTGAGGATGTAAGTGTCATTGATCAAACAACTGGCAAACATGTTCCTGCAGATGGTGAGACAATTGGTGAGATAGTGATTCGTTGTAATACCTGCATGATGGGTTATTTAAACAACCCTAAAGCAACCGAAGAGGCTTTTGCAGATGACTGGTTTCATAGTGGTGACCTAGCAGTAATTCACACTGATGGATACATTCAAATCAAAGATAGGTCAAAAGATATCATCATATCTGGTGGTGAAAACATTTCTTCTGTAGAAATTGAAAACGTACTTTACCAACACCCATCAGTTGGAGAAGCTGCTGTCGTAGCGATGCCAGATGAAATTTGGGGAGAAACGCCTTGTGCTTTTGTAGAGCTAAAGGCAGGTGAAAATACTTCAGAAGATGAGCTTATTAGCTTTTGTAAAGAAAATATGGCTAAGTTTAAAAGACCACAAAAAGTTGTCTTTGGCCCATTACCTAAAACAGCAACAGGGAAAATTCAAAAGCATGAGCTTCGTGCAACTGTAAGTAATATTGGAGAAGCTTAATGTCACACTATACTGCCCCAGTAGAAGATATGGGATTTGTTTTAAAAGAGGTAGTTGGGCTTGAAAAGGTCTGCGAAGAGGCTGGACTTGACACTTCTACAGTAGACATAATTGAAACGGTTCTTGATGCTGCCGGCAAACTTGCAAAAGAAGAAATAGAACCTATTAATAAACCTGCTGACCTTGAAGGATTAAAAATTAATAGCTCTGGAGAAGTAACAACTGCCAAGGGCTTTAAAGAGGCCTACCAGCACTATGTAGAAGGTGGATGGGGGTCACTTCAGTTTGATACAGCATATGGTGGTCAAGGTGTGCCATTTGTTGTTGCAGCAAGCGTTCAAGAAATGTGGCACTCTGCCAATATGTCTTGGGGGCTTTGTCCACTGCTAACACAAGGCGCGGTAGAGGCAATAACACATAATGCCAGTGAAGAATTAAAACAGCGCTACCTGCCAAAACTAATATCAGGTGAGTGGAGTGGAACAATGAATCTTACTGAGGGTGATGCAGGTACTGATGTAGGAGCACTCAAAACTCGAGCAATCCCAGAAAAGGATCATTATTTATTAAGAGGTCAGAAAATATATATTACCTGGGGTGAGCATGATATGACAGAAAATATTGTGCATTTAGTTTTAGCACGCCTGCCTGACGCGCCCGCAGGGGTTAAAGGTATTTCACTATTTTTAGTTCCCAAAATACTTGTAAATGAAGATGGCTCTTTGGGTGAGCTAAACGATCTTAAAGCGCTATCTTTAGAAGACAAAATTGGAATTCATGCTTGCCCTACATGTGTAATGAGTTATGGTGATAAAACTGGCGCAATAGGTTACTTGATTGGTGAAGAAAATAAAGGCATACAGTGTATGTTTACAATGATGAACAATGCAAGACTAACGGTTGGCTTACAAGGCGTTTCAATAGCAGAGCGTGCCTATCAGCAGACACTTAGCTTTTGCAAAGAACGCGTCCAAGGTGTTGCACCTGGATATACCGATGCTGGGCCAATCATTAGACACCCTGATGTTCAACGAATGCTAGCAACGATGAAGTCTATTACTGAGGCTGCTCGAGCTCTAACCTATACCGCTTGTGCTGAGGTTGATATGGCTGCTGGAGACTTGCCAACTGAAATGCTAGCGCGACATAATAGAAGGCTAGGCCTCCTCACACCAATCGTTAAAGGATGGTGTACAGAAACAGCTCAAGAGGTTACCTCTTTGAGCCTTCAATGCCATGGAGGTATGGGCTATATTGAAGAAACTGGCATTGCCCAGATTTTTAGAGACGCCCGAATACTGCCAATATACGAAGGAACAAATGGAATTCAGTCAATGGACCTTGTTGGTAGAAAAATTACTGGAGATGGTGGCTTAGGAATAAAAGAACTGATATTAGAAATGAAAGCTTTTTCCAACCAAATATCTCCTGACACCTTGCTTTCAAAAGCTCAATTAGATCGCTTTAAAGAATCGTTAATAGCTCTAGAAGAGGCATCTTCTCTTGTGCTAAATAATTCTGAAAACAAACATTATCTAGGAATGATAGCTTTTGATATGCTAATGATGTCAGGAACAATTACTGCAGCCTGGCAAATGCTAAAAAGCCTTGAAAAGGCAAAAGCTGCCTTTGAAAATAAAAAGATTTCATCTGATTTTTTTGAATCTAAAACTAAATCTATAGGCCACTTTATTGATTCTATCTTGCCAAGATATTTAGCTCACTTTACTACAATTTCAGCAACATCTTGCTAGAGATATTAAGATAGAAGACTAAAAAATAATTATTTATTATTTTTTATCTTAACCATTAGCTCGTTTTTTCGAAACATTGGTAGTGCCCATGGTGAGTTAAATTGAGCAACCATATAACCACCTTGTGCTTTTATCTTTTTATTTTCAAGAATTCCTGATAGCTTTTTTTGATAGCTGATACTCCGAGCCTCGGTGGCCCAACCTCCAAAACTTAGGACAGCAACAGCGCCAAGATTTTCTTGCTCTATCGAAACAAGCTCATTGTTTGCCTTTGGAAGGTCTTTTAAGGAATGCTCTTTTGGCATTACAAAAGAAACAGTATAAGAGCTTAAGTCTTTAGATGGACAGTCAGCAATAACTGGGGCGGTCATTGCAATCTTCATCTCTTTATCATTACCGCCAAAAATATAACTTGCTATTCGCCTAAACCCAGTTGAAGTAGAGCCCTTATAGTCGCTTTGGACATTTGTTTTAGCTATGATCATGTCACTATAACTTCTTATTTCAAAATTGTCTTCTTTTGAAATAAGTTCGTATGTAGGGGTTTCAATAGACATATTTTTTTGAGTAATTAGCGTTGTTTTTTTCCAATATAAGGGACCAGAATGGGTGTCTTTTTTTTGTATTCTTGATAATCTTTATCAGCACCCCATTTTTTATCAGACTTAGTTTCGAGAAATGGAAGTCCACTTATTTTTGTTATAAGAAGATACACAAAAACTGGCGACACAAGTGTCAAAAACTGCCAGCCTGAGAGAAGTGGCAATGAAATTATTGCAATTCCAAGCCAAAGAACTACCTCTCCAAAATAGTTTGGATGTCTTGAAATTGACCAAAGCCCTGTTGTGATAAACCTATCCTTATTCTCAGGCATTAAGCTGAATGCCTTTTTTTGGCTATCTGCAGCGTACTCAATAAGAAAGCCAACATTCCAGAGTGCTGCGCCTATTAATAGATAAATATCTACCTCTAGAAAAGAGTTAGCAATAATTATTGTTAGTGCATTAACAGTTGTCAGAAATACCCAAAGCGCTGACAATGTCCATGTCATTAAAAACTTAGCATATGAGTCTTTAATCTCTCTGAATCTTTTATCTTCACCACTTTTAACAATCCGTAAAAAAAGAAATACACCTAGCCTTAAGGTCCAGGCTGATACAAAACCCGCGACAATTATCGACCTTATCGACATCCCCTTATCTGCACTCAATAGAGCAGTCATCGCAGTAAGAACTACGGCCAGCGTTGCTATCATTCCTGTTAAGTCAAAGTACTTTTCACTACTCGTAATGAGCGCAGGAATAGCCACAGCCCAATGCACAAAAAAACTAACAAAAGCACACACAATAATTACTGGTGCACTAAAAATCTCAAGTCTCCCTCCTCCTGCAGCGGTTGCAACAAAGGCGGCAATTAAAATGCATACTAGTATTGTAAAAATGTGTCGTATATTACTCATTGCTTCCTAAGACAGCTCTGTTGGCTTTTCAAAAAGGTAATGTGAAACGCCCCACTCTGATCCATTGTTAAATCCAAAAAGCACCTCACATGACATAAAAAAAATGCGCCACCTTTGGAGCCAAATGCTTGCTTCATTTTTGCCGTAAGTCTTTTCAAATAAATCAAGCACTTCGGCTTTATTTTGATCCATTTTATTTAGCCACGCAAGAGAGGTCTTTTCATAATGAGTACCATCTACCCTCCAGTCTTTTTCAATTTTCATGCGACTTGAGAAACAAGTCAAAAGTTTATGAGAAGGCATTTGGCCCCCACTAAAAAACTCTCTAGCCATCCAGTCTCCCTGGCCCTCATCTTCAAAAGGGTATGCAATTTTTTCATGAGAAAATATGTGAACAAAAAGCTTTCCATCTTTTTTTAACCAGCCACTAACTCTCCTGAGAAGCTCATCGTAGTTGCGCATATGCTCAAACATTTCAATTGAAACTACACGATCAAATTCTTTATCAATTGTAAAATCATTCATGTCAGCAGTTATAACTTCAATGTTTTTTAGCTGAAGTTTTTCGCATTTTTTTTCGATAAACTTTCTTTGATCATTTGAGTTGCTCACAGCTGTAATTTTGCTATTAGGAAAGTTTTGTGCCATATAAAAGGTTAATGAGCCCCATCCACATCCTAACTCTAAAATTTGTTGGCCGTCAGAAAGGTATGCCCTTTCACTAGTCAACTTTAACATCTTAACTTCTGACTGATCTAAGGAAGAAGTGCCTTGTGGCCAATAGCCAGAACTGTACTTTAAGTTTGATCCCAAAACTAACTCAAAAAGTCTAGGTGGAACTTCATAGTGTTGCTCATTTGCTTTTTCAGGCACAAGTGCAACAGGACTTTCTTTTAATAAGTTTATCCACTCCTGATGCTTTTCTTCCATGGCTTTTGCGCCAGCGGCTTTGGCCTCGACAAGTCTCTGTCCACATAAACGGCTTATTCCAAGTCTTATAAAAGCATCTGGTAATAGCCCTTTTTCAGCAAGTTTAATTAATAGCTTGATCATATTTTTAAAATGTAATTTGAATGTTTTTAGACTCTGGCTTTGCAAAAATTAACTGAAAGTCGCCTATTAAGTTTTCTAGAAATCCTGCCTCACAATAAACAAGGTAAAACTCCCATATCCTGATAAAGGACTCGGAAAAACCGAGTTCTCTAACTTGCGGCAAGGTCTTCTGAAATTCTTGCCTCCAAATACTCAGTGTTTTAGCATAATGCTGAGTAATGTCCTCAACGTCAATTAAAGTTAAATCGGTGTTTTCTTTTATAGCGCTTTTAATTTGAGGCATTGAAACCAAGCAAGAGCCTGGAAAGATATATTTTCGAATGAAGTCTACTGAGCTCTTGTAAGTGTCAAAGTCTGGGTGGTTATAAGTAATTCCTTGAAGCGCCAATAAACCATTTTGTTTTAATAGTGAAGAAGCCTTCTCAAAAAAACCAGGAACATAATCAGAGCCTACAGCTTCAATCATCTCTATAGAGACTACTTTGTCAAAAGACCCCTCAATTTCTCGATAATCACTATTTAATAGCGTTATCTGGGAGCCCAAGTTCTCTTTATTAATTAAATTTTCTACGTATTTAAACTGGCTATCTGAGATAGTTGTTGTAGTAACCTTACAGTCATAATTTTTTGCTGCATGGACAGCAAAACTTCCCCATCCAGTTCCAATTTCAAGAACACTGTCGCCTTTTGAGAGCTTTAGCTTTCTACAAAACCTGTCTAGCTTCTCTAGCGACGCGCCCTTCATGCTTGTGTCGTTTTCTAAAAAAATACCGCTTGAGTATGTCATTGTAGGGTCAAGCCACAGCTTATAAAAATCATTACTCAAATCATAGTGAGCCAATATATTATTCTTACTTCCTTGCAATGTGTTTTGTCTTCTTTTGTGTATTAATTTAGTTATAGGGTTTGTCAATCTTGCAAGGCCAGATTCAAGCCCGACCATTGTTTTTTTATTCTTTATTATGACTTGAACCAAATTCACAGGACTGTCAGCAGTCCAGTAGCCAGCGGTATAGGCTTCAGCAGCCCCAATGGTGCCTCCACTTCCCAGAAAAACATAAAACTCTTGAGACGTTACGGTAACAGTGGCGTGTAGCTCTGGATTCAACTCACCAAAGGTGTGTGATTTTAGACCATCTACTATCGTTAGTCCTCCAACCTTTAAGCCTTTGAGTTTTTTCAATAAAATGCTTTTAAAAAAAGCAGTCATACGTGTGCTTCTTTGCATTTCTTGAATGTTGTTTGCTAGCCCGTCAACTGATAGTCTTTGTTTGTTTTGATTTTCTTTAATCATAACTTGTCTGGGTGTTTAAAAAAGGGCGCCCTCTTAATATATAGCACAAAAGCTTGCCAATGAATCCTATAGACAACCATCAATGTTATAAATGGAAATCGTAATATCGCCCTAAGCAGCCCCCCATTTGAAAACGCTCTTCTCTTTAAGTGGAGGTCAACATCAAATACTTTTTCATCTTCTTTAAAGTTTTTCATAATAACATTCAAGGAACTTTCAGGCTGTGAAAAAAACCATTCATAGTCGTGATCCATCCCCCAAAAAGGGCTGACATGGAGTTGTTTTTTAGGTGACGCAGTAAAGCTTAGTTTATTATTATTTTCTATTTGCTTTTCAATTACATATGCGTATCTTTCTTTCCAGGGGGTATTCGTGACCTCTGCCATTATAGCCTCAACCTTTTCATCTGAATCATTAAAGCAGTAGTAGAAGCTAACTGGGTTGAAGCAGTGACCGAAATATCTTAAATGGGTTAGAAGTCTTATTGGACCCTTAAAGTCTTTTCCAGTTTTTTCTTTCAATGTGTTTCGAACAGCCTTATCCAAAGAAATGCTCGGGTCACCGTGATAGTCTTTTCTTCTATATGAAACAAGTGCAGACTTGTTTATGTTCCAAAGAAGGGAGGGCTTCATTGTAGTTTTTAGGGACGTGATGTCCAGATATGCCATGAAAATTGGGTACGAAAAAAAGCGCTTAAATGGAGTGTGTCGACGATGGCTAATCGTACCCCAATATAGCTGATGATTTTTTGAAAGACTCAAAGCGACTTACCAAAAAAACTACAAACATCTAGCGCACTATTAACACCGTCCTCATGAAAACCATACCCCCAATACGCACCACAATAAAAGGTATTGTTTTTCCCACTTATCAGGTGTTTTTGTTTTTGTGCCTTGACCCCAGCAACTGTAAACAAAGGGTGCTCATAAGAAATTGCCTTTATTACCTTCTTGGGATTAACTTGATCATTGCTGTTTAGTGTTACCAAAAAGTCTGTCTTAGAATCTAAAGACTGCAGTATATTCATATTATATGTTAAGGCTACAGGTTTACTATTATCTACACTTATCAAGTAGTTCCAGCTAGACCATGTTATTTTTTTATTTGGCAAAATTTCAGAATCTGTATGAAGCAGTGCTACGTTTTTTTGATAAGGTAGCGCTCCTAAAATCATGTTTTCTTCAGGACTCGGATCATCTAACAATTTTAAGGCTTGGTCGCTGTGATTTGCAAATATTACTTTATCAAATATATCTGAACTCTCTTCATTTCCATAAACAACCTCTACACCATGCTCGTGTCTTTTTACTTTCTTAACTGGAGTTGAAAGTAAAACTTTACTTTCAAAGGATTGAATTATTTTATTAATATAGCTTTTTGAGCCATCCTTAATAACATGCCACTGAGGACGGTTATTGATTTGAAGTAATCCGTGATTCTGAAAAAAACGAATGTAAAAAACTGCCGGCATCTCTATGGTCTTTTCAGCTGCAGTAGACCATATAGCTGCACCCATTGGAATAATGTAATTCTCAATAAAGTGCTTACCAAAGTTATTGCTTATTAAAAATTCGTTTATAGTGGTTGTCTCACTCAAATCCTTAAGCTTAGAAATTGAAACCCTATTAAACCTCAAAATATCTTTAATCATAAGATAAAAAGAAGGCCTAAAAAGATTTCGGCGTTGAGCAAATAGCGAATTTAAAGAGCCTCCTGAGTATTCAAGATTTTTATCTGGCGCCTTTACACTAAAGCCCATTGAGGTTTTTTGAGTAGCAACATTAAGCCTTTTAAGAAGCTTAATAAAGTTAGGATAGGTATTTTCATTGTAAACAATAAAACCAGAGTCAATCCTCCAGTTTTTTTTCTCGAGTACTATCTCATGAGTATGGGTATGGCCACCAATATAATCATTTGCTTCAAAAACAGCAATATCGTGATTCTTACAGAGAAGATAGGCTGCAGTTAGTCCTGATATTCCACTTCCAATAATGGCAATTTTCATTAGTTAACGTCATTTTTTTGCGCCCTGCCCCCTCTTAGGCTAGAGACATATAATAACCAACTATGCGCTTTGTATTTGTTAAAAATAAATAATTATATTGAGTGTTTTTTTGGCTTATATCTTTTTTAGTTGACGTCTTTGCTTTTTGTTTTAAGACAAAGGTTTTCATAAAAAATAGGCTTTGCTAAATTTAAAAAAATATGGGATAATTGTCGCCTTTCGGCAAACTTAGGCTGAAAAAGGGCTAGCTGCAGAGTTTATACAGCTAGTAAATTTAACGTATCACACAGCGCCCCAATAACATCCAGGGTGCCCTTTTAGTAGGGTTGGGTGTTAGGCAATGTGGAAGTCTTAACCCAGGAGAAATGTATGGCGAAAGCGTCAATGAAAAAAATGTTAGAGGCTGGTGTTCATTTTGGTCACCGATCTCGTTTTTGGCATCCAAAAATGGAGCCTTTTATCTACGGAACACGCAACGGTGTTCACATAATAAACCTAGAAAAAACTTTACCGCAGTTCAATGATGTGCTTAATTTTGCAAGCAAAACTGCTGCGCAAGGCGGATCAATCCTTTTTGTTGGCACTAAAAGAGCAGCCAGCAATATTATTAAAGAAGAGGCAATTCGTTGTGGCATGCCTTACGTAAACCATCGCTGGCTAGGCGGCATGATGACAAATTATAAAACAATCAAGGCGTCAATTAAGCGTCTCAAAGATCTTGAGTTTCTTGCTGAAGAAAACTTTGCCCAGTTCAATAAAAAAGAAGCTCTGTTAATGACCAGAGAAATGGAAAAGCTTGAAAGAAGCCTTGGCGGAATTAAGGACCTAGGAAGCATTCCTGATGTTGTTTTTGTGGTCGATATTGGCCATGAAAAAAATGCTGTCCGTGAGGCTCGCACTCTTCGCCTACCAATCATTGGAGTTGTTGACACGAATCACAACCCTGAGGGCATTGATTATATAATTGCTGGTAATGATGACTCAATTAGGGCTATTAGCTACTACGCGAGAGAAATTGCTAACGCTATACTTGAGGCGAAAGCTTCAGTAAACACAACAAAGGTTGCAGATAAGAAAGCTGAAATTGCGGCCACTACAAAGAAAACGGCGACTAAAAAGACTGGAGACAAGAAAGTAGAGCCTGAAGCGGTTGTTGAAGCTGAAGCGGTTGTTGAAGCTGAAGCGGTTGTTGAAGCTGAAGCGGTTGTTGAAGCTGAAGCGGTTGTTGAAGCTGAAGCGGTTGTTGAAGCTGAAGCGGTTGTTGAAGCTGAAGCGGTTGTTGAGACAAAAAAACCAGCAGCTAAGAAGCCAGCAGCTAAGAAGCCAGCAGCTAAGAAGCCAGCAGCTAAGAAGCCAGCAGCTAAGAAGCCAGCAGCTAAGAAGCCAGCAGCTAAGAAGCCAGCAGCTAAGAAGCCAGCAGCTAAGAA
>Ga0302119_10000315_pt1 | contig 21317 bp, 16 predicted proteins | sample AG5_Tmax_MG_FD_203114 | JGI IMG/M metagenome (GOLD analysis project Ga0302119, IMG submission 203114) | Marine microbial communities from Western Arctic Ocean, Canada - AG5_Tmax | ecosystem: Environmental > Aquatic > Marine > Oceanic | place: Canada: Western Arctic Ocean | collected 2017-10-01 | reverse complement strand
GGGATTGCTGGTTGTGTTCAAGATAATGGAGGCGTGGAATATGGCTGGGTGCTTGGATATAACCAATCGCAGTTTACGTTTGGTCTCTCGACCGAAGGTGCGGACGATGGAGACGGGCAGATAACGTATCTTGACTCGGGCAAGGCTGTGTACCAACATGGCAAATGGCACCATGTTGTCGCTTCGTACGATGGAAACACGCTTGCACTCTACGTTGATGGCATCTTATGCAACAGTACAGATGCGCAATCAGGCAATATCGCATACAGCGAACAGTCCACATTTGTGATTGGCGCATACAAAGATGATAACGAAGAACAACTCCTAGATGGCAGGCTTATTGAAGTGGGCATGTCGCACAATGCTTCTACTGCATCGGAAATTCAAGCAGCGTTTGAGAAAAAGAGAAGACTTACTACCTTACCGTCGTGGACAGATACAACGCTTGATTGGAAAGTTGCGCCCTACTTAAACTGGCCCACAACCACTTCCATGGTTGTCTCATTTGAAACAACCGTGCCTACTACTGCGAACGTTACAGTTACAAGTGAAGATGGCAAAGACACGCAACACGTACTGCAAACCGACACTGCAAATTTGCACCACTTTCAGCTTCAGAACCTGCAGCCCAACGCAAAATATTTTTATGCAATAACTGCCACAGATACAAACGGCATTGCACTAAAGAGCGAAACACTTTCTTTCAGAACGGCACCAGAAGAAAACGATTCCTTCACCTTTATTGCAATTGGTGATACGCAATCTCAAGCAGATGTTGTGAAAAGAGTGTCCGACCTCGCGTATATGCATAGGCCAAATCTTGTGGTACACGCTGGCGATCTTGTAAGCACTGGCACAGTTAAGAGCGACTGGACTAAGCATTTCTTCCCTGCAATGCAGCCCCTTATTGGCAGAGTTCCTCTCATGCCTGTGCTTGGCAATCATGAACAAGATGCGCAGCATTATTACGATTACATGGTATTGCCTGATCCTGAAATGTATTACTCATTTACATTCGGGAACGCTGAATTCTTCATGATCGATGGAAATAGGAACCTTGAAGAAGGCTCTGAGCAACTTGCCTGGCTTGAAAGTGCACTCAAAAAATCAAGTTCACTGTGGAAATTTGCCGTACTGCACCAGCCACCATACACATCAGATTCTAATGACTACGGAGATACGCACGCCACCACCTCTACTCGTGGTGATACAAACGTACAGCACATCATCGAACTGTTAGAGCTATACAACGTAGATATATGCTTCTCAGGGCATGTACACGACTACGAAAGAACCTTTCCGATTCTAGATGACCATGTTGTGCCTGTTGAAGATGGTGGAGTTGTCTATGTAACAACTGCTGGAGGCGGTGGTCACTTAGAAGATTTCGACCCTACGAACACGTGGTTTGGGCATAAGAAAGCGAACTACCATCACCTTGTGTACATAGCCATTCACGGAAACCATCTAGAGTTCCAAGCAATCGACGAGCACGGGCAACTCTTTGATGTTGCAGGCTGGTCAAAATAGTAAGGGTGTAGATTCGTATTGTCGCAATATGCGCCAATGCAGGAATTGAGATTATTGTTTCTTTGCCAAGCTATATCGAAGATATGTGCCTTGCGCACAAAGTTGCGCAACGCGGAATCCAGTCACGCCATCAAGCCAGCCAAACAACAAAATATAACTTCGGAAGAAAGTCCAGAAACCACGAGTGAACGCTTTAACTGTTGAGCCCTTGCGACCTTTAGCACTAATTTGCGCATACATAATCATTTTCTCTTTTGCATCTTCTATTGATGCAACGCTGTTGTGAATCATCGCATTTTTTAAACTACCGATTGCCCCATTCACAACAACTCGCTCATGGAGTTGGTCGTTTGTAAACTCGCCTTCTCCACGTTTGAATAAACGCAATACTTTATCTCGACCCCAATCCCCGAATCGCACTTTCTTCCCACAAAATGTTGTTACGCGTGGGATTTCATATCCCGCCTGCTCTGGTTGATGAAGGATTTTTTGTATTTCAAGTGCAAGATTCTCTGGAACTACTTCATCGGCATCTATAGAAAACACCCAATCACAGGTAGCTTTGCTCAACGAGATATTTTTCTGCGGACCAAACCCGTGCCACTCTTCAACATAAAAGGCGGCGTCGTACCGTGCGGCAATATCAGCAGTGCGGTCAGTGCTGCCATTGTCCACGATAATTATCTCGTCAGCAAAGGAAATGCTTTCCAGACATGCAGGCAAGTCCGCTTCCTCATTCTTTGTAATCAAAATTACGCTAATAGTAGGCATTGTGTCCTGTACGGTAGCAAAAAAAAAGACCCCTTGGTCCAAAATGGGCCAAGAGGTCTTGAAAGTTAATTTCTAAAAATCAATCCGCTACAATGATTTCGCCTTCCTGTCCAAAATTACAATGAGGTATACAGAAATATGGAATATTTGAAGCCGCATCACTTGGAACAACCCATGTAAATGTAGGACTTTGAACATCAAGAGGTGCGTCAAAAAGTCCATCAGCAGTGCAATTAGCACCAGAAGTAACGGTATGATTACCGCCAATTCTTGTCCAGATAATCGTGTCACCACGGCGTACATCTAAAATACTCGGTGTGAATACGGAACCATCTACTGTAACATTAAATGTTTCAGGTTCGCTACAAGGACCCCAAGCACCGATGACTTGAAGGAGATCCGATACATTTACAACTCCATTGCCATCTAGGTCTGTAGCACAGCCACTGCATGCGCCCCAATCGCCAATCATGGCTAACAAGTCGCTTACATCAGTATTTCCAGAACCATCAATATCAGTGGGGCAGTCGTTTCCAACACCACCACCAAGACCAAGGTTATCCCATACGATATTACGGTTCTCGTGCACTACACCAGCACCATCGAACCACTGAACGCTTAACTGTACATCAAGACCTTGTCCTGCTTCTACAGAAGCACTCAGCGCTCTATGACCTTCAGCAGTTCCAGCACCGATAGTTGCAATTGCATCATCTGGTGTTACAAACCATACGCCGTTCGTCATGTAAGCACCTGTAGTACCGTTAAAGCCTACAGAGTCGAAGCCAAGTGTAATTGGAACGCCGTCCACAGAATTTTCTGAACCGATTGTCACATAGGAATCAAACACAAGGTCATCGCCAAGGATTGGGTCAAGTGCACGGTCGTGCGCTAAGTCGCCACCGAACGCTGATTGATGCAGCGCTACACCTGTAGCTGTTCCATCAAAATCGGCATTACTTAATCCACGAACTTGAAGAACGTCAGCATTTTCACCGAACACAGATACCATTCTTGTGTTTGGATCTGTACTTGGGAAGTAAAGGTCGTATGTTTCCATTGCTTGCCCGTCACTTCGTGACCAAGTCCGCAATTCGTAATTCAATTGATCAGCGCCAGCACCGCATGAAACATCTCCACAAGTTGTGTTGTCGCCATACCAGCTACCCGCACAATCTAGTTGCAAAGTAATAGAGCAATCAGTATCGATACAGCATGCACCTTCAGTACAGCCTGTAGAAGCGCAGTCTGAACCATCGCCAGCGTACGAACCGCCATTTGATGAACAGTCAGCACCGGTGTACACATAGCAGACACCACCAACACAACATGCACCTTCTGGATCAGAGCAATCTTCTGTAGCACACGTGGTACCGCCGCCCTGCCACGTTCCACCACCGCCTTGGCAAGTGGTTTGGTAGGTTTGAATACATTGGCTGCCAGAGATACAGCAAGCGCCGGCAGGTGCTTGGTTTTCACAAGTTAAGCAATTCAATGAATTCGAGAAATTTGTAATTGTGTTAATTGAACTGGTCACAAATGTGTTTGCACATTGAATAGATGGATACATCGTATTATAAGAAGGACTTTCAACATGCCCTGCACCCCAGCCGTGTCCAATTTCGTGGGCAGAAAGGTCTGTTGTACAACCGAAACTACCACAACAATCTGATTCCACTAGACCATATTGGTACCAGTAAGAACAAACAGATCCAAGCCAAGCCAGACCAATAGTACTGCCCTGCATGCTTTTACCGGTAAATAGATGCGCTAAATCGCGTGTGACTGATCCTTGGTTGTTTTGCCATTCCGTTGCAAATTCGTCAAGCATCGTATCTGCACTGGTTGAATTATATGGATCAGCTGAACTTGAACGAATAATTACTGCGGTGATTTCGTGTGTTATGTTTAGTTGCGTCTCGTATTGGTTATTGACACTATTAATTACTGAGTTAACTCGTGATTCCGTTTGGCTACCCCAATCTTGGTAATACTCGTAATCAGTATCGCAACCTAGTTGAGCGGTGCAGATTATGGTTCCACGGTCGTTTGTTGAGACTTGGTAGTCCGCTTGCATTTGTAAAACTCGGGCAACGTCCATATGGTCGTCAGCTGCACAAGTGCCTCCCGAGGCAATAATGTCTTCCGTTTTGTAGAACGCATATACATTTGACGCTGTGCCTTGTAACTTTTGGCCAACTGGTTCTATCCAGATTTCTTCACCGTTTGCAAGACTAATACGAGCATATAAACCGTCGATCATTAATGAGCCAGATACAAGGCTTCCTTCTAGCTCTGCAATTTTTCCTCGAAGAGTACGGACTGGACCAGCAGGAACTTCATACAGTTCACCAGTATCATCCGCCATGAACACTTGGTACTCATCCGCTCGAATAGAATGTGGCTCTAGTTCAAGGGTATACGTTGCATTGTCAATTGGAATTGATACGCGAATCGATTGCTCAGGATTTGAGTCAATCCGTAGTTTAGCATTCCAACTTTGACGCAAATTGAGCTCAGTGTTTATCGCTCGGTCAAGTGGACGTTCGACGCTTATCGTTTCTGCTACTGAAGCATTCGCCGCTAGCGACAAAGTTAGGCAAGCAGTTGCTGTACAAAGAGTGGTAAGTCGTGAGTTAATCATTAATTTCTCCTGGTTGTTCCTCAAGCCCCACCATCGGGACTACATAGGCATTCGTACGCCACAATGAACGGTTGCGTTAAATATGCGCAACCAAAAATAAATCCCCTGCAATCACTCAAGGATACTGATTTCTGAAGCGTAATCCACTTTTAAATGCCATAAAAAGTGATTTTTCTCGCCGTTATGCACGATAACATCCCCCTTTTAGGGAAGATTCAAGCCATTTGAAATTGCTTGTAATTATTCCATATTTTTAGCCCTGTACCACATTCAGAATTTCCATAGGCACTATTCATAATGGGGAGTGTTGTTGCCGGTATTTCTTGCACAGGAATTCAGCGCACCTAAGGTTGCAACTTCTTGTAAGCGACCCCTTGACCAGTTCCTGAACCATGCTAAAATCTCCCTTCCAATTGGGGCGGTAGCTCAATTGGTTAGAGTACCGGCCTGTCGAGCCGGATGTTGCGGGTTCGATTCCCGTCCGCCTCGTTAAAAAACACGCCTTCTTGAATGGCGTGTTTTTTTATTCCTAGAGATTTTGGTACGCACTATTTACATTCGTACCAATTTGAGCCCGTCGACGCATCCGCAACAATTGGCACATGCAGGTCCATCGCCGATTCCATAACTGAAACTAGTAGCGCACGCACGGCATCCTCGTCCTCAATACGTGCCTCGATAACCAGCTCATCGTGTATCTGGAGGAGTAAGCGAGCGGTCGGAAATGACTCGGCAAGTGCACGTTGCACATTATTCATTGCCACTTTGATCAAATCCGCAGCGCTCCCCTGCACAACGCTATTTATCGCAATACGCTCTGCAAGTGATCTTTGCTGTCCATTTGAAGAATGGATACTTCTAATTTGCCTTCGACGCTGTTTAATTGTTTCAACATAGCCAAGTGCCTTTGCTTGCTCTACGCACGTAGCCAAAAAAGTATCGATACCAGTGAATCGTAATTTATAATCGTCAATAATCTGCTGCGCTCGTTCGGTTGAGCATTGCAGTTGCCTAGCTAATCCCCACTGCGTGATTCCATAGACAATTCCAAAATTTACAGCCTTTGCAGCTGAACGTTGCTCATCGGATACTTCTTCTATCGCAGTGCCAAACACTTCAGATGCAACTGCCTTATGAATATCTTGTCCATCTCGAAACGCTTGAATTAATGCTTCGTCGTTACTTAGGTGCGCAAGCATGCGTAACTCTACTTGAGAGTAATCAGCTGCAACGAACACGTATCCGGCTTCTGGGATAAATGCTTTTCGAATTTCCCTACCAATATCTGAGCGAATCGGAATGTTCTGCAAATTCGGGTCGCTGCTACTTAAACGACCAGTTGAGGTGCCCGTTTGATTAAACGATGCATGTATTCGACCAGTTTCTGCGTGGATGACTTGTTCCAAAGACACCAAGTACGTATTCACGAGCTTCGTTAACTTGCGGTATTCAAGAAGTAACTGTGGCAGTAATGAATCTACATCCGGGTCACTAGCTAATTTTTCAAGAACCTCGACGTTCGTAGAGTGAAAAGACTTTCCCTTTTTAACAGGTGTAATTCCTAGGCCCGGGGAGTCATTAAACAACACTTCAGAGAGTTGCTTTGGTGAATCTGGATTAAATGAATAGGGTGATGCCTTTTCAATTTCTATAACTAACTCATCAATTCGACTTGAAATATTGCTTCGTTGCTTCTGTAATTCTGCAGGGTCAACTTTGATACCTGAAATGCGCATTTCAGCAAGCACTCGAACTAATGGCATTTCGATTTCATCGTACAATTTTCGCAAGTCGCCCTCAGCATTCAAGCGAGGTTCAAATGTATTCCAAAGTTGCAGTGTAATATCTACATCTTCAACTGCATATGGGCACGCATCGATCAAGGGCACTTGATCAAACGTAAGCTGATCCTTGCCCGAACCAATGAGTTCTTTGATTGATATACATTCGTAGTCAAGAGTGCCAAGCGCAACCGCATCCATTGAATATCCTGAGCGTGAGGCGTCAATAATCCACGCAGCTATCAAAGTGTCATGAATTGGGCCAAGCATTTTGACGCCTGCTCTTTCAAGAACAACAAGGTCGTACTTTATATTATGCCCAACTTTTGCAATCGATTCGTCTTCTAACACACTTCTGAGTGATTCAATAACTTCACTAGAAGTCAAGCAGTCTTCTTTGCATTTTGTTGGAATGTATACACCGCTCCCTTCTTCTAAAGCAATCGAAACACCACACAGTTGTGCAGTCATAGGATTTAAGCCAGTAGTTTCAGTATCAATCGCGAGCAGTTTTACGTTTGTGCATTTCTTTGCGAACGCGTCAAGTTTTTTCTTTGTCGTAATCAGTTCGTACCCTGCTTTGTACGCTGGGTGATCGCGATCTGGTCCCATGTCGAACAAGCCTCCAAGCACAGGCTTACTTTTTGGCACTTTCTTAATGTCAACAGCATCGGGTTTTACTTCCAGTATAGAAGCACCGCTTGCCATTCTTTTTAACTCAGTCGGAAAAGTGTTAAAACCAAGTTCTTTACATAAACGAATTGCTTCTGTTACATCCCAGGATGAGGGTGTAGATTTTGCCTTTTCAAAATCGAAAGCAAAAGTAACATCCTCAATGAGCGTAACAAGTTCCCTGCTAACACCAAGTTGATCTTTACCCGCTACTAAATTTTCTTTACGCTTTCCCTTGATAGATTCTATATTTTCATAGATGCCATCGATTGAACCGAATTCCATAATCAGTTTTGCTGCTGTCTTGGGACCAATTCCAACAACTCCGGGTATGTTGTCGCTGGTGTCGCCCATGAGTGCAAGGATGTCACCAACCATGCTTGGCGCCACTCCCATATCTGGCGTTTTGAACACATCGTCAGGTGAGACCGTTGCTCCTTTATGCGCATCGAAGAGTTCTACTCTGTCGTCAATGAGCTGCGTTAAATCTTTATCGCGAGAAATTATTCGAATGTTCACGTCGGGCTGATCTTTTCTTGTCCGCTTTACTAATGTAGCAATCACATCATCAGCTTCAACAATTGGCTCTCCAAGAACTGGAATATCAAGCGCTTCAAGAATTTCAATACAGCGTTCGACTTGGCTTCCAAAATCATCCGGTGCTGGCTCTCTATTAGCCTTATATTCGGGGTCAATTTTGCTTCGAAATGTTTCTTCATCACCAGCGATATCAATAACGACCGCTAAATAATCAGGGTTTTCTTCCCGAATTAACTTCAAGAGCATCGCTGTAAAACCATAGACCATGTTCGTTGGCTCACCCGTTGCAGGGCTACTCATCGCATTGCGAATTGCATAATATGCTCGAAAAAATTGAGCATGTCCATCAATAATGTAGAACGAAGACATTATTCGTTTGCCAATCTTCGGAAGACTGATTCTGTAGCACTACCAAGTTCTAATGACCGCCTTGCCATTACAGTTTTAGCAACTGTAATACATTTATCAACGGCGTACTTTCGTGTACCTGCATCGGTTATCCAAGAAAATCTAGGTGTAGGTGTAGGCACAGGCATTGAACTTGCAAGCATTGAACCCGTTCCAACAACTGAACCAGTCATAATGCGAGTGCCTATCGCAAACTTTACATGGTCACCAACAAAACAACCCACGAATTGATTATTCGTTCGATGCCTTTTACCATCTAAACCTTTTACGATGACATCTGCATAGGTATTGAGCAAATTAGAATTAATTGTACCTGCTCCAAAATTAACCCACTCGCCAATAACACTATCGCCTAAATGGCCGTCGTGCGATTTGTTTGTATATGCTTGGAAAATAGTTCCACCAACTTCACCGCCAATTTTGCACCACGGTCCAATGGAAGTGTTTGCTTTTATACATGCGTTGTCAACAATGGTCACATGCTTTCCAATCCAACACGGTCCACATAACACAGCGCCTGGTCGGACGGTTGCGCCCTCTTCAATTCGAATAGCCCCCGCGCTTGCGTCCATTGTCACATTCGGGCATATTGTTACCGTTGGGTGAACATCTATTCGGTGCTCACCAAATGTAGTCGCGCCGTGCGCATGCGTATACTGTTCTGCTTCTTTTAAATCTTCAACTAATAACTGTGGCAAATGGCTAAGCACATCCCAGGGCGAATTGATCTCGGGATGATCATGGGATGTAACGGTGCCGTCAGCAATATGTCGCAAACCAGTCCGCTCTGCAATCATTTCCGCTCGAGTTGCATCGCTACAAAGAAAACCCGCAGGGCTTGAACCCCGCCGCTTGGTGAGCCTCTCTAGAGTCGTTAGCCCACCAGTTCGTTGCTCAAATGTCGCTCTCAAATCACATAGAGGAGCCATGCTATCGTTTGCATTGTCTTGAATGTTCCACTGTGTCATATGACCATTATCTCCATGTTGCTCTTCTACCTGTTGGTGAATGGAATCTCCATACACCTATTGTGGCTAAAAAACACCACCCAAGTGGTACGGCAAGAATGCCTGTGTAGATCGATGTACCTAAAAGTTTTCCAAAATCGGCGATTCCACCACCAGAAACGGGTGGATTCCATGGCATTACACCACGAATGATAAGCACGAGAGCTTCAGTTGCCCCAGTTACGATGACAGCGGCAACCGCAAGTAAGGCAATCGTGAATACTCGCCTGCGGAATACCACATTCCGTACTTTTAAGACGAGCAATGTAGTGACAACTAAGCCTAGGGCATGAGGACCAATCACATGCGCACCCCCAACAAGTTCTCCGTTTCCTGGAGCTAGGTCAACGATTGCACCGAGCAAAAGTGCAACAAGTAACGCCATTTTCTCAGGCGCAAACAAGGCAATAAAAACAATCAAGCACGGCATTGCTTCGGGTGTGATGGAACCAATAGAGCGCAACGTAAAAATGCTTCCGAAACTTGAATCGAACGCTAAAGCCAAAATTGTAGCTACGACAACAACTATTGCTCTCATTTGGCACTCTCCCCTGTACCGAGGACTACAACTCTTGCAACGTCTCGCGCTGTTCGACGAGGAGTAATAACTACTCGCTGCCGCAAAGGCGCTTCATCGAGTTGCAACACACTCTCTACGATTCCCACAGTAAAGCCAGCTGCAACACTAGGCCAAGAGGGGTCGTCGAGAACTACTAAGTCAAATTTTTGTACACCACTCGTTGCAGGTACATCAGCATACATAGAAGCAGAGCCATCGCTTTGCAAAATAATTTCTGCTAGCAAAGGTGCCCTGCCTTGTTGCGGGCGCGCGGGAAGAATAGCTGCACGAGTTAATCCTGTTTCCTTATGCGTAATGGGGTGCAATTCAATACGAGTTGACCCAATCCGAGCGACCCTACCAACAATGTCTTTCCCTACTACAGCAATATCACCAACCAGTATCCTCTCGGATGCACCTGAAATTAATTTCAACTCAATCGTGCCGCTCACTTTTTGAAGTTGCTTTCCCGTAATATCTATTGGAATAATAAGTGGCGGCTGTGGATTTCTCAGGGCAGACTCGGGCAAATTTTGCAAAATGCGTAATTGATCTGCTAACTCAGTTGCTCGCAACATTTGTGCTGCATGCAGTTGCCTGAAATGGTCCCGCTCCATTTCAGCAAGAGCATTTCTCTCCACTTCATCTTCAATCATGCCCGGTACATCCGCAGGCGATCGAACCCAGCTTGTCACTAGGGTGCCAATATGAGAAACTGGTGTAACAGGTACACGGACAAGGTCTGCAATATCTGAAGTCCAACGCAACCAAGAAGCTGGAAAGACAGCCAAAAGGAGCGTAATGCCAATTGCGATGGGTAGTACATTGACTCGGCTACGAGATATTTTGAAATTACTCAAAGTTCACCATCAAAAGGACAAATTGATTAATCGTCCATATCTGATTCTAGAGTGGCTTTCCAAAGTTCGAGATTATCAAGATAAATCTGCGTTCCTTTAGCAACACAAGTAAGCGGTTCTTCAGCAACTGAAACATCTAAGCCTGTTTCTTTGGCCATCAATTCTGCAATGCCTCGAAGCAAAGCGCCGCCACCAGCGATGCAAATACCATTCTCAACCAAATCTGCTGATAGTTCGGGTTCAGCTCGCTCAAGTGTCCTCTTAACAACATCAATAATTTGGCTGATTGGTTCTTGCAATGCTTCGCGAATTTCTTCGCTTTTTACAGTAACTTTTGTTGGCATACCGTTTGATGCATCTCGTCCACGGACATCTACCGTTGTCTCTTTTGCTAAAGGAGCAGCTGAACCAGCTTCAATTTTAATTCGTTCTGCAGTTTGCTCGCCAATAGTTAACCCGTAATTTTTCTTCATGTAGTTGATGATTGATTCGTCAAGGTCGTCGCCTGCAACGCGAATAGATTCGCAAGTTGCAATATCGCCCAGAGACATAATCGCTACTTCAGTAGTACCGCCACCGATATCAACAATCATAGATGCAGTCGGTTCGGTAATAGGTAAACCTGCTCCAATTCCAGCAGCCATAGGTTCTTCAACAAGGTACACTCGCCGTGCGCCAGCACGCTCGGCTGATTCCAGTACTGCACGTTTTTCTACCGCTGTTATTCCAGATGGAACTGCGATTACAACGCGAGGGCCAATAACTCTTCCGCGACCGCTCACTTTGCGAATAAAATAACTCAGCATTGCTTCAGTAATTTCAAAGTCGCTAATGACGCCATCTTTCAGGGGGCGGACAGCAGTGATGGATCCTGGTGTTTTACCAAGCATTTCTTTTGCACTGAAGCCAACAGCGTTTCCATTATTTAATACTCTGTTTGTGCCCCTGCGAACAGCAACCACAGAAGGTTCGTTTAAGACTATTCCTTCGCCCCGTACGCATACAAGCGTGTTACATGTTCCAAGGTCAATCCCCATATCAACGCTAAACCAACTTAGTAATTTATCAAACACTTATGCTTGCTCCTCATCGCGACATCCTTAGTTCGACCAATTCGAACGTACTTCTTGAATGATACGGTAAATTGAAGACACCCATGTGGGCTTATTGTTGATCAATAAGCACGAGGGGGCCACCCTCAGACCGATCGTCAAGTTTGGAGTGCTCAGTATTCACCAAAACCATCCAAGCAACACCACCTGCAAGCAGCAAAGTTGCCACAACAAGCAAGACTGTGAAGACGTCGGGGGGGGATTTTCGGTTCAATACGGCAGTATCAGCAACGCTCATAATCAATTACGTCCTTTTACTGCGTACACCGAAGAACCTGGGACAACAAGACCGTGTGTCGCGTCTTCAAGTGTCACTTTGCCAATAGAACGATTGATGTCAACCTGCACCACTTGAAGCCTGCCGAGGAATGTGCCGTCTTGGCCTACAGTCATAATCCAACCTTCTTGAACTCCATCCCGAGCGCCGGCGTTAATTTCAACTAGCACCTCGTCGTTGTTACGCGACACTGTCAAAACAATGGATGAAAGCGCTCTGTCTGGAGCAACTCCTGTTGCTACTGTCGCAACTGTATCGAGTTCGCCGTATTCGGAAACATATAAGTTAAGTCTCACTCGAATTTCATCGAGTTGGTCTTCCATTTGTTTCCGCTCTTCTTTTGCTTTGCGTTCAGCTCGTATGGCGCCGTCAGCTTCTAATTTTTTATCTTCAAGTACATCTTCAATTTCATTGATTTGTGTCTGCAAAACAACAATGTCGTCTCGCAAATTGTAATTTTCTTCAACGAATCGTTGCTTAAGCTCACTATTCACTTCGCTTGCGCTTGTAAGAGCATTTAAGGAAGCTTCTTTCTGGCTAAGTTGGGCGCTGAGCTGGTCGATTTTTGCTTGCAATGAACCAAGGTTTGAACGAGTGCCCGCTTGTTCGCTGCGAAGAGTACCAATAGTAGAATCGCGGTTGTCAATTTCGTTTTGCATTTGAGCGCGTTGTGACATCAATGTTGTCTCGGCGTCTTGAGCGCGAATCATTGCCACCTTGTGTAGATCGTCAGCTGCTCTAAATTTCGCTCTGTAACTATTTTCGTTAGTTGTATAGGTCGCAACCAGTGGAACCATGCCAACTGCAAGCAGAGTAACGAGAACGATGAAAATTTTAGTTAAAATATGCACGAGTAAACCTCTTAAAAACAGCAGGATTAGGGGAGACATGACGGCTAGCAAACAGTGAGCATAACCATACCCCTTCATCCACTCAGTATGAGAGGCATTTGTACCCCGATTGAGTCAAATTGTCAATCGACTTCAACGAGTGAATCGGGGTTATTGATGCGTAAAACCGCTCCCGCCGCAGAAATCTGAACAATTGGGTCAGAATCATCCATCATCAGAGCCAGTGGACCCAAACTTAATCGATTGCCTTGCGCTCCAAGGGCTGTTGCACATTGCGAACGAAGGTTCGCGGAATCACTTGATGTGAACCGCAGCACAGGTTCAAGTGGCATTCTATCTGGGGAAATTTCAGCAAGTGCGGTGGCTGCAACCAAACGAATCTCATCTGGATACCTACCTTTTGTAAGGAGAATACTTTCAAGAGTAGAAATAACTTCTACATCTTCGAGCCTGCCAGCAATTTGGCAAGCAATGCCCGTGACTTCTGCTTCTTGTGCAGAACTAAAAATTGCCGCACGAACTACTTCTAATTCTTCAGTATCTCCAAGTAAAATCAAAGCTTCTGCCATTTGCAAATTAATTAACCTTCTGCGTATTGGAGAAATTGAACTTGATTCTGTTTTCAAAGCTTCTCGAATCATATGTTTCGCAGATTGGTTACCCATTTTTCCCAGCACCATTGCTGCGTTGCCACGCAACTCTGGATTGTCGCTTTGTAACATTTCTCCAAGTGGGTTTAAATCAACACGTCCACCACACTTGTATATGGAATACATCGCAGCAGCCTGTACTGAAGTTGAAACATCAAGGAGCAAAGGTTCTAACAAAATAGAAGTCGAACACAAGTGGCGGTCCCCTACCATCATTGTCGCGACAAATCGAACACCACGGTTTACATCGCCCAACCCTAACCGGACAGCTTTTTCTAACACTGGAATCGGGGCGTATCGAAGTGCTTCGATAGCATTTGCTCTATACCTTGGATTTGTCGAATCTGTGGCTTGTGCAAGAACTGAAAGCGCACTTTGTTCAACTGTAGAGCCATCAACAACCATAGCCGATTGGTTTCCCCTCTGCAACGAAGTAGCAGTCGGGTTTTTCGAACTCCATGGGTCTTCACTGGCACGATCTATTGGATCTGGGCCACAAGAAACAACCATACAAAGAACACATATGCTACTGCCTACTACCTTCATTGTTTTTTACTCCTTTTGAAACAAGAACCTAGCATGAGCAGGATACCCACAAACAAGCATACCCATGCGACCGCATCACCAATAAATCGGCTCAGTGGCAACTGTTCACCCGAATGCAACTGTACAAAGAGTGATCCACTCTCAAGAATTGGCAAGGAATCTTGTACTTGGCCGTGGTAATTAATGAGGCAACTTACGCCAGTGTTAGCAACTCGAACCATTGGTGTCATATTTTCAATACAACGCATTTGCGCCTCACGCACATGCTGAGCATGTGCACTTGCGTCGCTGCCGAACCAGCCATCGTTACTTAAATTTATGAGTGCCCCTGCTTTTCGCTCTCCGTTTTTCCACACCAAATTGCGGACTACACTCGGGACCGTATCTTCAAAACAGATTGGTGTTGCGAATGTCAATGTTGCATCGGCATTGCGTACTCTGGTCGATGGAATTGCAAAACGGTGTGTTGTACCTCCTGCCTGCAAATCAAAAAGCATCGCTGTACCAAACATATCCCGCACCCAGTTTTTCAATGACGAAAAATCTTCTACATATGGAATACGCTCGCCAAATGGAGTAAGGAATGATTTGTCGTACCGCTCTGTACTACCGTCCGGGTACACAAGAACAGCAGAATTAAACTGTTCTTTTGGATCGACTCGTAAAAATTCGGTGTCCTCGACAACAGTAATGTCTTCCCATGTTTGAGAACCTACAAGAATGGGGATATCTAATTCGTGTGCAAGCACGCGAATTTGCGAAGACCAAAACCAAAATGGCGTAAATTGTTCGTCCCAGGGAGCAAATTCAAATCTTGAAACTTCAAACCCACTTCCAGGCACCATTGTTTCTGGCCACACTACGAGCGACGGCTTCTCTGGAGCGTTGCTGATTGCCTCTCTTGTCTGGTCAATAGCACCAAATACATCTCGCCTTTGCTTTTCCCAAGTCCATGCAACTTTATTGCTTTGCGAGACATTTGTTTGAATAACAAGCACCGTAGTAACCGACCGCTGTGCGTTCAACAAATGATTTCCATACGGCACTGCAACAACGTAGAAACTTACCAGGGCTACACCCGCAATTGTGTACCAGCGTTGGCTTCGAAAAGTAGCGACTACAGCTGCGATTGTTACCACAAGGAAACTCACTGCCCAAACACTTCCATACATCGCAATATTTGCAAGTGGAGATTCCACCGCACCAGTTCCTGCTAAATACCACGGATACCCATCAAAAATTACGATACCACGAAGGCATTCAAGTGCAACCCAAAGTACTGGCGCAGTAATGACTACTGAAATCGGAATGTTTTTTGTTTTGCGTAACAAAAAGACAAAAAGTGGCGCCCACAGGGACATGTACAAAGCGAGCGCAAGCCAGCCCAAAAAAGTAACTTCAGAAATCCACGAATGCAACACGAGCCACAATGGGAATTGCGTGCTAAAAATAACTATGCAAGCACGACGAGTTGTACTTGCATGCAGTGCAATATAGATAAGCAATGCCGGTCCAAGAACTGCAGCAATCGCAGAACCAATTGGAGCAGTTGACAACCAAGTGCAAAACGCTGATGCTATAGCCAACGCAAACAAATTCTTTGTTTTCATTATTTACCCGCGTAGTCGATAAAACTGGAAATTTCACTACGCAATTCTTCACGCGGAACAACACAGTCTACAAATCCACACTCAAGTAAAAACTCTGAACGCTGGAAGCCTTCAGGAAGTTCCTGTTTAATTGTTTGCTGAATAACGCGAGGGCCAGCGAAACCAATCAATGCTTTTGGTTCTGCAAGGATAATATCGCCAAGCATTGCGAAACTTGCTGTGACACCCCCGGTTGTTGGATCTGTTAAGACTGAGATAAACAAACCACCCATGTCATCGAATCTCGCAAGGGCTGCTGCAGTTTTAGCCATTTGCATGAGCGAAAGTCCAGACTCCATCATTCTCGCTCCACCAGAAGCGGAAACTATAATGAGTGGTAAATCTTGTTCCATAGCACGTTCTGTAGCGCGCTTAATTTTCTCGCCTACAACACTCCCCATGGAACCACCTAGAAAGGCAAAGTCCATCACACCTAAGACTACTTTTCTACCTTTGATAAAGGCGTAACCTGTGTGCATTGCATCTTTAGAATTCGTTTTCTTTTGAGATGCTTCAATGCGGGTTTTGTATGACTTTAAGTCTACAAATTCAAGTGGGTCTAAGGGAGCAAGATTCTCGTCAAAAGGCTCAAACGTTCCAGGGTCAACCATTTGTTCGATGCGTTGCCTTGCATTGACACGAAAGTGCCGTTGGCATTCGGGGCAAACCAAAAGATTATTTTCAACAGAGCGTTTGAATAAAATTGCACTACAAGAATCGCATCGCATCCAAAGACCTTCTGGAATTGATCGCCTTTTTGCTGGTGACGTGGCTTCGTCTGCCCACTCTGTTTGCTCTTTGTGTTTCATATTTGACTTACTCATCAATACGGAATGTATCGGTTAATGGCCCCGAAGTCCCCTAATCGCTGTTGCATAATCATCAGAACCAAAAATTGCTGAAGCCGCAACAAGGACATCGCAGCCTGCACTTCTGCACGATTCGCATGTTGCTGCTCCTACTCCACCATCCATTTGAAGGCGCTGGTCAGGGCGGAGACGTTCTGCGATAACTTCTACTTTCGAGAGTACCTCTGGAATAAACGCTTGGCCAGAAAAACCGGGATTCACGCTCATGACAAGTACTAAATCAAACGCTTCTATAAAGGGCAATATATCTTCCACATCAGTTGGAGGATTGATCGCAATCCCAGCATCCATACCAGCGTCATGTATTGCTTCTGCGAGTGTAAATGGGTCATCGTTTGCTTCAACATGTCCAGTAAACAAATTACATCCTGCTTTTGCAAATGATTCTACGTATTCCATTGGTTTGTTCACCATAAGGTGAACATCAAGGTACACATCTGGCATTCGAGAGCGTAAGGAATTACATAGTGCTGGTCCCATTGTTAAGTTTGGCACAAAGTGCCCATCCATAACATCAAGGTGCAATAAGTCAGCTCCAGCAGCCAACGTCTTTTCGCACTCTTCGCCTAAATTGGCAAAGTCTGCAGAAAGAATTGATGGTGCCACAAGCGGCAACGAGGTTGGTGTTGTAAGAATGCTCATAGATCTCTGAATTTGCATCGTTTCTTTTACTCGCCAGCGTTTACGTGTTGTTGTTGTGTCTTGTAACTATCTAAGGCGTACTTGTACGTTTCTTTGTCTTTCTGACGAGCTGAAAAATATGCTTTGCGTTGCCATTCAATTGCCTGGTCGATATCACCATTCTTAAAGTGAACGAACGCTATTGTTGAAAGAAACTTTGGGTCGGTCTGGCTTCGTGCATAAGAAAGTGCTGTACTAGCTGTGTTCAAAGCGAAATCCATCTTACGATCTTTTGCAGGAATATCCTCGTTCTCAGCGATGTTCCGAGCTATCCAAGTGAGTAGTTCTGGGTCTTCTGCGCCCCGAGTAATCATTACTTTTGTGATATATGCATAAGCGGCTTGAGGGTCTTTCTTATCTATAAGAAGCATATTGAATTGCTTAACATACAATTTCGCAAACACCATTTCATCAATTTTTATTGCGTTGTCGTATGCCTTTGAAGCTTCTGACCAACTGTTCCCTGCACGGTATGATTTTGCGGCACTGATGGAAGGTGCTGCTTCTTTTTGTTTCTTTAAGTTGTACCGGCCAGACATCACCTTTGCAAGAATTTCATCAAACTGTTCACTCATTGGATGACCAATGAATTGAATAACATTCTCGCGATCAACGATGAACGCACATGGAATGCCTTTTTGGCCAGCAGCATCCATCCAAGAACGATATGTCCTCTTTCGATTATCCACACCAACGGTGTATTTCATTTTCATCCCTTGGCGTTTTACAAATGGCTCTACTAGGTCTGGATTACTGTCTGTAGAAATTCCTACGATAGTTAATCCGTCATCGGCATATTCTTCTTGTAATTTTGTTAGGTGGGGAATAGATTTTCGACAAGGCGCACACCAAGTTGCCCAGAATTCAACGACGTATACATTTTCGCCATTAGGGTTAAATGAGCCTTTTACCCATTCGACATCAAGTCCAGGAGCTGGGGAACCTACTTCAAGACCTCTGCCTCGTTGCGCAGAGGCAAGAGTCGTAAGGGTCATTGTTAGTGCTAAAGCTGTTAGTAATACTCGTAAACGCATTTGATATTCACTCCTTAAGTGAGAGGTAACTCTTCGATATTGTCAATCATAGAGCATCATCCAGCAAAGCAACACTAGAAAACGCTTTTCCTTCGAGCATTTGTAGGCTAGCACCCCCCCCTGTGGATAAATGAGTCATTTTAGACTCTAATTCGAATAATGAGACGGCAGAAGCCGTGTCACCTCCGCCAACTATGGATACTGCCCCCTGCTCGGTTGCTTCACTAACTGCAGTTGCCATTCTCTTCGTACCCTCATCGTATGGAGAGACTTCGAACACTCCCATCGGGCCATTCCAGACAATCGTTTTGGCTTTCTTCAATACTCCCGAATACGTTTTTATAGTTTCAGGACCAATATCTAAACCCATTAATCCTTGGGGAATTGGAGTGTGCATCGTAGTCGTTTCAACTCGCCCGCCTATTTGCTTGGCGCAAACATGATCGGTGGGCAACATAATTGTTGTCGTGCTTTTCTTTGCTTGTTCGAGCATTTCTTTGGCATCCAGAACACGGTTCTTTTCGACAAGACTGCTCCCAACATCTTCGCCGAGCGATACCAGAAAGGTATACGCCATCGCGCCACCAATAAGTATGGTGTCTACTTTTCCCAACAAGTTTTCGATTGCGCCCATTTTGTCTGCAACTTTTGCGCCGCCCAAAACCGCCACAAAGGGCTGCTCAGCGTGAGCGATTGCATTGTCAAGATATTGCAATTCTTTTGCAAGAAGTAGACCTGCGACTCTGGGCTTCCCTTGCATAGCTTCGGGAACGGCAACCATAGAAGCATGTTCACGGTGCGCTGTACCGAATGCATCGTTGCAGTAAATGTCACTACCTGTTACTACTGTAGAGGCAAAGTCAGAACTTCCCAATTTCTCGCCCGCATTGAATCGCAGGTTCTCTCTAAGGATAATAGTTGACGTAGTATCGTCATTGGAACAAGACACTGGAACGCCAAGTAACTCTGAAAGCCGCAAAGCTACAGGAGCAAGGCTGAACTCTGGCTCCACGCCTTTTCCAGTTGGACGCCCTAGATGGCTAAGTAAAGTAAGAGAGCCTCCGCGTTCAAGAACACTCAAAATGCTGGGCAGTGCCATCCGAATGCGACGATCATCGTTGATTATCCCGTTCTTTACTGGGACGTTGAAATCCACACGCATCAGAACTCTTTTTCCATCTACATCGATTTTGTCGATCGTTTGTTTCATGCTTTGTATCTTATGCTCTTAAAATACAAGGATGCGCCCAATCATTTTAATTCTTGGCCCAACGGCTGGTGGAAAAACCTCTCTGTCCATCGAACTCGCTAATCGAATCGAAGGTGGCGGTGAATGTATTATCGCAGATTCGATGCAAATCTATACAGGCATGGATATTGGCACTGCTAAACCGACTGCGGAAGAACAGTCTCAAGCTGTACACCACCTTATCGATATTGCAGACCCAAGGGACGACGGTTTCACTGTGGAAACATGGCTGACCAAAGCGAACCATATTATTGAAGACGTTCGCTCTCGCGGGAAGTGGCCCATTGTTGTTGGTGGAACGAATTTATATGTGCAATCGCTTTTGTTTGGATTGTTTGATGGACCTGAGTGTGACCAAGAAAAACGTGATGAATTACACGCTGTACCGAATCCAGAATTACTTGAACGCCTTAGAAAACTTGACCCAGAAGCTGCCGACCGTATACATGTGAACGACAAAAGACGGCTTGTGCGAGCTGTGGAGGTTTGCGAAGCAACGGGAATGCCCCTTTCTTCTCTACAGGCGCAATGGGGCAAACCGATGCCAAGGGAAGATGCCAGAATGATTGGGTTAACGTGGCCAGTGAAAACCATCAACAGAAGAATCAACTCACGAGTTCGAACAATGTTCGACCAAGGGTTGCTGAATGAAGTAGAAGGTTTAAAAGATTCTTTAGGGAATCAGGCATCTGAAGCCCTCGGATACAAGCAACTTCTTGCGTATTTCGAAGGCAAATCAACCCTCGAAGAAGCCCAAGAGCGAATTAAAATTTTGACACGAAGATATGCAAAACAGCAACGGACCTGGTTAAAAAGATTCAAAATACTGCCTTCTGCCAATTTTATTGATATGGACGAAAAAGGCATTCAATACGCTGTAGAACAAGCACTTATGCATATTTCTTGATTGTTTATATAGATGTTTGGACTTGACGGGAGCGAAAAAGTCGTTCTAATGCTATCCCATTGTGCATGACGAACTCGTCGCTGTGCCGATGGATAACGCGTATACACACTCCTCAAATGAGAACTGCATGGAAGACTTATTTTGGCAAAAAAGAAGACAAAAAAGAAAATAACGAAGAAGAAAACAACGAAAAAGAAAACAGCAAGGAAGAAGCAGGCTGTTCCAGACGCAACTGGTAAGCATCTTGTAATCGTTGAATCCCCTGCTAAGGCAAGAACTATCAATAAGTATCTTGGCGATGATTACGCTGTTACTTCTTCTGTTGGCCACGTACGTGATCTTCCAGCTCGCTCACCTAAAGGAGAGAAACAACCTGTTCCAGGCGTTGATCTTGAGCATGATTTTGCACCGACGTACGATGTTCTCAAAGGGAAAGGCACCTTGGTTGCAGAATTGAAAAAAGCAGCGAAGGTTGCAAAAGACGTTTGGTTTGCGAGTGACCTTGATCGCGAAGGAGAAGCTATTTCGTGGCATCTTGCTGAATTACTCAACGTAGACCCATCGAAAGCGAAACGCGTTATTTTTAATGCGATTACAAAAAAGCAAATAGAAGAAGCGTTCAAAGACCCGCATCCAATCAATATGGATTTTGTCAATGCGCAACAAGCGCGTCGAATTCTCGATCGAATCGTTGGATACCAAGTCTCGCCACTTCTCTGG